>OOBP01000264.1_pt1 | contig 52717 bp, 69 predicted proteins | sample 1671681 | NCBI WGS metagenome assembly OOBP01 (sample SAMN06348181, study PRJEB24527) | human gut metagenome
CTATTCGTGAAGGCGGTCACACCGTCGGCGCTGGCGTGGTGGCTTCCATCATCGAGTAATAAAAATTATCGAGTTTTGACTTGATAAGCTAGGGGGCGGGGTTGTATACTCCGCCCCCTATGTTCTTTTTTTGTTCTTTTTAAAAAGGAAACCGCAAATGCAGTCTCAGCGCATTCGCATTCGCCTCAAGTCCTACGACTACAAGTTGATCGACCAGTCCGCTCTGGAAATCGTCGAAACCGCTAAGCGCACTGGCGCTGTTGTTCGTGGTCCGGTTCCCCTTCCGAACCGTATCCAGCGCTTCGACATTCTTCGTTCCCCTCACGTGAACAAGACCAGCCGCGATCAGCTCGAAATCCGCACCCATCAGCGCCTGATGGACATCGTTGATCCGACCGACAAGACGGTTGACGCGCTCATGAAGCTCGATCTTCCCGCTGGTGTCGATGTCAAGATCAAGGTTCAGTAATCAAGATTCCGACACTGTGAAAACCTCGGCTACTTCGGTTGCAAAGGTTTGAAATCGCAGGTACAATCGCCCTTTTCTGCCACATAAAATCAGGCTTTTTTACACTGGTTTTTCTGTGTGGTCTTTTCATAACGGTCCCGGCCAATCGTAGCCGGGGTGGAGAAAACAATGAGTGATAAGCTCGGCCTCGTCGGTCGTAAGATCGGCATGACGCGTATCTTCACGGAAGACGGTGTTTCCGTTCCCGTGACTGTCGTCGATGTGTCGAATAACCGCGTCACCATGGTGAAGACGGTTGAAACCGACGGCTATAATGCAATTCAAGTCGCGTTCGGCTCCAAAAAGCCCTCGCGTGTGAGCAAGCCCCTTGCTGGGCACTATGGTAAGGCTGGTGTTGAAGCCGGTTCCATGCTCAAAGAGTTCCATATCGATGCGGACAAGGTTGGCGACTTCAAGGTCGGCCAGGCTCTCTCTGCCGACATGTTCACGGAAGGCCAGAAGGTCGACGTGACCGGCACGACCATCGGTAAGGGTTTCGCTGGTGCCATCAAGCGCCACCACTTCTCGTCCAACCGCGCCTCCCACGGTAACTCCGTGACGACGCGTGCTCCCGGCTCCATCGGTAATCGTCAGGACCCGGGTCGTGTGTTCCCCGGCAAGCGCATGGCCGGTCACTTGGGCGATGTGCAGCGTACGACTCAGAATCTCGTGATCGCACGCGTTGACGCAGAACGTCAGCTTCTGCTCGTTCGTGGCGCCGTTCCCGGTGCTAAGGGCGGCGAAGTTATCGTGCGTCCGGCGGTTAAGGCGTAAGGAGCGAAATAATGGAACTCAATGTCCTGAACGAACAGGGTCAGAAAGTCTCGGCTGCTGACGCCGTGTTCGGTCGTGAATACAATGAAGCCCTGGTGCACCAGATCGTGGTGGCCTTCCAGGCAAACGCCCGTCTTGGTACGCGTGCCCAGCTCACCCGAGCCGCCGTGCACCATTCCACCAAGAAGCCCTGGCGTCAGAAGGGTACGGGTCGTGCCCGTTCTGGTATGACCTCCTCGCCCGTGTGGCGTGGTGGTGGCCGTGCCTTCCCGAATTCTCCGGACGAAAACTTCAGCCAGAAGGTCAACAAGAAGATGTTCCGCGCTGCGATGGCTTCCATCTACTCGAAGCTCGTTGCTGACGATCGTTTCTCTGTGGTTGAGACCATCAAGGTTGATCTCCCGAAGACGAAGGCTTTCGCTGAACAGTTGAAGACGCTTGGCCTCACCGGTAAGGTTCTTGTCCTCATCGGTAATGAAGAAAACACCGACAACCTCTTCCTCGCTTCGCGCAACATGAAGGACGTGTTGGTTGTTACCCCGCGCTACGCTGATCCGCTCTCGTTGCTCTTCTACGACAAGGTCGTGGCGACGAAGGCAGCTGTGGCTCTGATCGAGGAGATGCTGGCATGAACCAGGAACGTCTTTTGAAGGTGCTCGTTGCTCCGGTTATTTCCGAAAAGAGCACGATGGTTGCTGAAAAGCTGAACCAAGCCCTGTTCGTCGTCCTCCCGGATGCCAACAAGGCCGAGGTGAAGGCTGCTGTTGAACTGCTCTTCAAGGTGCAGGTCAAGTCTGTTCAAATTCTTAACCTGAAAGGCAAGCAGAAGCGCTTTGGCCGCTTCATGGGCAAGCGTAGCGATGTTCGCAAGGCTTATGTCACGCTCGCTGAAGGTCAGGAAATCAACTTCGCGCAAGAGGTGAAGTAATGGCTCTCGTCAAACTCAAGCCGACGTCCGCCGGTCGCCGTCATGCGGTTAAGGTCGTCAACAAGGAACTGCACAAGGGCAAGCCCTGGGCAGCTCTGACGGAAAAGAAGAACCGCGGCTCCGGTCGTAACAATAATGGTCATATCACCACCCGTCATAAGGGCGGTGGCCACAAGCGCGCCTATCGTATTATCGACTTCAAGCGTCTCAAGGACGGTATTCCCGCCCGCGTTGAACGCATTGAATACGATCCGAATCGCTCCGCTAACATCGCTCTCGTCCTCTACAAGGACGGTGAACGTCGTTATGTGATTGCCCCGAAGGGCCTCGAAGTCGGTCAGGAAATCATGAATGGTCCTGAGTCCCCGATTAAGGTTGGCAACACGCTTCCGCTGCGCAACATTCCGGTTGGTACGACGATCCACTGCATCGAATTGCTTCCTGGCAAGGGTGCTCAGCTCGTCCGTGCTGCGGGCGCTTTCGCTCAGCTCGTCGCCCGTGAAGGTGACTACGCTCAGGTTCGCCTGCGTTCTGGTGAAGTTCGCCGCGTTCTTATCGAATGCCGTGCGACCATCGGTACCGTTGGCAACGAAGAAAACAGCCTGCGTGAACTCGGTAAGGCTGGTGCCAAGCGCTGGCGCGGTATTCGTCCGACCGTTCGTGGTGTGGCGATGAACCCTGTTGACCACCCGCACGGTGGTGGTGAAGGTAAGACTGGTACGGGTCGCGCTCCTGTGACGCCGTGGGGTCAGCTCACCAAGGGCTATCGCACCCGCAATAGCAAGCGTACGGATTCCATGATCGTTACGCGTCGCAATCGTAAATAAGGGGGCCTAGGATGTCTCGTTCTTTGAAAAAAGGCCCGTTTGTTGACGGGCACCTGATGAAGAAAGTTGAAGCTGCCCAGGCTAGCCGCGACAAGCGTCCGCTCAAGACCTGGTCCCGTCGCTCGACGATTCTTCCTGAGTTCATCGGTCTGACGATCGCTGTTCATAACGGCCGTCAACATGTACCGGTGTACATTAATGAAAATATGGTCGGCCACAAGCTCGGTGAATTTGCGTTGACCCGCACGTTCAAGGGCCATGCCGCCGGTGATAAGAAGGTGGGTAAGTAAATGGAAACTACTGCTATCGTTCGTGGTGTCCGCCTCTCGGCTCAGAAGGGTCGTTTGGTTGCTGACCTCGTTCGCGGTAAGCCCGTGGACAAGGCCCTCGCCATCCTCACGTTCACGCAGAAGCGTGCCGCCGGCATCATCAAGAAGGCCCTCGAGAGTGCGATTGCCAACGCTGAGCACAACGACGGTGCTGACATTGATCAGTTGGTTGTGACCAAGATTCACGTGGAAAAGGCTGCTACGTTGCGTCGTTTCGCTGCCCGTGCTAAGGGTCGTGGTACTCGCATCAACAAGCAGACTGCCCACATCTACATTACTGTTGGCGACGCGAAAGCTAAATAAAGGTGTACCATGGGTCAGAAAATTAATCCCACCGGCTTCCGTCTTCCCGTGACGCGTAATTGGACGTCGCGCTGGTACGCGGTTGGCCGTGATTTTTCCCGCACGCTCGGTGAAGACCTGGCTGTTCGCAAGTTCCTCATGCAGAAGCTTCGCAACGCCAGCGTCAGCCGCATTCTCATCGAACGTCCCGCTAATACCGCTCGTATCACGATCTACACGGCTCGTCCTGGTATCGTGATTGGCAAGCAGGGTGCTGACATTGAAGCCATCAAGGCTGAAGTGCAGAAGATGATGGGTGTTGCTGTTCACGTCAACATCGAAGAAGTGCGCCGTCCTGAACTCGACGCTCAGCTCATTGCTGACGGCATCACGCAGCAGCTCGAAAAGCGCGTTATGTTCCGCCGTGCGATGAAGCGTGCCATGCAGAACGCCATGCGTCTTGGTGCTCTTGGCATCAAGATCATGTCCTCTGGCCGTTTGAACGGTGCGGATATCGCTCGTTCCGAATGGTACCGTGAAGGCCGTGTGCCGCTTCACACGCTCCGTGCCAACATCGACTACGGCTTCTCCGAAGCCAACACCACCTACGGCGTGGTCGGTGTTAAGGTCTGGGTTTACAAGGGAGATAACTTCGGCGCTGAAGAAGCTCAGGAAGCTGCTCCCCGTGAAGATCGTCGTGCCCGCCGTGCGGGTGACCGCCCCGGCAAGCAGCCCGGTGCCCGTCGTCCTGGCCGTCGCGACAACAAGCAGGCCCGCAAGGTCGGCGCTAATGACGGAGAATAACGATGCTGCAACCGAATCGTCGCAAATATCGTAAGGATCAGAAGGGCCGTAACTATGGTCTCGCTACGCGCGGTGCCAATGTTTCGTTCGGTGCCTTTGGTCTTAAGACTTTGGAACGCGGCCGCATTACGGCCCGTCAGATCGAAGCTGCCCGTCGTGCCATCACCCGCCACATCAAGCGTGGTGGCCGCGTGTGGATCCGTATCTTCCCGGACAAGCCCATTTCCAGCAAGCCTGCTGAAGTCCGAATGGGTAACGGTAAGGGTAATCCTGAATACTGGGTCGCCCTCGTGCAGCCGGGCCGCGTGCTTTATGAAATGGACGGGGTCGATGAGCAGCTCGCTCGCGAAGCCTTTGCGCTCGCAGCCGCTAAGTTGCCCGTGAAGACCACGTTTGTTGTCCGCCAGATCGGCATGTAAGGAGACGGACATGAACGCAAAAGATCTGCGCGCCAAGGATGAGGCTGCGCTCAAAGAAGAACTGAAGGCTCTGCTCGATACGGAATTCAAACTCCGTATGCAGAAGGCCACTCAGCAGCTTACCAACACGAACTCGTTGCGTACGACGCGTCGCGATATCGCTCGCGTGCGCACGGTCCTTACTGAAAAGGCCACGAAATGACGGAAGAAAACCAGTCTTTGACCCGTACCCTCCAGGGTACCGTTGTCAGCAACAAGATGCAGAAGACTGTTACGGTCCTCGTGGAACGTAAAGTTCAGCATCCGCTGTATGGCAAGTACGTCGTCAAGAGCAAGAAGTATGCTGCTCATGATGACATTGGCTGCACGGAAGGCGACAAGGTTGAAATCGCTGAATCCCGTCCCTACTCCAAGACGGTGTCTTGGAAGGTGACGAAGGTTCTGCAGAAGGCCGTGATCGTCTAATTCGGATTGCGCTCTGAGCTTTTAGAGCGCTTATCCCTGCAGCAGCTTCCACCCGTTGCGGTATCGTCTAAAAACGATATCTTGCGCGGGTGGAAGATTTTTTTGAGGGAAGCACAGCGCTCACTCTCAAAAAAATCTATCCTTCCGCTTGCACGCATGACTGAATTCGTCTATAGTGCCAAGTCTATCGCCCGGGATACCTCCTAGCGGTGTGCCGGGCGATTCTTCTCGGGGTAGATGATATCCGCCTCCCCCTGACATTGAGCAGGGCTTCCGAGACGGCCATCAGCTATCCTTCCTCCCGAAACGGGACCAATACTATCCGCTAATGTGGAATAAGTTGGGATTTTACAAACCATGATTCAGATGCAAAGCCGACTGGACGTAGCCGACAATACCGGCGCTCGTTCAGTGATGTGTATCAAGGTGTTGGGCGGCTCGAAGCGCCGTTATGCCAACATCGGTGACGTCATCAAGGTGACTGTCAAAGAAGCGGCTCCTCGTGGCCGCGTCAAGAAGGGTGAAGTCTACAACGCAGTGGTCGTGCGTACCGCGAGCGGTGTTCGTCGCCCCGACGGCTCGTCCATCAATTTCGATGGCAATGCCGCCGTTCTTCTTAACAGCAAGTTGGAGCCGATTGGCACCCGTATCTTCGGGCCGGTGACGCGTGAACTGCGTACCGAGCAGTTTATGAAGATCGTGTCGCTCGCTCCTGAAGTTCTTTAATTAAAGGAGAAGCGATGCAGCGTATCCGTAAGGGTGACGAAGTTATCGTCATTGCCGGCCGTGATAAAGGCACCAAAGGCACCGTCCTCTCCCGCGTCGATGACCGTCATGTGATCGTCGAAGGCGTGAATGTGGTCAAGAAGCACACCCGCCCCAACCCGCAGCTCGGGATTGTTGGTGGGATCGTCGACAAAACCAAGCCGATCGATCAGTCCAACCTCATGTTGCTGAATCCGGCCACAGGCAAGGGTGACCGCGTCGCCTTCAAGGAAGTCGACGGCAAGAAGGTTCGTGTTTTCAAGAGCAACGGCGCTGTTGTCGGCGCTAAGGCTTAATGAGGGTGACAATGTCTCGTTTTAATTCTTTGTATCACGACACCATTGTCCCCGAACTGATGAAGCAGTTCGGCTATAAGACGACGATGCAGGTTCCGCGTATCACCAAGATCACGCTGAACATGGGTGTCGGTGAAGCCGTTAACGACAAGAAGCTGGTTGACAATGCCGTGGCTGACATGACCAAGATTGCTGGTCAGAAGCCGGTTGTCACGCGTACCCGCAAGGCTATCGCCAACTTCAAGATCCGTGAGAACATGCCCATTGGTTGCATGGTCACGCTTCGTGGCGAACGCATGTACGACTTCCTCGATCGTCTCGTCACGGTGGCTTTCCCCCGTGTTCGTGACTTCCGCGGTGTTTCTGGCCGTGCCTTTGATGGTCGCGGTAACTACAACATCGGCCTGAAGGAACAGATCATCTTCCCGGAAATCGAGTACGACAAGATCGACGCCGTCCGCGGGATGAACATTTCGATTACTACGACGGCGAAGACCGACGCTGAGGCCAAGGCACTCTTGGCAGGCTTCCACTTCCCGTTCCGTAACTGAGGATAGACGCAAAATGGCAAAACTTGCTCTGATTAACCGTGAAGCCAAGCGTGCTGCTACGGTTGCCAAGTACGCGGCCAAGCGCGCCGCCCTCAAGGAAATTATTAACGACGCTACCCGCTCGATGGAAGAACGTCTCGAAGCCCGTGCGAAGCTGCAGGCTCTGCCGCGTGACGCCAGCCCGGTGCGCCAGCGTAACCGCTGCGCCATCACCGGCCGTCCCCGCGGAACGTTCCGCAAGTTCGGTTTGTGCCGCGGCATGATCCGTGAAGCCGCCATGCGCGGTGATATTCCTGGCCTGGTCAAGGCTAGCTGGTAAGCGAGGAGATTACGACAATGAGTATGAGTGATCCGATCGCCGACATGCTGACCCGCATTCGCAACGGGCAGATCGTCGAGAAGGCCGAAGTGGTGATGCCGTCCTCCAAACTGAAGGTCGCCATCGCTAAGGTTCTCAAGGATGAAGGTTACATCGACGGCTATACCGTCGACGCCAACGAAGGTAAGCCTGAACTTCACATTGGGCTCAAGTACTATGCTGGCCGTCCTGTGATTGAACGCATTGAACGCGTTTCCCGTCCTGGCCTGCGTATCTACAAGAACCACGGTTCTATCCCCCAGGTCATGAATGGCCTTGGTATCGCCATCGTCTCCACGCCGCGCGGTGTGATGACGGACCGTGCGGCTCGCGCCGCGGGTATCGGCGGTGAAGTTCTCTGCTACGTCGCCTAACCAAGGAGTGTGAAATGAGTCGAATTGCTAAGATTCCCGTTCACGTGGTCAAGGGCGTCAGCTACACGCTTACCGCTGAAAACATCACCGTGAAGGGTCCGGTTGGTGAAGTCTCCATGCACATCCTCCCGATGGTTGCCATCAAGGAAGAGGGTGATGCGCTGCACTTTGAGCAGCTCGTCGACAGCCGCGAGGCCAATGCCAACGTCGGTACGATGCGCGCTCTGGTCGCGGACATGGTCAAGGGTTGTTCTGTCGGCTTCGAAAAGAAGCTGCGTCTCGTTGGCGTGGGCTTCCGTGCCCAGGCTCAGGGCGATACGTTGAACCTCTCCCTCGGCTTCTCGCACCCCGTTTTGCACAAGATGCCTGCTGGTATCAAGTGCGAAACGCCGACCCAGACCGACATCATCATCAAGGGCGCTGACAAGCAGGTAGTCGGTCAGACTGCTGCGGTCATTCGTGCCTACCGCAAGCCTGAACCCTACAAGGGAAAGGGTGTGCGTTATGCCGATGAAGTCGTTGTGATCAAGGAAACGAAGAAGAAGTAATCGGGGCGAATAGAAATGATCAACAAGAAACAAAGCCGCCTGCGCCGTGCTCGTGCTACGCGCGCTCGCATTCTGTTGCAGCAGGTCGATCGCCTGACGGTTCATCGCACCAATCTGCACATTTACGCCAGCATTATTTCGGCCGACAATGGCCGCACGCTGGTCTCGGCCTCCACGGTCGAACCCGAAGTTCGTGCCCAGCTCTCCAATGGCGGCAATATTGCTGCTGCCAAGATCGTTGGCGCGCGTTTGGCTGAAAAGGCGAAGGCCGCTGGGATTGAATCCTGCGCTTTCGACCGTTCCGGCTACCGTTACCACGGCCGTGTTGCCGCGCTGGCTGAAGCCGCGCGTGAAGCCGGTCTCAAGTTCTAAGGCAGGGCGAAATGGCTAAGGTTCAAGCAAAAAACCAGGCGGTCGACGAACAGAGCGACGGTCTGCGTGAAAAGATGATCGCGGTCAACCGCGTCACTAAGGTTGTCAAGGGCGGCCGCATTCTCGCGTTCGCCGCTTTGACGGTGGTCGGCGATGGCGATGGCCGCGTCGGCATGGGTACCGGCAAGTCTCGTGAAGTGCCGCAGTCCGTCTCGAAGGCGATGGATCGCGCTCGTCACTCGATGATCCGTGTTCCCCTCAAGAACGGGACGATCTACCACGCTGTTGAAGGCCGTCATGGCGCTTCTCGCGTGATCATGATGCCGGCCTCTGAAGGTACCGGTGTGATCGCTGGCGGTCCGATGCGTGCCGTGTGTGATGCTGTTGGCATCCGTAACGTTGTTGCTAAGGCTTATGGCAGCACGAACCCCTACAACTTGGTTCGTGCCACGCTCAATGCGCTCGGCAACCTGCACAGCCCGGCTGACATTGCTGCCAAGCGCGGCAAGTCCGTTGAAGAGCTGCTCGGCTAAGGAGACCAAGACATGTCCGAAAAGAAGACCGTTAAGGTTACTCTGGTTAAGAGCCCGATCGGCACCAAGGCCGACCATCGTGCTACGCTGCGCGGCCTCGGCCTGCGCAAGCTCAACAGCGTTAGCGTGCTCGAGGATACGCCCGCCGTGCGTGGCATGATCAACAAGGTTGCGTACCTCGTGCGCGCCGAATGATCCGAGAGGTTTGAGAAATGCGTTTAAATACGATTAAGCCTGCAGAAGGTTCCAAGCATGCCGCTCACCGCGTCGGTCGTGGTGTCGGTAGCGGCTGGGGAAAGACTGCTGGCCGTGGCCATAAAGGTCAGAAGTCCCGTGCCGGTGGTTTCCACAAGGTCGGGTTTGAAGGCGGCCAGATGCCGATGTATCGTCGTCTGCCGAAGCGTGGCTTTGCTTCGATGAGCCGTAAGTTCGTCGAAGTGGTCCGCTTGTCCGATTTGGAACGTCTGGGTCTTGACGAAATCGATTTGTGCGTTCTCAAGAGCGCCAACGTGATTTCGCCCCTGGCTCAGAACGCCCGCGTGATCCTTTCGGGTTCGTTGACCCGCAAGGTGACCGTGCGCGGTCTTGGTGTCACCAAGGGTGCCCGTGCTGCCATCGAGGCGGCTGGTGGCTCCGTGGTTGACAACGAATAAGACTCAACCAAAGAGGACTCCGACGTGGCGAATAGCCCCAGCTCTAAGCAACAGTCGGGCCTCAAGCAGTATGGCGACCTCACTGGTCGCCTGATCTTCTTAGCGCTCGCGTTAGTTGTCTACCGAATCGGTGCACACGTGCCCGTTCCCGGTATTGATCCCGACATGCTCAAGCAGCTCTTCAATGAGCAGCAGGGGGGCATTCTCGGGCTGTTCAACATGTTCTCCGGTGGCGCGCTTTCGCGCTTCTCGGTGTTTGCGCTCGGCATCATGCCCTACATCTCTGCATCGATTATTATGCAGATGCTGTCGTACGTGTTGCCGTCGCTAGAAGCCCTGCGTAAGGAAGGCGAATCTGGTCGCCGCAAGATCACGCAGTACACGCGCTATGGCACGTTGCTGCTGGGTCTTTTCCAAGGTCTTGGCATCGCCGTGGCTCTGGAAACGCAACCCAACCTCGTTATCAATCCGGGCTTTATGTTCCATTTGACGACGACGGTTTCGTTGCTGACCGGTACGATGTTCCTGATGTGGCTTGGTGAGCAGATCACCGAGCGAGGTTTGGGCAATGGCATTTCGATGATCATTTTCTCCGGCATTGTTGCTGGGTTGCCTCGTGGCGCATCTGGGCTGTTCCAGCTCGTTAGCACAGGCGCTATCAGCCCGCTTGCCGCGATCTTCGTGATTGCTATCATTCTCGCCGTCACGGCTTTTGTTGTCTTCGTCGAGCGTGGTCAGCGCCGTATTACGGTCAACTACGCTAAGCGTCAGATGGGCAACAAGATCTATGGTGGCCAGAGCTCTTATCTGCCCTTGAAGATGAATATGTCGGGTGTGATTCCTCCGATTTTTGCATCTTCGCTGATCCTGTTCCCGGCAACGCTTGCCGGGTGGTTCACCAGCGGTGATTCGACCCGTTGGATTCGAGATCTGGCAGCGGCTCTTTCGCCCGGTCAACCTCTGTACACACTGTTGTACGCAGTGCTGATCATTTTCTTCGCGTATTTCTATACGGCGTTGGTTTTCAACCCGAAGGAAACTGCGGAGAATCTTAAGAAGGGTGGTGCGTTCATCCCTGGTATTCGCCCGGGTGAACAGACGGCTCGTTATATCGATCGGGTGCTGGTGCGCCTGACGCTTGGCGGTGCCGCTTATCTGGTATTCGTGTGCCTTGTGCCTGAGTTCCTGAACCTTCGCTTCAACGTGCCTTTCTACTTCGGCGGCACTTCGCTGCTGATTGTGGTCGTTGTGACGATGGACTTCATGACACAGGTTCAGGCCTACATGATGTCGCACCAGTACAGTAGTTTGCTACGGAAGACGAACTTCCGTGGCATCAGTCAGGGCAAGTAATTGCGCTGACCCGCAACCCTGCAGCGTGCCGCTACCGTAGTGCAGAGCCCCTTTCGGGTCGCGCTGCTTTGGTAGAGACACTCGGTGCGGGACGAGGCAGAGAGTGCGCTTTGAGTACACTCTCTGCTTTTGTCTGATATGCAATTTTGTGAAAGGCTAAGTGCACTACGCTCGTCTTTTCACTTGCATAGTTCGGTGAGCTGTAGTATGCTCGACGTTTCCTGCCGTTGTGCATAGTTATCCGTGCGTTTAGCACGTGGAGAATAGAATGAAGGTTAACGCTTCGGTCAAAAAGATGTGCCGCAAGTGCAAGATCATCAAGCGTAATGGCGTTGTGCGCGTGATCTGCGAAGATCCGCGTCACAAGCAGCGCCAAGGCTAAAGAGGTACAAAATGGCTCGTATCGCCGGTATTAATATTCCGCCGCAGCAGCATGCTGAGATCGGTCTGACTGCCATCTATGGCATCGGCCGTTCCCGCGCTCGTGAAATCCTCACGAATTGCGGTATCGAATTTTCCAAGAAGGTCAAGGACCTTTCCGACGCTGAACTCGAACAGATCCGTGATCAGGTCAGCAAGTTCACGGTTGAAGGCGACCTGCGTCGTGAAATCCAGTTGTCGATCAAGCGTTTGATCGACCTCGGTACCTATCGTGGCATGCGCCACCGCAAGGGCTTGCCCTGCCGCGGTCAGCGCACTCGTACGAATGCTCGCACCCGTAAAGGCCCGCGTAAGGCTGGTGTGACGCTCAAGAAGTAATTGAAGGACAAGTATGGCTGGCAACAACAACAAGCAGGCTGCTGGGCAGCGTGCTCGTAAGAAGGTCAAGAAGGTCGTGACGGAAGGCATTGCCCACGTTCACGCTTCCTTTAACAACACGATCATCACCATTACTGACCGTCAGGGTAACGCGATTGCTGCGTCCTCCTCTGGCGCTCAGGGTTTCAAGGGCTCCCGTAAGTCCACTCCGTTTGCTGCCCAGGTGGCTGCTGACGTCGCTGGTAAGGTTGCGCTTGAATATGGTCTTAAGAATGTCGAAGTGCGTATTTGGGGTCCTGGCCCTGGCCGCGAATCTTCTGTTCGTGCGCTCAACGCCCTTGGCATTCGTGTGACGTCCATTCAGGATGTGACGCCGATCCCGCACAATGGGGTTCGTCCTTCCAAGCGTCGTCGCGTCTAATAGTTAAACATTTTTTCTGTTGAATCCCGTGTCCCTCTGCAATCACTGAGGCAGATGGACTTAATGTAGGGAGTCCTACAGGATAAGAGAGGCATTTTTAAATGGCACGTTATCTCGGTCCTAAGCTCAAGCTCTCGCGTCGCGAAGGCATTGATCTTAATTTGAAGAGCGCCCGCCGTTCGTTTGAATCCAAAGTCAAGGACGTCGGTTCCAAGCCGGGCCAGCACGGTAAGATTTCCGGAGCCCGCATGTCCGACTTCGGCGCCCAGATGCGCGAAGCGCAGAAGGCCAAGCGTCTGTACGGTGTGCTCGAACGTCAGTTCCGCCGCTATTTCGCGGAAGCTGAACGTCGCTCCGGCAATACCGGTGACAATCTTTTCGGTCTTCTTGAAAGCCGACTCGACAATGTCGTGTATCGCATGGGTTTTGGCAGCACGCGCGCTGAAGCCCGTCAGCTCGTTTCCCACGGCGCCATTCTTGTTAACGGCAAGAAGGTGAACATCCCCTCCTACAGCGTTCGCGCTGGTGATGTGGTGAGCATCCGTGAAAAGGCCCAGAAGCAGGCCCGTATTGCTGAAGCCCTTGATTTGGCCCAGCAGAACGGCTTCCCTGCCTGGGTGGAAGTCGACACGAAGAAGTTCGAGGGCACGTTCAAGAACGTTCCCGCTCGTGATGAAGTGGCTTACGAAATCAACGAAGCCCTCATCATCGAACGCTACTCTCGTTAATCGAAGTCAACCGTGGAGACAGTGTGTAGTGCGCCTGTCTCTACAGCCTTCGGCAGGAATTTGGAGGGCGCGGACAATCGCTTGTCCGCGCTTCTCTTTCATTTTTGACTCGCGCCCGATGTGGCTTCAGGCGATAATGCAGGAAAAGGAGCTTTTCCCAAAACTCTTTTTCCGGTCTTAGCGTCTGGTGTGTGGCAGAAGTGTTGCCCCACGCTTTTCGAAATGCCGATTCTTCGCTAGAGCCTTGGTGAGTTCTAGCGATTGTGTTCGTGCCTGTGTTGACAGGCTCGGCTACACAAGCCCCTTCACCGCATACTTCCCGTATTCCTCCGTCGGCTTAACGCGCCGGCGGGAATCATCAAGGATTTCATAATGGCAAATACTGCTCTTCTCAAGCCCACCTCTATTGAGGTCGAGATTGCGGAAAACAACCCCAATCGTGCCGTCATTACGCTCGAACCGTTTGAGCGTGGCTACGGTCATACCCTTGGCAACGCGCTGCGTCGCATTCTGCTCTCCTCCATGATTGGCTATGCGCCGACGGAAGCCCAGATTGCAGGCGTTGTGCACGAATATTCCCAGATTGACGGCGTGCTCGAAGACGTCGTCGACATTCTGCTCAACCTCAAGGGCGTGGTGTTCAAGCTCGAAGGTCGTGACGAAGTGACCGTCTCCCTGCAGAAGGAAGGCGAAGGGGTTGTGACGGCTGCGGATTTCGATCTTCCGCACGACGTGACGGTGATCAACCCCGATCACGTGATTGCACACCTCTCGGGCGGCCGTCTTGAAATGACCGTTAAGGTTGAGAAGGGCCGCGGCTACCAGCCTGGCGATGTGCGTGCTTTCCGCGACGACTACAGCAAGACGCAGATTGGCCGCATCATCATGGATGCTTCCTTTAGCCCGATCCTTCGTGTGGCTTATCAGGTGCAGGCTGCTCGTGTTGCGCAGCGCACTGACCTCGACAAGCTCGAGATGATTATCGAAACGAACGGGGCGATTGGCCCTGAAGAAGCGATGCGCGAATCGGTTCGTATTCTGCAGGATCAGTTGGCCGTCTTTGGCTCTATCCATCAGGAAGGGGTTGAAGAAGTGGTTGAGGAAGAGGACGAAGCCACCCCGCCGCCGCTTGATCCGATCCTTTTGCGCCCGGTTGATGATCTTGAACTCACCGTTCGTTCCGCCAACTGCCTCAAGGCCGAAAACATTTACTACATCGGCGATTTGATTCAGCGCACTGAAAACGAACTGCTCAAGACGCCGAATCTCGGTCGTAAGTCGCTCAATGAGATCAAGGAAGTGCTCGCTGCACATGGTCTCACCCTTGGTAGCCGCCTCGAAAACTGGCCGCCTGCCCAGGATCACTAATCGACGAGCAGCATCGAGCGCTTAAGCCGCTTTGATGCAAGACAAAATGTGAAGCCCGCGCAAAAAGCGCGGGTTTCTCTTGCAAAGCTCAGCACAATCGGCTAGGATTGTGCCTTTCTCTTCACCCGTCCGCTCACGTGATTGAGATAGAAGAAATGGGGGAGAGAGTTGCCTCGGCTTTTCGAGGTGTTTTTCATAGACTTTTTTAGGAAAAAATATCATGCGTCATCGTCATGGTCTCCGTAAGCTCAATCGTACGAGCGCTCACCGTCTTGCTATGCTGCGCAACATGATGGTTTCCCTGCTGAAGCACGAAGCCATCAAGACCACGCTGCCTAAGGCCAAGGAACTTCGTCGCGTTGTCGAACCGATGATCACCCTTGCCAAGGAACCCACGCTTGCTAACAAGCGTCTTGCCTTCAACCGCCTGCGTGATCGTGAAGTGGTTCTCAAGCTCTTCAACGAACTCGGACCGCGTTTTGCCAACCGCAATGGTGGCTATACCCGTATTCTCAAGATGGGCTTCCGCGTGGGCGACAATGCCCCGATGGCCTACATGGAACTGACGGAAAAGGCTGTTGCTGTTGAAGAAGTGACCGAAGAAGCCTAAGCTTCTCTGCACTTTTGTTAACGCCTTAGCGTTTTGGGCCCGTTGTGCGTTTGCCAACGGGCTTTTTGCTGGGAAATGGTTTTCTAGCGTTTGAGAAGTTGGCGCTTTCTTGGTTATGCTTTGAGGTAACACGCTTCTGAGAGGACGATCTGATGAGTGATAGTTTGGAGAGCATTCGCATTGATAAGTGGCTTTGGGCAGCGCGGTTTTTTAAGACTCGTGCCATTGCGCAGGAGCAAATTGAGCTCGGTCGAGTCCTACTCGGGGGTGCTCGTCTTAAAGCTTCTCGTGAGGTGAAGGTAGGGGATCGACTCGAGATTACGCGTGGCCCCGAGGTTTTCACGGTCTATGTGCAAGCGCTCTCAAACCGGCGAGGCCCAGCCTCCGAAGCGCAAAAGCTCTATCGCGAAACGCCCGAGAGCCGACAGGCGCGTGAGACAGCTGCCGAGATGCGCAAGATGGCTCTCGAGCCCGCCGTGACGATTGATCATGGGCGTCCCACTAAGCGCGATGCCCGTCGGCTGAGAGACTGGAAACAGCAAGGTTGGTCATAAGTGGCCAAAAGAAAGCGGGCTCCCCTGTCCATTGGGGAAGCCCGCACTCATCATGAAGCCCCGCAGATGTGCGGAGCTTTGGGTTTTAGTAGTGATAGCCCTCTTTGATCCAGCGTGCTACATCTAGTGCGCAGTACGTGAGAATACCGTCAGCGCCAGCGCGCTTGAAGCAGACCATGGTTTCAAAGGTGATCTTCTTCTCGTCAATAGCGCCCGCGGCGGCAGCGAATTTGATCATGGCATATTCGCCCGAGACGTGATAGGCAAAGGTCGGGGCTTTGAATTCTTCTTTGACACGCCAAAGCACATCGAGATAGGGGACACCAGGCTTGACCATGACCATGTCTGCGCCTTCAGCGAGGTCGAGACCGACTTCCCAAAGCGCTTCATTGCCATTGGCAGGATCCTGCTGATAGACAGCCTTGTTGGATTTTCCGAGGTTCCCCGCGCTACCCACAGCGTCACGGAACGGACCGTAGTAGGAGGACGCATACTTGGCTGAGTAGGCCATAATGCGCGTATGGATCAGCCCTTCCTTTTCGAGCGCTTCACGGATGACGCCGATACGGCCGTCCATCATATCGGAGGGTGCGACGACGTCTGCACCTGCATGAGCGTGGCAGAGAGCCTGCTTGACGAGCATTTCGATGGTTTCTTCATTGAGGATGTAGCCCGTCTCATCAATGAGACCATCCTGACCATGCGTGGTGTAGGGGTCAAGAGCCACGTCCGTCATGACGCCGAGTTCAGGATAGGCCGCTTTCAGCGCCTTGATGGTGCGAGGAATCAGGCCGTTGGGGTTGGCAGCTTCCGAGCCATCTGCGGTTTTGAGATCGTTTTCAATATGCGGAAAGAGCGCGATCATAGGAATGCCGAGTTCCACACATTCACCGGCGACTTTCAGTAGTTCGTCGATCGTTAAACGCTCCACACCAGGCATCGTCGGGATGGGCTCGCGCTGGTGCTCGCCTTCCATCACGAAGACCGGCAAGATCAGGTCGTTGGGTGTGACCACGTTCTCACGCATTAGGCGGCGGGAGAAATCATCATGACGCATGCGGCGCATGCGAACGCTAGGATAAGCACCAAGAGTCTGCATTTGAACAAGTTCCTTTCTATCGATTTGGCTACAGAGCAGGGCACGCCACTCTGTTAACCACGTTACTTTAGCGCGAAGCGCTTTCGCTAGGATTAACGCCTAGCCAGTTGAGCAGGACATCCTGCAGTTGAGCAACGCCCTCTTTCTTTAAGCCCGAGAAGAGCTGCACAGAGACATGTGTCCCAGTGGCTTGTGCTCGTGCTTGAGCAAGACGTAGTGTGGTGCGTCGCTCGCTGTTTTTGAGCTGATCGGCCTTATTGAGGAGCCAGTGCATACGGACTTCAGGCCGTTCCTGCATAAAGCTGATGAGCCATTCATCGGTGGGCATGAAAGGACGTCTAGCGTCCATGACGATCACGAGCCCTGTCATGGCGGAGCGCTGAGCGATATAACCACCTACGAGCGCCGACCAACTTTTACGGGTATCTTCGCTTGCTTTGGCAAAGCCGTAACCTGGCAGATCAACGAGGTAGCCAACGTCACGCGAGACGCGACTTTCGTCCTTCATGCTCACGCCGAAGAAGTTGATGAGCTGCGTGCGCCCAGGCGTCTTACTCGCAAAGGCGAGTCGTGTTTTACGTGTCAGCACATTGATGCTGGTGGACTTGCCTGCGTTGGAGCGACCCGCAAAGGCGATCTCGGGGACCGTTTCTTCGGGAAGACCACTTAATTTGGCCGCTGAAATGACAAAACGGGCGGTGTCGAAAATACTCAAGGTAACCTCATCGGCATCGAGAATTAATAGAAATTGCTTAGATTGTAGCCCATTGGGCTCGCTACAGAAAGCAAGCCCCGCAGAACGTATGTCTTGCGGGGCGGGCAGGAGAGCTGTGCCTTAAGCTGGCTTAGGGAGCTTTACCAAACACTTCGTTGAGCTGCATGCTCACGCGCACAAAGGTTGTGCGCATGGTGAGCTCCTTCAAGCGTTTTGCGCCGACATACGTACAGGCACTGCGTACGCCGCCAAGAATGTCCTGCAGGGTGTTTTCCACAGGGCCACGCGCTGGGATCAGCACCGTCTTGCCTTCTGCCGCACGGTAGCTTGCCACGCCGCCAGCATACTTATCCATCGCATCGCGGCTGCTCATGCCGTAGAACTTCTTGAAGCGCTTGCCGTTTTGCTCAACCGTTTCGCCGCCCGCTTCGTCGTGGCCAGCGAGCATGCCTCCGAGCATGACGAAATCGGCACCGCCACCAAAAGCCTTAGCAATGTCACCTGGCACCGTACAGCCACCGTCAGCACAGATGCGTCCTCCCAAGCCGTGGGCAGCATCCGCACATTCGATAATGGCGGAGAGTTGTGGGTAGCCCACGCCTGTCATTTTGCGCGTTGTGCAGACGCTCCCAGGACCGATGCCGACCTTGACGATATCGGCGCCAGCGAGTAACAACTCTTCGGTCATATCGCCCGTGACAACGTTACCTGCCATGATTACGAGCGAGGGATAGGTGTGACGAACCTTTTTGATGAATTCCACAAAGCTCTCGGTGTAGCCATTGGCAACGTCGATGCAAACGTATTGGATGGCCTCTGGGGCGCGCGTCATCACTTCTTGGAACTTGGCCCAGTCCCCGTCTCCAATACCGAGCGAATAGAAGGCATTGGACTTTGCCTGCAGGGCACCGAAGAATTCAACGTACTGCTCGACGCCGTAGTGCTTGTGCAGCGCTACGCTAAGCCCATGACGTCCGAGGGCTTGAGCCATCTCGAAAGTCCCTGTGGTGTCCATGTTTGCTGCGATGATGGGAATGCCGTGATAGGCAACGGGCGAGTGGAGGAATTTGAACTCGCGAGTAATGTCGACTTCACTACGGCTCGAGAGCGTGGAGCGCTTCGGGCGAATAAGAACATCTTTGAAGTCGAGTTTGACGGTATTTTCAATATGCATGGCTATATCCCTGTTAGAGGGATTCCGCTTCAGCGCTCGCTAGTGGGGAATCCTGAACGGAGGAGTGTGGAAGGCGGGAGGCATCCGCAACCACGTTGAAATCTGCTCACATGGAGCACGTCCCATGGTGTTTCTTTGCGAAGCGGCGTATTTATGCTCCCGTCTTGGGGACGGGCGACGCGCACAAAAAAACGCCGGTTGAGGAGCCCCTGCTCCTCAATCGACGTTGACTAAGTGTAATGCGGAAAGCTTGATCGCCGCAAGCGAATTGCGGCGGAAAGTTGACTTGCGGTGCTCTCAGGGCGAGAGCACGCTAGTGTCGAGCAGTTGATCGCCAGCGACAATATCCTCAAAGCGCTCACGTGCGCGTAGCACGTGCACGTGGCTTCCATCGACGAGCAACTCGACGGGTAATGCCCGCGAATTGTAGCGACTTGCCATACTGGCGCCATAGGCGCCCGCGTCTCGCACTGCGAGCACGTCGCCAGCGGTGACGGCGAGCGCTCGCTCTTTTCCCAGGAAATCGGAGCTCTCGCAGACAGGGCCGACCACATCGAGCACCGTGCATTCTGCGCCTGCGCGCTCAACGAGCGGTTCGATACCCATCCAAGCGCTGTAGAGAGCTGGGCGGATTAGATCATTCATGCCCGCATCGACTACGGCAAAGCGGCGCGTGCCGTTATCCTTTAGGTACTGGACTTCGGTGAGCAGTACGCCAGCGGTGCCCACGATCGAGCGGCCAGGCTCGACCATAATGGCGGTATCTGTGAAGCCTGCTTGTGCCAATTTTTCCACCACGGGACAGAGAAAGGTGCTCACCTCTGGGGCGCAATCCGTGGGCTCATATGCAATGCCGTATCCCCCGCCGATATCGATGTGTTCAAGCGCAATGCCGTCGCGGCTGAGGCGCTGCATGAGCTCAATGAGCTTTTCCGCGGCAAGCGTGTGGGGAGCAGCATCGAGTAGCTGACTGCCAATGTGTGCGTCGATACCGACCGCTTTGAGATGAGGATCTTTCGCAGCACGCAGGTAAAGCGCTTCAGCAGTCTCGATGGGGATGCCGAATTTGTTTTGTTTGAGTCCCGTGGAGATGTAGGGGTGGGTTTGTGCATCCACGTCTGGGTTGCAACGGATTGAAAAGCGCGCAATCACTTCGGCTTCTTTCGCAAGCGCTGCTAGACGCTCGAGCTCAGCGGCGCTTTCAACATTAAAGCAACCGATGCCCATTCGCAGGGCATAGCGAATTTCATCAGCGGTTTTCCCGACCCCAGAGAAGACAATCTTCTCGGATGGAATGCCAGCGCGCAGTGCGCGTGCAATTTCCCCAGCGCTTACGGTATCGGCGCCGTGTCCACGCGCAGCGACAAGTTGGAGAATGCCTGCTGCAGGGTTGGCTTTGACGGCGTAGCGAATATCGGCCTTGACACCAGCGAGCGCTCGCTCAAAGCGTTGGAGATTCTCTTCGATGCCTCGGCGCGAATACACGTAGCTCGGCGTGCCCCAAGTACGGGCTATCTCGAGGAGTTCTACCTCCTCACAAAAGAGGGAGCCATTTCGGCGTGAGAACGCATCAACGGCAACGGCGGCATGGTTCATGGTGCTGTTCCAAAGCGGGCGCTCGCGAGAGCGTAGCGCATTAAAATGAAGAGATCGATGTTTGTGGGGGCAGGGTAAGCGGCCCTTTTAGCCCACAGCCCGAGAGCCCCAAACAGAGTGAGGCGATAACGCCAGCTAAAACCACTTTGCGCAACATAAGGAATCCTTTCAAATGAATGACGATACAGAATTTTTAACGCTCGCCGACGCCAAGCTCGAGGCGCTCGAAGAGCAGCTCGCCGAGACGTGCGATGAACTGAGTACGTTACGTAACGGCAATGTTCTCAATCTCGACCTGGACGACGGCCAGCAAATAGTGATCAACATACAGACACCGATGCATGAGATTTGGCTTGCCTCGCGTTTTGGTGGCTTACATTTCCGCTATACCGATGGCGAGTGGCGCGATACGCGTAGCGATCGGTCCTTAGAAGCTGTGCTCACCGAGGTGCTTGCCAAACTTGGCATCGATGTCTCACTCGCATAATAATTGCAGAGTTTAGCGGGTTACTAGGCACTTTTCTCTGCAGCAACGTACAAAAGAGGCGGGTTCCTTGATGAAGGAGTCCGCCTCTTTGGATTATGTCTTAGAAGATCTGGTCTCGAATGATCTCATGCGTGGACTTATCAAACGTGCTCTGTCCATCGTCATAGGTTGTGATGGGAGCACCGCCAACAGGATCTTTGTAGAAGATTTCCCCGCCCTGCTCGACAATGCTGTCAGGACGAAGGCGAGTGTACTCACTTTGCCCCTGTAGCGCGTTACGCATGAACTCAATCCAAATCGGCAACGCGAGTCCGCCGCCCGTTTCACGAGAGCCAAGAGGTTTTGGCGTATCGTAGCCCATCCAAGCAACGCCGACGAGATTGCCGCCAAAACCACAGAACCATGCGTCGTGCGCGTCGTTACTGGTGCCTGTTTTGCCTGCGAGGTCTTGACGCTTCAGTTCTCGTGTGGCGCGTGCGGCCGTGCCGCGTACAGCGACGCCATGCAAAAGGCTGAACATGGTGTAAGCGTTTCGGTCAGAGATGACGCGGATCGCTTCGTCACCCGCGGTGCGGTTGGTCGCGCGCATGAGTGTACGGCCGTCCACGTCAGTGACGCGTTCGATCAGATAGGGCTGGACGCGGTAGCCGCCATTGGCAAAGACTGCGTAGGCACCCATCATCTGCCAAGGGGTCACACTACCCGCGCCGAGCGCCATCGGTAGTACGGCGGGATGTTTGTCTGCGGTAAAGCCAAACTTCTGAATGTACTGTTGTGCATAAAGCGGTGTGATCGCTTGCAGAACGCGCACGCTCACAAGGTTCTTTGACTTCTCAAGGGCCGTTCGCAGCGGCATTGGCCCGTCATAGCGCTTGTCATAGTTGTGCGGTTCCCAGAGTTTGTTGCCCGTGAGTTTGGGGTCAATCATAAAGGGCGCGTCATTGACTATGGTCGCGGGAGTAAAGCCTTTTTCAAGTGCCGCAGAATAGATAAAGGGCTTAAAGGAGGAGCCCGGCTGACGCCATGCTTGGGTCACATGGTTAAACATGTTTAGGTTAAAGTCAAAGCCGCCTACGAGCGCTTTGACGGCGCCCGTGTTGAAGTCTGCAGCCACAAAGGCGGTTTCCACTTGAGGAACTTGTGCAAGTGTCCAGTCTCCTGTCTTGGTGTTTTTCATCACGCGAACAATGGAGCCAGGGACAATGGGGTTCTTCTGGGCGTTTTTGCCAAGGTAGCGACGGCCAAACTTGAGGCTGTCAGCATCGAGAGCAACGTCGTTCGTTGCAGAGAGGGCTACACGGATGGCATTGGGAGCGGCCTCTAGCACAACGCCTGGCACCATGAAGGGGGAGCTCGCCGTTTTACTGAGTGCGGTTTTAATCGCCTTGGCTCGTGTTTCCGGGTTGCTGATGTCAACAAAGCCCTCAGGACCGCGGTAGCCGTACTTACGGTCATAGGCGATTAAATTACGGCGTACGGCTTCGACGGCCGCCATTTGCTCTTCTGAGTTGATGGTGGTGTAGACGTTAATGCCACGCGAGTACGTTTCATCCTTGAAGATGTCGTAGACGAGCATGCGAGCAAGCTCTGCGGCATAGTGCGCAGCCACGCGGTTGGGGTTGTCCGCGTTCGGATCGCTGAGAAGCTCTTCAGCGGTGGGGGTGCGGCGCGTGACGATTGGTGCCGCTTTTTCAGACTGGTAGGTGAGCTCGTCAATGTAGCCGAGCTCGTACATACGTCTGAGCACATAGTTCTTACGCATCTGCGCGCGACTCGGATTGACGATCGGGTTGTAGGCCGAGGGCGCAACAGGCAGCCCCGCCAACGTGGCTGCTTCGCCGACCGAGATCTTATCGAGCGGTCGACCAAAGTACGTCTTGGCGGCACTTTGGAAGCCGTAGGCACGCTGCCCCAAATAGATTTGGTTCATGTAGATCTCAAGGATCTCGTCCTTCGTGAGGGTGTGCTCGATTTTGAAGGACATGGCAATCTCATAGATCTTGCGGGTGTAGGTACGCTCCGAAGAGAGGAAGAAATTACGAGCGACCTGTTGAGTGATCGTCGACCCACCCTGTGAGCGGCGGCCACTGAGCAAGTTAGTGAGCGCGGCGCGAACAATACCCGAAATCTCAATGCCTGGGTGCTCATAGAAACCATCGTCTTCGGCAGCCAAAATGGCCTTTTTGACGTGGTCTGGCACATCCTTGAGGTGAATGAAGTCGCGACGCTCTTCTCCGAATTCACCAATGAGTTTGCCATCGGCACTCCAAACACGAAGTGGCACGCTAGGACGATAGTCCTGAAGCAGGTCCACAGGGGGAAGCCGGCGGTAAATCAGAGAGCCGACGATCACTCCAATGAGCGCGGCGGCAATGATACCTGTCGTGAGCATGAGCACGGTCCATTTCAGCAGGGACCAGAGGCTAAAGCCGCCGCTCGAAGTGCTCTGGCGAGAGGATCTTGAGTTTTGAGAGGTTGAAGCCACGGAAGTATTCGTTGCAAAGATAAAGGAACAATTGGAGTCACAGGGCTCCGAGAATTTCCCGATTGTAGACGAGATGTGCACGCTCTGTGTAGGGAATCGCTCGGCTGAAGTATTGCAAATTACAGAGCAACTCAAGGGCGCAGTGCCTCGAGAGCGTCGGGTTTTGAGGATCTCGTTGTGTGATGCCTCGCCGCGCCTATTTCTCTCTGAGTGAGCTTGGCGCACATGCGGCTCTCGGCGCCTCGTCCAAATAAGAGGCGCTAGACGTTGAAATGAGAAGTGAAGCGTCTGTAAACTCTGACACGCTTATTGACGCGTTGAAAAGGCGACTTTTCGGCACGGCGTTCGTTTTCGGGTAATAATTGTAAAAGATGTCTGCAGCCATATTTGACTTCAAGATTCATGTCGGCGAAGAGTCGATCGACCTGCTCGAGCATGTGAACAATCGAGAGTATCTTCGATGGATGGAAGAGGGGGCAGTGCAGCATGCTGCAGCCAACGGCTGGCCCTTTGATGCTCTTAAACGCATCAATGCGGCTTGGGTTGCACGGCAACACTGGATTGAATATCTGAGGCCTGCGTTACTTGGGGAGGATTTGGTTCTTTATACCTGGGTGCAGAGCCTTAAGCGCTTTTCGTCTTTGCGGCGCTATGCGCTTAAGCGTGGCGATGAGGTTCTTATGGTCGGTGCAACGGAGTGGGTTTTTGTAGACTTTCAGCGACGTAAGCCCGCACCGATTCACGAGAGTGTGGTGGCGAGCTTTGAGCTTGTTGCGCCCGATTCGCCATTGCTTATTGAGCGTGGCATCCAACGCTTGGTGCGTTTTATGCCAAGCCCTGGGCTTTAACGTCTGAGAGAGGATTAGCCCCCGCATTGGGTAGCGGGAGGAATTGTGGTGGATTATGCAAGATTACGTCAGTATTGATCATCTCACCTTCGGGTACGGGACACGTCTTATTTTGGAGGATGTGTCCATGCGCTTTGGTGCGGGGAAGGTGGTAGCCATCATGGGTGGCTCAGGGATGGGAAAAACCACAATTCTCAAGCTCATTGGTGGGCTCTTAACGCCGCTTTCGGGGACGGTGAGTATCGGGGGAGAACAGCTTGATACAACCAACGACCGTGCGCTCTACCGTATGCGTAAGCGCATGGGGATGCTCTTTCAGTTTGGCGCTCTCTTTACGGATTTGTCGGTTTTTGACAATGTGGCTTTCCCGCTGCGCGAGCAGACCGAGCTTGACGAGCAGACTATACGTGACTTGGTTCTGATGAAGCTCAATGCGGTGGGGCTGCGTGGCGCCGCCTCGCTCATGCCCTCTGAAATTTCGGGAGGCATGGGGCGTCGTGTGGCGCTAGCTCGAGCAATTGCCCTTGACCCCGCTTTGATCATGTATGACGAGCCCTTTGCGGGGCTGGACCCGATTTCAATGGGGCTGACGGCGCGTCTCATCCGCAATCTCAACGATGCACTGCGTGCAACGTCTATTATCGTTACGCATGATGTGGCTGAAACCTTTGAAATTGCAGATTACGTTTATATGCTCAGTTCGCGTCGCATCGTTGCGCAGGGCACCCCTGCGGAGCTCACAGCAAGCACAGACCCATATGTGCGGCAATTTATCAATGGACTCCCCGACGGTCCCGTTGCTTTCCACTACCCTGCGGCGCCGCTTGCGGAAGACTTCGGAGGACAGCCATGATCGTGAGCTTTTTCTCTCTGATTGGGCGCATGGTCATTCGCGCGCTCTGTCGAGTCGGGCGTTTTGGGATGTTTAGCTTGCGGCTACTGCGGCGGCTACATCGCGCTTCGTTCTGGCAGGTCATCAAGCAGATTAACTTTATTGGTAACTACTCCCTGCTCATCATCGCCGTTTCTGGCTTGTTTGTGGGCTTTGTGCTCGGTCTGCAGGGCTACTACACGTTGGTGCGATATGGTAGTGAGCAGGCGCTTGGAGTGCTGGTTGCGCTCTCGCTTGTGCGTGAGTTGGGACCGGTGGTGACAGCGCTACTCTTTGCTGGGCGCGCTGGAACTGCTTTAACTGCTGAAATTGGTTTGATGCGAGCGGGTGAGCAGATTGCTGCGATGGAAATGATGGGGGTAGACCCTGTGGGGCGTGTTCTGGCGCCGCGCTTCTTAGGTGCCTTTGTCTCGATGCCCGTGCTTGCGCTCATCTTTTCTGCGGTAGGTATTATGGGGGCTTGGCTCGTGGGGGTTGCACTGATTGGAACTGATAACGGCGCATTCTGGTCACAGATGCAGAGCTCCGTGGACGTGCTCTCCGACATTGGTAACGGCATTATCAAAAGTATCGTTTTCGGCATTGCGGTGGTGCTCGTGTCACTTTTCAACGGTTACTACTCGCGGCCAACGCCGGACGGTGTTTCTCGAGCCACCACCTCGACCGTGGTGATTTCTTCGCTACTCGTGTTGGGACTTGACTTTATGATGACCGCGGGTATGTTCACAACTTTCTAATGGGATAGGCAGACAATATGGATAAGAACCGTTCTCTGGAGTTTTTTGTGGGCGTTTTTATGGTGCTCGGCATGCTCGCGTTGCTTTTTCTCGCCCTGCAGAGTGCCAATCTAGGGAGTTTCTCCTTTGGTGCTCGCTCCTACGAGGTGACCGCCGCCTTTGACAATATCGGTGGTCTAAAGCCGCGCGCGGCGATTAAAAGCGCAGGTGTGGTGGTCGGTCGCGTGAAGGCCATAAGCTTTGATAGTGAGACATTTCAGGCACAGGTCTTGATGGATATGGACGCGAAATATGCGTTTCCCGCCGACAGTAGCGCGAAGATTCTGACGGCAGGGCTGCTTGGTGAGCAGTACATCGGTATTGAGCCTGGCGCCGATGAAGCGAATCTCAAAAATGGTGACCGTATTAAGCGTACGCAGAGCGCGGTAGTGCTAGAAAATTTGATCAGCCAGTTTTTGTATAACACCGCAGAAAAGAGCGGGAAGTGATGGATTGTGGGAGTTGAGATGAACGCACATAACGCAAAGACGAAGTTGTTCGTAGCAGGCCTCGCGGCGCTCACGCTGCTCTCGGGGTGCGCGACACAGACCTCGAGTCCAGACGATCCCTATGAAGGCGTTAACCGAAAGGTTCATGCCTTTAATAACACGCTCGATGAGTGGGTGCTCTTGCCCGTGACGCGTGGCTATCGTGCGGTCACGCCAGAGTTTGCTCAACAAGGTGTCTCGAACGTCATCGATAACGTGGCCGAGCCAGGGAATACACTCAACAATGTGCTCTCGGGGCGCATCAATGCCGGTATTGAAACGACCTTTCGCTTCTTGGTCAACACGACGTTCGGACTCGGTGGACTCTTTGACGTTGCAAGCTGGATTGGCATGGAGAAACACCCGCGCGATTTTGGACAGACGCTCGGTAGTTGGGGTGTGCCAGCGGGTCCGTATTTGGTGCTACCGCTCTTAGGGCCGTCAGGGGCTCGTGATGTCTGGTCTGTTCCCGTCTCCATTGCAACCAATCCAATGACTTATATACTCAGCAACGATGCCATTGTGGGCGACTATGAGTGGCCTGCCACCCTTGGCTGGGTTGCTCTCACCACGGTGGAGCGACGCTCTCGCCTGATTGATTCGGGCGCCGATGAGTTGCGCGTCAATGCCGTTGATGATTACAGCGCGGTGCGGGATGCGTATCGTCGACTACGTGAGCGTAGCATCTACGGTGTGCTAGAGAGTGGCGCCGAGGAGCTCAAGCGGCTAACGCCGCTCGTGCATGATGACGAATAACACGCAGGGGGAGAGACAATGATGAAACGACGTGATTTGATTGGTGCCGTAGGTTTTTGCGGCTTTTTGAGCCTTACGCCTAGCGCGTTACTCGCTGCCGACGTGGATCCTTATAAATGGGTGCTCGAGATGAGCAACCGCGTGTTGGATCGTATCAAAAATGAGCCTGCGCTCAAAAACGGTGATATTCCGGCCATCAAGCGCTTGGTCGATGACGAGATCATGCCCAATGTCGACTTCACGATGGTGACCCGCATGACCGTCGGGCCCAAGTGGCGTCAAGCAACCCCGGAACAACGTCAAACGCTTATGGATACGTTCCGTGAATTGCTGATCCGTGTCTATTCGGGGGCGCTCTCCAAGGTCAACGGCCATGTGGCAGAGTTGGTGCCTGTGCGTAGTATGGCACCGCAGGACGAGATGGTGATTCGCACCCAACTCAAGAGCGCATCTCAGCCGCCGATTGCAATGGACTACCGCATTTACCGCACAAAGTCGGGCGACTGGAAGATCGTTGACGTCAATGTTGAGGGTATCTGGATGGTAGAAAACTATCGCACGCAGTTTGCTGGCGTACTGAATCAAGAAGGTATCGACGGCTTGATCCGTGACCTCAAAAAGCGCATTGAAAGTGCAGGCGGCTAACGCGCGGGGCTTTGTTTGAGGCGCGGAACTCGTTGCTGCGCCCTGTCTACTGTAAACCCCTCTGGTTGCCGGGCAAAAGCGCAATCCATTTTAGTGTAGGTAACTCCCATGAAGATTGAGAGCGAAAGAGTCACGTACGAAGAGTATCCTGCGCTCAAGCGAGAGCTTGATGCGGCATTGGCCGCAGGGGATGCAACGCTCGACTTTGCGAGTGTGCACCACGTCGATAGCACTGCTGTTGCGCTCGTTTTGCACGCCTCACGCGCCTGTGCTCAAGCGGGTGTGACATTGCGTTGTCTCAATTTTCCTGAGGCCTATCATGAGCTTGTTGCGCTCTACGGCCTCAATGAATTGCTTGCGAGTCAAGGTTGAGTCTGTCGACTTGCAGCATGCCCCGCGCTTAGCGCGTGGCGCGCCGCAGCCTACAAAAACATTACACCCAAATAATAAAGAACATACATGGAACAGCTCAAAATCAATGGTGGCCGTCGCCTCGTTGGCGAGGTGCGAGTCTCAGGGTCTAAGAATGCCGCTCTGCCCATTTTGGCGGCCAGTCTTCTGACGGCTGATGAGGTGGTATTGCATAACGTGCCCAACCTCACGGATGTGCGCACGATGCTTAAGCTTCTGGAAGTGATGGGGGTTAAAACGTCGCGCGACGGCACGACGGTGAAGCTCTGTGCGGATAGCATCACGAGTACGCGTGCGCCCTATGAGCTTGTGAAAACCATGCGTGCCTCCATTCTGACGCTTTGTCCGTTGGTGGCGCGCTTTGGTAGCGCTGAGGTGAGTTTGCCTGGGGGCTGTGCCATCGGCGCTCGTCCTGTGGATCAGCATATCAAAGGACTACGTCAGCTTGGCGCCGAGGTCACGATCGAGCACGGCTATGTCAAGGCCAGCGCGAAACGACTGCAGGGCACGCGGCTCTTTACCGATATGGTGACGGTGACGGGTACGGAAAATTTGCTTATGGCCGCGGTCCTCGCAGAAGGGGAAACGGTGATTGATAATGCGGCTCGCGAGCCTGAAGTGATTGACCTTGCGAAATGTCTACGCGCGATGGGCGCCGACATTGAAGGTGAGGGTACGTCGGAGATTCGTGTGCGCGGCGTTAAGGCGCTACACGGTGCTGAGCATACCGTTGTTGCGGATCGCATCGAAGCGGGTAGCTTTTTCATCGCGGCTGCGCTCACAGAGGGTGATGTGCTCGTGACACATTGTGAGCCCACGCAGATGACTGCGGTGCTCGACAAACTCGCTGAGGCTGGGGTCAAACTCGATGTGGGCCCCGATTGGGTTCGAGTTCAGATGAGCGGGCGACCGAAGCCCGTTTCCATTCGCACGGATCCCTATCCAGGTTTCCCCACCGATATGCAGGCGCAGTTTATGACGCTCAACTGTCTTGCGCAAGGTAGCGCACGCATTACGGAGACGATTTTTGAAAACCGTTTCATGCACGTTTCCGAACTCGCACGTCTTGGTGCACAGATTCAGATTGAAGGATCTACGGCAATTGTCCATGGCGTTGAAGCGCTAACGGGTGCTAACATAATGGCAACAGACTTGCGTGCTTCTGCCTCTTTGGTGATTGCGGCGTTGGCAGCGCAGGGTGAAAGTATCGTGGACCGCATCTATCATCTTGACCGCGGCTATGAATCCATGGAATCCAAACTCCGTGCGCTGGGCGCGGACATTGTGAGGATTAACACTTGATCACGCTTGCACTCTCGAAGGGGCGCATTTTTGAAGAGGCGCTGCCTTTTCTTGCCGCTGCTGGCATTATGCCCTTGGAGAATCCTTCAGAGTCTCGAAAACTCATGATTGGGACAAATCGTGAGGATCTGCGCATTGTTGTCGTGCGTGCAACCGACGTACCCACTTACGTTCAGTACGGCGCAGCCGACCTTGGAATCGTTGGGTGGGATACGCTCTACGAGCACGGCGGTGATGGCCTCTATGTGCCGATCGACTTGCAGATTGCGCGCTGTCGCATGTGTGTGGCGGCGCCTGAAGACTTTGACTACGAGCGAAGTGTCCGACGAGGGGCTCGACTACGTATCGCGACCAAGTACCTCAAGTGGAGTCGTGACTACTTTGCTCAGCAAGGCGTTCACGTTGACCTGATTAAACTCTACGGCTCGATGGAATTAGCGCCCATTGCAGGGCTTGCGGATGCCATTGTGGATTTAGTGAGCACGGGGGCGACACTGAAAGCCAATCGCATGAAAGAAGTGCTCACGATTTCGCCCATCTCTTCGCGCTTCATCGTCAATCAAGCATCGATGAAAACCAAGCGCGCCGACATCGATCCCATCATTCGAGCTATCCGACACGCCGTTGAGGCGTGTTGAAGATACTCCTCCCACCTCTGTGACGCCCTATGAAAGCCGTTGAACGCTTCGCCGCCGCTACGCTCACACTCGAGTGTCTTTGGCAAGTGAGCGCGGCGGCGCTTGGGGCAAGGGCACACCCTGCCGATCCTCTTTTCCCAAAAAATTTTGTTTTATGTGAGGCACGCCTATGCCAGTACGCCAGTTGAATACTCAGGATGCTGATTTTCTGAGCCGTTTTGATGAGCTCGTTGCCGTTGACGCCAGTGTTGATCCAGAAATTACCCGTCGCGCCGAGGCGATCGTGCTCGATGTTCGCCACCGTGGCGATGAAGCGGTGCTTGAGTACACAAATCGCTTTGATCGTATGAATGTCTCAAGCATGGCGGAGCTGATGATTAGCGCTGAAGAAATGCGTGCGGCGCTAGAAAGCTTGCCCGCTGAGCAACGTCAGGCGTTGACGGCCGCCGCCGAACGCATTCGTGCGTTTCATGAGCGAGAAAAGCTTGAGAGCTTCTCGATGACGGACTCACTGGGCAACAAGCTCGGTCTGCGAGTGAGCCCCGTGGATAGCGTGGGGCTCTACGTGCCGGGGGGCAAAGCCGCCTACCCGAGTTCGGTGCTCATGAACGCAATGCCCGCGAATGTGGCAGGTGTTAAGCACATCGAAATGGTCGTGCCGACGCCAGGTGGCGAGAAGAACCCCTTGGTGCTCGCTGCGGCAAGCTTAGCTGGTGTGACCCGTGCTTGGGCCATCGGTGGGGCGCAGGCCGTAGCGGCGCTTGCGTATGGAACGCAGACGATTCCTTCGGTCGACAAGATCGTGGGCCCAGGCAACGCGTATGTGGCGGCTGCAAAGCGTTACGTGTTCGGTCGCGTTGGTATCGACATGATTGCGGGCCCCTCGGAGATTCTCATCATCTGTGACGGCAAGACCAATCCCGATTGGATCGCGATGGACCTCTTTAGCCAAGCCGAGCATGATGAACTCGCTCAGGCCATTCTGCTAACGCCTGATGCGGAGTTTGCCGAGGCCGTGCAGCGTAGCATCGAGCGGCAACTTCCGCAGATGCCGCGACGGGAGATTATCGGCAAGAGCTTGACCAATCGTGGCGCCATTGTGATCACGAAAGATCTTGAGCAAGCTTGTGCGCTTGCCGACCGCATCGCTCCCGAACATCTGGAACTCTCTGTAGAGGATCCCGAGTTCTGGGCGGAGAAAATTCATCACGCGGGTGCGCTCTTTTTGGGGCGTTACACCAGCGAAGCGTTGGGCGACTACTGCGCGGGTCCCAATCACGTTCTACCCACGTCGCGTACCGCGCGTTTCTCGTCGCCGCTTGGGGTGTATGACTTCCAAAAACGTACGTCCATGCTGCATGTCTCAGCGGAAGGGGTGGAGACGCTCGGACGCATTGCTGGCATTTTGGCCGACGGAGAATCGCTGACGGCGCATGCTTGCTCGGCGCGTTACCGCTTGAAGCAGTAAGCACAATCCCCCCCCCCCCTAGCGCCTGCCTTGCTAAACGGTCGCCACGCGAGCGACCGTGGCAGGGGCGCAATTGCGTGAGAACAACGATATGGAGAGCAGCATGCAGGAACGTATCAGTCACATTGCCCGTCAGACTAAAGAAACGCAGATTGAGATCATGCTCAATCTCGATGCGTTTACCTCGGACATCTCGACGGGGGTCGGTTTTTTTGACCACATGCTCGAGCAGATCGCTCGACACGGTCTCGTGGGACTGACGATCCACGCCAAGGGCGATACGCATATTGATGCGCACCACTTGGTCGAGGACGTTGGCATTGCGCTCGGACAGGCACTAAAGGAGGCTCTTGGTAGCAAGGCCGGAATTAACCGCTATGGGCATGCCTATGTTCCCTTAGACGAAGCGCTTTCTCGGGCGGTGATTGATTGCTCGGGGCGTCCTGGACTCTATTTCCGTTGCTCGTTTACCCGTCCTTATCTCGGGGGGATGGATACTGAGCTCGTGCGTGAGTTTTTCCAAGGCTTTGTCAATGCTGCTGGGGTCACGCTTCACCTCGATAACTTGGAGGGCTTCAATGCACACCATCAGGCGGAGAGCTTGTTCAAGGCTTTTGGTCGTGCGCTTCGTATGGCAGTGGCGCGCGACGAGCGTAGCGCAGGCACGATTCCCTCTACGAAAGGAGTGCTGTGAGCATGAATATCGTCATTGTTGATTATGGCTGCGGTAACCTCGCTAGCGTGCGTCGTGCTGCAGAGCGAGCCACGGCAGACCTGAAGGCCACGGTGTCTGTGACGGGGGACGCGGCAGCCTTGCTCGCTGCGGATCGTGTGATTTTCCCTGGTCAAGGCGCGATGCCCGACTGCATGAAAAACCTCCGTGCTTCGGGGCTTGAGCAAGCCGTACGAGTCGCGCTTGCGCAGAAACCCGTGTTAGCGATCTGCATTGGAATGCAGATGCTCTTTGAGCACTCGGAAGAGGGGGATATCGCAGGCTTAGGCATCTATCCTGGCCTCGTACGACGCTTTCCTCGCGATATGCAAGCGGCTGGTGTGCGGCTCAAAGTGCCGCAAATGGGTTGGAATCGTGTAACACAACGCCAGTCGCACCCGCTTTGGGCAGGGATCGCTGATTCGTCGTGGTTTTATTTCGTCCACAGTTATTACCTCGAGACCAAAGAGGCTACACTTTGTGCTGGGAGCACAGACTATGGCCTCGAGTTTACCAGTGCGGTAGCTCGAGACAATGTTTTTGCTACCCAGTTTCATCCGGAAAAGAGCGCACGCTGCGGACTTCAGCTCTTCCGGAATTTTGTCACTTGGGCACCCTAGAAGGGTGCAACACGGAGCTTCAACGCTTACATAAAGGCTGATCGCGATGTTGTTAATTCCAGCGATTGATATCAAAAACGGACAATGTGTTCGACTCCAACAGGGAGACTTGAACAACAATATCACCGTCTATTCGACCGATCCTGTGGCAGTTGCCCGGCAGTGGGCAGACATGGGAGCAGAGCGTCTGCATATTGTGGATCTTGATGGCGCACAGTCCGGCAAGCCCACCAACATTGCCTTGATACGAGACATTGTGGCCGAGGTGAGTGATGTGATGCCAATTGAACTTGGCGGCGGATTACGCACGCTTGAGCAACTTGAGAGCTATGTCGACGCTGGCGTTGAGTACTGCGTGATCGGTACTGCTGCGATCAAGCGCCCAGGTTTTCTGCATGATGCCTGCTCGAATTTTGGTGGGCAAATCATCGTTGCACTCGATGCCAAGGATGGCAAAGTCGCCACCGATGGTTGGCAGGCCGTGAGCGGAAACGCCGTGATTGATCTCGCGAAGAAGTTCGAAGACTACGGCGTAGAGGCTTTCCTCTATACCGATATTTCCCGTGACGGCATGCTAACTGGTTGCAACGTAGAGGCCACGGCAGAATTGGCGCGCGCTGTGAGTGTTCCCGTGATTGCATCGGGTGGCATTCGTGATCTTGATGACATTCGTGCGCTGCTTGCTGTGGAGGATGACGGCGTGATGGGCGCCGTTTTGGGTCGCTCCCTCTACGAAGGTACGCTCAAGTTCGAGCAAGCGCTTGAACTTGTTGATGCAGCTGAGGGGCGCTGATTAACGCTATGGCGCGGGGTACGGAATCGCTCGGAAGCGAAACGTCCCCGCGTTTTGTTTATAAGGAAAGAGCCATGCTCGCCAAACGCATCATTCCCTGCCTAGACGTTAATGCCGGTCGCGTTGTCAAAGGCACGAAATTTTTGAATTTGCGTGATGCGGGCGATCCCGTGGAGATCGCCCGACGCTACGACGAAGAGGGCGCCGACGAAATTACCTTCCTCGACATTACCGCGAGCCTCGATGGGCGCGAGACGATGTTGCATGTGATTGAGCGCGTGGCTGAACAGGTGTTTATTCCTTTGACGGTCGGTGGCGGTGTCAAGGAGCTCTCTGATATCCGCCGACTGCTTAATGCAGGCGCCGACAAGGTGTCGATCAATACGGCAGGGATTAAGAACCCAGCTCTCATCGAGGAGTCCACGTCGCTCTATGGTAGCCAAGCGATTGTGGTGGCGATTGACGCGCGGCGCCGTGATCCGCTCGATGCGTCGAAGGGCTGGGAAGTCTACGTACGCTCGGGGACAGAAAATACAGGGCTCGATGCGCTTGAGTGGGCGCGCCAAGTGGAGGCACTGGGTGCTGGGGAAATTTTGCTCACGAGCATGGATAGCGACGGCATGAAGAACGGGTTCGATTTGGCGCTGACGCGTGCGGTCAGTTCGATGGTCGGCATCCCCGTGATTGCTTCTGGCGGCGTTGGCAATCTGCAGCACCTAGTTGAGGGGGTTACTGAAGGGGGCGCCGATGCGGTGCTTGCTGCTTCGATCTTCCATTTTGGTGAGTACACTATCCGTGAAGCTAAAGAGTACATGCGCGCAAGGGGTATTGCTGTGCGCCTTGATGAGTAGTGGAGCACTGCGATGTGGCTTGATGAAGTGAAATTTGATGAGCGCGGCTTGGTGCCTGTGATTGCGCAGGATGCGCAGAGCGGTGCGGTATTGATGTTGGCGTGGGCGAATCGAGAAGCACTTGAGGAAGCGGCGCGTACGCACTGTGCGGTGTATTTCTCACGATCGCGGGGCAAGCTTTGGCGCAAAGGCGAGCAGAGCGGCAACGTGCAGCGTCTTCGTAGTATTGCGCTCGACTGCGATGGTGATGCGGTGCTTTACCGCGTTGAGCAGGTTGGGGGTATTGCCTGTCACACGGGGCGGGCGAGTTGCTTTTGGCGCGAGCTTGATGAGCAGACGTGGCGCGTGACGTTGCCCACATTGAAAAATCCCAAGGAGATGTATGGTGAGTGAAAACGAAGATATCTTGACTCGTCTTGCTGCGGTCATTGAATCGAGAAAACAAGCGGATCCTTCGACGAGTTATGTCGCCAAACTCTTTAAGAAGGGGCCTGATGGGTTTCTCAAAAAGGTCGGCGAAGAGGCCACCGAGACCGTGATGGCGGCTAAGGATGGCATGGCGGGAAAAATTGTCTACGAATGCGCCGATCTATGGTTTCACACGCTGGTGATGCTGGCTTACTACGATTTAGGGCCAGAGGATGTTCTACGGGAGCTCGCAAGGCGTGAAGGACTCTCTGGTCTTGTCGAAAAGGCGAGTCGCCCAAAAGAGTAGGCGCTCGGAGAGACTCATCGCGTCGCTTGGCTGAGATTTGTTTGCACCGCGCGATTTCGCCTACAATGAAAGCTTGAATGGGGCTGCAGTGCCTCAATCGAATCAACACAAAAGAAAAGGGGTCGGCATGCAGCTTGACGATTGTTTGTTTTGTAAAATTGCCCGAGGCGAAATTCCTGCCACGAAGGTCTATGAGGATGATGAGGTGCTTGCCTTTAAGGACATCCACCCCAAGGCACCTGTGCACATTCTGATTATCCCCAAAAAGCACATCACCTCGCTTGCACATGCTGAAGATGCAGATGCACCGCTTTTGGGTAAAATGCTATCTTTGACACGCAAGCTTGCGGTGCAGGAGGGTGCTTTGAACGGCTTCCGTGTCGTTATCAACACTGGTCGCGATGGCGGTCAGGAAGTCGATCACTTACATGTTCATGTGTTGGGCGGTCCCCAACCGTGGAAATAACCGGAGAGTAGATTATGGGATCCCTATCTGTATGGCATTGGCTGATCGTTCTGGCGATCGTTGTTTTGGTTTTTGGTACCGGCAAGCTCAAGAATCTCGGTAAAGACTTGGGCGGCGCGATCAAAGGCTTTAAGGAAGGTATGGCTGAGGCCGAGTCCCCTGTTGAGCAGAAGAAAGAAATCGCTCAGGAAAAGACGGCCGCTCAGCCGGCTGACGCTACTGAAACGAAGGACAAGGTTCAGGGCTGATCTCGTTCAGTTGCCCCTTTCTGGCGGTCAGTGCGCCGACGCCCCGTGTCTGATGTGACGGCACCAAAGCGCTTCCTACCTCAGGTAACGGTGGGAAGCTTCTGACGGTGTTTCCCGCCTGCGCTCAGGCTGCTGGCGGTGTCCTGCCCATGCCGCGGTCGTCGGTTGACTGACCGCGGCAAATTTATTTGGAAACTCTGCGATGTTCGATTTTGGTTTTAGCGAAATGCTCGTGATCGGTGTGGTAGCACTGGTCGTGCTCGGGCCCGAGAAGCTGCCGACCGTAGCCAAGACTGCGGGCGAGTGGATGGGCAAAGCGCAGCGTTTTGTCTCCCAAGTCAAGTCAGACATCAATCGAGAGGCTGATTTTGCAGGCCTGAAAGAGTTGCAAGATCAAGCCAAGGCGCTCGGTAATGAGATCCGTAGCACCGTGGAGAAATCTGCTTCGGAGATTCAAACTTCCGCTTCAGCGCTTGAGAAGAGCGTTGCAACGCAGAAGGAGACGCTCGACGAATCGGTCGGCGCTGTGAAGACCTCGCTAGCGGATTTGGGCCGAGAGGTGCAGGGGTCGATTGATGCCGCAGGCGATACAGCGACAACGTCGGCAGAGACGACGCCCGCTGTCAGTGCTCAGACGGAAGAGGAAATGGCTGACTTCTACGGCTGGACGGGTGTAGAGCCTCAGGCGCCGACACCTGCCTATGAGTGGAAGGAGCCCAAGATTTTCCCGAAGCGTTATCGTTCGGGGCCCTCGGTTGATGAATTGGCCCGCGAGGTGGAGCGCTTGCGCCGAGAACTTGGTATGAGGGAAGCAAAACTCGGTGGTTCTAACCGTCGACTGACTGCCCGTGCTCGCTCCAATAGAGCGCGTATTTACCGCTAAAGAGATTGATGATGGCTGACAACAACAATTCTGTGGATACGCCCGACGATCCGATGGCTGAGCAGCCGCTCATGAGCCATTTGGTCGAGTTGCGCAACCGCACCGTGCGCGCGGCAATCGCCGTGATTGTCGTGTTTGTGGCACTTTCGCCCTTCATGCGTACGATCTTTGACTTTCTCTCGCAGCCGCTGATGGTGGCTCTGCCGCAGGGGGTCAAATTGCTAGCCACGGGGGTGGTGGCGCCCTTTATGGTGCCGCTTAAGGTAACGCTTTTCGTGGCCTTTTTGATAGCACTGCCCTACGTGCTGTATCAGATTTGGGCCTACATTGCGCCAGCGCTCTACCGTCGTGAGAAACGATTGGCATTGCCGATTATCGTTTCCTCGATCGTGATGTTCGCGCTCGGTATGGCGTACTGCTATTTCATCGTGTTCAGAATGGTGTTTCAGTTTATCGCGGGTTTCAGCCCGACGAGCGTGAACTTTGCGCCAGACATCGATTCCTATTTCAGTTTTGTGCTGACAATGTTCTTTGCCTTCGGCCTGACGTTTGAGGTACCGATTGTTGTGATGGTGCTGAACCATGTGGGTTTGGCGAGCTATGAAAAGCTCGTGAAGGCGCGCCCCTTTGTGATTGTTGGCGCTTTTGTGCTCGCTGCGATCTTTACGCCGCCAGATGTGCTATCGCAATTGTTGCTTGCGTTGCCGCTCGTCATTCTCTTCCAAACGGGGATTTGGCTTGTAAAATTCTTTGGTAAAACTCAGGCAGAGATTGACGGCATGCCGCCTGAGCCTGATGAGGAATAAGTGAGCGGAGCGATGCGCGAGCTCGCTTTCAACTACGAGAAGGGCTTCCTGCGAGAGGAAGCCCTTCGCTTGTGGTGGGTAGAAGAAGCACTAGAGTGAATGCGTGCGCGCAGCGCGTCTATAGACAGACGGCTTGCTTTAGCCAACGTTTCTCACCGCTTCGCCGTCCGTTTGGTTAAGCGGATTCTGTGGACGTGGTCCCACTTTGATATTAATTTTGAGCACGTTTTTCCCGCGTAGCACCATCACAGGGACTTCGGTGTTAGGCGGAATCGCTGCGATGAGGTCGAGTAGACGCGTGACTTGATAGATGTTTTCGTCGCCAATACGGGCTACGACATCAAAGGCACGTAACCCTGCGCGCTGGGCGGGGCTACCCTGAATGACGCTGTTGACCATCACGCCACTCGTGACCTCCAGTCCGAGATCGCGAGCGAATTCTGCTGTCAGCTGTACGGGCACAATGCCAAAGTAACCACGCTCGAGGTTACCCGCCATGAGGGCGGGGAGCACTTTCTGAATCATGGAAACGGGCACCGCAAAACCTATGCCAATAAAGCCCTCGCTCGGTTCCGGAGAAAAAATCGCGGCATTGATGCCGACAAGTTTTCCTTGCGCATCGACCAACGCGCCCCCCGAGTTACCTTGGTTGATGGCAGCGTCAGTCTGAATGAAATCTTCGTAGTTATTGAGTCCAAAACCGTGACGCCCTAACGCCGAGATAATACCCGCGGTGACGGTCTGGCCAACAGCAAACGGGTTGCCGATGGCAAGCACGGGTTGTCCGACTTTGAGTGTGTCGGTGGGTGTCATCTCAATGGCGGGTAAGTTGGTAGCGAGTACTTTTAGTACGGCTAGATCCGTGTCTTTGTCGGCCGACAGTAACCGCGCATTAAAGCGCTGCCCATCGTTGAGTGTGACAAAGAGTTCACCAATACCGTTGACGACGTGATGACTCGTGAGGATATAGCCATCGGGGCTCACAATCACCCCACTGCCGAGCGTATCGAGCGCGTGACCAGTCATCAAGTCGACCGTGGTATCGGGCGCTTCGGAGCGGTTGCGTGTCACGCTCGCGCGAGTCTGAATGGTTACCACGCTCGGAGCCGCTTTTTCAGCGGCTACCGAGAGGTCGACTACGCCCAAAGACTGTGGAGACGGCACGGATGGCGTTGGCGCGTTACTCTCGGACATTTGCTGTGCGAGGCGGATAAGCCCGAACACGGCCAGTGCGATTGTGATAAGTTGTGCGATAAGGAGCCAAAGACGGCGGATCATAATGCCACCTAATGCGCAAATGTGTGGAAATGGCCTCATTGTAATGGGCACTGCTGCGCATGATGTCAGTAAAACTGTGTCAATATTTTTGAGGAGCCTTTGTTCTTTGAGGAGTAAAAAGCGTGCAACGTGACGAAATTATCCGTTATCTCAACGACCTGCTTGATGCGGAGAGCTTCCGTGACTATGCCCCCAATGGGCTACAAGTCGAGGGTAAAGCAGAGGTAAACCGAATCCTTTTAGGCGTTACCGCTTCGCAAGCGATGGTCGACGCAGCGGCCGAGCGTGGCGCTGATATGTTGCTCGTTCATCATGGTTGGTTCTGGAAGGGGGAGCCCGCGGTGATCACAGGAATGAAACGACGCCGCTTGGCAAAACTTCTCTCTCACGACATCAACCTTGTGGGCTATCACATTCCACTTGATGCGCACCCCACGCTTGGTAACAATGCTGAGCTCGCTCGACTGCTCTCGCTCAAGCCCATTGGCCGCGCTGCCGATATGGACTTGGTTTGGATATGTGAACCCGAAGAGGGAACGTTGTCGCTAGCGGCGTTTGTCGAGCGTGTGAGTAGCGTACTCGATCGCGCTCCCTTGGTGCTTGGACACACAGAAGAGCCTCTCACGCGTATTGCACTCTGCACGGGGGCCGCGCAGGATTGGATAAGCGTGGCTGCTGAGCACGGTGCGCAACTCTACCTCTCTGGCGAGGTGAGTGAGCGGACAACGCATGAGGCGGTGGAAAATGACATCGTGTACCTCGCGGCAGGTCATCACGCCACGGAGCGCTTCGGTATTCAAGCGCTAGGGCGCGCCTTAAAAGAGGCTTTTCCCTCGCTCGACGTGTCGTACTTGGAAATTAACAATCCTGTGTAAGTCAAAATTCTGCTCGCCTACTGCCACAAGCGTTTTAGGGAAAATTAATTGACAATAGTTGAGTTCTTAATCAGGATTTGATAAAATCTTATATCCGACCGTCTCGAACTATTTGAGACGGCTTTGACATCTATTTTGTGTTTTCTGCGAAAGAGGATCTCCCTTCTATGATGGTGCTTTATTCGGGTCTTACAGATCCGTTTTCCCACAGCTGCCGTTTCGTACTCTATGAAAAGGGGTGTGAATTCGACATCAACGACATCGACATGTTTCAGCCGACGGATCTGAGCTCGTTGAATCCGTACGGTGAAGTGCCGATTCTGCAGGAACGTGACCTGATCCTCTACAACGCTGAAGTGATCATGACCTATATCGATGATCGCTTTCCGCATCCGCAGCTCATGCCGCCCGATCCGATGCAACGCGCTCGTGCTCGACTCTTCTATTACATCTTTAGCCGTGAGATTTTCCCGTTCGTGCGTGCGCTCGAAAATCGAAACCTCACTGAAGAGCAACATCAAAATGCCCGTCAGCGCTTGCGCGATCAGCTCACGCTCGCTGGGATGCGTATGAGCACGAGCAAGTTTGTCATGGGTGAAGACTTTACGTTGCTTGACATTGCGCTTGCTCCGATCCTTTGGCGTCTCGACCACTACGGTATTGAGATGCCCGCGGCAGCGGCGCCGCTCATGACCTACGCCGAGCGCCTCTTCTCGCGTCCTGCGTTCATCGATTCGATGACGCCCTCGGAACGTGTGATGCGCCGCTAAGCTCGTTAGTGTTGCCTCTGGCTGAGAGAACCCGCGGCGAGTCCGCGGGTTTGCCGCCATTTCTCATGCAAGGATTGCTATGACTGAAGCACCTACCCCTATCAAGCCCTATTTGATCAACGCGGTGCTCGACTACTGCCGAGATACAGGTTGCACACCTTACTTGGTCGTTGCGGTTGATGATGCTTGTCGAGTGCCACTTGAATACGTTCGAGACGGACATATCGTTTTCAACATCAGCGATGAGGCTACGAACCGTTTGGCAGTGACAGTGACGGAACTCTCGTTCCAGGGGCGTTTCGGCGAGAACAATGAAATCTTCGATGTGAGTGTTCCTCTCAATCGCATTGAAGCGATTACGCCGCTCGAGCACCAGGAGTTTGCTCTGAGCTTTTCTGTGACTCCTACCGAGGCGCCTAAAGAAGCGGAGCAAGTGCCTGCTCAATCTCGCCCTCGTCGTCCGACGCGCCTGAAGTAAACTTTTCATGTATAATCACCCCTCCTAGTGCCTCTTTAGCTCAGTTGGTAGAGCAACCGCCTTGTAAGCGGTAGGTCGTCTGTTCGAGTCAGTCAAGGGGCACCAGCAATATTTACCGTAAGCGCTTAAAAAATCAATGGCTTATGTGCTTTTTGGGTGGCTGTTTTGGTCATGGCTACTTAAAAAGCTACTTAAAAGATTTTGATTAACCGCTACAGCTAGGAATTTTCTATTTTTGAACTGAGAAAACTTCCTTCCTAGGTTTTTGAAAAGCGGTTACGGGAACATGAAAACGGCTGAACGCCTTGTGCAACAAGGGTTACAGCCGTTTTTTTCGTATCAGCGCCTTGCTGATTAATTTGCTTTGCGACCCATGGTGACACGGTCATTGCCGCCATAGTCTTTTACTGTTCGTACCGCAGCAAAGCCCGAAACACGGAAGATGGATTCCACCGCAGGCCCCTGGTCATAGCCATGTTCGACGAGAAGCCAGCCCGCTGGCTTCAGATAGTCGAGCGCCTTGCCCACAATTTCCGCAATCGCTGAAAGCCCATCATCGCCGTCGGTGAGTGCGTTGAGCGGCTCATTGACAAGCGCCTTTAGGTGCTCGTCATCGGGGCGAATATAGGGGGGATTGCTGACAATCAAATCAAAGGTAGCGTTTTGGGGGACTGCCTCCCACCATGAGCCTTGACGAAAGTCGACGGGATAGCCTAGGCGTTCAGCATTGGCTCGCGCAATGTCGAGTGCTGCAGAGGAAATGTCGGTAGCGGTCACTTTCGCTCCCTTGAGTTCGGCTGCAAGCGTAATCGCGATGCAGCCGCTACCAGTTCCCAGATCGAGCACCGAAGCATTCGGTGTAGCAACAAGTTGCGCTTGTTCAATGAGCACTTCTGTGTCAGGGCGTGGAATGAGCACGTTTTGATCGACTTTGAAGTAGCGACCAAAGAACTCTTGCTCCCCTGTGAGATAGGGGATGGGCATGCCTTCAAGACGCATGGACACGTAGAGATCAAACTTCACCTGCATCAGCTCTGAGACGCTCTCATCGTCATGAGCGATGAGATACTCCTTTGAGCGTCCGAGTACGAACGCTAGAAGGATCATGGCTTCGAAGCGGCCAATTTTCGGTGTCGCTTCAGCTATCAAGTGGCGGATGGAGTTGCGGTCTGTCTCTGTCATAGTCATTAGGCAAGTTGAGCCAATTGCTCGGCCTGGTGTTGAGTCATGAGCGCTGTGATGATTTCGTCAAGATCACCGTCAAGGATCGCATCAAGCTTATAGAGCGTGAGGTTGATACGGTGATCGGTTACACGGCCCTGAGGGAAATTATAAGTTCTGATACGCTCCGAGCGATCCCCTGAACCGACGAGACTCTTGCGCTCACTGGCTTCTTTGGCCTGTTGTTCCGCGACCCTAGCGGCGTAGATACGCGATGCCAAAATGGCCATGGCACGTGCTTTGTTTTGTGTTTGACTACGTTCATCCTGGCACTCGACAACTAAGCCTGTTGGCAGGTGCGTGATGCGTACTGCGGAGTCCGTTTTTTGGATGTGCTGCCCACCAGCACCCGAGGCACGGAACACATCGATACGCAATTCGCTTGGGTCGAGCTGTACTTCTTCGACCTCATCCATTTCAGGAAGCACAGCGATGGTGCACGCAGAGGTATGAATACGTCCTTGGCTCTCGGTGGCAGGGACGCGCTGCACGCGATGTCCACCCGATTCAAATTTCAGACGAGAATAGGCGCCACGCCCCATGATGCGGACGATCACTTCTCTGTATCCACCCAATTCACTTGGGTTGGAGGAAACAATCTCGTTTGACCATCCTTGGCGTTCTGCAAAACGCAGGTACATCCTCAAGAGGTCTCCCGCAAAGAGCGCACTCTCATCACCGCCCGTGCCTGCGCGGATTTCCAAGAAAATGTTGCGTTCATCATTGGGATCCTTGGGTATGAGAAGCACTTGTAGGTCGTGCTCAATGGCTTCCAAGCGCTGTTCGGTCGTTTGGATCTCTTCTTGAGCAAAGGCTTTCATGTCTGGCTCAGCAAGCATCTCTTGAGCAACAACAAGGTCGTCTTCGGCTTGTTTTAGTTCAGTTGCCTTGAGTACGAGCGGTTCAATCTCAGCTCGTTCTTGGGAGAGAGCTTTAAGGCGGTTCATGTCGTTGGCAACCTCGGGCGAGGCAAGGATGCGGTCGATTTCTTCTAATCGAAGAGCCAGTTGATGAAGTTTGGCTCGAATGCTTTCGGTAATCATGTCTGATATTTGCGTTTCGGAACTGAGGCGTTAAGCATAATAGAAAAGGGAGAAGCCGTCTGTCTTCTCCCCCATCTAACGAAAGCTCAATGCTAGCGGTCATGACGCCGATAGAAGCGATTAAGCATGCGCTCCATCAGGTCTCGATCATCGCTGCTGAGCCCTTCCGCATTTCTCAGCAGAATTGTTGGGTCATGGATCAGTTTGTTAGTGAGCCCGCGGGCAAAGGTCTCAAGGACTTCTTGGGGGTCATCGCCATGATGCAGGTGACGCAGGGCACGTTGTAACTCCACTTCGCAGAGGAAATGTGCGCGGTCACGCAGAGATTGAATCACAGGAACCGTTTCACGCTGGCGTAGCCACGCCTCGAAGTCTCGTACGCGCAGGTCGATAATGGTCTGCGCTTGAGCTATGGCGGCTTGACGGCTAGCCATCCCTTGGCTAACCACCTTTCCGAGATCGTCGACGGTGTAGACGTAGACGTCATCGAGCCGTTCGACCTCGCTCTCAACGTCGCGGGGCACAGCCAAGTCAACGATAAACATCGGACGGTGTTTGCGACGGTTAATGGCGCGCTCAATCATTCCTAGCCCGATGATGGGCAGTGAGGATGCGGTGCAGGAAACGATAATGTCAAATTCTGCGATGCGCTCTGGGAGCTCGGCGAGGCGAATGGCTTCGGCATGTACGGTGCGTGCTAGCGTTTGGCCACGCTCTAGCGTACGGTTTGCAATCGTGATGGACTTGGGTTGCTGCGCGGCAAAGTGCGCAGCGCAGAGCTCAATCATTTCTCCAGCGCCTACGAAGAGGACGCGCTCGTTACGCAGATCCCCGAAAAGGCGGAGCGCGAGTCGCACCGCAGCTGCTGCGAGACTGATCGAATTGGCGCCAATCGCGGTCGCGGTACGTACCTCTTTGGCGACCGTAAATGTTGATTGGAATAGGTGGTTGAGCATGATACCCAAGCCTTTAGCTTGTTTGGCCGCACGCTCGGCATCCTTCATCTGTCCAACAATTTGTGTCTCGCCGAGCACCATGCTGTCGAGACCAGAGGCGACTCGGAAAGTATGATGCGCGGCTTGCTCCTGCTCAAAGCGGTAGATGTGCGGTTCGAGTTCAGAGCGGGAGACGTTTTTGCGTTCACAGATGAAATCGAGAATGCTTTCCGTAGCAGCAGAGGGATTCTCTACCGCGCAGTAGATCTCTGTACGGTTGCAGGTCGAGAGTATGGCAGCTTCAGAGAGGCCACCAGCCGACTGGCTAGAAAAGCGTTCCCGAAGGTGGGCGATCGTCTCCTCGATCTCCGTAGGACCAAATGCCACGCGTTCACGGACGGACACGGGGGCTGTAGTATGGTTGAGGCCTAAAGCAAGCAGTTGCATCGCAGTAACCGGATAAAGATGGACAGGGGTTCCCAAAACAATGACAGGAGGAACATAGTGGATTATAGGCATGTAAGGTTTTGTAATTCTTAAGATTTTCTTTGAAAACCGTCGCTTTGGGCTGAAAACGGGTTATCGTTTGCCCTGATATTCGGCAAAATACCGCCACGCTATTGAAGGAGTATTGATGTGAGAAACGAGAAGGCCATCGTGCTTTTTTCGGGTGGACAGGATTCGAGCACGTGTTTAGCGTGGGCACTCGAAAACTTCCGTGAAGTAGAAACCGTGGGTTTTGACTATGGCCAGCGCCATGAAGTGGAAATGCAGTGTCGCACGCGCGTTCGAGCGCTGGTGGGTGCACTCAAGCCTGAATGGTCGGCAAAACTAGGCATGGATCATCGGCTAGATATGGGGTTGCTGGGGCAGATCAGTGACTGTGCACTTACGAAAGAAAAGGCGATCGCCTTCGAGAAAAATGGTGTGCCGAACACGTTTGTGCCTGCTCGCAACTTGCTCTTCTTTACTTTTGGGGCAGCGCTCGCCTATCGGCGTGACGCCTCAGTGCTCGTCGGCGGCATGTGCGAGACGGATTATTCAGGCTACGCAGACTGCCGTGACAATACGCTCAAAAGTCTGCAGGTCTCACTCTCACTAGGGTTGGATACGAGACTAGTCATTGAAACTCCGCTCATGTGGCTGACAAAAGCGCAAACATGGGAACTTGCACAAGCGCTTGGTGGGGCTGCGCTCGTTGATATCATCCGGCGTGAGTCGCATACCTGCTATATGGGCGACCATGACCATTGGCATGAGTGGGGGTATGGGTGCGGGGAGTGCCCAGCCTGTCGTCTACGTGAAGAGGGCTGGCTGCGGTACGTTGCACAAGCAGGGCAATAGTGCTGGCACTTCATAGAGAGAGCGTGCTCTTAGCGATTAGGAGCATGCTTTCCCCGTTTGGATGGGCAAAAAAATAAGCCGCATTACTGCGACTTCTCAAACATGGTGGCTAGGGACGGAATCGAACCGCCGACACGCGGATTTTCAATCCGCTGCTCTACCAACTGAGCTACCTAGCCCCCTTCACAAGAGACTCTTATGAGCTCTTGAGCTGTTGCTGGTGGCTAGGGACGGAATCGAACCGCCGACACGCGGATTTTCAATCCGCTGCTCTACCAACTGAGCTACCTAGCCAAAAGCATAGAGGGCAAATTCTAGTGGACAATCGCCCCAAATGCAAGAATGGCAGGCTAGAAATGAACCGATCATACCAAAAATGCGGGATTTCTTCGGTAGACAACGCGTCAAAAACTTGAAAGAGAAAGAAAAAAAACTGAGTTGAAAGTCGCTTCTGTGTACACTTTCCCGTATTAATTTCAGCGGACCTCTAGAGGTTACTACTATGAGAAAGTCTTCCTTTGTGACAGCTGCGCTACTACTATTAGCGGCGTTAGGCGTGTCTTCCGTACAGGCGAGCCCCGAAGAAGACGCCATTCGTGCAGCGCTCAAAGCGCAGTTCAACTGGACGGTGGAGAAGATCGAGCCCGCACCCGTTAAAGGCCTTTGGCAGGTATGGGTGCAACGCCGGCTTTTCTATGTCGATGCGGATGCTGCACATTTGATTGCAGGGCCTATCATGGATGCTCGCACACGACAGGACCTCTCTGAAGCCAAAGAGAGTGAGTGGCGTTGGGAGAGTTTCCCGAGACGCGATGCGCTCAAACAAGTTTGGGGCAAGGGTGAACGGGAAGTGGTCGTTTTCTCTGATGCGAACTGTACCTATTGCGCTCAAATGGATAAGCTTTTTGAGAAAGTTGGTAACCTTACGGTGTACACATTTGTGACGCCGATGCTACGCGGTAAGGTCAACAACAGTGAGGTGATCTGCTCGGCGGATCCAGCGAAAACTTGGCATGCTTGGATGACAGCGCGAGCCTCATTGCCAGATGTGCCAAAAGGCTGTGACGATTCGGTACTCGATAGAAACCTCTCACTCGCGGGTGATCTGGGAATCAATAGTGCACCCACGATGTACTTTAAGTCGGGGGCTATGGTGCGCGGCGCCATCCCAGAGGATGTGCTAGAGCGGCACTTACGCTAGGCGCAGTTAACGAAAGGCGTTGCGATTTTGTCCCAACGCCTTTCTCTTAGGGCACCAGCTTAGACCTGCACGAGCTCTTTGTGGCGCATTGTTAGTGCGAAAGCATGGCTTGCGGCTGCATACCGTTGGGCACGAGTACCCAAGCGCGAGCACGGCTCTTCTGTCGGCCGGCCTGCCGCCCCGCCTCATCACCAAAACCCCAAAAGTAGTCAAAGCGAATGGGACCGCGGATAGCGCCGCCTGTATCTTGGGCGATAACGGGGCGCGTGAGCTTCAGTGCAGGGGATGATTGGCTTGCATCTACTAAGAACACCGTGCCAAGTTTCCAATAGGACCGATCCACGGCCACGCTTGCCTGTGGGGTGAGGGGCACGCCTTGAGCGCCCGTAGGCCCGAGACTTGTATCACCTGGCTTTTCTTGGAAGAAGACGTAGCTTGGGTTTTTGGCGAGTAGAGCTTTGACGCGGGATGGGTTGCGGCGTGCCCATGCTTGGATGCCTTGCATGGACGCTTCACTGGCCTTGAGTTCCCCGCTCTGAATTAGCACGTTGCCGATACTACGGTACTGATGCCCGTTTTGGTCTGCGTAGCCAACCCTTACCATTGATCCATCGGGCAGTCGGATGCGCCCAGAGCCCTGAATCTGTAGGAAGAAGAGCTCAATCTCATCATCGACCCAAACAATGGCTTTGCGCGTGAGATCGTTGCGGGCATCGATTTGGGCGCGCGTATCGTACGGAACGAGCTTGTTGCCAACGAGTTTGCCGCGCAAACGTAATCCACGCAATTGCGGGTAAAGGCTAGCAAGATCGACCGTGATCAGGTCATCGGGCACACCATAGAGCGGATATTGGTAGGTGCCACCACAATGGCGTGAGCCACGTAGAAGCGGTTCGTAGTAGCCAGTCATGAGACCAGTTTCATTGGTGCCACTTGTGCCGTTAGCGATCACTTGCCAGGGCGTGAAGTGCTGCCGGAAAAAGACCTCTGCTGAGCTAGGTGCTGCGCTTGTTGCAGTTTGGCAGACCTGAGCCCAGTCGTTCTGCATTCGCATGGAGAGGCAACTTTGCTGTAAAGCGGAAAGTGCACTTTGCCAGCTACCTGGCTGCGCCGCAGGTACGCCATTCCAAGTGCTAGCCTCAAAGTGAACGGAAGAATGCTCTGAGGGTGTGGGCGTGACTGGGGTTTCGGTTTCTGGCACCGTACTACAGGCACAGAGGGCGAGGACTCCCGTGAGCGTAAGGGATGTTCGCAGGGAAGGTAGATTCCCGAGCATGTGACTCTCCAAATGCGTTGGCGTAATTTGTGTCGTATTTTAGTCGAGCGCTCCTGAGCTAGCGCGTCTTTCAGACGATTTGAAAAGATTCTTCTAGGCTGCAGTGCGACCACGGAGCGCTGTGAGCTAATACAATAGGACGGCCAAATTTTTACTCTTGGACGAAGGAAATTCCGATTATGCGAACCTGTACCATCGCTCCCTCAATTTTGTCGGCAGACTTTGCCAATCTTGGTCAAGAGGTGACAGATGTCATCACGGCTGGCGCTGACTGGATTCATTTTGATGTGATGGACAATCACTATGTGCCGAATTTGACGATTGGGCCTGGTGTGCTCAAAGCCATTCGTCCGTATTCCAGAAAGCCGATTGATGTGCATCTGATGGTGGAGCCCGTCGATGAGATTATTCCGCTCTTTGCTGAAGCGGGGGCGGATATTGTGACGTTCCACTGCGAGGCCTCTCGCCACATTGACCGTACACTGCAACTCATTCGTAACCATAAGATGAAGGCAGGGCTAGTGTTTAACCCTGCTACCCCCATTTCGTACTTAGACTATGAACTGGATCGACTGGATCTCGTGCTATTGATGAGTGTGAATCCTGGGTTTGGCGGGCAGAGCTTCATCGAGAGTTCGCTAGAAAAAATTGCGCGAGTAAAAGAAAAGCTCGATGCCTATGAGGCAGAGACGGGGCGACATATTGCGCTTGAGGTCGATGGTGGCATCAAGGTCGAAAACATTGCTCGAGTCGCTAAAGCGGGTGCCGATACATTTGTTGCGGGTTCAGCTATTTTTGGCGCGCGTTGTAGTTGCGGCTACGCTGATGTGATTGAGCAGATGCGTGCTGCGGTGGCGGCTTTGGGAGACTAAGTGATGGTCGCGGTGAAGGCGGTGCTGTTTGATCTAGACGGCACGCTAGTTGATTCGTTGCCTGAGCTCTATGAGGGCGTACGCCGAAGCCTCGAGGAACTTGGCTTTCCTGTTCCAGAGAAGGAAGCCGTACGCGACATGATTGGTCGTGGCGTCTCGGTTTTGGTCGATCGGTTGCGTTCGCACCTTCAGCTCACCGATGCAGAGCTCACTCATGCGGCACTCTTGTCGCTTTTAGTGAAGCATTGGGCACAGACAAACGGCAGCTATACAACGTTTTATCCTGGGGTGCTTGATGGGATTGCTGCTCTGCGGGCTGCGGATATACGTGTGGGCCTCGTAACGAACAAATGGCGTGATCTCACTATGGAGTTTTTGCAAGCCCGAGGCATTCGAGAGCTCTTTGATGTGGTGGTTGCTGGTGACGACTGCCCCCACAATAAACCCGCGCCAGACATGCTACTGAAGGCGATAGAGACGCTCAAGGTCGATGCTGCGCAAACCATCATGGTTGGCGATAGTCGCAATGACGCTCTCGCGGCACGGGCTGCAGGTATCCGCGTTGCGCTCGTGGAGACGGGGTATAACGAAGGGGAGGCGATCGCGCTTTGGGCTCGCGAGGCGGGTTTCAACCGTTGCCTACCTAGCGCGAAGAAGGTGTGTGATCTAGTGCTCGCCGGTCAATTTCAATAACAGCAGAAGGAACGAAAGTGCTCAAACGCGTGTTTATTGGCGGTCTATCTGCCGCTTTACTAGCGTCGGCATCGGTTGTGTTGGCAGCCGATGCAACGGAAGAGGGGTTGGCAGCTTGCTATAAGCAAGCACAAAACTCCCCTGAACGCCTCACGGGCTGCCTAGAAAAGGAGCTCGACTATGTCAAAAAAGAACATAAGGATGTTGTCGAGCGTATCTATTTGTTAGCTAAGGGTATGGATACGAAGAAGGGCGTCCGTGGCACGACCGATCAAATTCTGAAGACAAACTCTGCATTTTTGGATTACGTTGAGCGCGAGTGCGCCGTGATGCAACGGATGAACGATGGCGACGCAGTTGATAAAAAAAATGATGCCTTGTCTTGCGAGGTGAATCTCTATCGAATGCGTGTCGATATGTTAGAGAATCGTTATTTGTCTGCAGCAAAATGACCTTGTCCCTATTTGATGAGACACAGTGGGCGGGGCTGGACTTAACGCCGCCCTCTGATGCCGATTGGGGGCCACTAGTGCAGGCGTTCCTTGCCTCAGAGACGGGGCAGCGCATTCAGCAGTGCCTCCGCACTGAGCGCGAGCAGGGTGTTCGGGTGTTTCCTAGTCAGGTGTTTCGAGCGTTGTTACTGACGCCGCTCTCCGAAACGCGTGTCGTAATTTTGGGGCAAGATCCCTACCACGGTGAAGGACAAGCTGAAGGCTTGTCATTTTCTGTGCCAAAGGGAGTCAAAGCGCCGCCATCGCTCAGAAATATTCGCAAGGAGGTTGAGCGAGATCTAGGGCTTGCTTTAGGCACTGCGACATCATTGCGCCCATGGGCTGAGCAAGGCGTGTTGCTACTTAACAGTGTGCTCACGGTTCGTGAGGGCGACGCGGGTTCTCATGCGAAATTGGGCTGGCAGCAGCTGACCGATCGATTGATCGGGGAAGTATCAGCCCGTCGGGATCACGTTGTCTTTATGCTATGGGGCAGTTGGGCGCAGCAAAAACGCGAGCTTATTGATGAGCGCCGCCACCTTGTGTTGACGTGCAACCACCCATCTCCGCTTGCGGCATTGCGTCCGCCTGCGCCATTTATTGGGTGTAGCCACTTTTCTCAAGCTAACGATTGGCTTGTGGCGCACGGTTTGCCATCGATCGACTGGCGGATGTCTTAGGCAGACAGTGCCCTTAACTCTGAGAACCGTGAGGTTCGCGACGAGAGCTCCTGCTCACGGTCTCAGAGAGAAGTTGCATAGCGTCAGGTGTCAGTTTCCGAGCCATGCTTGCCCGAGGGGTGTCCATGAATAGAGGAGTCGCCCGTTTACAGGGCGTCGCAGAGAGGGAATACTGAGCTCCGTCTCATGCAGTATCCCATGGCGGAAGAAATGCACGGGTACGGAGCTACCAACACGCTGTTGGCATTGCCGCTCAATAAGGGCGTTACTTGTTTTGACATGGTCGATGGCAACGATGACATCCTCAGCAAAAAGCCCAGCGAGGTAGGCGCTACCGTCACGTCGAGTGTAAGCAACAACAGGAAAGGCATCGCTTGCTCCGGTTTTCAATTTGAGGGCGCAACATTCCATGAGTGTCGAGTCTGGTTCATGGTACCAGATGAGTCCAATCGCACGCAGTGACTGCTCTTCAAGGTGCTGCCAGAGGGCATTGTCTTGTTCGAGAGTGAGTGCATCAACAAGCTCAGCAAGTTCCTTGCAGCCCAAAGCGTAGAGCAATTGAGAAAAGCCGCCTTCGGCGAGCCCTCGTGGCAATGAACCCTCGACGGCGCCCAAGAACCACCTCTGCAAGACATCATCGAGCGAACGTATTGCCTCGCCGTTTGCTCGGAGGTACGCATCTATCAAGAGTGCGAGCCAAGCGCCCTTGCCGTAGTAGGAGACCTGATGGTAGGGGCTGTCAGCGGTGCTCTTATAGAGCTGCGTCCATGCGTTAAAACTCGCCTCGGAAAGTGCTTCGACCCAAAAGCCCTCTTGTGCGCGCACACGGTTCAGTGTGCCAGAAAGCATCTCGGTGAACTCTTCAGGGCTGATAAGTCCAGCGCGCCGCAGGATGACATATTCGTAGTAAGTGGTGAAACCCTCGAACACCCAGAGTGTCTCTGTGTGGACTTCTGAACCCGTGAGCGGATATGGCAGAAGCACTGCGGGGCGTAGGAATTTAACTAACCAAGCGTGGAAGTACTCATGCGCAACAAGCGCAAGAAAGTCTGCGTAGCCACTCGGTGGTACTGTTTCGTGCGCGCCTGGTAAGTCACCGACTTCTTTCTGTAGAACACAGCTGTCGGGGTGTTCGAGGCCGTTATAGAGCCCAGGCCCTAAATGCGTATGGAAAAGATAGTGGGTAAAGGGAGCACCGCCCCAAAAGGCAATCGTTGTCTCGCAAATACGTATTAGGTCGGCGCGTATGCGATCGAGTGCGAGCGCTGGGGCGCCTGTGATTACCATGCGGTGAGCGATCCCGTGCGTTGTGAAGTCAATGAGCTGCACGTGCGAGCTATCACGGGTTAATGTAATAGGGGTGTCAAGGAACCTCTCAAGATTTGGAGAGCGCCAAAGGTTGCGCACCGAGTCATGGGTAGCTGTACTGTGTACCGTCATGTCGGTGTCAATTTGAAGGTAAACTTCGTGCGCATCGTGATCTTCGGAAAACAAGAAGACAGCTGGCGGGTTAATAAAACCATAATCTTGATCGAGGTAGGCGTCATGGATACGTGTGCTGTAGGCAAATGCCGTCCAACGAATAGTGAGAGCCTCGCCAGCAACTACATTACGAATGCGCCAAGTATTTTTATTGAGCTGCTCTAGTGTGCCTCGTGAGCTCGTGAGAGAATGAACGTTGGCGACATAGTCGCGGATGAGATAACTGCCGCTTGTCCAGTTCGCCATCTTAAGCAACACCGTATCGGAAATTGGTGTCAGCGTGAGCGACACTTCATAAGAGTGAGGCAACGCAAGAGGTCGGAGGGTGTACTGAATCATGAAAAAGCGCCCGTAAAAAAGTCATCTTGACAAAACGAAAAACTGCATGCATAATAACGCTTCTCTTCGGAACGAAGATAAGAACTGTCAAGGCACTTTGAAAAAAATTAAAAGCGCTCTTGACAAAGAGAAAAAGCTTCTATAAAATGCTTTTCCTCTTCACTACGAAGAGTTGATCTTAAAAAATTTGAATTCAACGAACCGATAAGTGTGAACATCGGCAGGTTGAGGGTCTCAATAAGAGGGCTCAAAAAACTTACGAAGTTCGCACTTTGAAGGAAAGCCG
>OOBP01000266.1_pt1 | contig 52196 bp, 54 predicted proteins | sample 1671681 | NCBI WGS metagenome assembly OOBP01 (sample SAMN06348181, study PRJEB24527) | human gut metagenome
TGAATTATGCAAGTATTTGATTATTAATATTTCAACTTAGGTGCAAGGTGCAAGCATATATATATGCTTGCACCTTGCACCTAAAAATGACTTGTCCCAAAATGACCTTGCTTCGATTTGCCAACAGAGTTCGCAAATTTATTTTTGTTAATCTATTGCCTTTAATATGGTTTGTATGGGAATAAAATAGTATTTTCGGGATTGGAAAATATAAAAGACTGCTGTAAAATGAAAATTACCCGTGATGAATTACTGATAGCCGCGTTCAAGCTGTTTATGTCCGTGAACTATGAAAAAGCCAGTTTTGCGGAACTTGGAAAGATGCTTGGAATGTCGAAAGCCGGAATATTCAAATACTACAAGAACAAACAGGAACTATTTATTGCCGTAGTGGATAAATTTTGGTTCAGCACGCAAAATCCACGAAACAAATTCACTGAAACAAACGGTACATTTGCCGAATTTATAGACGAATATGTGCGTGGCGTACAACGGACAATGGATATGCTGGGCGACCTGATAGGTGCAGAGCGGGAAAAGGTGGCACAAGGAAAGTTCACATATCACGCCCAATATTTTCATTTTCTGTTTCAACTGCTCCAATACGATCCTGATGCAAAAGAAAAACTCCGTAATCTTGTAGATGGTGATTATGCTTACTGGCGTGCTGCTATACAACGTGCCATAGCTACCGGAGAACTAAGAGAGGATGTGGATGTAGAGGATGCGGTAGTCATGTTCCGACAGGTTTACATGGGACTTTCGTTTGAAATGGCATTTATGGGCGGATTGAACACCCAGCGGCTTGCCAAACATCTACATGCCGTTTACTCCTTATTAAAGCGTTAAACAGTCCACCATTTAACGCTGATTACTTGCTGACCTGATTGTCCGTGCAAAAAAAAGATAAAAAAGGAAACGTTCGTTTACTTTGTTTGGAATAGTTTTATAACTTTGGCAATATCATTTAATTAATGAGAGTTGTAATGTTATAAAACAAGCCCTACATGGATGCAAGCAAACAACGGGGAAGTATCGTACTGACAAAACAAAATATAGACGGTCAGGATTATATACGGATAGAATATACCGATAATCAGACTATTGCCTTGCTACTTTCGCAAGACAAAGGAATTAAAACAATCGGGAACGGAAGTGCATACATACAAGCATCCACTTTCCAGCTTCCGGAGTTCTACACCCGTTACTCTCCCTACGCTTATATTGATTACAGCCGGGTATATGTTCGTCATCCTAAACCCCAACGTGAATACGTGCTGCCGAAAGGCTATTTGGAATTACTGGAACAGAAGCGTTACAGTCCCTCGACAATCAAGACTTACAGGATTTATTTCAGTGATTTCATGGAGTATCACAAAGGGCGTAACATCGACTACCTGAAAGTGGCGGACATCAATCACTATATACTTTATTTGGTAAATGAGAAAAAAATCTCCGTGTCACAACAGAATATGCGCATTAACGCTATCAAGTTCTACTACGAGAGAGTGAAAGGTGGGAAGTGTCAATATTACGGCGGAATCACAGGTGCCAAAGAGTACAAGACACTGCCCGAAGTGCTTAGCCGTAATGAGATAAGTCGTATCCTCTCCTGTTTGCCTAACTTGAAACATCATTGCATGATTTCGTTGATATATTCTGTCGGACTAAGAAGAAGCGAACTACTGAACCTTATCCCGAAAGACATCATCAGCGAACGGATGTTAGTACGCATAATGGGTAAAAGGAAAAAGTGCCGTTATTCGTTGTTATCAGAAAAAGTATTGAATGAGCTACGAACATATTACAAAGAGTACCGTCCGAAGAAATGGCTGTTTGAGGGGGATAGTCCCGGTGAGCAATATTCGGCGAGCGCATTGGTTAAAGTACTGAAAAGAGGCTGCCGAACGTGCAGGTATCAAACATCGGGTACATGTACACATGCTCCGTCACTCTTTCGCTACCCATTTGTTGGAACAAGGTACTGATCTAAGAACCATACAGGAGTTGCTGGGGCACAATGACATTAAGACAACAAGTATATATCTTCATGTAACGAGTGCCCATAAATCAAGCATACCCAATCCACTTGATACACTGGATGATTCGTGAGGTGTGGATATTAGAGATTAGGAACTACACCATAAGGTGTGGTTATTGAATACATTATAAACAATGTTTGGAAATAGCTTAATTCGTTTTTTTGTAAATAGAGTTCATCATGCTAATAGAACAGTTTTCATATTTCACTTTTAGTTGTTTTCAATGTCCGTTAGAGGATATTGTAAAAACTTTAAGTGCAAATTTCTTAGAAAACGGTAAACGAAAGTTATCGTTAAAACCATTCATGTTTGATTTGTATAATAACAGTCCCTTAAAAGGTGGAGCGCATTTTGAAAAAGCATATTTCTTTGTACCTGCGATAAATAGAAATATTAGCGTCATGTATTCCAACTATTCGGATGGTTGGAATACTTTGGCTCGTTGGCTATCTTCAAAAATACAATGTGATTGTTACAATTTTCAAATCACTAATATAGATAGTTCTGATAGCATGAACTCTTTTAATTTCATACAAAATGGAGCAGATGTTAGAACTGTGTATGCTATGAAAGATTCCAAATGGTTTTTTTATGAAAATGGTATTATCCAATGGTTTGAAGATGAAAGCTATTATAAACGTAAGCTTATCAAAAATAGATTGAATAAAGATATTCTATTATCGTATTGTGTAAAGTTGGGATTTGCGATAACAGAAGCTAATTTTTGGAAAAGTGAGGATGCTGTTTTACTTGAACGAATACAATAAGCTATTTCTAAAATGAAAATTGAGTTTATAACAAGGTCGAGATAACAGCTAAACGCTGTCCCTCACCAAACCATTATTGCTAACTTAATTAAGGAAGTATGGAATTTACATTAAATATAGTATATGGTGGAGAACTTAATGCATCTAAAGCCTTAAGTCCCTTTGTGCGCAATATGAGGAAAATTATAAAAGATACATTTACTTCATTTGAAAATGAAGCTGTTACCATGTTTAAGGTAACATTGTTTTTTGATGGTGATATTTCATCCTATTATAACGGAACAGGAATATATCAACCAAGATATTACAATGTTAAAAAAGAATATGTGGTTAGTTTTTGCATTGACAGGACACAATGGACTGGGAATAAGGAAAAAGATTTAAACTATTTCATTTTTACAATAACAAGTTTGATGATTAAAAATGGAGATTTGATTTTGAATAAATTGGCTAAATATAAGTACGCATTTGATATTAATTCATACAAGCATTGTGTTGATATTTGCAGCAAAAAGATGAATGATATAGTGAATGAAATATAGCAATAACAAGCACCTGTTCCGCCTAACGGCGGCAAGCTGCAACCCATTATCGGTAATAATAAAAGTATGGTAGATGATCAATTAGAGATAGAAGTGGATAAAATCTGTGAGTATCAAAGGAAACATGATACTCTGGCTTTTTACAAAAGAATGCAACTTTTTTGTTCAGAGTGTCTATTGCTTATCAACAGAGAATATCTAAAATGTGATGAAATAGAGATTATAAATCAAATTAGACAAATATGGGCGTCTAATAACTATGATATTGAGGTTATAAGAAAGTTTCATTTTACAATTTTAGAAAAGACAGCAGTTATGACAATAAAGGAAATGAACACAAAAAGACATGCGGCTTTAGGGGCAATACAATCTGTAGCAACACCCTTTGAAGCTTGGGAAGGAAATGAATGTTACAGAGCAGACATGTTGGATTTCTTTATTGGAGATATGTATAAGGTTGAAGTAGATATAAAAGTGTTGTATCTAAAAATCAAAGACTACTTTAGTGGTATTCTTATAAATTGTAATTCACCGATAACAACGCAGGATAACGCTTAACATCATTCCCTGCTGAGCCATTATCCGCAAATATAAAATAATAGAAAAAGAAAAGTAATATGGAAGCAACAGAAGGAAGAGAGATTTTGAAATATGAGTATGTTCAAATTTACACAAATGGTTATGGTAACATAGTCTTGCTTTTTGAAGACGAAAAAGAGAAGCCTTTGGCAGTAGGTCAAAAAATGTATGAGATAAACAGAGAAGCATACATGAATGGCTATAATTGGGACGCTTTCTTGAATTACTATCTTGCTGAAAATGCGCCTGATATTTTGCAAAGTATTGATAGTGATCCCGAAGCTGGTACATATGCCGCTTACTTTGCAGAAAATGAAGAGAATGAGGAAAAAGCAAAACGCTTTGCGAATATTATTATCTCCTTAATTGAAAATGAAGAGGAAATATATAAAATCCTCCAAGAAAAAGGAGATAAAATAGAATGGGACTAACTATTTGTATAAATAGGAATTATGCGGATAACAAGTGAATGAGCTGCCCTAACGGTCAGCTATTCACAACCCATTATCAATAAAAAAGTTGAGTATGCGAATACATGATTCTGAAACAAATAAATGCAAGAAAAAGCTAATGCTCGAACCCAAAGAGTTTGAGCAAGGTATAGAATATGCCCTTGCAAATGATTGTGACGGTTTACAGATTGACACATGGAATATTGATGATGATGCGGTAATGGATTTCAAACTTTTTGAGAAAGTCGCTAATCAAATTGTATTCCTATCTTTTAGGAATATTAATACTACGAATGTAGCCAACTTTGAATATATGTACTCCCTTGAAAGATTAGAAACATTCTATTGTCAGCAAGTGGATTTACATATAGATTTCACTCGTTTTTCATCACTCCGAAATATTGGGATTTTTTATAATAAGAACTTCCTGAACTTGGATAAGTTGGAACAATTAGAAAGTGCGGTTATTAGTAAATTGGCTAAAAAGGATATGTCATTGTTTTCTAACTGGAAATCTATAAAAACATTACATATCTATCAATCACAAATAGAATGTTTGAAAGGCATAGAAGATTTAATTCAAATTGATACATTAGTTTTTGCACATAACAGAAAGCTAATCAATATTAGTAGTATCAACCGTTTAGATTATATCGGAGAGGTTTCATTTGAGAAGAATAGTAAGCTACGTGATTATTCCGTGTTGGCAGACAATCAGAATATTCACAATCTTTTTATTTCAGATTTGGACGATTTGAAATTTATCCAAAGCATGAAATCCTTGTTATCATTCAGATTTTGGAATTGTAAAAACGGCGACTTATCTCCTTTGTTGGGAAATCCCATATTAAAGGATGTGTACTTCACACCTAACAAGAAACATTATTCGCATACATTAGAACAGATTAAAATATTGATAACGCTTACAGCGTTCCCCGCTGATCCATTATAAACAATAAAACGAAGTTGTATGGGAGATATTGATATTCTTAATAAATTTGATAATGACAAGTTGATAGACGTAGTGAAAAATTATAAACGTTATGGCTATGATGACGAACTTCGTGATTATGCTATCAACTTATTGGGAGAGCGCGGATGGAGCAGAGATGATTTGCAACAATTTGGTTATTTAACAAACTATGATTATGATGAAGCTGAAAAACAGTATAAAGCATACAATAGAAATTCATTGATAGGTATTTGTACTCTTGTATTCAGTGGGGGAATTTTAGTTGTCGTTTATTTAATCTTTCTAATATTGGCTTATCGGAATGTTGCAAAATTCTATAAGGCATTAGAGCGTAATGAAGATGAAACCGCATTATTCAATGCTTTGGGTGTACTGGCTTATTTTCATCTAAAAGGTAGAATGAAAGAAGAATTGAAAGGAATAAGATAAGTTTATAATGAAGTGGGATAACGTCTAACGGGGGATTATTGTCTGTAGCTGCATGGGCCTCTTTATATCCGTACAGCTAGTGCAAAAAAAGTTAAAAAGAAAACGGTCGTTTACCTTTTAAAAAATGTTTCATATCTTTGGCGCGTCATCAAATTAATGATGTAATGTCTTGGCAGACTAATACCTAAAAGCCAACTACTAATTTTTTATATTTTGAATGATTATGAAAAAGTTCTTGTTTATTTTAACGGTAATTACCTGTTTTTTTGCAAGCAGTGTTGAAGCACGACGTGTGAGATTTACAATCCCTGTGGACAACAGCATCCCGAAAGTAGTCACTCTTCCGGACAGTTCCTATTATAAAACAGATGAGGGCAGTCATTTAGACTTAGGCTATATCGAAGAAGATGGCAAACGTACCCTTGTACTATTCTCTGAGTCCAAGCCTAATACTTATTACGACATTTCGGACGAATATGCAGAAGTTATTTGTAGGGACTTGAACGTAGAAGAATTGGACACTCTTATTCCCAAGCCTACATTTTGGGATCAATGGGGTGGTAGCATCCTTTTCTACGGTATTGCCGCATTAGTGGTTATCGGTGTGGTGAGTTATCTGAAAGATTTTATATTCAATCTTTTGGGGCTGTCGAAAAAGAAAGAAGAGGAGGAGTGAAAAACAGCCCTAAAAGTTAATAGGCATGTGTATTAAATAACATCCGCAAAAATTTCTTACGGTAATAACAAACCACCAATAAAAATATTTATGACTGACTTTAATTGGATGCTTTGGATAGTAACTCCAATCATCATCGTTTACTATCTTTATCGTCACGTATGGCCTGCCGTACGCAAGTTTATTCGTCTTTTTCAGGGCATACGCATCAATCCCCGTTCTCACTTGACGGAAGCGGAGTACAAGAAGCTGTCCGTAGGTTCACTTTATGCCTTGCAGCAGGGAGCCTATCTTAACTCCCTGACACTGGACATCAAGGATAAGCTTCCCACCATTCTTGCCGATTGGTGGGGCATCTGTAATGCCCAAGATGCCAAGCAGACTTTGGAATACCTCGGAAAAAAGGGATTTGCTTATTACTTCCCCCATGTTTATCAAGCTTTTCTGTTGGATGACGAGGAGGCGAAAGACCGGATTTTCCAGCAACACATGGATAGTCAGGAGGATTATGACAAAGCCGTGGAACAATTGCACAATCTCGAAGATTGCTACGATGAATTGCTGGAGTGTGGTACTATCACTTGTCGGGAAGACCTACTGCGCTACGGTGTAACGGGTTGGGATGCCGGACGTCTTAACTTCATGGCACGTGCTTGCTATGACATGAAGTATATCTCTGAAGACGAAGCGTGGCATTACATAAATCACGCTTACGAAATGGTGCACAGCCGTTTTTCCTCATGGCATGACTTTGCTATGAGCTACGTCATCGGGCGTGCCCTATGGGGAGGTAAAAGCGCATCCAATTCAGGCATGATGTATATGGCAGAGGATTTACTGAAAAGTGAGAAAAGCCCGTGGACAAAAATCGAATGGTAACTAATGTAGCCTGCTGGTAGTGAATGTTGTTCCTTATCAAAATATCAGGAGTTTTGTATAAATGAAGAAAGGCATAAAAAAAGATAATTATTTTGAACGTAACCGGATAATCCAGCAAACACAAAAATACAGGTGCAACTTTATCGACTACCTTTATTATCAGGGAGAGCGATATAATAAGAGATATATAAGAAGTTCTGGAAATCAGTTAATAACATTGTATTGGATAGGTTTTGTTTTCTTGCCGCTCCTACCTTTTTGTACTCCTCACTATACCGATATCTAGGGGGATATCTTGGAAAAAGTGAATTTAATAGAAAATCTTCATCCAATAGTGGAGATCGTAATTTTTCTTTTTCCAATATTTGTTGCAATAACACTTCCGCCCAATTTGTGGTGCTTGTTGAGATACAAAAAAGACAGGGCGATGGCCATCAAGCATCACTACCGACAAAGTATATGGAAGGATGCGATTCCCATATGGCTGTTGTGGATGATTCCTTTTTTATTTCACCTGTTATTATTTGCAATCTATGATGTAACAACAAAAAAATAAACTAAAGGAAATAATGAAAGCAGAACTAAAAATTGAAGAAGAACCCTTATTTTTCATAATCTCACTTTTTGGGGATGCAAAACTAATTTTAATCACTGTAAATGAGTTAAATAGAGTATGGAAGAATCACGTTAAAAGTAAGCCATTTTCCGACAATCGTACCCCCTAAGTGTTTTTGGGGGAAGGGGGTATAATTTGGATACTAAAGTGTGTCTTTTCGTGCCCCTTTTTTGTCTTTCAGGCAAGACGGAAACATAAAAAAAGTCCTACAATACGTTGATATTGTAGGACTTGTCTCTTTTTTGTCGCCGTTTGGCTTTGTTCCTATGTGATCCGCCTGGGGCTTTCACCGCAGCAGTCTATTTCTTTGATTTCTAAGCTCTTGTAAACCTTGAAAAATCGTACCGTAACGAATTAGTAACGATTTATAGGAACGCTTGTTGTCAGTGTGAGGCATTCGTTTGTCAGCCGTTCTCTGATGTCGCAAAGATAGAATATTACTTTTTATTTTCCAAGCATTTGATTATTAAATCTTTAAAAAAAGATTCCCGGTGCAAGGGGCGAACCTATATATAGATAGGTTTGCCCCTTGCACCGGGCGGATGCTGCATCAGTCCTACAGCATTGCCGTCCGCCTCAATACTGCCGTTTATGTGAGGCAGTTCCCCTTCCTTTTCGCTGAACCGAAAAAACATGGTGTAGTACACGTATAGTATCCCATGCGCTGCCTTTTATTGTTATTCCTTTGCTGCAAACACAGAAAATTAAGTTTGTTATGGAAGTTATTACATTTGAAAGCGAAGCGTATAAAGCGCTTGTAGGGAAGATTGAAAAAATCGCAGAGTATGTAGCCGCAGCGCAGTTGCCTTCGGAAGAAAAAAAGGAGGCTTGGCTGGACAGCAATCAACTGGCGGAAGCGTTAGGCATCAGTACACGCACATTGCAACGCCTGAGGGATGAAAACCTGATCAGCTACTCCATGCTGCGAGGACGGTGTATGTACAAGCTGTCGGAGGTCGAACGCTGTCTGGAAGAGCGTACCATTCGGTGCAAGCCTCAAACATTGGAGGATTTTCGCAAGAACTACCTAATGAGAACCGGTAATGATAAGAAAGGATGATATACTGAAAATGACGGAAAAGGGTATTTCTGTATTCCGCTATTACCTGCCGGTGGACTTCAAGGTGGGGAAGAACTTCCTGAATCCTTTTTATAAGGATACGAAGGCTTCTTGCAATATTTATTACGAACGTAAGGCCGGTGTGTTTAAAATGAAGGATTTCGGGAATGAGGATTATTCGGGGGACTGCTTTGAGCTGGTGGGCAGGCTGAACGGCCTTAACAGCAAGGAGCCTAAAGAGTTTGTCGAGATCATGGAAATAATAAACCGTGACCTGCATTTGGGGCTGTCCGCACATGAGGAATATCATGTAAGCTATAGCAAAGTACCCCAAAAGAATGAAGTGGTATCGGAAGAGCCGAAAGCGAAAAGTGTCCGGCCTTATACTGTCGTGCAAAAGCCCTTTACGGCTGCGGAACTTGCTTTCTGGGGTAAATCGGGTATCGGGGAGAATATTCTGAAAGCGTACCGGACGGTATCGCTGAAGAAGTTCAGCAGTGAGAACCAGGAAAGGAAGCCTTTTTCCTGTATGACAAGCGTCGATGAACCGATGTTCGGATATATGGGTAAACAGCATATCAAGGTTTACCGTCCATGTTCACAAATGCGGTTCCTGTACGCCGGTGATTTTGGCGACAACTACTGTTTCGGGCTGGAACAACTGCCGGCAAAAGGTGATCTGCTTTTTATCACAGGCGGAGAAAAGGACGTGATGAGCCTGGCGGCACACGGCTTCCATGCGATCTGTTTCAATTCGGAAACGGCTTTTATCCCTGCGGCTGTCATACACCGGCTTTCGTTTCGGTTCAAACATATCATCCTCCTCTATGATGTGGACAGTACCGGGCTGAAAAGCTCGGCGAAGCGTGAAGAGGAACTGAAAGAATATGGGGTTAAACGGTTGTTGCTCCCGCTTGCCGGTACAAAGACGGAGAAGGATGTATCGGACTACTTTATGCTGGGAAACAGCCGTGAGGATTTGATAAAACTTTTTCTGGACTATCTGGAAACCTTATACAGTGAAACCATGTCGGCATTAAAATCCTGCGAGGTGGATTTCAACAACCCGCCTCCCATTGCACAGATGATCGTATCGGTAAATGACGTGCCTCTCGGAACTCAAGGCAACCTGCTTTGTGTCACCGGCGGAGAAGGCACGGGAAAAAGTAACTATGTGGCGGCGTTGATTGCCGGTGCTATCCGTCCCTCCGGAACGGATGTGGATGCGCTGGGCGTTACGCTTCACGAAAATAGCAAGAACAAGGCGGTCCTGTTCTATGACACGGAACAGAGCGAAGTGCAGCTTTATAAGAATATCAGCAACCTGCTGCGGCGCTGCGGACGTGAGGCGATGCCGGAATGGTTCAAGGCGTATTGCCTTACGGGAATGAGCCGGAAAGAACGCCTGCTTTCCATTATCCAGAGCTTGGACAAATACCATTATCAATATGGGGGTGTTCATCTGGTGGTGATAGACGGGATTGCGGATTTGATAAAATGCGCCAACGATGAAGCGGAGAGCATAGCCGTCGTGGAAGAACTGTACCGGCTGGCCGGTATCTACAAGACGTGTATCGTTACAGTACTGCATTTCATCCCTAACGGGATGAAGCTGAGGGGACACTTGGGAAGCGAGTTGCAGCGGAAGGCTGCGGCGATCCTTTCCATAGAGAAGGACAGCGATCCGGCTGTATCGGTGGTGAAGGCTCTGAAAGTAAGGGATGGAAGTCCGCTGGACGTGCCTATCATGCAGTTTTCGTGGGATAAGAAAAAGGCCATGCACGTCTATCTGGGCGAAAAGCCGAAAGAGGAAAAGGACAAGCGGAAAGAGGACGAACTTGTAGCGGTGGCCAAAGAGGTATTCAGCCGGAGGCGCTTTGTTACTTACGTGGAGCTTGCGGAAGAAATCCAGTCGATACTGGAGGTGAAGGAGCGCACGGCGAAAAGCTACATCAAATTCATGCGTGAGAAAGAAATCATTCTAAAATCATCCGATAACCAGAGCTATTATGTTATCGGGAACTTTTAAGGAGGAAAGCGTATGTTAGTAGATAAAACGGAATTTGAAGCATGGATGGAACGTATCATGGGTGAGCTGTACCGTATCTCCCGGAAGCTGGACAAGGCGGAAACGAGGGAAAAACACCTGAACTACCTGAACGGAGAGCGTCTGTACGACAATCAGGAAGTATGCTTGTTGCTGCGCATCAGCAAACGCACGCTGCAACGATACCGGAATAACGGGGTGCTGAAGTTCTATTCGATATATCACAAGACATATTACAAGGAGTCGGACTTGCACGAGTTCATCCGCAACAACTTCGACGAGAACGAGATAAAACGGCAGGCACGTGAGGACAAGCTGTCCGAGAGCTATCCGCTGCCGAAAGAATAAGTCCATGTTTTTGTTTTATACCGGTGAAACTACTACCGTGAGGCAGGAAATCCCAAACTGCGTATTGGTGTTTGTCATAGCAATGGCTTCATACAGTTGTGAAACAGGATGAAGCTTCTTTTCTTGTTTGAATGGTGATGCTCCAAAGGACAGCGGTCCGGAGGGGTATCATTTCAGTAATTTGAAAATTAAGCTATTCTATTTATTTTATCATTAAAAACTGTATCTTTGCACTTATTCAATAATGTGTAATGGTTATGAGATACTTAAATAATAAATCACCTCTTTTTTGGGGAATATTATATTTTCTGATAATCCCTGTTTTCGCTACTGTTTTCTTGTTTTTGCCGACAGAAACTTGGTCTGCAAATTCAGATTTAGAAAATTGGTGGGATTGTTTATATTTTAGTATGGTTACTATAACAACATTAGGCTTTGGAGATATAGCTCCAATTACTACATTAGGAAGATTGTTGGTCGCAATAGAAACGGTAAGTGGGGTTTTATTTATAGGCTTATTTTTAAATGCACTTTCTCTTCAGCAATCAAAGATAATTTCGGAAGAAGAGAAGAAAAAGCATGAAGAAAATATACGTGAAAAAGAACGAGCGAAATTATTAAGACATTACAAACTAATTGAGCCTATAATTAATGAATTTATAATTGCTATATATGAAATAACTACACCTCTTAGTAATCGAAATTTTGCTAAGATAATAATTAATGAAAATTTTCATTTTAACGATATGAGTGACTTATATTATCAGAGTTTAAAATTAGCATCCAATCCGACAAAAACTGTTATACATAATTATTACGAAGTTCAAAATAAATTGTGTCATAATATAGAAAGGCTATTATTGGAAATTGATCTTTCCTATTGGAAAAATATAGAAATTGCATGTTTGAATTTTCTCCAAAAGTGCAATGAATTAGACTATAGTGATAGTATTTTAGGGAATTTCAAAATAAAACTTGGAAATCAAAAGGCCATTGATTATTATTCAGCAGTAATAAAAAAGTATACAGGAAAGTTACAATATCGCCAGAGTAATACCATGAACCAATTTATAGCCTTGTATGAACTAATAAAATATAATATTCGATTTATAGAAGAGATTCGGCAAGATTTCGATAAAATAAAAGCGTAAAATATTTTTTTATTTAACTTTTTGGATATGAACAAAGAACAATTTACATTCTATATAGATGAAAGCTGTCATTTAGAGCATGATCATTTTCCTGTCATGTGTATCGGTTATATAAAGGTGCCAAAGGAACAGACTGAAGAAATGAAGCAATGCATAAAAACGATTAAACGGGAATATAATATTTTACATGAGATAAAATGGAATACAATCAGTAACACCCATATTGATATGTATAAAGAACTTATCGATTACTTTTTCGACTCAAATATGGAATTCAGATGTATCCTTGTTAAGTACAAAGACCGTTTAGACAATCTGTCTTTCAATAATGGCGAGCATGATAATTTTTATTATAAAATGATTTATTACTTGCTTGTCAATCCATATACCAATCCTCCTACAATGAATAATTACCGCGTTTTTTTGGATATAAAAGATACGAAAGGACGTGCTAAACTTAATAAAATCCAAGAGATTTTCTTTAATAAGTTTCATGGCAAATCGCCTTTTCTTTCTTTTCAGCATATACGCTCCCATGAATCACAATTTATACAGTTAGCAGATTTTTTCATAGGTGCAGTAGCTTATAAAGCGAGAGGTCTTCATTTGAAGAAAGATGGAAGTTTGGCAAAAAAAGAACTGATCAACTATATTGAAATGAAATCTGGTTATGTTTTGGATGAAGGTACAGAACCAGGAGAAATTAAATTTAATATTTTTGATCACCAACCTCGTAAGCGCAATGACAGTGGCAGATGAATTAGGAGCTTTAAAACCGTATTTTGCAGACGGGGTTGCGGAAACGGAACAGGAAAAAATGGATGAACTTTATGGCATTTTTCATCGAGACTTTTTTGAGAATACCGTAATTATTGATGGTATTCCTTTAAAAGTAAAACCATATTTGTATAAAAATAGCGAAAAAGATAATCTTCCCGTTGATTTTGAACGGTACTGTGAGAAATTTGTTCATGTGGTTACTCGTACTATCAAAGGTGGAAAGTATAAAACTTCTGGTAAAATACGAGAGTTTCGTGAAGAAAGAGCTAATAGGGTACATTGGATAAGGCCTATTTTAGAAAATAAAGAAGATAAGCGCATTACTTATTTTCAGTACATTGAAGATGACGGAACTCTTCGTGACTATTATTGGTATAGGGGTAAACAGTATGTTGTCATAGTTGAATATATACAACCGGATTACGCATTAATTACAGGATTCTGTGTTGATTGTGATAATCAACCTTATTACCAAAACAAATATATAAACAGAGAAAAATGAGGACATAAAAAAACCGCATTTACGGTAATGCGGGCAACCAAGTCCTTCGTTCTTCGAGCGATGACACTGCAAATATAGATATTCCTTTTGTTCTAAACAAGAGTTTGGATATATATAAGGGATAATATATGTTTTTTTAACCTTATGGCAACCGAAATTTTACCGTCGTAAACTTTACGGCGGTAAAATTTCGGTTATATGATAATATAAACCCCACTTCGCCGCTTCGTGGGAAGTTGGCAGAGTGGGGTTATTTTATGGCTTATAGGGACTATAACTTCAGCTTGGGTTTGGACTTTTCGGGCTGATCAGAATCGGGATCGTCCTTGTTGCCGGGCTTGGGGACACCTCCGATGACGAGCTTGCCGTCGAGTGTATCCATTGCCTCTTTGATGCTGATGCTTTGGGGCATTTCGCTTAGTTAGGGCGGGATGCGCTGTCTGTCGGTAAGGAAATCGGGCATCCGGTGGACATAAGGCTCGGCGGGGGCATGTCTCTCGGAACTCAAGGCAATCTGCTTTGTGTCACCGGCGGAGAAGGCACGGGAAAAAGTAACTATGTGGCGGCGTTGATTGTCGGTGCTATCCGTTCTTCCGGAACGGATGTGGATGCGCTGAGCGTTACGCTCCACGAAAACAGCAAGAACAAGGCAGTCCTGTTCTATGACATGGAGCAGAGCGAAGTGCAGCTGTATAAGAATATCATCAACCTGCTGCGTCGTTGCAGACGTGAGTCGATACTGGAATGGTTTAAGGCGTATTACCTTACGGGAATGAGCCGGAAAGAGTGCTTGCTTTCCATTATCCAGAGTTTGGACAAATACCATTATCAATATGGTGGCATCTGGTAGTGATAGACAGAATTGCGGATTTGATAAAATGCGCCAACGATGAAGCGAAGAGCATAACCGTCGTGGAAGAACAATGGATTCTGCCATCTTTTCACGAATGGTAGAACAGAGAGATGCCGTAAATTTTCATCTGTCATTATATTGCCGACGGGATATCAAATGAGGAATCTCTGAATGATACTCTCTCAACTTAACAAATAAAAGGGATTCGCTGTTAATACCAATGGATCCGGAAGCCATGTTGAGAGCAACCACTTCCAAATAAGAGAATCAGGGAACGACCCCACACTGAGGTAAATTTCCTTGCCCATTGATCAAATTCCCTGTAAACAGCTTGTAGATGTCGCTAAATTTTGCGAATATTGTATATATATTGTGCATATATGAATTAAAAACAGATTGTAAAAATAGGGAATATATATTATGAAATTCCCTATTTTCGTGAAATACTCCGTATCAAGAACCTCTGCCGCCTTGTCGGGTTCAGCGATGGGCAGACAGCAACGTTCGTCAAGGGAAAACCGTTGGAATACGCAGGGGAACTCTATTCGGAGGAACACAAGCGGAAATTCAAGACCGAAAAGGTGAGGGCAAGTGCTGAAAGCCCTGACGGACGGGACTAAATTGCTTCTTGCCATCGACCGAAAGCCCATTGCCGAGTGGTTCAAGGAGCAATTCGACAAGCTAAGGCAGAGCATACACCACCCCATGCAGCTACGAAGGAAAGGCAGGGAGGCTATAAATGTTAAATCCCGTCCGATTTACCGAAAAAAGTGCGGTGTGCCGTTCGTGGTGTACCGCACTTTTTATATATTTGTAATTATACAGGATAAAGAAAGGGATAAACATTTCAAGATAATGGATTATCATTATAAAGAAGATGTAAACAATCATACAAATTGGGAATTGTTTTTTGAAGTAATGGATAGAATAATTTTATTTTTTTTAGGTAGTGTATTACTTTTATCGGGCTGCAAGAATAGTAAACAGCCGGAAGGCTATAATTCTGTTAATATTATCGAATATGTTAATGTTTACGATGAAAACAACAGGATTCTAACTGCACAGGGTAGTGAATATGACTATCTCTATTTTGGAGACAATAAAGATAAAGGGATCTTGGCAGCGACAAATAATTTTACAAAGACATATAGTTATGATAATGATTCTTACTGCTATACCGTAGAGGAGCCCTTGTCAGGATCATTGCTAAAAACAATGAGATATACTGAAAATAGCATAGAAGAACTTGTATTGGAAAATAATAAGGATACATTTAGTTATTCTTTTTCCCTCTATTATGATAAGAATAAACCTAAGTATAAAAAAAGTATTATAATATTAGGAGATGACCCCTTTTCTGACTCAAGATATGAGGAATACTACTACTATGACAATAATGGAAATAAAACCAAGAAAATCCGTCATGACTTGAACACCGGGGAAAGAGAAGAAACCTATAAATTTAATGATACGGATTATAAGGAAGCTGTTAATCTTGTCCCTTCTTCCGATTACAAACAAAACATCGAATGTTCATTGAAACAAACTGTCAATGATACCTTAATCTCTCGGATTACCTTAAACGGTGTACTTGATAGAGTGATGAAGGAATACACGATCGGAAAAAAGAAAATTAAGGAAGAGTTTGACAATGGTATGACTTTAGTCAATAAAGAAACAGAGTATGAAGAAAACGGACTGAGGGTAAACGTCAATCATACTTTAAGAAATACAGGCTACTCAACCGACAGTATCTATTATGAAGGAAACAAAAAAGTTAAGCACATTTATAATTCTGACTATAATGGCACCATAACACTTGAAATTTCAGAATATGATGAACAAGGAAATATAATAAAGAAAACAAAAAAACTCCGATGGGAGTCAGATAATGAAATTACCCGTTGAATGCAAACTTATTTATACATAAATCAAGTTGTCAAGTGTATGAAAAACATGAGCATAATGCCAACTGGAAATATAAGCACTCCCGTTTTTGTATTTGTGTTATTCCTGTTTGTCTGCGTGCAAATGGGTTGTACACATCGTCGTGCTATCCCATTCAACCGGAAAAGTTGGGACGAATGGGACGGCCATTATTATTCCAGATAGTTCATGATTGACGATTTGGTAAATAACCGTCTGAAGGTAGGGATGACTTACAGGGAAATACTGAATCTGTTGGGAGAATCGTATTTTGTGAATGAAGAGGATTCGATGCCCGGCATCCGTTACGAAATAGACGTTGAGTATCAATTCCTCGACATTGACCCCTACAAGGGAAAAGACTTATTCATAAAATTCGGTAAAGACTCCTTAGTGGTCAGTTATAAATTTATTGATTGGAAATCCGGTTCAGAAGACATCACAAAAGAAACTGAATGTAAACAATAAATAAAAGCCTCCGGCGGGGTTTTCGCTGGGGGCTTCTGACCTTTGTACATATAAAAAGCAAAAAGAAAGCTATATCGGAGCATTACACTCTAAAAAGTACCTGCTTGTCACGACAAAATGATATTGAGTGCCTTACTGACCGGGGCAGATCCGCACCCATGCGGACAAATCCCGGTAACAGAATGACAAAGCGGACAACGTTCTTGATATGCCAACTTGTGAATAGGACGAATGATTTTCTTTTTTTGCCAGCCGATTTTATAAAATTGCGATAGTTTGTACTTTCGGGGGAAACTATCATTTTTGCAAATGAAAGAGTTATTTAACAGCATAGCAACGCAAAACGCTGAAATTCGCACAGTTGCTAAATCGTTACCTCTATTTCTCAAATAATTCGCTAAAAGTTTATTCTTCAATCGGTTAGGCCAAACCGATAAAAATCTAAAATACCATAATACAAGTATGATTGAAAGAATAAATAAGCAAATTAATTAGTCTATTATCTAAATATCAAGCCACTATTGGCATTATCTTTATCACCAATATATTGCTTGTAAAGTGTAAAACACCTATATTTGCAACAAAACCATCTATAGAAAAGCGGATATAGCCGGTATAAATATGATATAAGAATGAAGCAGGAAGAGAAAAAAAATCGAAACAGACGAACCAATGAACAATTAGACAGGGATGTGATGTCCGAACTCGAAAAACTTGTGGCGGAACAGGGCTTCGGCAATGTCAATCTAAGTACTTTGACAAAGGCCGCAGGAATGGAAGCCAACGTATTCTATAGAAGATACGGTTCGATGGATAATCTCTATGACAGACTTGCCAAGCAATATGACTTCTGGATGAACAATGCCATCGATATTTCCAACTTGAATGTATTGGGACCTAAAAAGTTCTTCGCTGAAACATTCAGGACACTCTTCAGGAACTTGTCTGATAATCCTGTTATGCAAAAGCTGTTGCTTTACGAAATGTCAGTCGTCAATGATACCACAAAAAGAACGGCGGAAACGCGGGACATTATGAACCTTAATTTGATTACATACTATGAAACGCTGTTTAAACCTGCAAAAGTCAATATTAAAAGCATCGCCGCAATCCTAATCGGAGGAATTTACTATTTGATACTTCATAAGGAGTGTGCCAAAATCTGCACGATAGACTTTAATACCCCGGAAGGAGAAAAAGCCTTTTCAGAGGGAATAGACTTCTTGACTGATACCATTTTCAATAGATTGGAAGCGTATGAAAGAGACAGAAATGCAGTCCGGCAAATGCTGGCTGACGGCATAAGCGAGCTAAAGATATGCAAATACATGGGCATTAGCAAGAATGACTTAAAAGTGTTGCTCTCAAAGTAACCACGGCACTACTTTTTATATAGCCATATTTTATATGACTATATTTTTTTCTCACAATGCGATTGGAATAATCATATTTCCATTCTTAGAAGGATTTATGCAAAATAATATTCAATTATAAATCAATAGATTGACGGATATTTTAATGGTGTAACCATCCAAAATACATGTAAATTTATTTGGTTCGAATCCTAATAATAATTAAAATGTATATCATATTTATAAGCAAAATATATTTCTTATAATCTATTTATGCTACTTTTGTCGATTGAGTAATAAAACAAAAAAAGCATGAAGAAAATTATGTTACTACTCCTTTCTGGAGTAATTGTACTTACGAGTACGGCACAGGAAAAGGTTTACCAGATAGAAGAAATCACCGTTATCAACTATGGGGATGGCCGAATGCTCTTTCGCCTGAACAATGAAGAAAAGACCCCGCTCAACGGCTCTCACCGCCTGATTGACGGCTATCACTCGGAGTACATTCTCGCTGACTCTAAGGATGGCATGTATCATGGCAATTACTGACATTTCAAAGAGAACAAACTACTTGAAGAGTGCCATTACAAAGAGGGAAACAGGGATGGATTATATAAGCACTATTATGGTGACGGACAGACCGTGCAAAGTGAGCGAACGTTTATAGACGGCAAAGTGGATGGCGTGAGCAGGACATATCACTCGAACGGCAAAGTTGAAACAGAAAAAGTCTATAAGTTAGGAATTGAAGATGGTTATGACCGCCGATGCGGCAGCGACGGCACTCTGACGCTCGACGAATGTTATAAAGACGGTAAACGCGATGGCAAATGGACTGAACATTTGTCGGGCAACGTAGGTGATGTGATCCGCATCAGTTTCTATAAGAACGGCTTGCCCGACGGTCAGTGGATCGAAACGTGGAAAGACGGCAAGCCCCGTAGCAAAAGTAGCTATAAAGACGGCAAAAAAGAGGGTGTCTGGATTAGATATGGTAAAGGCGGCAAGCCCGAAAAGTCCACCACCTACAAAAATGATGAAAAGAACGGAGAAGAGATTACTTATTTCACTGACGGCACTCCTGAAAAGTCGTCAAACTACCTCAATGGCAAATTGAACGGAGTGACAAAGGAATTCTATTTTGGATCAGGCAAATGCAAATCGGAATATACTTTCAAGAACGGTCAACGTGAAGGAGCATATAAACGTTACTTTGATACCGGAGAGTTGCGGGAGGAGGGTTGTTGTGAAGCTGATAGCGAGGTCTATCGCAAGGAGTATTACGCTAACGGCAAGCTCAAATCGGTTGCCGAGCGCAAGGGCGGAGGTTGGAATACTATTGAAAGATATGATTCGGAGGGTAACAAAGAGTAAATGATTAAAAAGCAGAAAAGCATGAGATATAAAAAGACTGTCAGATTGATACTGATATCCGTAATCATTGTTGGAAGTATTGGACTCTTTTATTCCAACGTATTGCAACCTCCGTTTATCCACATAAATGACGGTAAAAGATTGGTAAACCCAAGAGGAACAGACAGTATCTATATCTATACCGAGGATATATTGGTGGCACATCCTCCTAAGGATACTTTGGAGCGCATGAAGATGATGATAAACTATTACGACACAGCAGGCGTGTCTTTAGTTGATTTAAAGAAGCAAGGAGATATAACATTCTATTATATGGGATTTTCGAAAAACACCTGTGCTACCCGGTAATTTTATTTAGAGAATCAAGTTCATGTAGAATGTAACGGTAATGAAACCTATATAGGATCTATTGGCATTGTCCGCAGCATGGAAGGAAGCCCTGATAAATGGAAGATTTCCATAAGTTATAATCTGGGGACAGAGCCCGATGCCGATTATATCGGGTGCAAAACAAAGGATTACATTTTATATGACGAAAGAGATTCTAATTTTTATGAGAGGCATAAGGATGATGAAATCGTGCGATACTACCATGAATTGCAGGAACGAAAACGACATACAAAGAGCGAGCCAAAGAGTGAACAGGAGATTTTTATATAACAATTTAACCTATAGAATATGAACAAGATTATAATGATTGCAGCCTTATCGACAGCTTGTGCGTTTACGGGATGTAACAATGCGTCCAAACAAAGAACCGGGAATACCAGTTCGGAAACCAACTTGCCTTCATGTCAGAAGACATCACAGGACAAACTGAACGTGATAGAGATTGACGGTACACCGTATCTTGCACTGAATAAGTTACTGGTATTACCAGATGATGCGAAGAATGTGGCAATACCCTTGCCTGTTTCATTCCTCGGCTATTATAACTATGGACAAGAAAATCCGGGATATCAACCTGCCGATAGTTTGATCTCTTTCTTAAAAACACTCGGATTCGAGGGTATGGAATTTCATATGTGCCATACGCTTCCGTTCAGGAATAAGAATATTCTTCCGGTATTGCTTTGCCTGTCCTTAGGAGACAACGACTACTATCTGCTCGTGACCGTTGATGCCGAACGAGGTGAAATAATTGACCATTTAGAGGTAGGCGAATCAAACGATAACGGTAGAGTTTCATTCCGTATAGATACAGCGTTCAATATTGAGAGATTCAGCGCAGAAACAGTATACAATGAAACGGACAATACTAAAGAAGAGGTCTATAAAGAGAAATTAGGTAGCTATCAAATCGGATCTGACGGCAAAATATGTGATAAATAATGTACAAGACGTTTTATTAAATCAATAATAACATGAAACTTTAAAAAAATATCGTTACGGTACAATTGTTTTTTATATCTATTCTCTCGATTTATATGCAGGATATAATAATTGGAAATGGAAATTTTAATTATATAAAAATAGAAATGATGAAGTCTATAAAAATATTGTTCTGTATTGGTTCCCTGTTCACCCTTTCTTCGTGCAACAGTTGTGCTTCTACCAATGATCAGTTATTGAATGGAATTGATAACCTGATAGGTAAAGTGGACCGGTTTCTGGAAGAACATAAAGCCGTTGCCAAACCCCAACCGCCTATTGATTACGAGAAGGAAGGGGTAAACACCAAGCACTTGTTTATTTTTACGGATACTACCATGACTTACAATGGCAAATCGTTTATGCCGGGAATGACAATTGGAGAACTGTGTGAGATTTTCGGACAATACGAACGTCTTGCAGAGCCCGGAATTTATATTTGGGACTCTATAGGGCTTACTATGACTTCATTGGATGAAAGCGGAAAAGATAGTTCTCTTGTTAACGGAATACTTATCGATTGGAATATAGAGTTGCGGGGAGCTATCAGTGAAGACAATATAAAATGGCTAAGAAACCGTTGCCCCCGTCATTATTTCACGGGCAAAATCATTGTCGATGGTGCTGTTTTGGGTAGAGGGATGCATATTGACCAATTCTTAAAAAAAACGAATTTAAAATTTAGTAACGACCCGTTCCCACTGCTTTATTTCTGTGATTTGTATGACTGGGACTATACAAAAGCACCTATTCACCGAAAGGAAAAATACTATACTTACATGATTAGAAAATCGAATGATGGCACTGATATTGAAAGTTTTAATGCCGCCATTAATTCACGTGGTATTGGTGACCCTCCCTATGATGGCCCTGAATATGAAAAATATGTGAATGGAGAATGAAACAGCAAGAGAATAGAAGGTTTACAGCAAGGAATTATTAATAAGAAACTCAACTAAGGTGTTTGCATTGGCAAGTGTGACGCTTATTGTTCCAGCAAAAGAAGTACTATAATGAAGATAAGCATTATTCTAAAAATTCTCGGATTATCAATTGCATTAGCAATAATATCATTTTTTATTCTTAACTACCTGGCACGAAGTAGATTAAATAGAATAGTTAATCCAACTTTTGATATAACCAAAGTTGTTGCTATTGAGCGTGCTTCTATTTCGGAGCATTCAGAAGTCTACAACGACGGTCGTTTTATAGAGTATGAATGCGTATATAAGGATTCTTGTCTGGATTTGGTAAATCTGGGGCGTGTTGATTCGTTATTTCATCATGTGGAAGATATAGTGGAAGTTACAAATACTCCCATACCATTTCCTAATTCTTTTTTTCCATATTTAATAGCTGCTGAACCTTATAGCGTGAGTATTCAGATAACTTCTTTTTACAATGTCTACTCAATGCCCTATAGCTCTCTAAATAAGGTAAAATTATATATTAAAGGGCAGATTAAAAATAAAATTAGTGAGTCGACAACTACCGTTAAGTACGAAGTATCAGCAAATCGAATAGACATAGCTTTGAACAATAGTCCAGAGGTAGGGCTTTCCTATAATATTGGTATAGACAACAATAGGACTGACGCTGAATTAGTTTTTAATCTACATAATGGTAAGTTGTATGTTGTGGTATTGACAAAAGCACTTGATGTAAACAATTTGCTGAAAAAATATTTGCCATAAAGGATAGTATAGTACCTTATTATGTAGAACAACGAAGAAACAGTAAGAGATATGGGAATACAGAACTATAAATCAACGTAACATGAAACTTAAAACATTTATCGTTATGGGAGTATTTGTCTGCGTGCAAATGGGTTGTACACATCGTCGTGTTGTCCCATTCAACCGGAAAGGTTGGAACGAATGGGACGGCCATTATGCAAAATACGGAAATCGAGGGTGTCAATTCGAGCTAAGAATAAATGATAATGTAACAGCAGAAGTCAAACTATAAACTATATCTGAAATGAAAACGATATATAGTCTTTTATATGGAATGCTTGTACTCTTTAGCACCTGTGGGCAATCTAAGGTACAAGAAAAATTTGATACCATAACAACGTACAGCTATACAAACAGTTATGGTAAAGATGGACGCTTGGCCGAGGTTCTTATCAAACAACAATCACAATTTCTGGAGAATGGAGCATATATTTCGGGACGGGCTGTTGAAATTACTCAAAGATATAACTACCCGGATAATGATACGTACATGATTACAGAGACTGATGATTTATCTCCCAATGAAATATCAACAGTAATCAAAGGTAAAACTTTTGAAAAGTATTATACACTCAAAAATAATGATACCATTAAGTTTCGTATGCGTACTTATACGGATGCAACACAATCGAAGCCACTGGTGGAAAGAGAAAACTATACACTTTCCGGATTCCCAATTACTGATGAAGAGGAAAACATAAATATAGAATCAAATTATTATTATGATGATAAAGGTGATTTAATCAAAATAATAAAGAGGGATTTTAATAGCGGTGAAGTTGTCGAAACATATGGGCTTAAAGAAGTTATTGCAGATACGACAATTATTTATTACCGCATCAATACAGATACTTCATATGCTGTAAAACGATACATAGATAATGGCAAAACCATTGAGATTACATTCGATGAAAATCAGAAGCCGCAGAATAAAATCACCAATTATACGGCCAATGGCTTTGATATTAAAGTAAGAGAATCAGTAAAAAACGGAATTATTACAGTTGATAGCATCTATCAGATAAAAGGAAAAAAGGTTAGAAGTGTTTCCGTCTCGCCTGAAAATAAATCGGTCACTACATTAGAATATGACGGAAAAGGCAATATTACAAAGGAAATTTGCAAATCAAAGTCGGATATTACTATCTCAAATGAAGAGCTGAATGAGATGATTCAACGTTATAAGATGATATGAAACCAGAAAGTGCATATAAGTTGGTAAAAATATGGAGCCATACGAATGCAACAATCATGACTTTGCTTTTCGTAATTCAATGTCATTCTCTTTGGCATGCATTCTGTGTAATTTTTACTATGCCGCTACTCGGTATTGGTACAATAGTAATGTATGAGACTCAAGCTAATGATTACACCGCTCTGAAGGAAAATCTGACAGAAAAGAAGAAAAAGGAAATGCCCTATATCCGTTGGGACGAAGTAATCAAAGATGCACGTAAAGACTATTTATGGGGAGTAATCGGTAGTATAATCCTAAACATTATATATTCCGGGTTTATAATATTTATCCTATGGATGATAATATATGAAGGAGTGTCGACTATTTTTTCATAAATTCATTTCACCATACAAAGAAAAATTGGAAATTATGGAACAAAAAACAATGAAAGGTCATAAACATTCTCTTAATAAGTATCATCAATGGGCTGATGAGGTTCAAGTAGGAAAAGAGGCAGAACAAAGGGAAGAACGGAAATGGAAAAAGATTTTTTTCATTATGGCATTATGCGTTAGTTTATCATTTTGTGCTGTATTTTTTGTCACCTGTTCTCTTTTTGAAACGGCAACAATCACTAATCTTGCTCTTTCGGTAGTAATGATGTTAGTTATTACTTCTGTTTGGCTTATTATGATACTTTATTTAATAATCCCCAAGATATATCCTAAAATTCCTCTTATCAATAACGTCCAACTTAAGTATTATGGTTGTTTCGATTTCGGAAATAAATGGGTTAGTGAAAATATAGAGGTATTTAAGCAGTTTGATGACAAGAAAATCATCATAGATGCAACCTCCCCGACTCGAAATGGTGCAGCAATTTTGTATATTGCAATTTTGATAACATTGGCATTATTTGATTTCTATCCTAAAGTATATGACAACCTATTAGATGGAGATATCTGGGGGACTACTCAAGCTTATACTGTTTATCACAGAATTCTGGATGAGCGAGGTGTATTATTTACAAATAATGATAACGTCATGATAAATAAACTCTCGTTTGCAAGCAATATGGCATTAGCATCTGTTTATGCAATTTTCATTCTATTAGCACTACTTTCCGTTTTATCCCCCCGACGAACAGTTATCTTCGACCGGGAAAAGAAAACAATCACCATTCCTCCGCGTTGGAAGATACACAAAGCGGAAACTATACCGTTTTATGATGCCGTTATTACATTTGGTGCTAAAGTAGATAAAAAATCATTTAAGGGAGATGAGGAAATAGTAATAGCTAATTACAAACACCTCGTCAAGGGAGTTTCTTTGCAGTTTGCTGGTCGTACAAACGGGTATTGTTTTGCTCGTTTGATTCAAGCTTATATGACTGAAGACGATTTATCAAATCATCCTGAATTTGAAGCTTTCAAACAGATACAAGAGGAAATGAGAATAAACAAACTACGGAAAGAGGCTGAAAAGCAATAATACAATGAAAAGCCATAAAGAATATAAAAATGAATATCAACACTGGCTTGATGAAATTCAGGCATTAAATAAAGCAGTGCAACATGATGCGAAAAAATGGAAAATTGTAGGCTGTTTTTTCGCTCTGTGTGCGAGTCTATCATTCTGTGGTTCATTTTTTGCGGCTTGCTTTATCTGTGAGATAGCAACAATAACCAACTTGACTTTATCTGTAGGTGTTACAATATTAGGATTTTGCTTTTGGTTAGTATTGATATTTTACAAAGTAGCTCCTAAAGTTTTCCCAAAAATTCCTCTTATTAACAATGACGAATTTGGACATTATGGTTGTTTTGATTTCCGAGATGAATGGGTGTATAAATATATTGATGTATTTAAACAATTCGATGAGAAAAGAATAGTGATTGATGCAAGTAATCATGATAAAGTTGGAGTGTTTTTGACTTGTCTTTTGGCTTTTGTTTTACTTGCTCTATTGGAAATGTTTCCCTTTAGAGACGGAAATAATAATTTCGTAGATAATTTTCTAATTGTTTACGCTTATACGATTGTATTGATATTGGGAATACCGATGCTTTTATCCCCCCGAAGGACAATTGTCTTTGACCGAGAAAAGAAGACAATCACTATTCCTCGCCGTTGGCTAATCCATAAAGAAGAAACGATACCATTTCAAAAAGCGGTGATTTCCTTTGGGCAGGATGCTCTCCGAGGAATTGATGGCGTAGTCATAGCCAATTACCAGCATCTTGTTGGTGAAGTTTCTTTGCAGTTTGCCGGGCGTACAAACGGGTATTGTTTTGCCCGTTTGATTCAAGCTTATATGACTGAAGAAGATTTATCAAACTATCCCGAATTTGAAACTTTCAGGCAAATACAGGAAGAAATCAATATAAACAGACTATGACAGAAAAACAGGTGACATGAAAAAGCAGAAAAAAAAGAGCAACAAGCAATCGAGGCGTGAAATCATAGCCGATGTCAAGCGTAGAGAGGCCGAGTGGAGAAAGGAAAGGAGAAAAGAAAGGTGGCGTATATGCAAATCCCATATCATATTGTGGGGAATATTCATATCTTTCTTTCCATTACTTGTATTTGTCACGGGGTCAGATATACGTAACACCTTCACCAATATCATACTTGGATTGATAACCATTAACGGGTGGATTTGCCTGTGCATGTATTTGCTGTTTAAAGAAGCCCGGAATCTGACCGTCTGGATACCTTTGAAAAATGGCGAAAGTACGGGAAACGCGCAATGGTTACCGGATTCTTCAGGGATTCCGGTAGAGCCTGAATATTTAAGCCGGTGTGATGACAAACAGATTGTTATTGATAATGACGGCATCTCGATGAGAATGGTGATTTTCCTGATCTGGCTTTTTGTATTTTTAGTTTCGGTTTGCGCCGGTTTAATTCCTTCAAACCTTACAACTGAAGATTATGGAAGTATATTACTGCTTCTTGAGCTGTACTTGATTATCCTGACAGCAGGAATAAGTGCCATTCTACAGCCGTGGCGGCGGATTGTTTTTGATCGTGTTTCCAAAACCGTAACGATACCGGGACGACTTCTGTTGCATAAAAAAGAAACGATACCTTATAGTCAGACTGAACTCACGATTCGTTATTATAGGCATAGTTCACGGCTTGCAGCGGATATAATAATTTCCAATGCCAATTCATCCAGTCTGTTAAGTGGAGTCTCCTTGATGCCCGGTGATCTGGATAAGGCCAGGCGTTTTGCACGTTTCATACAACTATACATGGAAGAAGAGGAGTTGCCGGACATACCGGAATTTGAGAAATACAGAAGTAAGGTAAACGTTTAAATTGAAATAATAATGGGTTATGATTCTGTATGATTATTTATTTTACTGTTCCTATAAAATGGGTATGAGGTCACATAACTTTGACGGATTACCAGTGTTAGCAGGCATGATGATGGTTATACCCAATATGGCTATACATTAACAATAGGGGGTTTACAGCAAGGAATCATCAATAAGAAACTCAACTAAGGTGTTTGCACCGGCAAGTGTGACGCTTATTGTTCCATCAAAAGAAGTGCTATACAATGAAGATAAGCATTATTCTAAAAATTCTCGGATTATCAATTGCATTAGCAATGATATCATTTTTTATTCTTAACTACATGGCACAAGGTAGATTAAATAGAGTAGTTAATCCAACTTTTGATATAACCAAAGTTGTTGCGATTGAGCGTGCTTCTATTTCGGAGCATTCAGAAGTCTACAACGACGGTAGTTTTATAGAGTATGAATGCGTATATAAGGATTCTTGTCTGGATTTGGTAAATCTGGGGCGTGTTGATTCGTTATTTCATCATGTGGAAGATATAGTGGAAGTTACAAATACTCCCATACCATTTCCTAATTCTTTTTTTCCATATTTAATAGCTGCTGAACCTTATAGCGTGAGTATTCAGATAACTTCTTTTTACAATGTCTACTCAATGCCCTATAGCTCTCTAAATAAGGTAAAATTATATATTAAAGGGCAGATTAAAAATAAAATTAGTGAGTCGACAACTACCGTTAAGTACGAAGTATCAGCAAATCGAATAGACATAGCTTTGAACAATAGTCCAGAGGTAGGGCTTTCCTATAATATTGGTATAGACAACAATAGGACTGACGCTGAATTAGTTTTTAATCTACATAATGGTAAGTTGTATGTTGTGGTATTGACAAAAGCACTTGATGTAAACAATTTGCTGAAAAAATATTTGCCATAAAGGATAGTAGTACCTTATTATGATATAAAATATGTATTTAGATATGCGTAACCACCTGCAAACAACGAGAATTACCTGCAACTAAACTATTAAATATCAATACTATTTAAAATTTAACACTTCACACACCTTATTTGTTGTTCCGCCATTTTCCGCATATTTTTGTGACGTATTTCTATCGCGGTGAATGTACGGGATTTTTTATTGCTACAAAATCGAAGCCTGTTGACATCGGTTTACAACCGTTTACCAAAGGCGACAAACGGCAGAGAAAAATGCGAAGACTGCCACAGATATTTACCCGGTTTACAACAGACGACAACGGTTGACCTATGTTCACTTCCCGATAGAATACACGAAAAGAGTGTGAAATATCAAAAAAGGGAAGAATGAAGACAACCAAGAAATGTGTATTTTGCGGCAGAGCGTTCACAACCAACAGCGGTATGCGGAAATACTGCTCCGTGCGTTGTGCTGACGAAGCCAAGAAAGCGAAGAAGAAACGGCAGCAGGATTTGCTCAATGCCGTAGAACCAGTTTTAGAGATACAGTATCAGGAGTATCTCACCTTTTCAAAGGCGGCAATCCTCATGGGATGCTCACGCCAGTACATTTACAAGCTCGTGGCACAAGGCAGGCTGCGAGCCTCGCGCATCAGCAACCGCATGGCGTTCATACGCAGGGCCGACATCGAAAAGATGCTGGAGGACAACCCTTATAATAGGGTGATGCCCGGTACCCGTCCGAAGCTGGACACTGCCACCGGTCAAAAGAAGTCCGGCAAGGAGAGACAAGCCGCTGTACCGGCTTCCGAAGAAATCCTCTCCTACATTTCCGGTGAGGAAGTCCTTTCCATTTATAAGGTAAAGAAGTCATGGCTTTACACCACCGCTAAGCGCAACCAAATCCCCATCTGTAAAATTGCGGGTAAGAACTATTACAGCAAAAGCCATGTGGAGGAGTGTCTCGGTCTGACCACGGACATTGCCGCCATCACGGACTGGCTCACCACGGAACAGGTGTTTGAGGTGTTCGGCATGAAATCGAAAGCCATCCATGCCTATGCCTACAGACATGGCATTCCCACCAAAAAGGAATACGGCATCCTTTATTATTCGAAGACACACCTTGACGAGTTGCGCCGAATTGACCTGACAGAGGACGAGAACTATTGCACCGTGGAAGACGTGTCGGAAAAATACGGACTTTCCAAGGCCAACATCCACCGCATCGTCAAGGTACACGGCATCGGAAAGCGGAAAGTGGGTATCAGAAACTTCTTGCTCCGTTGCGATGTGGAACGTGCGATGGCGGAAAGAGCCGCCAAAAGGCTGTAGCCGTCGGCAAATTCCCATTGACGGCACGTTTATCTGTCAATTACCGTCAATGACAGGCATCAACGGCATATCATTCGGTTCCTTTGCACCGTGGAGAAAAGCTCCACCAAGTAATATCCATCAAAAAGAAAGAAAAAATTATGGCAAACATTTGCAAGACCGTGAACCTATACACACGGAAAATCAAGGGCGGCAAGATGCTGTCCTACTTCCTCGACTATTATCCCGGCTACCGGGACGAGGCCACCAACAAGGTGATGCGCCACGAATCGCTCGGCATCTACATCTACGCCCACCCGAAGACACAACGGGAAAAGGACTACAACGCACGGCTGACTGAAAAGGCGGAAGCCCTGCGCTGCCGCAGGTACGAGGAAATCGTAAACGAGCGTTACGAGTTCTTTGACAGGAACAAGCTGAACGGCAGTTTCATCGATTACTTCAAGACCTACGCAAGCAAGAAGAACTCCCGTTACGAACAGGCATTCCTGCACTTTGACCGCTTCGTGGGAGGCAAATGCACATTCGGGGAAGTGACCGTGGAACTGTGCAACAAGTTTCTGGAATACCTGCGCAGCACACCGCAGGCCATCCATCAGAAACGCAAGCTGCACACCAATACCATCGCCAGTTATTGGTCGGCATTCCTCGGAACGCTTCGCACCGCCCACCGGGACAGGAAGATAAAGGAGAACCCCTGCCCGTATCTGGAGCGGGTGCAGACCATCCCATCCGACAAGGTGGGGCTTTCCGCAGAGGAACTTGCCAGGGTCGCGGAAACCCCTTGTGAGATACCTGTTTTGAAGACCGCCTTCCTTTTCTCCTGCCTGACTGGGTTGAGAAAGAGCGATGTAAAGACTTTCTCGTGGGAAATGATACAGCCGGAAGCGGACGGGACGCTCTACATCACCACCCGTATGCAGAAGACCAAGCAGATAATCTACAACCCCATTGGCGAGGAAGCCCTGCAACTGATAGACGGCAGCAGGGAAGGTCTGGTATTTCCGGGGTTCAAGGACAGCATGACACAGGCCCCGTTCAAGAAATGGATAAAGGCGGCAGGCATTACCAAAAAACTGACCTTTCACGGGGCAAGGCACACTTTCTGCTCGCTACAACTCGATGCCGGGACGGACTCCAGAACCGTGCAGGAACTTGTCGGGCACAAGAACCTCGCCACCACGCAACGTTATCTTGACAGTGTGAACAGCAGGAAGAAGGAAGCGGCCAACCGGATTACCTTGAAACGTGCCGCAGAATGAAAAACACGGCTTTTCACCGGCTTATAGTATGATTTTGAGTATGAAATCATACTATAAGCGTAATTTTCCGTAAATATTTGCCTTTACCTGCAATTTTTGGGGGCGGTATAGCAGGTTTCATTATAATTTTGCAGTAAACAACCGCTGACAAGGCGCAAAAATCCGTAGAACAATGAAGAATCATAACACGATTGTCAATACTGAGAACTGCCTCTTTTATGGCTTGCCCGGCATCGTCATACTTGCCGTATCATTGATGGCGTCTACCCGAATTGGTGCGGATTTCGGAGGGGACACCTTTGTAAAGACCGTTTCCTTTTTGGGCTGCAACGGCCTGTTATGGCTGCTGTACCTCGTATTGTGCCAATACCTGCTTGCAGATCTGCTGGCGATATGCCTCCCAAAGAAGAAGACTGCCACCGTCGGGGTATTGGAGGCGAAGCCCGAAGCCGGTATGACTTTGTCCGAAACGGTTGCTGAACAGCCAACCACTCCAACCCCAGTTTTAAGTCAGGAGCAATACCAGTCCTATTGCGCGGATTTCGAACGGCAAAAACAGGAGGCCCGGGAAGAACTTGCCACATCCGTATTGGGATATGTCAACAGGAAGATGGCACCATTCACCACGGAAGAGAATCTTGCCCAGCTCTGTAATGAGGTCAGGACATGGTGCGACAATCCTCTACATAGCCCCAAAGCCATCAGACTGAAACCTGTTTCCAACCCGAAAGACCGGCTGAGGACTGTTGACTTCAAACATTTCGTGTGGAACATCGGCGCACGGCTCGGGTTTGAGAACGGATATTCGGTGCAGGTACAGGCCGGATTTATCAAGAGACTGTTTCCGAATGAACTTGCCGACATAGAACTCACGTCACTGGCCAGAAGTCTGACCAGCGAGCCGGACAAGGGGCACATCAAGTTGGACAAGCCCCTGCATACAGACAACTATATCTTCCATTCATAGAAAATCCCACATACATTTTTGGCAATCCGTACAGGGAAGTCCGTCTCGGGCTTCCCTGTACCGTTATATGCCATTATGTATGATTGGCATCCATAACCAGTCGCCCGCAGACTGTCCAGAGTGTCTTTCCTCCCTTATATTGCCTGTCATTCCTTGATAATACGATTATCTGACGATTACTGTCAATGGTCTGAATCACAACCATATCATAACATTCCTTTGCAGCATCAAAATTTTATGAATATGGAAAACGGACTTACATTCAACGACCTTCCGCAAGTCGTGGCCGGGCTTCGGGACGAGGTAATCGGCATGAGGCAGATGCTCACCAGTCTGCAAAAAGAGAACGGGCAGCGCAAGGAGAACACCCACCGACCGATGTCGGTGGAAGATGCTGCCGAGTATCTGAAGATACCGCTGCGCACCCTTTATATGAAATTGGGCAACGACACCATTCCGGCCACAAAACCCGGCAAACGGTATGTACTCTATCAGGATGAACTGGACAAATGGCTGGAGTGCAACCGCAAGAATCCCGTACCGCTGACCGTGGAGGAAGAAAACGCGGCTGTCCTTGCCTCCAACAGGCGTAAACCCTACAACCGAAACTGGTAGCCATGGAAACCGGAGAGAAGAATGACAACATCCGGGAGCGGCCTTTCAATGTGATAGCCGCCATCGGTGCGGAACTGGATAGCCAAAGGCAACAGGCGGAAAACATACCGGCACAAAGCGGTATGTTTTCCGTCAAGACCGCCAACTTGACCATTCAAGAAGCAGCCAACCGACCGAACCCTGTCCCCCTGTGGCTCACGTTGTGGTATCAAGGAGAAGTGTGCTGCCTTTTTGCGGATAGCAATCTCGGCAAGTCCATCTATGCCGTGCAGATTGCGGCTGCCATTGCGGAAGAGCGTAAAGTCCTCTACTTTGATTTCGAACTTTCGGACAAGCAGTTCCAGTTGCGCTATACCAATGAGGCCACAGGACAATGCCACCGTTTCCCGGATGACCTGTACCGGGTGGAGATTGCGAGGGACTGTCTCTGTCCGCAGGACGATTTCGAGAACGCGTTGATTATGGAAATCGAGCAGTTGTCCGTGAAAATGGGGTGCAAGACCCTTATCATTGACAATCTGTCCTATCTCTGCATGACTTCGGAAAAGGGCGAGGATGCCGGCAGGCTGATGTCAAGGCTGATGGAACTGAAACGCAAGTATGGACTTTCAATCCTGATACTGGCGCACACGCCCAAGAGACAGCTGAATATGCCGATAACGCAGAACGACCTTGCAGGAAGCAAGAAACTCTACAACTTCTTTGACAACGTGTTTGCCATCGGCAAGAGTGCGAAAGATGAGAACCTGCGGTATATCAAGCAGCTCAAGGTGAGGTACGGCAACTTCGAGTATGGCAGTAACAACGTGATTGTGTGTGCTATTGAGAAAGCGGACGATTTTCTGCGGTTCGTCACGCTCGGCCATGCCGCTGAATCCGCACACCTCAAGGAGATAACGGAAGAGGAACGTGGCAGGATGAGGAATGAAGCCCGTACACTTCACTCGCAGGGGATGTCCTACCGTGCAATCGGAGAGAAACTCGGCATTTCCAAGACCACGGTCGAGAGGTATTGCAAGCAATGATGCTACCGTGTCCCGGTGTCCCACCTTTCCCCTATGAGACGGCAGGACACCGTGGACGGTTGAGGACACATGGGACAGGTGGGACAAGATGGGACACTCGTCAAAATCCCCCTGTAAACCCCAAAGGAGTGGAAACAATCATAGAGATACTGAATAAATCTGGTAAAATCTTGCATCCATGCGCTGTCCCACAGTGTCCCACTGTCCCAGCCATCCCCACCCGGCACGGGGTGTAAAAGTGGGACACAGGGACAACAAAGTTCAATAACGAATAAAGAAATGTGACATGATGTATCAGTTGGAAAAATACAAGAACCGCAGCAGCCGTCATACCTGCCCCAAATGCGGGCGGTCAAGATGTTTCACCTACTATGTGGACGAGAACGGAAATCCGCTTGACAAGTCTGTGGGAAGGTGTGACCATGAGAGCGGATGCGGCTATCATTATCCACCAAAGGACTATTTCAAGGACCATCCCGACAAGGATATGCCCGAAACACGGCCATTCCCGAGCAAGGCTATCAGAAAAGGCAACCATAGCAACACCCCCATTGATACCATACCGATGGAATATGTCACACGTTCACGGAGCGACAACAGCCATCTGGCACAGTTTCTCTTTTCCCTGCAAAAAGACAATGAGGCTGTCTTGAAACGTGTGCTGGATGATTACCGCATGGGAGCGACCCGGAACGGGGCGACCATTTTCTGGCAGATTGACAGGGACAACCGTGTGCGTGGCGGAAAGATTATCCCCTACAACAAGGAGGGCGGACACCGCATCAAGGACAAGGGCGTGAACTGGGTGCATAGCCTGTTGAAAAAACAGGGTGTGTTCAATCAGGATTGGACACTTGCCCAATGTCTGTTTGGCGAACACCTGCTGTCACTACCGGCAAATCAGGACAAGGTGGTGGCTGTGGTGGAATCGGAGAAGACCGCCCTCGTCTGCTCCGTACAATATCCCGATTGTGTGTGGCTTGCCACAGGAGGAAAGAGCCAGTTGTCTGTTGACAAGATGAAAGTGCTTGCCAACCGTACCGTGGTATTCTTTCCCGATGTGGACGGTTATCATGAATGGACGGAATGTGTAAAGGCTTTCACATTCTGCCGCAATGCCAAAGTATCGGACGTGCTGGAGCAGAACGCCACGGAAGCCGACCGTCTGGCGAAAATAGACATAGCGGGCTTGGTTCTCCGTGAATGGCAGTCACTCCGGCGATACCATGAGGACACACCGCTTGCAAGGGTGCGGAGGATGATTCAGGAAATGACGGAACGTAATCCCGTCCTGCAAACATTGATAGACACCTTCGGTCTCGTTCCGGTCGTGGACGACGGGTAAACCCGGCTGGCCGGTTGTAAGGCTTGCCGCTCATATAGCCCACTATAACTACACGCTCCGCTTTCGTAGTTGTGGGCTCTCCCGAGGGGATTATGGCTTTGCCTTAATGACCCACTCAGGGTGCTACCCTGAGAACCCGGCAAGGACTTTCAGCCCTATGCAACCCGACCAAAGAGTGACCCTCTCTTTGGAAACTCCGCTTAGGAAACTGTCCTAAGAACCTTATCGATTCGTTTCACTCAAAACCGAATAAAATGGCACAGACATCAGACCATATCAAGCCTTGCAACATAGGCAGCAGCGAGGCGCACAACAGGCGCACACGCGAATATCTCAAACACATCGGCAAGGAGAAATTCTACATCCGTACCGACCTTACACCACAGAACTCGTCATGGGTCTCACCGCTCATGGAGGGTAAAGACCTGACCGCCTATTATAACGAAATCGCCCGGATGGTAAAAGAGAAAACTGGACGTGCGATGCAGACCAGGGAGCGGACAGTCACCAACAAGAAAACCGGCAAGACAAAAGTCGTCAGTGGCAGTTCTCCGCTTCGTGAAAGTGTGGTGGTGTGCAAAGCCGACACGACCATTGACCAGCTTCGGAAGTATTGCGACCGCTGCCACGAGCGTTGGGGCATTACCGCCCTGCAAATCTTTATACACTTGGACGAGGGGCATTACGGCATACCGGGCAACAGTTCCACATGGAAGCCGAACTGCCACGCCCATATCGTGTGGGACTGGATGAACCATGAGACAGGCAAATCCTGCAAACTCGGCAAGGCAGACATGAGCCTGATGCAGGACATGGTGGCTGAATGCCTTGAAATGGAACGCGGCACCCGAAAGGAGGAAACCGGCAAGGCTCATCTGGAACGCACGGATTTCATCATCGCCAAACAGAAGCGGGAAGTGGAAGAAGCCGACAACAGGAAGAAAAGCCTCGACCACGAGAACCAAGTCCGTGAGAAAATCGGTGCGGAACTGGATAATGAGATTGCACGGAAGCAGAACAAGGCGAACCGGGAGAACGGCAATACCATCCTGTCGGGATTGGCCAGGCTGACCGGAAAAGGGCAGTTTGCAGAGACGGAAAAGGAGAATGCCGCTCTAAAAAAGCGGTTGGCAGATATGGTGCGCAGGATAAAAGCGATGGAACAGGAGTACCGCTCACAGTTAGGGCAAGCGTCCGAAAGGCAGGCAAGCCTTGAAGCCACCATCAAAAGGCTGCAATCGGAAATGGCTCATCTTCGCAAGGAAGCCGAAGAGAAGGATAGGCAAATCGCATGTCTTGACAGGTTGGCTTATCCACAGCGTTACCGTCTCTCTTCGGGAGCAGAGCTTACCCATATCCATGTGCCGAACTATCTTCATCCCTCCCTGCATATCTGGACGAAAGTCGGGAATGAACTTTTTGATGATGTGAAATACGGCATATCATACGAAACAGCCCAACGACATTTGCGTGGCGAACTGACGGACGAGGAATTTGTCAATGCGGTTTTTGAACCGCAAGAGCAAGTGAGTGTAGCGCAAGCTCAATTGCTTGGGGCTGCTTTTATGTTGGCAAGCGGTGGACCGGCACAGGCTCATGTGGGTACTGGCGGAGGCGGCTCGCAATCGGATTTGCCGTGGAGAGAAAAGAGAAGAAATGGTTATGGTGTTAAAAAGAGACGATAAACTCTACCAAACAAACATCCTCTGTGTGCATAAAGCACAAGTATACCTTGTCAAGTGTTTAATAATCAGTTGTCATTCGCAGATTCTCAACCTTTTACATGTGAGTCTGCGAATCTTTCTATATATTTGTAGCCAAATAATGACAATTTAGAATATGTACAACAGGAATTAATATGAGCGACAAAATATCAGCAAGAGAAGCATTTGACAATGCTACCTACAAGCAAGCAGCAGATAAAATCAGACAGATTCTATCTGCCATTCGCAACAATCCAGCGTCTTCCGCAAAACGTTGGGTATGGGAACTTATGCAAAATGCAAAGGATATTCCAAACAAGTACGGCAAAGTTTCTGTAGAAATTGAACTAATCTCCGAAAACGAGTTACAATTTAGACACAACGGGAATCCATTTGGTATTAAAAATATTACTGGTCTTATTAGACAAGTCAGTTCGAAGGACTCTCTAAATAGCGATGAAGAGACTACAGGTAAGTTCGGAACAGGATTTATCTGTACTCATCTATTGTCTGATGTAATAGATGTCGATGGTGTGTTAAACTATGATACTTATAGGAAGTTTACACTTTCATTGGATCGTAGCGGAAGAAGTTCTGAGGAATTGATGCCTCGTATAAAAGAAGTTGAAAGCGTTTTTTATGAGCCTGAACGTCATTTTGATGAAATAAGGGATTATGAAGCAAATCGTGAAGAAGGTGATTATGACACAGTTTTTACTTATCATCTAACTTCTGTAGAAAAGTTAGAATCTGCACAAGCCGGATTAAAAGACTTGGTAAACACTCTACCGATAACCCTTGTTACACAATCTAAGAAAATAAAACAAGTACATGTCATTGATAGAATAAGCAAATCTGATGTGGTATATAAGTGTAACTCTGTCGAGTTAGACGATAATGTCACTTTATCAAAGATCAGCATCAATGATACTGTAAAAATCTATTTGTCATACATCACAGAAAAAGTTGCCCTTACTATTGAGGTAAAGCAAACAGAAGATGGGTATGAATTGATAAAGAGAGATAGCAAACAACCAGTCTTATATCGTGATTTTCCATTGATTGGCTCTGAAAAATTCTATTTCCCATACACACTCAATGGCTTTAGATTATACCCTACGGAAAAACGTGACAATATTCCACTTAATGGAGAAGACAATGCAGAAGCTAAGGATAACCGTGTAATAATTGAGCATGCTGTAGAAACTGCAATTAAATTCAATGAATGGTTGATTGCACATAATGCAACCAATCGTTACTTACTTGCTTGCTCAAGAAGACCTGAACCAGAAGTGGCATATGATGACCGCGTTGCTTTACCTTGGATAAAAGAACTTCAATCTGAATGGAGAAGGCAGCTGCTTACGCAACAATTGGTAGAAACGAAAAACGGTGTGTATGAACTCAGTGAAATATCAGTTCCTTCATTTGCTGGATATGGCGATTCAAATGCAAAATCCACCAATGAAAAGTTCTTCGACTTGCTTGATGGCTTTTATTTAGGTTGTGGACATTTGCCTAAAAAAGAGCATTTGCAAGGTTGGCTCGATGTATTGCGACCTGAATATGCCACATGGAATGCAGATTTAAAATATGAGAAAGATGATTTCCTTGCTGATTTAGAATCTGCTGAATCGGTAAGTCAGCTATGCTCACAACTCAACAAAAGCGAAGCAGAAATATACAATTGGCTTAATGGCGTTTATAGCTTCTTGATTGAGCAGAATTGTCTGAATGACTTTGATAAATATTCTATCATCCCTAATATGGAGGGTACATTCATGAAGTTAGAGGAATTGAGTTCAGACAACTCCGAACCAATACCTTCAAAATTAATGGATCTATATAACAATGTTATGCCATCAACCATAAACAGTTGGATGCTCAACTATTCAATAAATTCTGCGGTATTTGGCAATTCATTACAAGTTTTCGCACTCAAGGATATTATTGAGTGGTTCAATAAAAAGATAACGTCTAAAGATACTTACCTTTCGGATGGAGAAAGTTATTATGCGAATCACTATTTGGCCTACAACATTATAGAATTGTATCCAGAAGGTATTGATGACTCAGAATACGTTTCGTATAGAAAACAATTATATGATTTTAGCAATGCAAATGGAGGACAGGATCCATTTTTACCTATAGCTGTAGATAATCGAGATCTATGGCGAGAAGCTGATATATTTTGGCTTAACAGCAATTACGGATATATTGCAGATAAGAAAACAGTAGAAAACTTATCAAAGACTTATTTCAAAGAGCCAAAAAATATCGATGAAACATTGAACTGGCTGAATGAGTACATTCAATTCTACAGAGAAAACTCGAAAGGTGATTTGATTAAGGATAAATGTATCTTCCCTAATCAACAACTTAATTTGAAAAGTCTAAATGACTTAAGATATGATGACAACATAGAAGAGGAGTTTAAAGACCTTGCTGATTATGCCCTGAATGTTGAAAACACCAGTGATAAATACAGACATGTCCTTCTGCATCGTTCTATCTATGGTTATGAAAAACATAACCCTCTCACTCTCAATGAAGTTTATAAATACATTAAGGAGGAGGTATTCGACAAAAGTAGTGGCAATATTAGAGATGTCATTTCAAAACATGCTATATCGATAATCAAGAGATCGGAAGACTCTGATTCTCAAGAAACAAAACTTCACGGCTTTGTTAAGACTGTATTTGGAGATTCAATACCAGAGATAACTTATGCAGACCAGAGCACCGGATTTAACTGGGGCTTCGCTCAAGAATTTTATCTGAAGAAGTTATGCAAAACTATAGCTGAGTCTGTGAATCTGGCAGGATTGAAAGAACTTTCAGATGGTTTTGCTGATTATACAGACAAAGACTTGATAGAATGGGTGGATAGTCTAATCGAATTTCTTCATTCCTATAAAAGTAAGAAATATTGGACTATTATTACGGATTCAGATAACGGATATGGTATATGGTTGAATCAAAATTTTGATTTCTGCCGTTTTCAGGATATTAGGAAGGATGAGAATATACCCGATGAGCTAATAGAACTCGTAGCGAACAATAAGCACGTTGTATTTGACTATAAAGAACAATTGTACAATCTGAATGCAGCGCATACATCATATCTCGAAACGAATCCTGTTACAATCAAAGAAGTAGGTGAATTTCTTGATGAAAAAATTGAAAAATATGAAGGTGATAAGCAGGATAAAGATTTCGCTGCACTAATATTTACAGTTGGAAAACTATGCTCAACATATAGAGAATTGGGCAATATAATGCAGTATTACTCAGAAAAGAAAAATGCTCTTATTGTCGGTTCTCTTGGTGAAGGTAGAACTCTTGACTTAGTTGGTTCCATTATTCAGCATGGAGATGAAAAACTCCAAGCAATTAATGACATTCTGAACGATAATACCGTTGAAGACCTCTGTGAGGTAAGTAATATATTGAGAGGTTGTTCTGATGGCAAAATTGAAAAGCTCAAAGACTTCATAAGTAAGATTTCTGGTGAGAAGCCTACTGTAATAGATGAAGATAGACCTATAGGAGGTGAAGATTCGATGGATTTAGTTTTAGTCCCAAAGACTTATGAAATAGAAAACGTAGAAAACTTCGAAGGACAGATTATTAGTGTGAAGGCTGATCAAGCACAATATGCTGGTCTTTCGCTTGAAGAAATAGAAAAATATGTTAGTGAAGCCAAGGATAGAGTGGTGAAATATTTCAGAGAGCTGAATGACAAATACGATTGTGGCTATCAGTTTGATTCTGAGAAAATTTGCAAACATTCTTATAGTCAATTGTATGGCATCTCAGATAAAGATGGCAATGAAATACCAATAGTTGTGCATAGTTACAAAGGCCCTCAATATAGATACTTCGACCTTAACTGGTATGACTGGCAATTGCTTTCATGCAAAAATTCTCTTTTATTCGTTTTGACTACCACAGGGCTTCAGTGTATTCCTCTATATGCACTTCCTGTTAGAAAAGTCAACATTGAGATAGATAATGAAATGGCTGATATGAATAGAGCGGCATTGCTAACGCTTGCTGCCGTGAGCAAAGAATATTCATCCATTAGTTTCGATTTTGGAAATAATATGCCACATGGCTTTGATAAACTGCTCCCATTTAATTTTGTTCCAAAGGAAATAAAGGAGTGTGTTCAGTCGATTAAAGAGGTATGCGATCAAAACATCCCCCAAATATCCAATATGTACAATTCAGCTAGAAACATACCTTTGATTAGAAGTACGGAAGGTTATTCTGTAGCTTTGAAAGAGTATGAAGAGACAGGAAGAATGAGGGATGAGTTTGAGGCACCTATAAATGATTTGAAAGTTCCTGAAGTTGGTACTACATACATTGATTAAATGAATTATGAATATCGATCGTAAGAAACATTGGCAATTCCTCGAAGATGAATTAAAAGCTGAAACTGAGGAATTTAAAAAGACATATCTAACCACTGCAATCTCCCTACTTAAAAATAGTGGGGGGATGCATGTGGCGCAATTCTTGTCGTTCAAGGACGGAGAGATGATTATGAAATTCTCCGTATCTCGACCTCTGCCAAGAAAAGGTGATTTCCTAGTGTGCATGGTTTTACCTCCTCAATTGCAGGATTATCGAACATGGGGAGATAAGACTTATCGTGACCTTTATAAAGCTAGATACAACTCAACAGATTGTGTCTGCATTTGGCATTCACCTGCAAATGACCCTCGATATTCATTAGTTGGCTTTTCAAAGGTAAGTGTAGATTTTGCGAATTACATTAAAGAGTCTCCTAATATTGTCTTAACTTTTGCACCACAAAGGCCACCTATCGACTACGCTATTAACCTGCAGAAAGTTGTGGAGGACAAGTGGAGCAAAGGCGTGGCAAGTGTACTTGATTGCAGCTATCATCACAAAGATTGGGAACCGACTTTGATAAAGCAGAACAATGTTTCTGAATTTGTCCATTCTCAGTTGTCTCTGACAGACACCATGCTATTAGAGGGGCCTCCTGGTACAGGAAAAACATATATGATAGCTGAACTCTGTGCAAAATTGTGTGCGGAGGGAAAGTCTGTACTTGTTACAGCACTAACAAATCGAGCATTGATGGAAATTGCTGAAAAACAGGCAGTAGAAAAGTTGCTTAACGAACATAAAATTTTCAAGACTAGTATATCAATAGATGAAATTCGAGAAATCCCTAATCTTGAAAACATCAAATGTGTTGCCCCAATGCCAGGCTGTTTGGTTTTATCTACGTATTTTATCATTAGTGGATTTGCTGCCGACTTATCAATAGAGCAGCCTTTTGACTATGTGATTATGGATGAAGCAAGCCAAGCAATACTCACCATGTTTGCAGCAAGTAGAAAGATTGGAAAGAAAAACTTATGGGTAGGTGACATCAATCAGCTATCTCCAATAGTGCTCCTTAATAAGGAATTAGTAAAGTTGTGTTATTATAAGCCAATGATTGAAGGACTTAAACTTTTGGCAGATAATAGCTCTTCGCCGATATATCAGCTAACGACTGCATATAGATTCGGCCAAAGAGCAGCAGACTATACTGGCATATTTTACAATAACTCACTTGTGGCAAAAGAATCTAAAAGGTACAATGATTTACCTTCTTTGTCTAACATATTGTGTAAGGATGGAGGTCCAACTCTAATTCTTACAGATATGCCCATAGGGGATTGTACTCCAACATTTGCGACGTATATTGTCTCATTTATCGTGACTAATATTTTTAAGGATGCAAAAGATAAAGAAGTTGCAGTTTTGACTTGCATGAAGAAAACAGTAAGTTCTCTTCAAATGGCCATCACTCAAAAAGTTGGTAGCAGAAAAAATCTTGTTGTTGATACTGTAGCGAGAGTACAGGGCTTAACCACTGATATTACTATTTTTGTTATACCAGATTACTCTTATATTAGAACACTAGAACCTCGTCTGTTTAATGTGGCAACAAGTAGAGCCAAAGAGCATACGATTATAATTGCAGACAAATATATCTTCGACTGCTCGACTCTTGATATACGAGTGAGAAAGTATCTTGAAAAATTGAAAGCGAATAAATGTATATATGTTCCTGACCCTGAACATGGATTGGGTAAAGTTACAAACATCCTTGATTATCAAGATAGCATAGGTAGGCTACTCTTTTCTTAATGTTTTTGTCAATATAAAGTATTAATATAAAATGGCATTAGCAATAAACATAAACGACCTGCTGAACAAGCAGAAGATTGAATCCAACCGAATAGAGTTCAAGAAAGGCTGGAATCCGACAAGCATATACCATAGCGTGTGCTTTCGCCAATGATTTTGATGACCTCGGTGGCGGTTACATCGTGGTGGGCGTAGATACTGATGATAAGACAGGTGTCGCCATTCATCCAGTAGTAGGTATACCGGCAGAAAATGTTGATGGTGTTCTACAAGATATGGTGGGCTTCAACAACAAGATTGCGCCTTACTATATGCCTCGCACAAGTGTAGAGGAAGTTGATGGTAAGTATGTGCTTGTGATTTGGTGTCCTGCCGGTATCAACCGTCCCTACTCTGTACCGGAAAATGTAACAGCCAAGAACGGTAGTAAGGAATACTTCTACATTCGCAGTGGTACGAGCAGTATCATTGCCAAGGGTGAAGTGTTGGACGAGTTGCGTGAACTCGCCAGCCGTGTACCTTTTGATGAACGGGGTAATCCGGATATTCGGTTGGAAGATATTTCCACGCTACTTTTGCGTGAGTATCTAGTGAAGGTGGAAAGCAAATTGGCAAGCGACATCAATATCAAGCCACTTCATGATATTTTGGAACAGATGGATTTGTTTGTCGGACCAAAGGAGAATCGGATGCTTCGTAATGTGGTAGCCATGATGTTCTGCGAAAACCCAAGCAAATTCTTCAAACGCACACAGGTGGAGATTGTGTATTTCCCCGAAGGACGCTTAAACAATCCGAGCAATCTCTATGAGGGTGCAGTTATAACAGGTTCTGTGCCACAAATTATTGACCGCACGTTAGAGTACTTGAAGCGAATGCTTGTGATGCAGACCATTATAAAGCTCAAGGATGATTACCGTAGCAAGAAGTTCTACACTTATCCCTACCAAGCATTAGAAGAAAGTGTTACGAACTCACTTTACCACCGAGATTATCGGGAATGGGAGCCGGTGGTGATAACGGTCGAACCGGATGGTATCACCATTCAGAACGTGGGTGGTCCCGACCGCAGTATTTCTGCCGCCGACATTTCACGTTGTGAGATTCTTGTGTCTAAACGCTATCGCAATCGCCGTCTCGGAGAATATCTAAAAGAACTGGATATGACCGAAGGTCGCAGTACGGGCATTCCGACTATCCAGAATGTTTTGGAGAATAACGGTTCGCCTCGTGCAACGGTCGTGACGGATGAAGATCGCACTTTTTTCCGTATCACTATTCCTTGCCATGAGGCGGTTGGAAATATCATTGCAGACATTGCCTACAAGGATGATTCTCTCAAAGCATCAAGACGAGGTGTACTCAAAAGTGGACTGGAAAGTACACTCGAAAGTACACTGCAAAGTGTACTCGAAAATGCGCCCAAAAGTACACTCGAAATCATAAAACAAATACAAGGCAATCCCAAGGCTACTTATGCAGACATAGCTAATGCTACAGGCTATTCTCGCAGTTGGGTCGCCAAAACGGTGAAACGACTTCAAGAACAAGGAATCACAGGACGTATTGGCTCTGACAAGACTGGCTATTGGGAAATTATAAACAAATAAAAGAGGAATAGGAATGTTATTAGGTAAGAGAATAAAGGAATTGAGAGACGAGAACGGAGTGCTACAGCGCCAGCTTGCGGCACTTCTTGAAATCGACACACCCATGTTCAGCAAAATTGAACGTGGTGACAGAAGAGCCAAACGTACACAAGTGGTTCAACTCGCCAACTATTTCAATGTCGATGAGAAAGAACTTCTCACCCTATGGGTAGCTGATAAAGTTTTGGATGCTGTGGAAGACGAAGATGAGTTTAAGCATGATGCTATAAAGGTAGCTCAAGATGTCATTGAATAGCTTGATGGATGGTAAAGGTGTGGCAACATTCACTCCTTTACCGCTTTCTCATGGGTGTTTTATGCTACCGTAAATTCCTATGAAAGGTATGTTTCGAATCATTTGTTTTGATTTTTTATGTAAGCAAATATTGAAGTTGTTAAATCTTTGCTTTCAATACCAAATTTATTGAACCAAAAGGACTTTTCTATCGCATTAACTGTAAGTATCTGATAATAAGGCATCCACATATACACCTTTTAAATCCTCTATGGGGTAATCAGGAAAGATGGGATAGCTCGTATGCCAATCACCATCTTCCCTTTGATATTCAGTCTTTACTTCCAGTTTTTTAGCATCTTATCCCCGATATTCTGTGATACATATTGTATGGGTAGCTTTGCATAAATCTCGGTGGTCTTGATAGATGTATGTCCCATCATGATTTGTAACACTTCTTTGGATATGCCTTGCCCAAGAGCCACCGTACAGGCAAATGTATGGCGCGCTATATGTGTGGTCAGGGGAAAAGAACTGTTGAGAGCTAGCCCGATGCCTTTGAGAAACTGATTATACTTCTGGTTGGAGGTTATTTCCATTTTATAGTTGTTGCGTTCCAAGATTTTTCGTGTGATAGGCAGGATTGGAGTGACGAATTCACTCCCTGTCTTTATGCGGTGACCGTCAATGTAATCCTTGCCATCGATGGTGACAACATGCCGGGCATAGTCGAATGATTTTGCATCGCTGTATGCCATACCTGTAAAAGTTTGAAAGAGGAAGAAGTCAAGGTATCTGTTCATCACGTTATCCGTGCTTTCATCCCGCATGCGGATTAGCTTTCTCAGTTGTGCTTCGGTGAGGTGGGGGCGGTCACTTTTTTCTCCGCGCTTGTCTTGGAAACGCTCGTATGGGTTTTCCTTGATAAGTCCAATGCGAAATGCTTCGGATACATACGATTTAAACCGCTTGTGGTAATTGTGGATGGCAGCCTGACTTCTGACGATTGGCTTTCCTTTTGTTGTACAGGTTTGTTCCTCTTTTATGAAAAGGTCAAACTCATGGATATGCTGGAGGGACACATCATCGAATGTCTTGAACTTGCCGAAGCGTTCAAGTGCCTTGTAGGTTGTGAAATGCCCTTTCCGGGTACCTTCACGGAGCGGTCGGTTTTCTATGCGCTCCCTGAGCCATGCCATAAAGTTTCGGCGGTTGCCGCTACTTGTGCCAAGATACGTTTTGAATTGGGCGATGGTCATATCGTCCTTATTCACTTGCATGGCAATGAGGATATGCTCAAATTTGGTAACTTCCTTTTGGATTTCCTCGTTAATGATAATGGCACGTGGATGATTAACTACTGTTCCTTCTTCCCATTGATTGAGGGTGACACTGTGTCCTGAATGGAAATAACAGCGTTCTCTCTGAAGGCATACTACAATTTCAATAGCTCCTGCCACCGTTTCAGTGGCTTTTTTCTTCCGGTTGAAGAATAGTCTTACGTACTTACTCATAATGGTAACACATTTGAGAGATTGGTAACACAGCTATGGTAACACAAAACCCGTCCAAAAGGGGCTTTTCGTGTCTAAGTGTGTCGCTTTTTCTCGTTTTTTTTGATGGTGTTACCACCTTATATACCGCCTCGAAAGAATAGGTAATTGATTGAATGTCAGCGATTGATGATGACTTATAAAAGAAAAGGTCTTCAAAGTGAAGACCCCTTTTCAGTGATCCGCCTGGGTCTTTAACCCATCCGGTTCACAGTCCTAAATATCAATATTTTATCTATCCTTACCCTTTTGAGGGGGTACGATTTGGACACTGACTTTTTTATGCGTTTCTGTCTGCTTTTGCCAGATGTCTGTCTCCATTTATCTTGGGTTCAAAAGTACGCATACGTTTTGAATTATGCAAGTATTTGATTATTAATATTTCAACTTAGGTGCAAGGTGCAAGCTATATATACATATATATGCTTGCACCTTGCACCTAATCGGTTTCGTCCTGTTTCTCTTTGCCTGTTACAAAACGGACTGGAAAACCATAGACGAGCAGAACCATAAAATACAGTCGAGGGAATATAACAGACTCGTTCCGGTTTGGAATCACATAATTAAGATTCAGTCTTCTAAAGATGGTAAGGTGAATTATACGGATGAAATTCATTTATATGCAGGTTATCTTACGAAATTCATAGCATGGTGGGCTTCTTGTTTTTACAGACATAGGCAAAAAAAGATGGCAGGTAATTTTAAGAAAGTGAGAAAAACTATTGTAAATTCAATGAAAGTAGTTATTTTTGCAAACCATACCATATGGTATGGTTATAAAGTATGAAGAAAGTAGATAAAAATCAATGGTTTATAGTCGGTCTTGATGTTTTGGAGAAAGAGGGATTTGCAAGAATCACGATAGATAACCTATGCGGATTATTGCAAATTACCAAAGGTGCATTTTATCATCACTTCAAGAATATTGATGGGTATATTAATGCGCTGATGAAATACTGGTTAAGTCGAAACACTATTCAGATAATTGAAGATGCAGATAAATTACCATCTGTAAAAGAACGAATGGAATTTATTGGCAATGCGGTAATCAATAGGTCACACAAAAGTGAACAAGTGATACGGGCTTGGAGCTTTTCTAATCCAATTGTAAAAAAGTATATTCAACAAGTTGATGATTTACGGATTGACTATTCCACTAAACTAAGAGTACTGTTAGGTATGTCGGAAGAAGAAGCTAAAAATACTTCTGTTTTGGAATATGCAATCTTCGTTGGAATGCAACAGTTGTACCCTGATATGAATAAAAAGGATTTAGAACAGCTTTATATGTTCTATTGCCAAAAACTTCAAATAACGAGGTCAAATGAAACCATATAACAAAGAGGAACCAAAAAAGATTCAGGTATGTAGGATGTTCAATAACATTGCTCCTTACTACGATAGAATATGTCACATTCTATCGTTTAATATAGATAGGCTTTGGAGAAAACGATTAGTGAAACTTGTTTCCGAAAGAAAACCAACTTACATTGTTGATATAGCTACTGGAACAGGTGATGTAGCAATAAGCATGGCAACAAACATACCAACCTCGCAAATAGTTGGAATTGACTTGTCGGAAGAAATGCTGAAAGTTGCACAGCAGAAAATTGAGCGTTTGAGTATTAAGCCCAACATAAGGCTTTTATGTGAAGACGCTGAAAATCTGTCGCTTTCCAGTAATACTTTTGATGTAGTAACAATTTCATTTGGGATAAGGAATTTTGAAAATATAGATAAAGGGCTATCGGAATGCCATCGGATTTTGAAAGAGAATGGAAGTCTATTTGTTATGGAATTTTCAACGCCTAAACATAAAGTATTTAATATATTGTATCGCTTTTACTCGAAACATATTCTACCCTTAATTGGTCAGGTAATATCAAATGACGACAAGGCGTATAAATATCTTCCCGAATCAATCGTAGAGTTTGATCAAGAGCATGAATTTACCAAATTATTGCAAAATAATGGTTTTGATAGTTGTACATCTATATCATTATCAAATGGTATCGCTCACATTTATATCGGTGTTAAATCTAAAATATAGATAATATGAACAAGGCTAAAATACATAATGGCAGTTTAATTAATAATTACCTCCCTGCTGACTATTTGGACTCTTTCTCTAAAGAGGTTGTAGTAAAAGAAAACATTACGCCTGATGCTTTCTTTGATATGACATTCAATCAATTTCCTTGTTGGATAAATGGGTTGTTGAAATTGAGGAATGCGCTTGTCAAACCTTTAGGTTTAGACACTAAGAGTCGTTTTTCCGATTCTGTGTGTGAAAAGAATGCGAACGAAATAATTTGGGGAATGCCCGACAAGCATCTAAATTTTCATGTTTCAATGTGGTGCGGAGAGTTTCACGATAATAAACAGGAGTTATGTATTACAACCGTTGTGAAATTTAATAACACACTCGGGAAGCTGTATTTCTTTGTGATACAGTTTTTTCATGGTATAATCATTCGCTCACTTTTGAATAATATTCAAAAGAAACTTTATGATAAATGATAATACACATTAGTAAATTCTATATTTGAATATAAGAATGAAACAAATATCAGATGAAATAATATTTAAAATCAATATAGAGATGGAAACATCCTGTATAGATAGTGATGTATCTTCAGATAAGGCTCTATATATGATTAATTTCATCAGACCTTTATTTGAAGGACTAAGAGAGTTTATCCATCAATACACTTTTCAGGATGCGAATGAAGAAATATCATTTTTCAAAAACACTAAACCATTCATATTAAGTAAACTAATATATTTCAATGATATATATTTACTTGAATTAAGAAAACCGAATGGTAGCAAAGAGGTTCTTAAGGAGTATTATAAGACAAAGCAAACAGCTATAACTGAATTTTGTAATGCTAATCTTGACTTCTACCAATATTATCGCTCTAAAGCTACACACTTAGACAAATATTACTTCCTTAGAGGACATGAGAATTACAAACTATGTCATAATTGTGGTATGTTTGATAAAGACCCTCTGTTTTCAACTTGTTGTGACCATAGGGTCGCTAAAATGTTAGCTTATGATATGTTGGAAATTTATCTCCAACAGCGATTGCAAAATATCGAAAAGCAAGAAGTAATGGAATATAGCCGGGCTTCACTACCGGATAATCCTTTTCGATGGACTGCTCCCAAAGTAGCGGCTATCGAATTAGGCTATTCAATATATGCAGCGGGTGTTTTGAATAATGGCAATGCAGACATCAAGGAGATAATGACCTATATCGAAGCATCTTTTAAAATAGACTTAGGGGATTATTATAGAACTTATCTTGCTATGCGGGAAAGGAAAAGGGACAGAACGCCATTTCTGAATAATCTTATACAAAAGTTGCTCCGCAAGATGGATGAAGACGATAACATCTAATAAATATCCAAACTAAAAAAACAACCAAGTTTATACCAACTTGGTTGTTTTTTATACCTTATTTTTTAAGATATACTTCTATCCAAAACACTGTTTTTATCCCTATTATCCTATATTCTACTTCAAAAAATAAATCTACCAACTTGGTTTGAACTTGGCAAGTTAAGTTTTTGAAAGCCCGCACCTTTGCATCCAAACAATTATAGTATAATTATGGATGTAATAACAGTAGAAACAAAAGCCTTTAAGGAATTAATGGCAAAAATCAACGTGATTGCCAATTATGTATTTTCCCGTCAGGACGACTGCAAAGAGAATGAGGATGATATTTGGGTGGATAGTTACGAAGTATGTACTTTTCTGAAAATCAGCGACCGCACTTTGCAACGGCTTCGTTCCAAAGGAGAAATCGCCTACTCTACCATCAGGGGACGCAATTTCTATAAAATCGGAGAAATCAAACGGTTGTTGGAAAGCCGTTTAATCAAAAGCAATGACGAATGTATGCGTAACCTGATAACCAACCACAAGCTATATGTTAAGGAAAGACGAAATATTAGAGAGGACAAATAACGGTCTGAACGTATTTAAATATTATATTCCCGGCACGTGGCGGGTCGGTCGTAATTTCCTTAATCCGTTGTATGAGGACAGCAAAGCGTCCTGTAACATTTATTTTGACCGCCGTAGCAATAGTTATAAGCTGAAAGACTTCGGAAATGACGATTATTCCGGCGACTGCTTCTTTTTTGTGGGTATGCTCAAAGGGCTGGACTGTAACAATTCAAGCAGTTTTATAGAAATATTACGGATTATAGACCGGGATTTGTCACTGGGACTTTCAGAGGGAAATCCCATACCTGTACCTAAAACATTCAAAGAACCGGAAAAGCCTGTACCTGCTCCGGTAGAACGTACTGGCAGACCGTACATATTTAAGGAAAGGAAACTTACCGCTTCCGAACTGGAATACTGGCAACAATACGGCATTACCCCTGAAATACTGGAACAGTATAAAGTCTGTTCAGTGGTTCAGTTCCAAAGTGAAAATGCGGATGGCAATCCGTTTTCTTATTCTTCCACTAAGGAAGAACCCATTTACGGATATAAGAACAAGCGTTTCATCAAACTGTACAGACCGTTTTCCAAGACCCGCTTTCTATATGGCGGAAACATTGGCGAAAGCTATTGCTTCGGGCTGGAACAATTACCCAGTAAAGGTGATACCCTGTTTATTACGGGCGGGGAAAAAGATGTCATGTCACTGGCAGCGCATGGTTTCCATGCGATTTGCTTCAATAGCGAAACGGTAACTGTTCCGCCGAACATCATTTATAAACTTACATTCCGGTTTAAACATATCATATTGCTTTACGATATGGATGCTACCGGAGTGGAAAGCGCAAAAAAGCATGAGAAACAACTCTGTGAATACGGTGTGAAGCGGTTGCTTCTCCCTTTACAGGGGACAAAAGCAGAAAAGGATATTTCCGATTATTTCCGGGCGGGCAACAGCCGAGAAAATTTCATCAAACTATTTATCGACTTTTTAGATACAATCTATAATGAAACAATGACTATGCTTAAATCGTGTGAGATTGATTTTAATAATCCTCCGGCAAAAGCGCAGGAAATTATTTCGGCAGGTGACGTTCCACTGGGAACACAGGGGAACTTGTGCTGCATCACTGGCGGAGAGGGAACAGGGAAAAGTAACTATGTGGCTGCACTGGTGGCAGGTTCAATCCGTCCGGCGGATATTCAGATTGATACGCTGGGTATCAATGTAAGTGAGAACACAAAACATAAAGCCGTCCTGCTTTATGATACGGAACAATCGGAAGTACAACTGTTCAAGAATGTAACCAACCTGATAAAGAGGGCGAAACAGACAGACAAGCCGGATGAATTTAAGGCTTTCTGCCTTACGGGTATGTCCCGTAAAGAACGACTTCACGCCATTGTTCAGAGCATGGACAGGTATTATTTCCAATATGGGGGTATTCAGTTGGTAGTGATAGATGGCATTGCAGACCTTGTAAGATGTGCCAATGACGAAGCGGAAAGCGTGGCAATCATAGATGAACTTTACCGACTGGCGGGAATATATAAGACCTGCATCATTTGTGTGCTGCATTTCATACCCAATGGCTTAAAGCTCCGGGGGCATTTAGGCTCGGAACTGCAACGCAAAGCGGCTGCCATCCTTTCGATAGAGAAAGACGAAGACCCGGCTATGTCTGTGGTAAAAGCCTTGAAAGTTCGTGATGGAAGCCCGTTAGATGTTCCTTTAATGCTCTTTTCGTGGGATAGGGCAGCCGGAATGCACCTTTACAGGGGTGAAAAGCCACGAGAGGAAAAAGAGAAACGCAAGGAAAAGGAACTGGTCGGGGTTGCCCGTGACGTGTTCGGCAGACAGGAACATATTACCTATATAGACTTGTGCGAACAGATACAACAAATTTTGGATGTGAAAGAACGCACCGCAAAAAGTTATATCCGCTTCATGCGGGAACGGGACATTATCATCAAAGACCCGTCCAACCAAAGTTATTTTATGATTGGTT
>OOBP01000268.1_pt1 | contig 52022 bp, 52 predicted proteins | sample 1671681 | NCBI WGS metagenome assembly OOBP01 (sample SAMN06348181, study PRJEB24527) | human gut metagenome
CTCGAGTTTTTTCAAGTTTTTTCAGAGAGAGGAACCCCCCCTGTTCCCGGCCCTGAAATATCCCTTGCACATCTTCCCCGCTTATGATACCCTGTTTTCATGAATTCTATTTATATATAAGGTAGGTCTTTCCCATGCCCATTAAAATCCCCGATTCTCTCCCCGCTACTGCTACTCTGGAGGGGGAAAACATCTTCGTTATGACGGAGTTCCGGGCCATGCACCAGGACATCCGTCCCCTGAATCTGCTGATTCTGAATCTGATGCCCACCAAGATCGTCACCGAGACCCAGCTGCTGCGCAAGCTGTCCAACTCTCCTCTTCAGGTCCAGGTGGAGCTGCTCCATACCCTGAGCCACGTCTCTCAGAATACCGACGCCAGCCACCTGTCCTCCTTCTATACAACCTTTGACCAGATCAAAGACAAGAAGTACGACGGCATGATCATCACCGGCGCTCCCGTGGAAAACCTGGACTTCACCGACGTGGACTACTGGGACGAGCTGTGCGAGATCATGGAGTGGACCAAGACCCACGTCCATTCCACCCTGCACATCTGCTGGGGCGCCCAGGCCGGTCTGTACTACCATTATAAGATCCCCAAGTACGACCTGGGCAAGAAGCTCTTCGGCGTCTTCCCCCACACCGTGGTGCGCAAGCGCTCCCCCCTGTTCCGGGGCTTTGACGATGTGTTCTATGTCCCCCACTCCCGGTACACCGAGAACAAGCTGGAGGACGTGCTGGCGGTCCCCGAGCTGCAGCTGCTGGCCGTCTCCGAGAAGGCGGGGGTCTTTGCCGTGAAGAGCCAGGACAACCGCCGCTTCTTCATCACCGGCCACCCCGAGTACGACCCCGACACCCTGGCCAACGAGTATTTCCGGGATGTGAACAAGGGCATCGACATCAACGTCCCCGACAACTACTTCCCCAACGACGATCCCACCCAGCCCCCGCTGGTGCGCTGGCGCTCTGCTGCCCAGCTCTTCTATACCAACTGGCTCAATTACTACGTGTACCAGACTACCCCCTACGACATCCGGGATATTTAAGGGAGGAGGACCGCCATGCAGGTTACCTTTGATATGGTGCGCAATTCCCCCGAGATCCGCACCTACATCACCCAGGCCGACGCCTCCCTCACCGCTCTGGGCTTCACGGAGCACTCCTTCGCCCACGTGACCAAGTGCGCCCAGGTGGCCGCCGACATCCTCACCCAGCTGGGGTACAGCCCCCGGGAAGTGGAGCTGGCCCGCATCGCCGCCTTTATGCACGACATCGGCAACGTGGTCAACCGCCACGACCACGCCATCAGCGGCGCCACCATGGCCTTCCGCATTCTGGACAATATGGGCATGGAGCCCGCCGACGTGGCCGCCGTCATCACTGCCATCGGCCACCACGACGACTCCACTGCCTTCCCCGTCAACGCCGTGGCCGCCGCCCTCATTCTGGCGGACAAGACCGACGTGCGCCGCAGCCGGGTGCGGAACAAGGATATGGCTACCTTTGATATCCACGACCGGGTGAACTACTCCGTGGAGCGCTCCGAGGTGCTGCTGGACACCCAGGCCAAGACCATCACCCTGTCTCTGTCCATCAACACCCAGGTGTGCGCCGTCATGGACTACTTTGAGATCTTCCTTCAGCGGATGGTGCTGTGCCGCCGGGCTGCCGAGCAGCTCTCCCTCAGCTTCCGCCTGGAGATCAACGGCCAGCTCTTACTTTAAATCATGTCATGCCTTCACGCCGCCGCGGACATTTTGTCCGCGGCCTTTTTTATTCTGTCATCAGTCTGTAACTTGATTCTTTTCTACTTCAAGTGTAGTATATAATTAACCACTACATTTGAAGTAAATTGGAGATGATGGCATGAAGCGTCTGCCCGATACGGAGCTGGAAGTGATGAAGGCCCTGTGGTCTCTGGGGGAGGATGTGCCCCGGGCCGCCCTGGACCAGGCCCTGGTGGAGTTTGGCTGGGCCAGCAACACGGTAAACACCTACCTGTCCCGCCTGGCGGAGAAGGGGTTTGTCTCGGTGCGCCGGGAGGGAAAGGGCAATCTTTATACCCCCCTGGTCTCCCGGGAGGACTACCTGGCCTTTGACAGCCGCAGCGTCCTCTCCCGGCTGTACGGCAGCTCCCCCCGGAATTTTGTGGCCGCCCTGGCCAAGGGCGGGCTGGACCGCAAGGACGTGGAGGAGCTGCGCTCCCTGCTGGACGAACTGAGCGGAGGGTCCCATGGCTGACTTTCTCCTCCCCCTGGCCGCCCTCTCCCTGGGCGGCGGAGCTGTGGCCCTGATCCTCATGGCCGCGGGGCTCCTCACCCGCACCCGGTACGCGGCCAAGTGGCGCTGCATCGGCTGGCTGCTGCTGTGCCTGCGCCTGGCCATCCCCCTGCCCCTGCTGCCTCAGCAGGAGCAGCCCACCGCCCCCATCCAGCTGTCCGCCCCCTCTCTGGAACGGGAATGGCCCCTCTATCTCCAAACTACCCCTTCGGAGAATCAAACCCAGGGCCAGACCTCTTCTCCCGCTCCCGGGAACACGGGCGGCACCTCTTCTGACCAAAACCAAAGTCAGCTTCCTCCCGTCACCACCCCCGCTCCGGAGGCCAAACAGCCCACCCTTTCCATGGACCAGGTCCTGCTGACTGTGTGGCTGGTGGGGTGCGCGGGCGTGCTGGTATGGAACGCAGCTGCCCACCTGCGGCTGCGCCGGTATCTGCGCCGCTGGTCGGAACCGGTCCCCCGGGGTGAGGTCCTGCACCTGTATCACGACCTGGGCCGCCGTCTGGGCCTGAACCGGCTGCCCAAGCTGCGCACCTGCCCCGGTCTCACGGTGCCCATGCTGGCGGGGCTGCTCCATCCCACCCTGCTGCTGCCCCAGGAATCCCTGTCGGACAAGCAGTTGGAGTACGCCCTGCTCCACGAGCTGACCCACTGCCAGCGCCGGGACATCTGGCTCAAAGCCCTGGCCCTGTGGGTGCGGGCCCTGCACTGGTTCAATCCCGTGATGTGGCTTATGGCCCGGTCTCTGGAACGGGACACCGAGCTGGCCTGCGACGAGGCTGCCCTGAAGCGCCTGCCCCGGGAGGAGCACGCCGCTTACGGAGAAACCATCCTCCAGGCGGTGGAGCGGCTTCAGGCCGCCCAGCGCTGACCAACGGAAAGGAGCGTCTTTATGCGTCCCCACATGCCCCGCTCCCCCTTCACCACCCGTCTCTCCGGCTCCGCCCGGGAGACAGAGCAGCGCATCCGCAGTATCGTCCAATGGAAAAAGCGCCGTCCCCCGGTGCTGCTTCTCCTGACCGCTCTGCTTCTCATCGTCCTGTGCGGGAGCCTGGTCTCCTGCCAGGTGAGACCATCCGAAACAGAGACGGCAGGCCACACGCTCACCCGCTCCTTTTCTCTCACGGATACCCGGACCCTCACGTTGGAACTGTCCTCCAATGCCCCTCACCAGGACCACACCCTCTCCCCTCTTGAGGAACTGCGGATCTATGAAGGGAACACCCTGCTGCAGACCATTTCCGCCAAAGAGCTGGCGGCCAGTAATCAGCAGGTAAGGGCCTATGACTGGCGCACGGACCAAGTAGAAGCCTACCCTATCAGCAGCTTAGGCACCGATGCCCAATATCTCTATGAAGGGCTGTTCTTTCTGGACGACCCGGGCCATCCGCTGGACGGCCCTATGACAGATGATTTTAATTTTGACGGCTACACCGACTTTGCCCTGCCGGTCTTTTCCACCCCTGACCGTAATGCCTCATACGCCTTTTTCCTGTGGAATGCCCAAACAGAGCAGTACGTCTTTTCTTTCCTCATGTTTTCCGCTATCACTTTGGACGAAGAAAGCAAACAGCTGACAGAGATTTCCTACTACCTTGATCTCCCAGAGTTCTTCCAGTATACCTTTGATGAGGAAGGTTTTCTCTGTACAGCGCAAGAGGAACCTGTTCCCTACTCCGGCCCCAACCAGGCCGCACAGACGTTTCTTTGCGTCCTGCAAGGTCACTGCCCCTTCATCTATGTGGAAGATGGCCATCAGACTTCCTATTATCTCACTCAACTAAATGAGGTGCTCTGGGGCGACCCGGATGTGGAGGTCTACCCAGAACAGTTTGCCGTTGCAGATCTGGATGATGACGGCACACCGGAGGTCATCATCCTCACCAACCTGCATGTCTCCTCTGAGCCCATTCTGATCCTGCGGTGGCAGGACGGGCAAATCTACGGCTATCCGGAGGTGGGCCGTGGGATGCAGCAGCTGAAAGCGGACGGCACTTCTGAGTGGTCCAACAGCGCCTTTGTCTACGGCAGCCACCGGGACGTGTACATCTCAGAGGGCAGCGGCCCCCACCGCCGGGAACAGCTGTGTCTCAGCGAATATGTGGGCAACGGCGTAGAGCGATACTCTCTCAACGGCCAGCAGGTCACTCAAGCGGAGTTCGAAGCGTTCCAGGCCGCTCAGGACGCTAAACCGGATGCCCGCTGGTACTGCCTCAACGGAGACAATCGCGACGCTGTCTTTTCCTCACAGACAGGAGGTACACCATGAACGCCCTTCCCCGCTCCCCCTTCACCACCCGCCTCTCCGGCTCCGCCCGGGAGACGGAGCAGCGCATCCGCAGCATCGTCCAATGGAAGAAACGCCGTCCTCCGGTGCTGCTTCTCCTGCCCATTTTGCTCCTCATCGTCCTGTGCGGGGGGCTGGTCTCCTGCCAAAACCGGGGACCGGCTGTGTCCCTGGTCATGGATGTGCAGCATTACGACGCCCTGGGGAACTACATTGAGATCCCCGCCCTGGCCGTGTCCGCCGAAGCGCAGCCCCCTCAGGGCGTGACCGACATCAACCAGGCCCTGGCCCAGCTGAAACAGGAGTACCAGCCCCTGCTGGATGGCACCTTGGACACCTCTCTGTCCAGCCGGGAAAACCACTGTCTTCTCTATCCCACCCAGACCCAGCGTTATTGGAGCCTGGTCCTCTTCCGTGAGGTCTTTCACACCGACCTGAACACCGGGCACGTCACCTCCTTCGTCCTGGACCGGGAGACCGGGCAGCAGGTCACTTTGGAAGAGGCCCTGACCCTGGCCGGGCAGACCGAGGACAGCCTGTGTCAGGCTCTGGCCGACCAGTATGACCCCACCTTGAACCAGGACCTCCCCGGAGCCGACCTGTGCATCCAGAACCAAGTGGTGGAGGGCTTCCGTATGGGGGAGGACGATCAGCCCATTTTCTATCTCACCGCCCGGGTGGACGACCGGGACGATGCCGTGTCCGACTTCGTCAGCGGCGCGGACAACCTTTATATTTGGTCCGGGGGCGCCTTTACCCTCTATGACCAGTACGCCGTCACCGACCTTCCGCCCCTGGTCCCGGCGGAGGAATGCGTGGACCTGGACCCGCCCCTGTGGCGGCAGTGGTATTTCAGCGGCGGAGAGCCGGAGGGCGGCTTTGCCCCCACCTCCGACTGGGCCCCGCAAGCTGCCGACACCGCACTTCGGGATGAACAGATCCTCACCTATTACCAACAGGCCGATCCCTTCCACAACACTTACTGGCTCTCTGACCTGCCCGCGGACCCCCAGGAGGGGGACATGGCCTTGGATTCTGTCACCTATGCCGGAGAAGCCCTTCTCTATGAGACCACCGGCGTAGCCTTTTGGATTCAAACCAGCCAGTTCTTATCCGGCCAGTGGACGCCCGCTCCCCAGCGCTCCCTGATCGTCCTGTCCCGGGGCCAGGACGGCTCCTTCCAGGGGGTATTGGGCGAGCCCACCGCATCCTTCTCCATCGAGGGAATGGAGATGAAAGACATCATCCACCAAACCGCCTGGGATCTGCTGGACATCGAGGTCTGTCTCTTCCGGGACGGCTACCCCAATCCCATTGGCCCGGGAAATTGGTACGACCTGTTTAATCCCGCCTACGTCGGCGAGCCGGAAGTTCAAATCCTGGATGGCTGGGAGCCTATTTATAGTGAGGGCAGCTACTGGGAGCGGTGGAGCGTGGAGGGTTTTATTGCCCTGTGTTACTATAGCGCGGACCAGGACACCTTTTCCGTGAACACCCTGGACGTGACCCGGGAGGACTTTTTCACGCCCCGGGGCATCCGGGTGGGGGCCACCCGGGACCAGGTGCTGGAAGCCTACCCCGAGGCCCTCACCGGCAACTACTGGGACAAGTATCCGGACGAGCCGGATATGCTCTCCTATATCCCTTCCAGTAAGCATGACCTCAATCAAGTGACCGACTTCTCCGATCTGGAGTCTCCCGCTTTCGGCCCCGCCATTCTCTTCTTCTTTGAGGGGGATACTCTGACTCAAATCACCCTCACCAACATGTTTGACTGATGGGAGGTCTTATGTATGGCCACGCCGCCCGTCCCCCGCTCCCCCTTTACTACCCGTCTCTCCGGCTCCGCCCGGGAGACAGAGCAGCGTATCCGCAGCATCTTCCAATGGCATAAAAAGCGGCCGCCCCTGTGGGCGCTGGTTCTGGCCGCCGCGCTCATCCTGCTGTGCGGGGGCCTGGTCTCCTGCCGGCAGAGCACCCCGTATCTCTCAGATGTGGCCTCCGGCCGGGTAGACCAGGAGTCCCTGCGGGATACCCTGGTTCGGGCTGCCCAGGAATCCCTGGCAGACACCCCGGCCCAGGTCGATATCCCTTCCGCCGAGGCCCAGCTGATCGCCTGCATTCCCGCAGACGAGGGGAGAAAAGCCCTGGGTGCGGTGCGTCTGCAAACCGATACCGATTATTTCTTTGTCCTGGGGGTCCAGGACCAGATCAGCGGCCAGCTTACCGGCCCCATCTTCCTTACCGGAGGTGAGGGCGCCATGCCTCACGCAACCACCTTCTCCAAAGATGGGGCGGACTACCTTCTTTATACCGCCAACAGCGTCCATCAATGGCACACCTATGGTGATGCGGGGCTCATTCGCTATGACGGCGACGACTTCACCTGGGTCTGGCCGGTAGAAGGGGATTTACGCCCGGAGGATTCCCAGGCCAGGCAGGACTACGAGGCCTACTGGCAGACTCGGAAAGCCCTCCTCGCCCCCGGCGGCGTGGACCTGTTCACCCAGACGGACCATGCAGTCATCAACGGCGACGGTCCCCAGTGGGCGCCCAACTCCAACGAGCTGTTTTACGCCGCTCCCGAGGACGAGCTGCCCATCGGCGTCATGTATCAGACCCGGGTCTGGCTGGAGGAGTTCACCCACAGCGGCTATAATCCCCTGAAAGCCAGCAACTCCTCCGCTCTGTGGTCCATCCAGTCCCTGACCCCGGACGAGTTCGTCTATCCCGGCCAGCGCGACACCGAAACCGCCTACACCCTGCTGGCCCGGGCCGACACCAACGAGGAGCTGTACTTTGCCGCCCACATCCTCTTCAACCAGGACTCCGGGGTCATCTCCACCGTTTACGACTGCGCCATGGGCTCTTTGGAGGAGGTAAGCCGGCAGGTGCTGGACAGCCACGACCGCTGGCAGGCAGATACCCTCCAGAAGGAGGCGGAGACCGCCATTCTGGCCAACTACCTCCCCAACCTCTCCCCCGGCACCTGCAACCGCATTTATCTCACCCGCCAGCAGCCAGACCAACCTCAGAAAGGTGACCTTCGGATTGATGTGGGGGCATATGAGGGAAAAATGGACTTTTCTTCCCATTCCGCCATGGCCTACCCCGTCACCCTCTCCGTATATGAGGACCGGGGCAGCGGTCTCCAGTGGCACACCGGCGAGCCCTTCCTCTTAATTCTGACCAAGGACGATTCCGGCATCCAGGTGGTAGGGGAGCCGGATGTGGGCCCAGGCAGTTTTTCCGAGCAGGAAAGCACCCTGCAAAGCATCCTCTGCCTGATGACCTGGTGCGATCCCCGGGTCTGTCTCTACCGGGACGGCAATCCCATCCCCATCGGCCCCGGGGTCTGGACAGAGCTCTTCTCTTCCCGGGAGGCTACCCCAACCATCCAGGTGTTGGAGGACTGGGAACCTATTTATCGTGAAGGCAGCTACTGGGACCGGTGGAGCGTGGATGGTTTTACCGCCCTGCGCTACTATGACGCGGACCAGGACGCCTTTTCCCTGAACACCCTGGACGTGACCCGGACCGATTTTGCCACGCCTCGTGGCATCCGGGTGGGGGCCACCCGGGCCCAGGTGCTGGAAGCCTACCCCGAGGCTCTCACCGGCAACTACTGGGACAAGTACCCGGAAGAGCCCGACATGCTCACCTACCTGGCCTACAGCACCCACACCCCCGGCGAGATCACCGACCTGTCCCAGCTGGACTTCTACGAGGGCCTGGGCCCTGCCATTCTCTTCTTCTTTGAGGAGGATACCCTAACCCAGATCACCCTGACCAACATGTTCAATTGACCCGTTCCGCGCTGTCGTTTCCGCCCCGCCTTTTCCTTGGGAAGGGCGGGGCATTCCATCTTTTTGCCGCAAAAATTCCATTTTTTCATCCCTTTGGACAACCCTTCCTGACGCACTGTGAAACCTCTGTGATTTTGACGGATTTGAGAAAATATGATGTTAAAAACTGTGTATTTTGCCAGGGGACTCCCCCCTTGCTTCTCCCGTGAAAAAACGATATAATTTGTAAGGTACATAAACAGTTTCGCCGTTTCCGGTCACCGCAACAACAGGCTTTTTCCCCTGTGTTGCGCTTTTTCTGGTCTTGGTTTGTTAATTTTCTAACAAAACTGTTTAGAACCCGTCAAATTGTTTTAGATTTGACCGCTAGAAATCAACTTTTTAGGAGGAAACACTATGAAGGTTGCAATTTTCGGCGCCGGCACCATGGGTCGTGGTATCGCCCAGGTTTTTGCCGCCAATGGGCACACTGCCCTGATGTACGCCAGCAGCATCGCCTCCGCCCAGCGCCATAAGGAACAGCTGGACGCTTCCCTGCAAAAGCGGGTCGCCAAGGGCAAGATGTCCCAGGGCACCAAGGACGCTCTCATGGCCAACGTGCTGGTCGAAGAGGAGTCCGCCGCTGCCGATGCCGATCTGGTCATCGAGTGCATCGCCGAGGAGATGGGTCCCAAGAAGGAGCTGTTCCATCGCCTGGACGAGCTGTGCAAGCCTGAAACTGTGTTTGCTTCCAACACCTCTTCTCTGTCCATCACTGAGATGGGCAACGGCCTGAAGCACCCCCTCATCGGAATGCACTTCTTCAACCCCGTGCCCAGCATGAAGCTCATCGAGGTCATCCGCGGCGTGAACACTCCCCAGGAGACCTTCGACTTCGTCTACAAGCTGGCTCAGGACATCGGCAAGGAGCCCGTTGAGGTGGCTGAGGGTCCCGGCTTCGTGGTCAACAAGCTGCTGATCCCCATGATCAACGACGCCATCGGTCTGGTGGAGTCCGGCACCGCCTCCGTCGAGGACATCGACAAGGCTATGCGTCTGGGCGCCAACCACCCCATGGGTCCTCTGGCCCTGGGCGACTTCATCGGCCTGGATATCTGCCTGGCCATTATGAACACCCTGTACGACGAGACAGGCGATTCTAAGTATCGTCCTGCCCTGCTGCTGAAGAAGATGGTCCGCGGTGGTCTGTTGGGCGTCAAATCCGGCAAGGGCTTCTACGATTATTCCAAGTAAAAAAGTTTTAGGAGGACTGGAAAATGGATTTTCATCTGACTAGAGAGCAAGAGATGGTCCGCAAGATGTACCGCGAGTTTGCCGAGACCGAAGTCAAGCCCCTGGCCGAGGAGCTGGACGAGGAGGAGCGCTTCCCCATGGAGACCGTGGAGAAGATGGGCAAGCTGGGTATGATGGGCATCTACTTCCCCAAGAAGTACGGCGGAGCCGGCGGCGATGTGCTGTCCTACGCTATGTGCGTTGAGGAGCTGTCCAAGGTCTGCGGCACCACCGGCGTCATCGTGTCTGCCCACACCTCTCTGTGCTGCGCCCCCATCTATGAGCACGGCACCGAGGAGCAGAAGATGAAGTATCTGCCCGACCTGCTGTCCGGCAAGAAGATTGGCGCCTTCGGTCTGACCGAGCCCAACGCCGGCACCGACGCTTCCGGCCAGCAGACCACCGCTGTGCTGGAGGGTGACCACTACGTGCTCAACGGCTCCAAGTGCTTCATCACCAACGGCACTGTGGCCAGCACCATTGTCGTCTTCGCCATGACCGACCCCAAGGCCGGCAACCACGGCATCTCCGCCTTCATCGTGGAGAGCTCCTTCCCCGGCTTCTCCGTTGGTAAGAAGGAGAAGAAGATGGGTATCCGCGGTTCTTCCACCTGCGACCTGATCTTCGAGGACTGCATCGTGCCCAAGGAGAACCTGCTGGGCAAGGAGGGCCAGGGCTTCAAGATCGCCATGCAGACCCTGGACGGCGGCCGTATCGGCATCGCTGCTCAGGCTCTGGGTCTGGGCGAGGGCGCCATTGACGAGGCCGTCAAGTATACCCAGGAGCGCATCCAGTTCAAGAAGCGTCTGTCTCAGTTCCAGAACACCCAGTTCCAGCTGGCTGACATGCACACCCGCATGAAGGCTGCTCAGTACCTGGTGTACGCCGCTGCCTGCAAGAAGGAGAACCACGAGAACTACTCCGTGGACGCCGCCATGGCCAAGCTGTTTGCCGCCGAGGCCGCCTCTGACGTGACCCGCCGCGCTGTCCAGCTGTTCGGTGGTTACGGCTACACCCGTGAGTATCCCGTGGAGCGCATGATGCGTGACGCCAAGATCACCGAGATCTATGAGGGTACTTCCGAGGTCCAGCGCATGGTCATTTCCCGTGCGATGGGTGTGAAATAAGATAGGAGGCAGATGGAAATGAAAATCATTGTTTGTGTTAAGCAGGTCCCCGATACCTCTGGTAAGGTGGCCGTGAATCCCGATGGTACTCTGAACCGCGCCTCCATGGCGACCATCACCAACCCCGACGACCTGAACGCCGTCGAGGCCGCTCTGGTCCTGAAGGAGCAGACCGGCGCCGAGGTCGTTGTCGTCTCCATGGGTCCTCCTCCCGCCGAGGGCATGCTGCGTGAGATCATGGCCCGCGGTGTTGACCGCGCCGTGCTGGTCTCCGGCCGTGAGTTCGGTGGTTCCGATACCTATGCTACCTCTCAGATCCTGGCTGCCGCCATCAACAAGATCGGCCTGGACGAGGACGACGTGGTGTTCTGCGGCCGTCAGGCTATCGACGGCGACACCGCTCAGGTCGGTCCCCAGATCGCTGAGAAGCTGAACATTCCCCAGGTCTCCTACGCTGCTGAGATCACCAAGGAGGGCAAGACTCTCACCATCAAGCGCATGCTGGAAGACGGCTACATGACCATCAAGGTCAACACCCCCTGCCTGATCACCTGCATCAAGGAGCTGAACAATCCCCGTTACATGAGCGTGGGCGGCATCTTCGAGTGCTACGAGAAGCCCTACGAGGTTCTGGACTACAACGCTCTGAAGGACGATCCCCTGATCGATCCCGCCACCATCGGCCTGAAGGGTTCTCCCACCAACATCCTGACCTCCTTCACTCCTCCTCAGAAGGGCGCCGGCATGATGCTGGAGGGCGCCGACAAGGCGACCTGTGAGAAGCTGGCCGGCATCCTGGCTGGCAAGCATTTGATCTGATAGAAGGGAGAATTGAAGAATATGTCTACTTTCAACAGTGCTGATATCGCTGCCTTCAACGGCGGCGTGTGGGTATTCTGCGAGCAGCGTCAGGGCACCATGATGCCCACCTCCTTCGAGCTGATTTCCGAGGGACGTAAGCTGGCCGACGAGCTGGGCACCAAGCTGTACGGCATCCTGCTGGGCCACAACATTGAGGGCATCGCCAAGGAGCTGGGCGGCTACGGCGCTGACGGCGTGTACGTCTGCGACCACCCCCTGCTGGAGAACTACACCACCGACGGCTACACCAAGGTCATCTGCGACGTGATCGAGGAGTACAAGCCCGAGATGATGCTGATCGGCGCCACCAACATCGGCCGCGATCTGGGCCCCCGCTGCGCCGCCCGTCTGCACACCGGTCTGTGCGCCGACTGTACTCACCTGGACGTGGATATGGGTATCTACAAGGACTTCCTGCGTGAGGCCTCCACTCTGCCCGCCGAGAAGATTGACGGCCTGAACACCGCCATCGTGCTGGGCGAGAAGCACGACGTGTCCCGCGACCTGAAGATGACCCGTCCCGCTTTCGGCGGTCACCTGATGGCTTCCATCATCTGCCCCCGCTTCCGTCCCGCCATGGCCACTGTGCGTCCCGGCGTTATGAAGAAGGCTCCCTTCGATCAGGCTAAGGCTGACGCCTGCGAGCTGATCAAGCCCAACTTCTCCCTGACTGAGGCTGACATGCAGACCCAGGTCATCGAGGTCGTGAAGGCTGCCAAGAAGCTGGTCGACCTGATCGGCGCCGACGTGGTCGTCTCCGTGGGCCGTGGTATCTCCAAGGACGTCGAGGGCGGCATCAAGCTGGCCGAGGAGCTGGCTGAGGTTCTCGGCGGCGTCGTGGGCGGCTCCCGTGCCACCATCGACTCCGGCTGGCTGTCCGCTGACCACCAGGTTGGTCAGACCGGCAAGACCGTTCACCCCAAGATCTATGTCGCTCTGGGTATCTCCGGCGCCATCCAGCACAAGGCTGGTATGCAGGATTCCGAGTGCATCATCGCCGTGAACAAGAACGAGAACGCTCCCATCTTCGAGATCGCCGACTACGGCATCTGCGGCGACCTGTTCAAGGTCACCCCCATGCTCATCGAGGCCATCAAGGCTGCCAAGGCTGCTCAGTAAGAGAGTTTTCCGTTATGAGCTTACTGCCCCGTGTCCGCAAGGACACGGGGCAGTTTTTTTCTGTCCAAGAACACAGCCTCTTTCCCTGTGCCGTATCTTCCTCCCCCTGGGTTGGACTCCTGGTAGGAGTTTCCCTGTGCCCGGTCAAGCCTAGGAAGGGAAAACAGGGCAGAAAAGGGCCCGGCCAATTTGGCCGGGCCCTTTGGGTTCTTGCAATGATTTAGTTGGGAATCAGGCAGCGGCATCCAGCAGAGCCTGGAAGAAGGCCATGAAGGAATCATTCTCCAGGGCATCGGCCTCGGGATGGAACTGCACGCCCACGGAGAACTCGTTGGCCTGATACTCCACGGCCTCGATCACATCGTCGGGACCATAGGCGACCACGGTCAGACCCTGGCCCAGACGGTCAGGATTGATGACCTGGTGGTGCCAGGAAGCCACGTTGGCCAGGCTGTTGCCGTCCACGATGGAGGCCAGCGCGTCGGCCTTGTCGGTCAGGGTAATGTCGTGGCGGGCCCACTCGGGCTTATTGCGGTGGACGCGATAGCTGTCGTCCTTGCCCAGGTAGGTGGGCAGGTCCTGAATCAGACCGCCGCCGCAGACCACGTTGAACATCTGCATGCCGCGGCAGATGGCCAGCATGGGCACATCGCCCTTCACGGCAGCCTGGATCAGGTTGTAGTCGGAGGTGTCGCGCAGGTCACGGTACTCGGTGTTGTCCTCCAGCAGGGGGCTGTGGGCCTCGCCGTACAGGTCAGGGTTGATGTCCTCGCCGCCGGTCATCACGATGCCGTCCACGCTCTTCAGGGAGGTGACAGCCTGGTCATAAGCGGTGATCTGAGGCATGTGGGTCACAACGCCGCCGGCCTCATGGATGATGTCCTGAATGTCGGTGTAGTCCACAGGGTCGCCGCCCCAGGAGATGCCGATGACGGGCTTATCGGCAGCATAGGCAACCAGGTTCTCGAAGAAGGTCAGGCAGGTGTCGTAGTCACAGGGAGCTTCCTTGCCCTGATACAGGACCAGGCTGCAGTCGTTCTCGGGATGGAACTGAACGCCCACGCAGAAGGTGTTGCTCTTCTTCTCCACGGCCTCGATGATATCCACGCCGTTGTAGGTGGTCTTGGCGGTCACGGTGAGGTCGGTGCCCTCCACGCTCTTCACGGCCTGGTGGTGCCAGGAGGAGACGTTCTCCAGCACGTCGGCGTTGACCACGTCATAGAGCAGGGAGTCCTTGTCGATGATCTCCACATCATGACGGGCGTAGTCACGGTTGGGGGCGTCGGCGGGCATGCGGTGCAGGTCGCCGTAGGAAACGCCCTTGCTGGCGTAGTAGTCGGGGATGTCCTGGATGAAGTCGGCGCCGGAGACGATGCTCATCATCTGCATACCGCGGCAGGCGGCGAAGGTGGGCACGTCGTTGGCGATACAATAGGACATGAGGGTGTAGTCGGAGATATCGCGGGTGGCATTGATCTCTTCGCCGTGGTTGGCCTCAGTCTGAGGCTTGGCGAACAGGGAGGGGCTGATGTCCTCACCGCCGGTGAAGAACACGCCGTCCACGTCTTCCATGACCGCGGCCACGTTGCTCTTGGAGAAGTCCTTGGCCTTGATCTGGTCGGCGTAGGGCTGGCTCAGCATGCCGGAATCCTCGATGTAAGCGCTCTGGATCTTGCCGTCGGCGTCATAGCCAACCGCGGTGGAGGTGATCTGAGGCAGCTCAACGGGGATACCGCCGGCCTCCTTGATGACCATCTTGAAGGCGGTGTAGTCCTGGCTGTTGCTCTTCCAGGTGATACCGATGAAGGGCTTGCCCGCCAGAGCGGTGCAATTGTTCAGCATGGTCTGGAACTGGTCGGGGGTAATGGCCTTGGCGGCGTCATACTCCAGCCCGGCGGTCAGGCCCACATCCTGGGCCATGTCGCTGTAATCCTGAGGCCAGCTGGTCACCCACTGATTGGGGGCGTCCAGATACTTCAGCAGGATGGCAGCGGCCTCCACCTGAGTGGTGGCGGCGTTGGGGCTGAAGGTGTTGGCTCCGGTGCCGCTGACCAGGCCCTTGGCATAGGCCAGGTTAATGGCGCCCTCATACTGGCTGCCCTCCGCCACGTCGGCAAAGGCGCTGGGCTTGGCTTCATACTCCGCCAACTGGCTGGAGTAGCCGGCCTTTTCTACCAGCAGAGCAGCCAGCTCGCCACGGGTCAGGGTGGTGTCCGCCGCGGAGACGGTGACCACCAAGCTCATGACAAGAGCCAGCACGGTGAGCAGGGATAGGAATCTGCGAGATGTCGATCTTTTCATTTCTGGAACTCCTTTCTCCTGTCGCTTTGTGGGGGAAAAGTATTTTTCTTTCGGCGAAATGTTCTGAAAATTCTTTTCTTCCACAAAGAAAATGACGCTATGACCCTGTTTTGGGCCACAGCGTCATTGCTTAAGCATAGTATAGTATTTTGTCCATTTTCTGTCAAGATGCACAGTTGGTTTTTCTATCCTGCATTTTGCACCTTGTTCCCGCCGCCGTCATAGGCTGGGACACCACGAGGAGAGAGGAGCATACGCCATGGAGACAGGAGGACTTTGCTGGGTGCTGGGCGGTGACCTGCGCCAGCTGTGGCTGGCCCGGCTGCTGGCCCAAGAGGGCCGCCGGGTGGTCTGCTTTGGATTGGAACAGGGAGGAGAGCCGGGCTGCGGAATCACGGCCCAGGAGAGCCTGGAGGGCCTGGAGCAGGCGGACTGGGTAATACTGCCCATGCCCACCGCCGCCCGAGAGGGACTGCTGTGCGCCCCGCTGGCGCAGCACCCCCAGCCCATCGCCCCCATTTTGGAGCGGCTGCACCCCGGCCAGGCCCTCTTTGGCGGGCGGCTGGACGAGGGTGGGGCGGCTCTGGCCGCCCGGCGGGGGCTGCAGATCGAAAACTGCCTGGCGGGGGATGAGTGGGCGGTGGCCAACGCCGTGCCCACTGCCGAAGGGACCATCCAGCTGGCCCTGGAGCAGCTGCCCTTCACCCTTCAGGACTGCCCGGTGCTGATTTTGGGCTATGGCCGCATCGGCCGCGCCCTGGCCCCCCGGCTCAAGGCCCTGGGCTCTCGGGTCACCGTGTTTGCCCGGCGGGAGGAATCCCGGACTCAGGCCCAAACCCTGGGCTGCGCTGTTATGGGCCCCGGCCTGTCCCTCACCGATCTGTCCGGCTTTGCCCTGGTGGTGAACACCATCCCCGCCCCCATTCTGGGCCAGGGGGAGCTGGCCGCGCTGGCCCCCTCCTGCCTGACTCTGGACCTGGCCAGTGCCCCGGGCGGGGTGGACCGGGAAGCCGCCCGGCATCTGGGCCGGAAGGTGGTGTGGGCCCTGGCTTTGCCCGGCAAGACCGCCCCCGCCTCCGCCGCGGCCATCCTGCGCCGGGCCATGGAGCAGTCTCTCTCCCGGGGCCATATTGGAAAGGAAGATGCGCTTTGATGGACAAAACCATAGGATTCGCCCTGTGCGGCTCCTTCTGTACCCACCACAGGGCTATGGAGGCCCTGGAGCAGGTAAAGGCCCGCTTTTCCCACGTCGTTCCCATCGTCTCCGAGCAGGTGGCCGCCACCGACACCCGCTTCGGTCCCGCCCACGAGCTCATGCGGGAGATGGAGCGGATCTGTGACCACCGGGTCATTTCCACCATCCGGGAGGCGGAGCCTATCGGCCCCAAGGGCCTGCTGGACCTGCTCATCATCTGCCCCTGCACGGGCAACACCCTGGGCAAGCTGGCCGCCGGCATCACCGACACCTGCGTCACCATGGCGGCCAAGGCCCACATGCGAAACGGCCGCCCCGTGCTTATCGCCCCCGCCACCAACGACGGCCTTGCCGCCTCGGCGGTGAGTCTGGGCACCCTGCTCACCCGGAAATACATCTATTTCGTCCCCTTCGGCCAGGATGACCCGGAAAAGAAGCCCACCTCCCTGGTGGCCGACTTCTCCCAGGTGGCCGACTGCGCCCAGGCCGCCCTGGAGGGCCGCCAAATCCAGCCCCTGCTGCTGCGGCAATAAAAAAACGGTCCTTCCCAGGGAAGGACCGTTTCCTTTATACATAGCCGTACATGCCCCGCACTGAGACCTCTCCGGCAGACAGCGCCTCCCGGCTGCCATCGGGGTGTTCCACCACCAGGCGGAACTCGTCGTCGATGCCCAAGGCGTAGGCCTGACGGCGGGAGACGGGGGTGATGAGCTGCACCTGGTTGCCCGGGGTGAGACAGTCGGCCCGGTAGCGCTCCAGATAGGCCTGCTTGTTCTCCGGGAACCCGGCGTAAGCCTGGTCCAGCGCCCGGATCAGGTTGGCCGCCAGCTCGGAGCGGCGCACGGGGTGGCCCAGCTCCTGGGCCAGGGAGGTGGCGATCTCCCGCACCTCGGGAGTAAAATCCTCGGGGCGGTGGTTGACGTTGATGCCGATGCCGGGGATCAGATACTCCAGGGCGTTGCTCTCACTCTCCAGACCCAGCTCGGTGAGGATGCCGCACAGCTTCTTTCCGTGGAGGACGATATCGTTGGTCCACTTGATCTGGGGCCGCAGGCCGCAGGTGGCCTCAATGGCGTCGCACACCGCCACCGCCACCCAGGCGGTGAAGTCGGCCACCTGGCTGGGCTCCAGCCGGGGGCGCAGCAGGGCGGAGACATACAGCCCGCAGCCCTTGGGGGACTGGAAGGTGCGGCCCAGGCGGCCCCGGCCTCCGGTCTGCTCCTCGCTGATGACCACCAGGCCGTCGGGGGCTCCCGCCATGGCCTGGCGCTTGCACTCGGTGTTGGTGGAGTCCACCGTGTCCAGACACAGGAGCTTGCTGCCCACATGGCATCCGGCCAGGGGTCCGGCCAGCTCTCCCTCCCGCACCCGGTCCGGGCTCTTCTCCAGGCGGTAGCCCCGGTTGGGGGCGGACTGGATGGTGTAGCCCTCCTGGCGCAGGGCCTCGATGGCCTTCCATACGGCGGCCCGGCTGATGCCCAGGGCGCGGCTCATGGCCTCCCCGGACACGTAGGAATCCTCCTGCTCCAGCAGCAGCGACAGCACTTTTTCCCGGCTCATTGGCGTACCTCCAAACGATTTCTTCCCATTCCCGGTCCATTCCCGGGAACATTGCACCACGTATTATACCCGCTTCGCCGCCTTGCCGCAAGCAGGAAAAAGCGCGCCCCGGCCGGGGCGCAACTCACGAAACACAAATTTAGCAGACGGCTCAGGCCTCATCCTCGATGATGCCATAGTCCCCGTCGTTGCGGCGGTACACCACGGCGAAGGCGCCGCCGGCATCCTCGTTCTTGAAGGCGAAGAAGCTGTGGCCCACCAGGTTCATCTGCAGGATGGCTTCCTCCTGGGTCATGGGCTTGATGGGGAAAGTCTTGGTCCGCACGATGCGGTACTCGCCCTCCTCGGGGCCTTCGGGAACGAAGGAGGCCACATCGGCCTCGTCCACGGTGCGTTCAAAGGCGCCCTGACGCAGGCGCTTCTCCAAACGGGTCTTGTTCTTACGGATCTGGCGCTCCAGGGAGGCGACTGCCGCGTCGATGGAGGCCCGCATATCAGAGGAGCTTTCAGACACCCGGAAGATGGTGCCGCTGGAGCGAATGGTGACCTCAACCTGGTTGCGGTCCTTCTCCACACTGAACGTGATTGCGGCGGAAGCGTCCTCCTTAAAGAAACGGTCGAGCTTACCCACTTTCTTCTCCGCATAGTTGTGGATGTAGTTGGGTATGTTCACCTTTTTGTCTGTAAACACAAACTTCATACTTGTCCGCTCCTTTCACCCCAGAAGGGGTCTGTGTGCCGGGGGAGGAACCAGGTCCTCCCTATGCCAACATTATACCACATAAGCGGAAAAATACTAGAGTTTTTTGTGAATAATTTATAAATCCTTTGCAGCCTTACTCCAGCACGGGTTTGCCGTTGATAAGCACCAGCCGCACCCGGCTGAGGAGGTTGATGGGGTGGGCGGTGGTAACCACCACATCGGCATCCTTGCCCGGAGCCAGAGAGCCCACCCGGCTGTCGATGCCGGCGATGCGGGCGGGGTTGATGGTGATGGCGGCCAGGGCGGCCTCGGGATTCATGCCTCCCTTCACCGCCATGGCGGCGCACAGGGGCAGATACTGCACGGGGGTCTCGGGGTGGTCGGTGCAGATGGCGGTCTGGACTCCCTGGAGGGTGAGCACGTTGGGGCTTTCAATGGTCATGTTCACCAGCTCGGGCTTGGACCGGTCCCCCAGGCAGGGCCCGGTGATGACGGGCACTCCCGCCTGCTCCAGCAGATCGGGGATCAGGTGGGCCTCGGTGCCGTGGACGATGACGCACTTCAGGCCGAACTCCCGGCTGATGCGCACGCCGGTGGCGATGTCGTCGGCCCGGTGGGCGTGGATGTGGACGGGCAGCTCTCCCCGCACCACGGGCAGCAGAGCCTCCAGCTTGGCGTCGTAGTCGGGCTTCTCCTCGTCGGGGTCGGCCTGGGCCCGGTCCAGCTTCTCCTTGTACTCCACCGCCTTGGCCAGGTTTTCCCGGATGATGGCGGCGGTGGCCATGCGGGTCACGGGGCTCTCGTGGCGCTCGTTGTATACCGACTTGGGGTTCTCGCCCAGAGCCAGCTTCATGGCCACGGGGGCCTTCAGGATCATCTGGTCCACCCAGCGGCCCTGGGTTTTCACGGCGGCAAACTGGCCGCTGATGGGGTTGGCGGAGCCAGGTCCGGTGAGCACGGTGGTCACGCCGGCGGCCCGGGCCTCCCGGAAGCAGCGGTCCAGGGGGTTGATGGCGTCGATGGCCCGCAGGTGGGGGGTGCAGGGGTCGGTGGCCTCGTTGCCGTCGTCCCCCTCAAAGCCCACGGCGTCGCCGAACATACCCAGGTGGCAGTGGGCGTCAATGAAGCCGGGGAGGATGTGGCCCCCCTGGGCGTCAAAGGTCTCTCCCTCCCAGGTGTCGGGGCACTCCTCCATGGGGCCCACGGCGGCGATCTTGTCCCCCTCGATGGTGAGGTAGCCGTTGGGAATGGTAAGTCCCTCCATGGTGTGGACGCTTCCGTTGATAATACGCATTGCAGTTCCTTTCTCGAAAGCCGGGGGCTTTCGCGGCGGTGATGCAGACCATAAAAAAAGACCGCCGAGGCGGTCTTTTTTCAGGTCCTGGTCCTGGGACAGCCCGTTTACCGGCGGCCTCCGCCGCGGCGGTTGCTGCCCTTCTTCTCCAAGTAACGCAGCTCAGAGAGTTTGCTGTCGGACGCCTGCATAAACTGGCGCAGCCGATCCTCAAAATCCGTGGGCTCCTTGGGCGTAGACGGACGGGGCGTAAAGCCACCCTGACGGGGACCGCCCTGACGGGGCGCACCCTGGCGGGGAGGCCGGCCGCCCTGACCTCCGCCCTGACGAGCGGGGGGATCGTTCACCTTCTTGATGGACAGGTTGATCCGGTTGGCCTGGTCGATGCCAATGACCTTCACCTTCACCTGCTGTCCCTCCTGCAGGTAATCGGAAACCTCGTTCACATAGGAATAGGCGATCTCCGAAATGTGTACCAGTCCGGAGCGCCCCTCGGGCAGAGCCACGAAGGCGCCGAACTTTGTGATTCCCGTTACCTTTCCGTCCAAAATGGACCCAACACCAAACTCCATACTGACTGCAATATCCTCCTTGTAAATTTCCCCCTGAGAAGCCACACACAGCCCCTCAAGAACCAAACCGGTCTGAAGCGTTATCCGGCCACGTCGATGTACAGGGTCTCCCCTTCCTTGACGTAGCCCTTCTCCCGGGCCACCCGCTCCAGCGTGTCGGGGTCATCGCTGTTTTCGATGGCCTCCTGCAGCTGCTGGTTGGCCAGCGTCTGATCCTCCACCTGCTGGGTCAGGGCTTCCTGCTCCTGCAAGGTGGTCTGGATCTTGCCCCTCAGGTCCAGCAGAGAGGTGGCCATGTAGATGAGCAGCACTACGATGACCAGCTTTGTCAAAAAACCTGCCCGCTTGAACCGCATGGCGGTCTCCTCCTCTCTCCCGGGCGTCCCTGCGGCGGGCCGTCCGCTCCATTTCACCAGTTATCTGATTTATTCTATACCATTTCGCCGCGAAAAGGAAGTAATTTTTCGCAAATTTTTCAGTTTTTTTCCGCAGGCCGTTGATTCCCCGCAATGGGGCGGTGACCAGGCGCCACAGCCAGGCCGCCCCGTCGGCCAGGCGGTAGCCGATCCAAAGGGCGGGGGCGCTGAGGGTCATGAAGTAGAACCAGCCTCCCAAAAACAGGAAAACCACGCCGTACAGCCGCACCAGCCCGCCCCAGGCCCACTGGGACCAGAGGAACAGGGCCGCCGTCAGCCCCAGCCAGAACAGCAGGTCCAGGGCGGGGCCCAGCAGGGGCAGGCGCACCCGCACCCGCAGGATGCGGAACAGGTCGTACACCAGCCCCGCCGCCAGTCCCAGGACCAAAGCCTGGACCATGGCCTGGGCCTGAAGGGCTACCTCTCCCCTCATCCGCCCAGCAGCCGGGACAGCAGTCCGCCCCGGGTCCGGCCGCCGTCCTCGTAGGACAGGGAGTCCACCTCCCCCTCCACGTTCAGGTCCCCGCCGTCCAGGGACAGCTTTTCAATGTGCAGACCCTCGCCGCGGATCACCAGGGTCCCCTTTACCGTCACCATTACAATGGCGGTCTCGTCAAAGCTCTCCACCTCTTCCACGCCGGACACCGTCAGCCGCTGGCGGCCCTCCAGCAGGATGTGGTGGCTGCCCTGACTCTCCAGCCCGTCATAGGTCATGCCGCTCCCTCCTCTCTGGCCCATTGTATGGGACAGGGAGGAGGGTTATGCCAGACTTGTTTACTCCAGCACGGCGCCCCGGTCAGCGGAGGACACCATCTTGGCGTAGCGGGCCAGGTAGCCCGTCTTGATCCGGGGCTCGGGGCACACCCACTTGGCCTTCCGGGCCTGGAGGGTGGCCTCGTCCACCTTCAGGGTGATGGTGTGGTTGGGGATGTCGATGGCGATGAGGTCGCCCTCCTCCACCAGGCCGATGGGGCCGCCGCTGGCCGCCTCGGGGGAGACGTGACCAATGGAAGCGCCCCGGGTGGCGCCGGAGAAGCGGCCGTCGGTGATAAGGGCCACATCCTTGTCCAGACCCATGCCCGCAATGGCGGAGGTGGGGTTGAGCATCTCCCGCATGCCGGGGCCGCCCTTGGGGCCCTCGTAGCGGATGACCACCACGTCACCAGCCACGATCTTGCCCGCGTAGATGGCCTGGATGGCGTCGTCCTCGCAGTCAAAGACCCGGGCGGGGCCCTCGTGGACCATCATCTCGGGGGCCACGGCGGACTGCTTCACCACGCAGCCGTCGGGGGCCAGATTGCCCTTGAGCACGGCGATGCCGCCGGTCTTGGAGTAGGGGTTCTCGATGGGCCGGATGAGCTCGGGGTCCCGGTTCACCACGCCCTCCAGGTTCTCGGCCACGGTCTTGCCCGTGCAGGTCATGAGGCTGGTGTCCAGCAGGCCCGCCTTGTTCAGCTCCGCCATGACGGCGTACACGCCGCCGGCCCGCTCCAGGTCCTCCATGTAGGTGTCCCCGGCGGGGGCCAGGTGGCACAGGTTGGGGGTTTTCTGGGAGATCTCGTTGGCCATGTCGAAGGAGAGCTCGATACCGCACTCGTGGGCGATGGCGGGCAGGTGGAGCATGGTGTTGGTGGAGCAGCCCAGGGCCATGTCCACCGTCTCGGCGTTGTGGAAGGCGGCCTCGGTCATGATGTCCCGGGGACGGATGTCCTTCTTCACCAGCTCCATGATCTGCATACCGGCGTGCTTGGCCAGGCGCAGACGGGCGGAGTAGACGGCGGGAATGGTGCCGTTGCCCCGAAGTCCCATGCCGATGGCCTCGGTGAGGCAGTTCATGGAGTTGGCGGTGTACATGCCGGAGCAGGAGCCGCAGGTGGGGCAGGCGTTGTTCTCGTACTCCTCCAGGCCCTCCTGGTCCAGCTTGCCGGCGTAGTAGGAGCCCACCGCCTCAAACATGTGGCTGAGGCAGGTGCGCCGTCCGTCGTTCATGGTGCCGGCCATCATGGGGCCGCCGGAGACAAAGATGGTGGGGATGTTCACCCGGGCGGCGGCCATGAGCAGGCCGGGCACGTTCTTGTCACAGTTGGGGATCATCACCAGGCCGTCAAACTGGTGAGCCATGGCCATGGCCTCGGTGGAGTCGGCAATGAGGTCCCGGGTGACCAGGGAGTACTTCATGCCTACGTGGCCCATAGCGATGCCGTCGCACACGGCGATGGCGGGGAACTCCACGGGAGTGCCGCCGGCGGCCCGGATGCCGGCCTTCACGGCCTCGGCGATCTTGTCCAGGTTCATGTGGCCGGGGACGATCTCGTTATAGGAACAGACCACGCCGATGAGAGGCCGCTCCAGCTCCTCCTTGGTGTAGCCCAGGGCGTAGAGCAGGGAACGGTTGGGGGCGGCGGGGGCCCCTTTCTTGATGACATCAGAGCGCATAATACAGTACCTCCTCAAAGCCAAAATCAGTTGTCTGATTTCTATTGTATTGTCTGACTATATAGTATAAGATAGAGGTACCAATGTCAAGGACCACTTTGCAAAGGAGGGCCCCTATGGAGCGTAAAAACCGCTGGCAGCAGGCCGCCGCCAGCTTATATGACCAGATCGTGGCGGAGGGCCGCCTGAAGGCGGGAGACAAGCTGCCCAACGAGGTGGAGCTGTCCCAGACCCTGGGGGTGAGCCGGGCCACCCTGCGGGAGGCCATCCGCTCCCTGTGCGCCCAGGGGGTGCTGGAGGTGCGCCGGGGCAAGGGCACCTTTGTCTCCCCCCGGGTGGAGGAGATCGGGGACTTCGGCTTTCACCGCCTGGAGGAGGTGAAGGGCCGCCTGCGGGATCTGTTTGAGCTGCGGGCCATCTTTGAGCCCCAGGCCGCCGCCCTGGCCTGCCGCCGAGCCACGGCAGAGGAACTGTCTGACATCCTGGCCCAGGGGGCCCAGGTGGAGGCCTGCATCCGGGAGGGCCGGGACCGCACTGCCGCCGACCGGGCATTCCACACCGCCATCGTCCGGGCCACCCACAACGAATTCATGGTGCGCCTGCTGCCCATCATCAACCAGGCGGTGGAGGAGGCCATCTCCACCGGCACCGCAGCGGGGGAGCTGGCCCAGGCCACCCTTCAGGACCACGCCCTGCTCATGGACTTCTTCCGCAAGGGGGACGAGCAGGGGGCCCAGTACGCCATGGCCATCCATATGCGCCACGCCATGGATGAGATGGGACTATAAAAAATTCCCGGAGAAAAGGAAGCTTCCTTCTCTCCGGGGATTTTCTTTGTCTTTTGGAATTACTTCATCCGGTCCACCAGGTAGGGGATGGCCTTCTCGAACTCCACGCCGTAGGACACGGCCTCGGGGTCGTTCAGGGTGGCGCGGATGCACTCCACGGTGTAGTCCGCCGCCAGGGCCAGGGATTCGCCCAGGGTCTTGCCCTGCATCAGGGCGCCCACACAGGTGGAGGCGAACACGTCGCCGGTGCCGTGGAAGGAGGCGGGCAGGTACTCGGTGTAGTAGCTGCCGAAGTCGCCGGTGTGGCTGTCGTAGTACATGATGCCCACCCGGTCCTTCTCAAAGCTGACGCCGGTGAGGGCCACATACCGGGCGCCCAGCTTGGCCAGGGCCAGCAGCATCTCCTTGATGTAGGCCTCGTCATACTCGGTGCGGTAGGGCAGGCCGGTGAGCAGGCTGGCCTCGGTGAGGTTGGGGATGATGAGGTCGGCCTTGGCGCACACCTTGGCCATCTCGGCGGGGAAGTCGGGGCCGAAGGCGGGATACAGCTTGCCGTTGTCCGCCATCACCGGGTCCACCACAATGAGGTTGTCCTCGGTCTTGAAGCGGTCAAAGAAGGCGCACACGTCACCGATCTGCTCTTTGGAGGCCAGATAGCCGGTGTAAATGGCGTCAAAGCGGAACTTCTCGCTGGACCAGTGGTCAGCGATGGGGTTGATCTGGTCGCTCAGGTCCTTGCAGGTGAAGTTCTGGAACATGGTGTGGGTGGACAGGACCGCCGTGGGCAGGATGGAGCACTCCACCCCCATGGCGGAGATAATGGGCAGGGCCACGGTGAGGGAGCACTTGCCCAGGCAGGAAATATCCTGAATGGTGACGATGCGTTTCATAAATCGCACTTCCTTTGCTGTCAGTTTCCGCCCGATGGGGCGGTCCATTTCTCAGGCACGATGATAGCATAGATTTTGACCTGTTTATAGAGCCACTTTTTGCTTTTTTGACCAGGTCAGATTTTCAGGCAAAAAAGGGCCCCCGGCTGGTGCCGGGGGCTCTTTGTCGTATTGTGCTAAATTAGTTGGAAGCGGTGTCGGGATCGGTGTCGTCGCCCCAGAGCATGTTCTTACGCAGCTCGGCGCCCACGGTCTCCATCTGGTGCTTGGCCAGCTGGGCACGCTTGGCATTGAAGAAGGTGCGGCCGTTCTTGTTCTCGGCGATCCACTTGCCGGCGAACACGCCGTCCTGGATGTCGGTGAGGACAGCCTTCATGTTCTTCTTGGTCTCCTCATAGGGCAGGATGCGGGGACCGGAGACATACTCGCCGTACTCGGCGGTGTCGGAGATGGAGTAGTTCATCATGGCCACGCCGCCCTTGTTGATCAGGTCGATGATCAGCTTCATCTCGTGGATGCACTCGAAGTAGGCGTTCTCGGGAGCATAACCGGCCTCCACCAGAGTCTCGAAGCCCAGCTTCATCAGCTCCACCACACCGCCGCACAGAACGGCCTGCTCGCCGAACAGGTCGGTCTCGGTCTCGTCCTGGAAGGTGGTCTCCATCACGCCGCCGCGGGCGCCGCCGATGCCGGCAGCATAGGCCAGAGCCAGCTTATAGGCGTCGCCGGTGGGGTTCTGCTCCACGGCGATCAGGCAGGGCACGCCCTTGCCGGCCACATACTGGCTGCGCACGGTGTGGCCGGGGCCCTTGGGGGCGATCATGGCCACGTCCACGTTGGCGGGAGGCACGATCTGCTTGAAGTGGATGTTGAAGCCGTGGGCGAACATGAGCAGGTTGCCCTCCTCCAGGTTGGGGGCGATGTCCTTCTTGTACACCTCGGCCTGGACCTCGTCGTTGATGAGGATCATCACGATGTCGCCCCACTTGGCGGCCTCGGGCACGGTCATCACCTTCAGACCGGCGTTCTCAGCGTTGGCCCAGTTCTTGGAGCCGGCGCGCAGACCCACGCACACGTCGCAGCCGGAATCCTTCAGGTTCATCGCGTGGGCGTGGCCCTGGGAACCGTAGCCGATAATGGCGATCTTCTTCCCGTTGAGATAGTTGATGTCACAGTCCTTGGCATAATACATCTTAGCCATGATCGTACACTCCTTTTTATCAATCAAATAATATTCCAATTCAAACAGGCCGTGAGGCCCGCAAAATTGACGCTGTTACAATACGTTCTTGCCGTAGTTATACTCTTCCCGCAGCTTGTTGTCGTCGTAGATGGAGCTGCGGCCCCGCTCGATGGCCAGGGTGCCGGTTTTCGCCATCTCCAGGATGCCGAAGTCGTCCAGCAGGTCGATGAGGGCGGTGGTCTTGCTCTTGTCCCCGAAGATGGCCACGGTGAGGGTCTCCCGGCTGACGTCGATGATGTTGGCCCGGAAAATGTTGGCCATCTGGATCACCTCGTCCCGGGCGGAGCGGTCCACCGCCTTGACCTTGATCATGGCGAATTCCCGCTGGATGGAGGTCTCCTCGTCCAGGATCTTCACCACCATGACAGGGATCAGCTTGCGGCACTGGGCGGCGATCTGGTTGACCATGAGCTCGTCTCCCAGGATGACGATGGTGATGCGGGTCACGCCGGGCTGGCTGGTCTCGCCGGAGACGATGGACTCGATGTTGTAGCCCTTGCGGGAGAACAGCCGGGCCACCTGGCTCAGCACGCCGGGGATGTCCTGGACCAGCAGGGACAGGGTGTAGAGCTTCTTTTCGGTATCAAAGGTCTTTTTCATGTCCCCGCCTCCTTACTTGAGCAAAAAGTCGGTGATGTGGGCGCCGCCGGCCACCATGGGCCGGACCATCTCGTCCATGTCGATCTGACAGTCGATGACGTAGCCGCAGCCGCAGGACAGAGCCTCCTGGAGGGCTTCCTCCATTTCGGCGCGGTTGGTCACCCGCTTACCCTTGAGCCCGTAGGCTTCGGCCAGCTTCACAAAGTCGGGGCCCCGGTCCAGGGTGGTCTGGGAGTAGTGTTCGTGGTAAATGAGGTGCTGCCACTGACGAACCATGCCCAGGGTGCCGTTGTTAAAGACCACGGTGATAATGGGCAGGTTGTAGTACTGCACGGTAGCCAGCTCGTGGCAGTTCATGCGGAAGCAGCCGTCTCCGGTGGTATGGATGACCACCTTGTCGGGGTTGCCCATCTTGGCGCCGATGGCGGCACCCAGGCCGAAGCCCATGGTGCCGAAGCCGCCGGAGGTGAGCAGCTGGCCGGGATAGGTAAAGTGGAAGTGCTGGATGGACCACATCTGGTGCTGGCCCACGTCGGTGGCCACGATGGTGTCCTTGGGCACCGCCTTCTGGATGGTGTCCAGGATCTGGCCGGGGGTGAGCTTGTCGCCGCTCTCCACGGGCTGCTTCTCCCGCAGGGGGAGGATGTGCTCCTTCCACTCCGGATGGCTGTACTGGGGCAGGCGCTCATTGAGCAGCTCCAGCACCCGCTTGGCCGAGCCCACGATGTGGTGGTCGGTGAGCACGTTCTTGTCGATCTCAGAGCGGTCGATGTCGATGTGGACGATCTTGGCCTGGCTGGCAAAGCTCTCAGGCTGAAGGGCCACACGGTCGGAGAAGCGGCAGCCCACGGCGATGAGCAGGTCGCACTCGTTGCAGGCCACGTTGCTGGCCTGGGAGCCGTGCATGCCGATCATGCCGGTGGTGAGGGGGTGGTCCCCCGGGAAGCCGCCGCCGCCCATAACGGTGATGGCCACAGGGGCGTCCAGCTTCTGGGCAAACTCCCGGAACTGCTTGTCCGCCCGGCCCCGCACCACGCCGCCGCCGCAGATGAGCAGGGGCCGCTGGGACTGGGCGATCATGTCCACCAGCTTGTTGATGTCCCCCACGTCGGGCTCGGGGGCCTTCAGGCCATGGTTCACCGCCAGCTCCCGAATGCTGCTGGTGGCCCGGTTCTGGGTCCAGGGGATGAACTCATAGTCGATCATGGCATTCAGGAAGGTGACGTTCTTCAAAAAGTCAATGAGGACAGGACCGGGCCGCCCGGTGGCCGCCACGGCAAAGGCCTGGCGCATCACGTCGGGGATGGTCTGGGGGTCCCGGACCAGATAGGTGGCCTTGGTGATGGGCATGGCGATGCCGGTGATGTCCACCTCCTGGAAGGAGTCCTTGCCCAGCAGGTTCTCACTGACGTTGCAGGTGATGAACACCACCGGGGAGGAGTCCATGTAGGCCGTGGCGATGCCCGTGGTCAGGTTGGTGGCGCCGGGGCCGCTGGTGGCAAAGCACACGCCCACCTTTCCGGTGGAACGGGCGTAGCCGTCGGCGGCGTGGGAGGCGCCCTGCTCGTGGGCCGTCAATACATGGCGTATTTTATCTTTATAGTTATACAGTTCGTCGTATAAATTCAGGATGGTGCCGCCGGGATAGCCGAAGACGGTATCCACCTCCTGCTCCAGCAGGCACTCCATGATGGCTTGCGTTGCTCTTACTTTCATACTTCTTTCTCACTTCCTCCCAGGGGCTCTGCCCCTGGACCCCGCCCGCTTTTTGTAAAAAGCGGGACCAAAAACTTTCCTGCCCGGTGAAATTGCATTTCACCGAAGGGTTTCATCTTTCTCCATCCTTACGAAAACCTGATCTGACCTTCAGCTTTGCTCTGTTTCTCTGCAAACGCCGAGGCGAAACGGAGTTTCACATGAAGTTCTTTGCCCAGCTTCTTCGAGCCGTACGGAACGGCCCTCGAAACCCCTGCCTGACCTCAGCCCAGCTCGTATCCCTGCAAACGCCGAGGCGAAACGGAGTTTCGCATAAAGTTCTTTGCCCAGCTTTCTTTCAAGAAAGCTGGAGTCAGATCTTGCCTCCGCCCTTCTGCACGGCGATGACCCCGGTGCGGACCACCTCCAGGATGGAGAAGGGGCGCATCATGGCCTGGAAGGTGTCCAGGCGGTCGGGGGTATCCGACAGCTCCATGGTCAGGGAGGTGGGGGAGATATCGTCCACCTTGGCTCCCATGATCTCACAGATGGTCATAATATCCTGCCGGGTCTTGTTGTTGGCGTTTACCTTTAATATCATCAGCTCCCGGCCGATGAGGCTCTTCTCGTCCAGGGTGCGGACCTTGATGACCTCAATGAGCTTGTTGAGCTGCTTTTCCACCTGCTCCACCACGCTGTTTCCGCTGTCCACGATAATGGTGATGCGGGAGACAGTGGGATCGTCGGTGACTCCCACAGCCAGGGAGTCAATGTTGAAGGCCCGCCGGGAAAACAGGCCGGTAATGCGGTTCAAAACGCCCGCCCGGTTCTCGACCAGAACGGAAATCGTCCGCTTCATCTCTGGCTCCCCCTTCCTTTAATCGTTGGTCCCCACGTCGGGGTGGACCTTGCAGATGAGGACCATGCTGCCCGGGGTCTCCAGGAAGCGGTCCAGGGTCTCGTCCAGCTTATCTTCGTCGTCGGCCAGGAGGCTGGGAATGCCGTAGGCCGCGGCAATTTCGGCAAAATCCGGGGACCCGTCCAGGGCCACGCCGAAGGGCCCGTGGTAAGGGGCGCTCTTCTGAATCTGATGGACCAGGCCCAGCATGTTGTTCTGGAACAGGACGATTTTAATTTCCATGCCCGAGGCCCGGATGGCGGCCAGCTCGTTCATAGCCATCTGGAAGGAGCCGTCGCCGCAGACCACCACGGTCTGCTTCTTCTCCTGGGCCACCTTGGCGCCGATGGCAGCGGGCAGGGCGTAGCCCATGGTGCCCAGGCCGCCGGAGGTGAGCAGGCGTCCGTGCTTCTGGGGCAGATACTTACAGGCGAAGATCTGGTTCTGGCCCACGTCCACGCAGACCACCGCGTCATCCTGCAGCTTCTTGCCCAGCTCCCGCATGACGGTACCGGGGAACACGTAGCCCTCCCGCCGGGGGAACACCCGGCCCAGCTCGGCCTTGCGGTAGTCCCGCAGCTGCTCCAGCCAGGCGGCGGAGTCGGTGACGGGGGCGTCCCGGTCCAGGATCTGCCGCAAAATCACCTTCACGTCGCCCACCAGGGGGATGGCGGCCTGCATATTCTTGCCGATCTCCGCCGGGTCCACGTCGATGTGGATGGTGGCCATGCGGCGCTGGATTTCCCGGGGGTCCACCATGGCCCGGTCGGCGGCACGGGTGCCCACCATAATGAGCAGGTCGGCCTTGGCCAGAGCCTGGTTGGCGCAGTGGTTGCCGTGGGCGCCGATCATGCCCATGTTCAGGGGGTGGTCGGTGGGCAGCACGGACAGGCCCATCATGGTCTTGACCACGGGGATGGCGGAGCGCTCGGCCAGCTCCACCAGTTCGTCCCGGGCGTTGGCCAGCCACACGCCGCCGCCGGCGCAGATAAGGGGCTGGCGGGAACGGGCGATGGCCTCCACCACCCGCTTGATCTGCAGTTCGTTGCCCTTGACGCTGGGCTTGTAGCCCCGGATGTTCACCTGCTCGGGGTATTCAAACTTGGCGATACGCTGCTCCTGCACGTCAATGGGAATATCAATGAGTACGGGACCGGGGCGGCCGGTGGAGGCGATGTGGAATGCCTCCTTCACCACCCGGGGGATGTCGTTGGCGTTTTTCACCAGGTAGCTGTGCTTGGAGAAGGGGGCCACCGCGCCGGTGATGTCCACCTCCTGGAAAATATCCCGGCCCAGCAGGTGGCTGGGCACCTGGCCGGTAATGGCCACCATGGGGACGGAGTCCATATAAGCGGTGGCGATGCCGGTAATCAGGTTGGTGGCGCCCGGACCGGAGGTCACCATGCACACCCCTACCTTGCCGCTGACCCGGGCATAGCCCGAGGCCATGTGTCCCGCATTCTGCTCGGTCCGCACCAGGGTATAGCCGATCTCCGGGGCGTCCTTCAGCGCGTCCACCGCCGGGCAGATGGTTGCCCCGGCGTATCCGAACATATGGGTCACGCCTTCCCGCTTCAAACTCTCAACCAGAGCCTGGGCTCCATTCATCACACCGTCACCTCCACTTGTCACACCATTCCAAAATCAAAAAGCGGCCTCATCCCATCTTTCGATAGGACGAAGCCGCAATTCTCCGTGGTACCACCTAACTTCGCGCCCAGTGGGCGCGCACTCCTGGCCCCGATAACGGTGGGCAGCCGACCCCGCCTACTCAGGCCCAAGGGCCCGTTCAGTGGGATGGCTCACGGGCGAGATTCAGACTTGGACCCTTCCCGGAAACTTACACCAACCGTTTCCTCTCTGCGCGTACAGGTCCGCTTACTACCCGGTCATAGCCTTGTTCACGCATCAACGCTTTAGCTGCGTGATGTGAATTTTCTCCAATCTTACTCCCAAAGCTGGGGTTTGTCAATTCTTTTTTTCCCAAGGCCTCTCTCTTGCGGCCCGGCGGCGCTCCGTGCTATACTGAACAAAATAACCGCTGAGGTGAACTGCCATGAAATATCTCGTCTACGGCGCGGGCGGCACGGGCGGCTGCCTTGCCGCCTTTCTGGCCCAGGGGGGACAGGACGTCTCCCTCATTGCCCGGGGCGCCCACCTCTCCGCCATCCAGGAGCACGGCCTGGTGCTGGAGACGGGCCACGGGACCTTTGCCATTCCGGTGCCCGCCTGCACCCAGGAGGAGTATACCCAGACCCCCGACGTCATCTTCCTGTGCGTCAAGGGCTACGGTCTGGAGGGGGTGATCCCCACCCTCCAGCGCCTGTGCACCCCGGACACCGTGGTGGTGCCCATCCTCAACCTCTTTGACACTGGGGAGCGGCTGCAGCAGCATTTGCCCAACACCCTGGTCACCGACGGCTGCATGTACATCGCCGCCGAGATCAAGTGTCCCGGCACCATCCACATGAGCGGCGACATCTTCCGGGTGGTCTTTGGTCCCCGGGATTTAAAGGACCTGTCCCCCAAGCTGGAGCAGATCGCGGCCGACCTCAACGCCAGCGGCGTGGAGGCCACCCTGTCCCGGGACATCCGCCGGGACGCTTTGCAGAAGTTCTCCGTAGTCTCCCCCATGGCCGCCTGCGGCATCTACCACGACGTGAAGGTGGGTGCCATGCAGCACCCTGGACCCATCCGGGACGACTTTGCTGCCCTGGTGGGAGAGGTGGCCGCTCTGGCCGCCGCCATGGGCCACCCCCTCCTCCCCGACACCGTTGAGCGCAGCCTGGCCATCCAGGACGCCCTGGACGCCGACGCCTCCACCTCCCTGAAGCGGGACCTGGACGCGGGCAAACCCTCGGAGGTGGACGGGCTCATCTTCCAGGTGGTGCGCCTGGGCCGGAAGTACGGCGTGCCCACCCCCACCTATGACCGCACGGCGGCCAAGCTGGGGTTCCCCCTGGAGGAGACCCTATGATCCAGACCACACTGTGCTATATCCGCCAGGACGATAACTATCTCATGCTCCACCGGGTGAAAAAGGAGCAGGACGCCAACCGGGACAAGTGGATCGGCATTGGGGGCAAGTTTGAGGACAAGGAGAGCCCCGAGGACTGCCTGCTGCGGGAGGTGCGGGAGGAGACCGGCCTCACCCTGACCTCCTACCGCTACCGTGGCCTTGTCACCTTCGTCTCCGACCGCTGGCCCACGGAGTACATGCACCTGTTCACCGCCGACAGCTTTACCGGCTCCCTGAAGGAGTGCGACGAGGGGGTGCTGGAGTGGGTCCCCATGGACCGTCTGGCCCAGCTGCCCCACTGGGAAGGGGACCTTATCTTCCTGGACCTCATCGCCCGGGCGGATCAACCCTTCTTTTCCCTGAAACTCTGCTACCGGGGAGAGACCCTGGAGCAGGCCGTGCTGGACGGCAACGTCATCAAAGGAGGTCCAAACACATGATCGTCACCATTGCAAACGAATGTCTCACCGTGGACATTGAGGACTTCGGGGCCCAGCTGGCCTCGGTGCGCAGCCACAGCGGCACGGAGTACCTGTGGCAGGGGGATGCGGACATCTGGGCCCGCCGCGCCCCCATTCTCTTCCCCATTCTGGGCCGTCTGAAGGATAACACCTATCTGCTCCAGGGCCAGCCCTACACCATCCCCACCCACGGCTTTGCCCGTGACATGGTCTTTGAGGTGGTGGAGCAGTCCCCCACCCGGGCCTCCTTCCGTCTCACCGACACCCCCGAGACCCGGAAGGTCTACCCCTTCGCCTTCTCCCTCACCGTCACCTACGCCCTGGAGGGCAGCCGTCTCACCAAGTCCCACCGCATCGAGAACCACTCTTCTGTGGAAATGCTCTATGAGCTGGGGGCCCACGACGGCTTCCAGGCTCCCCTGTCCCAGGGGGAGAAGATGGGGGACTACGCCATCCGCCTGCCCGGCCTGGACGCCATCGCCCCCTACGGCATGGACGAGGCCTGCATGGTCACCCCCAAGGGGGACAGCATCCCCCTGACCGAGGGCCGCATGCCCCTTACCCCCGCCACCTACGGTCTGGACACCGTCATCCTGGACCAGCCGCCCCAGGCCCGGGCCGTGCTGGCCGACGGACAGGACCGTCCCCGGGTCACTGTGGACTTTGGGGACTTCGCCTATCTGGGCATCTGGACCCAGAATAAACCCTTCGACACCAACTATGTGTGCATCGAGCCCTGGACCACCCTCCCCGACGCCACCTTTGTGGGCCGGGAGCTGGGAGACAAGGCGGGCATCCGCCGCCTGGCCCCTGGCGCGAGCGAGGTTTTGGCCTACACCACCACATTTGAGTAAGGAAGTGAGCCTATGAAGCCGGAATACGTCAACACCTTCGGCCTGCGCAAGGTCAGCGACAAGGAGGGCAACATCCTGGAGATCACCCTGGACGCCTCCTATAAGTACATGGAAAACACGGTCACCGTCACCCCCAAGGGGCTGGAGACCATCTCCGCCCCCGCCTCCGACCAGGTGGCCTCTCTGGTTATGACCCGGCAAAGCGCCATCTCCCTGCGAAATTTGCTGATCCAGACTCTGGACGGCGAACTATAAAAAATTGGGACCGCTGAGCGGTCCCAATTTTTTATTGATCTTTTGCCGTGGGCAGCAGCTTTTTCCGCCGGGAGAGGAACAGGGTCAGGGTGGTGGCGCTGGCCAGAATGTCCGCAATGGGCTCGGCCACATAGATGCCCATGACGCTGCCCGTCAGCCGGGGCAGGATGATGGCCAGGGGCACCAGCAAAATCACCTTTCGCAGCAGGGCCAGAAACAGGCTGGTGCGGGCCTGGCCCAGGGCCATAAAGGTGGTCTGGCAGGCCAGCTGGGCGCCGAAGGCCCACATGCCGCCAAAGAAGATGGGCATGACCCGGCTGACCAGGGCGATAAGCTCGGGCTGGGGGGTAAAGATGCGGGCCAGCATGCCGGGGAAGAAGGCCACCACCACGAAGGCGGTACAGGTGACGGTGAGGGTGACGGTGAGCAGGCGCTTGAAGGTCTGGCGCACCCGCAGGTAGTTGCCCGCCCCGTAGTTGTAGCTCATAATGGGCTGGGTGCCCTGGGTGATACCCTGGGTGGGCAGAACGATCATCTGCATGATGGACTGCATGATGGTGATGGTGCCCACATACAGGTCGCCGCCGTAGGTCTGCATGCCGGTGTTCAGCACCACGGTGACCAGGCTCTCGGTGGACTGCATGATAAAGGGGGCCACGCCCAGGCCGGCCACCCGGCCCACCACCTTGCCCTTCAGGGCCATATTCTTTCTGCGGATGCGCAGGCCGCTGCGCCGGGACAGCAGGAAGCCCACCACCCAGGCCGCGCTCACCGCCTGGGAGAGGATGGTGGCCAGGGCCGCGCCCTTGACCCCCATATGCAGGACAAAGATAAACACCGGGTCCAGGCAGATGTTCAAAATGGCGCCGATGAGCACGCTGAGCATGGCCACCAGGGCCTTTCCCTGGGCGCTGATGAAGGTGTTGAGTCCCAGGGCCAGCTGGACGAAAACAGTACCCACCAGATAGATGCCGATGTAGTCCATGGCGTAGCCGATGGTGTTTTCCGAGGCTCCAAAGGCGTAGAGGATGGGCTCCTTAAAGATGCTGAAGCCCGCGGTGAGCACCACCGCCGCAATCAGCAGCATGGTGGTGGAGTTGCCCAAAATCTCCTCCGCGCCCTCCCGGTCCCCCGCACCCAGGCGGATGGAGGCCAGCGGGGCGCCGCCCTGTCCGGCGAAGGCGGCAAAGGCGGAGATGAGCATGATGATGGGGAAGGTCACCCCCACTCCGGTGAGGGCGATGTCGCCTACCTGGGGGATGTGGCCGATATAGATGCGGTCCACAATGTTATACAGCATGTTGATGACCTGGGCCGCCACAGCGGGTACCGCCAATTTCAGCATCAGCGGGCCGATGGGGGCCTTGGCCAGGCGTTCTTCGTCGCGGGTCTGTGCCAAGAAACTCACTCCTAGAAAAAATTTAGTTCATTATAGCACAATTTACCCTGCCTGAAAAGGGGTTGTGCTTGCCGCTCCTGTGTTTTTCCTTTTTTGCCGCTTAGCGCGTAAAATATCATCTTAATTTTTTGTTAAAGCTATCCGCTTCCCTTGCAAGCCGGAAGTAAATATGAAATAATGGAGAAACGGAGTATTTCCGGCATTTGAAGGAGGCAATGGAATGAAGCGGAAAAAGACTTTTTCTCAGGAAGAGCTGCGTTATCTGAAATTGCTGGCCCAGCAGTACCCCACGGTCCAGGCCGCCAGCAGCGAGATCATCAACCTTCAGGCCATTTTGAACCTGCCCAAGGGCACCGAGCACTTTATCTCCGACGTCCACGGGGAGTATGAGGCCTTTATCCACATCCTCAACTCCTGTTCCGGCGTCATCCGGGAGAAGATCGACGACCTGTTCGCCTCCACCATCTCCAAAACAGAGCGGGACGAGCTGGCCACCCTCATCTACTACCCCGAGGAGAAGCTGGAGTTGCTGCGCCAGCAGATCCCCGACATGAACGAGTGGTACCGCATCACCCTGCACCGGCTCATCGAGGTGTGCCGCTTTGTCACCTCCAAGTATACCCGCTCCAAGGTGCGCAAAGCCCTGCCCAAGGACTACGCCTACATCATCGACGAACTCATCCACACCAACTACGCTGAGGCGGACAAGCGGGACTACTACGAAAATATCATCTCCACCATCATCGACCTGGAGCAGGCCGACGGGTTTATTGAGGCCGTCTCCGGGGTCATCAAGCGCATGGCCGTGGACCACATGCACATTGTGGGCGACATCTTCGACCGCGGCCCCCGGGCGGACATCATCATGGACTCCCTGCTGGACTACCACAGCGTGGATATCCAGTGGGGCAACCACGACATTCTGTGGATGGGCGCCGCTTCCGGCTCCCGCACTCTGGTGGCCACCGTGCTGGCCAACTCCATCCACTATAATAACCTGGAAGTCATCGAGACGGGCTACGGCATCTCCCTGCGCCCCCTGTCCGTCTTTGCCAACGAGGTTTACAAGGACTGCGACGTCCACCGCTTTGCCGTCAAGCTCACCGGCCCCGACGCCGACCAGTACAGTGAGAAGGATAAGCTCCTCTCCGCCCGGATGCACAAGGCCATCACCATCATCCTCTTCAAGCTGGAGGGCCAGAAGCTGCTGCGCCACCCCGAGTACGGCATGAGCGACCGGCTGCTGCTGGACAAGATCGACTACGAGAACAAATGCATCACCATCGGCGACACCACCTATCCTCTGGAGGACGTGGACTTCCCCACCGTGGACCGGGCCGACCCCTACGCCCTCACCCCCGAGGAGGACACGGTCATCAACCAGCTCACCGCCTCCTTCCTGCGCAGCGAAAAGCTGCAAAAGCACATCCGCTTCCTCTACTCCAAGGGCAGCCTTTATAAGGTATTCAATGGAAATCTCCTCTTCCACGGCTGCATCCCCATGACGGCGGACGGACAGCTGCTCTCCTTCTCCATTGGGGGCAAGGAGCGCAAGGGCCGGGAATTTTTGGACTACGCCGACACCGCCGCCCGCCAGGCCTACTACCACAAGCTGGGCACCCCCGAGCGGCAGCTGGGCATGGACTTTTTGTGGTTCCTTTGGGCCGGGCGCAACAGCCCCATCTTTGGCCGGGACCGCATGACCACCTTCGAGCGCCGCCTCATCAAGGACGAGAGCGCCTGGACCGAGCCCAAGAACCCCTATTACACCCACTACCAGGACCCCGCCATGTGCGACTTCCTGCTGAAGGAGTTCGGCCTGGAGGGCCCCCACTGCCATATCATCAACGGCCACATCCCCGTAAAATCCAAGAAGGGTGAGAGCCCCCTGAAGGGCGGCGGCAAGCTTATCGTCATCGACGGCGGCTTCTGCAAGGCCTATCAGGGCACCACCGGCATCGCAGGCTACACCCTGATTTACAACTCCTGGGTGCTGCGCATCGTCTCCCACGAGCCCTTCTGCGGCCAAAAGACCGCCATCGAGGACAACGAGGACATCGTCAACAACTCCCAAGTCTTTGAGCGCATGGACGCCCGCATCAAGATCGCGCAGACCGACATCGGCCGCAAGCTCCAGGCTGAGGCCGACGCCCTGCGGGACCTGCTGGCGGCCTACAAGGCGGGCGCCGTCCCGGAGGACCACAAGGGGGAATAAAATCTCCTTTACTTTCCAAACCCCCTCTGGTATCTTATAGACAGAAAGACCGGAGAGAACGCCCGCTCCACCCGGGAGCGGGAAATCCCGCAGGCCGAGACACGAGAAAGGAACGAGGAACCATGTGGAAAAATGTAGGATATTATAACGGCGTGATGGGCCCCCTGGAGGAGATGACCGTCCCCATGGGCGACCGCGCCCTCTACTTTGGCGACGGCATTTACGAGGCCACCTGTGTGGCCAACCGGGTGCCCTTTGCCCTGGATGACCACCTGGACCGGATGTACAACAGCCTGCGCCTGCTGGAGATCCCCTTTAAAATGGAGCGGGACCAGGTGAAGGCCGAGCTGCAGAAGGTCATCGACGCGGCGGAGGACTCCCCCATCCACTTCCTGTACTGGCAGATCTCCCGGGGCGTGGCCATGCGCAACCATCCCTTCCCTGCCGACACCGAGCCCACCCTGCTCATCTATGTGAAGCCCCACACCATGAAGTCCATGGACAAGCCCTACAAGCTCATTTCCATGGAGGACATCCGCTTCAAGCTGTGCAACATCAAGACCCTGAACCTCATCCCCAGCGTGCTGGCCAACCAGCGTGCCGTGGAGCGGGGCTGTGACGAGGCCGTCCTCCACCGGGGCAGCCGGGTCACCGAGTGCGCCCACAGCAACATCTCCATCCTGAAGGACGGCGTGCTCCAGACCGCGCCCACCGACGAGCTCATCCTCCCCGGCATCACCCGCAAGCACCTGCTGGCCCTGGCCAAGGAGCACGGCATCGCCGTGCTGGAGAAGCCCTTCTCCATGGTGGAGCTCATGAACGCCGACGAGGTCATCGTCACCAGCTCCAGCGCCCTGTGCATGAAGGCGGAGTCCATCGACGGCATCCCCGTGGGCGGCAAGGACCCTCAGCGGCTGAAGATGCTCCAGGACGCCTATCTGGCAAAATTCCAGCGGGAGACCCAGCCCAAGTAACCCCAAGTTTTCCCCGGCCCGGCGCGGACATCGCGCCGGGCCTTTTCGTTGACATTTCTCCCGCCGTTGGGTACAATATGGTTCATATATCAAACAAAACTGCCGCCAGGTGCCCGAGGAGACGAAACCCCGAGAGAATAGGGAAGCGGGTGCAACTCCCGCGCGGGACCGCCGCCGTGAAGGGGAGGTCCGCTTTGTGCCACTGCGTTTTGCGGGAAGGAGAGCGGACCGGAGAACCTGAGCCGGAAGACCTGCCCGGCCGGCAGCACTGCCTGGAACAGGGGCAGGGCCGCTTCCCCGGACGGACCAAACGGCGGAAGCGAGATACGCCGATCAGGCCGGCGGGAGTGTCTCTCCCTCCGGCGCGGCCTCTCCGCGCCCCTCTTCCAGTCAGGAGGAGGGGCGCTTTTTCGCCCCCAAGGAGGAGTTTATGCATCGCGCTTTGTTGACCGTCCACTTCGGCACCGCCGCCCCGGAGAGCCGCGCCCTGGACCTGGGGGGCGTGGAGGCCGCCCTCACCGCCGCCTTCCCCCATCTGCAGCGGCTCACCGCCTACACCAGCCCCACCATCCGCCGCATTCTGGCTCACCGGGGCGAGACCCTTCTCAGCCTGGACCAGGCCCTGGAGCAGGCCGCCCTGGAAGGGGTGGAGGAGCTCTTCCTCCTGCCCAGCCACCTGCTCCCCGGCTACGAGTACGACGCCATCTGTGAGACGGCCGCGGCCTTCCGCCCCCGCTTTGCCGCCCTGCGCCTTGCCCTCCCCCTGCTGGGGGACACCTGGGGCGTGCGGGAGCTGGGGGACATCCTGACCCAGCGCTTTGAGCGGCGCCCCGGCCGGGCCGTGGTGCTGGTGGGCCACGGCACCGCCCACCCGGGCAACCTGGTCTACCCCGCCCTTCAGGGGGTGCTGGACCTCATGGGCCGGGAAGATGTGCTCATCGGCACCGTGGAGGGCTGGCCCGGCCAGGAGGAGGTCCTCTCCCGCCTGGAGCAGCTGGACGCAAGGGAGGTTCTGCTGGCCCCCCTCCTCCTCACCGCGGGCACCCACGCCAAGGAGGACATTGCCGGAGAGGGAGCGGACAGCTGGCGCAGCCGCCTCACCCAGGCGGGCTACCAGGTGGAGCTGTCCCTGGACGGCCTGGGCCGCCTGCCCCAGGTCCAGGGGCTGTATGTCCGGCGGGTCCAGGATTTGATGGAGGGATAACATGGCACTGGAGCGCTACATCCAGTCCGGGGGCAAGCGGCTGCGCTGCGGCTATACCACCGGCACCTGCGCCGCTCTGGCCGCGGGAGCCGCCGCCCGGCTGCTCCTCACCGGTCATGCCCCGGAGACCGCCGCCCTGGTCACCCCCAAGGGCTGGCGGGTAGAGGTCCCGGTAGAAAATCCCCGCTCCGGCCCGGGCTGGGCCAGCTGCACCGTGACCAAGGACGGCGGGGATGACATGGACGTCACCCACGGCCTGCCCATCGCGGCCCAGGTATCCTTCTGCGAAACACCGGGCATCACCCTCTCCGGCGGCCCGGGCGTAGGGCGGGTCACCCGCCCCGGACTGGACCAGCCTGTGGGAGAGTGGGCCATCAACCACGTGCCCCGGGAGATGATCTGCCGGGCGGTGGAGGATGCCGCCCGGGCCCTGGACTTCTCCGGCGGCCTTTCTGTGACCATCTCGGTGCCCGGCGGGGAAGAGGCAGCCAAGAAAACCTTCAACCCCCATCTGGGGGTGGAGGGTGGCATCTCCATTCTGGGCACCTCGGGCATCGTGGAGCCCATGAGTCTCCAGGCCCTGGTGGACACCATGGTGCTGGAGCTGCGGCAGAAGGCCACGGACAGCGGGGGCCGCCTGGTCCTCACCCCGGGCAACTACGGCCTGGATTTTCTCAAAACCCACCCCCTGGCCCCGGCGTCGGTCCCCGTGGTCCGCTGCTCCAACTTCATTGGCGAGGCCCTGGACAACGCCCGCCTGGAAGGATTTTCTCAAATCCTCCTGGTGGGCCACCTGGGCAAGCTGGTGAAGGTGGCCGGGGGCGTGATGAACACCCACTCCCGCTTTGCGGACTGCCGCCGGGATATCTTCTGCGCCCACGCCGCCCTGGCGGGGGGCTCTCCCGCCCTGCTGCGGAATCTGATGGACAGCGCCACCACCGACGCCTGTCTGGCTCTGGTCAAAGAAGCCGGGCTGGAGGAGGCGGTCTTGTCCTCCCTTCTCTCCGCCATCCAGGAGCACCTGGATCGCCGAGGGGGAGAGGGCGTCCAGGTGGGAGCGGTACTTTTCAGCAATCAATTCGGACCCCTGGGCCAGACCCCGGGAGCAAAGGAGCTTATACATTCATGGAACAGACCAAAGTAGGGACCTTTTACGGCGTGGGCGTGGGCCCCGGCGACCCGGAGCTGCTCACCCTGAAGGCGGTGCGGGTGCTGACCCAGTGCCCCGTGCTGGCCGCCCCCCAGACGGCCGCCGGGGAAATGACCGCCCTGGGCATCGCCCGCCAGGCGGTGGATTTAGAGGGCAAGACCCTTCTCCCCCTCCCCTTCACCATGTCCCGGGACCGGGAAAAGCAGCACCAGGCCCATCTGGAGGCCGCCGCCGCTCTGGAGGAGCACCTGCGGGCGGGCCGGGATGTGGCCATGGCCGTGCTGGGGGACGTGGCCATCTTCTCCACCTACTGCTACCTCATGGACATTCTCACCCAGCGGGGCATCCCCTGTGAGATGATCCCCGGGGTGCCCAGCTTCTGCGCCGTGGCCGCCCGGCTGGGGCGCAGCCTCACCACCATGAACAGCCCCCTGCACATCCTCCCCGGGGGCGGCGAGGGCCCGGGGGAGACCCTGGACCTGCCCGGCACCAAGGTGCTGATGAAGGCGGGAAAAAATCACCGCCGTCTGCTGGAGGAGTTGGAGGAGCGAAACCTGCTGGAGGAGGGCGCCATGGTGGTCAACTGCGGCCTGCCTGGAGAGCAGGTCTACCCCACTTTGGCGGGCAAGCCCGATTCCACCGGGTATTTTACCACTTTGATTATACCGTAAGGAGGGATTTCCATGGTCCATTTTGTGGGCGCGGGCCCCGGCGGCCCCGACCTCATCACCCTGCGGGGAGCCCGCCTGCTGGAGCAGGCCCCCTGCGTCATCTACGCGGGCAGCCTGGTTAACCCCGCCTTGCTGGCCCTCACCCGGGAGGGGGCGGCGGTCTATAACAGCGCCCACATGACCCTGGAGGAGGTCCTCTCCGTCATGGAGGAGGCCCACCGCCGGGGGGAGGACGTGGTGCGCCTGCACACCGGGGACCCCTGTCTCTACGGAGCCATTCAGGAGCAGATGGACGCTCTGGATGAGCGGGGCATCCCCTGGGACGTGACCCCGGGTGTATCCTCCTTCTGCGGGGCGGCTGCTGCCGCGGGGGCGGAGTACACCCTGCCCGGGGTGAGCCAGACGGTCATCATCACCCGCATGGCCGGGCGTACCCCGGTGCCCGAGCGGGAGTCCATCGCCGCCCTGGCCGCCCACGGCAGCACCATGGTGATTTTCCTTTCCGCCGGTATGCTGGAGGGGCTGTCCCAGGAACTGCTGAAGGGGGCCTACACCCCCGACACTCCCGCCGCCCTGGTGTACAAGGCCACCTGGCCTGAGGAGAAGGTGGTGCGCTGCACCGTGTCCACCCTGGCCCAGGCGGGCCGGGCGCACAACATCTCCAAAACTGCCCTGGTGCTGGTGGGAGACTTCCTCTCCCGGGAGTATCAGCGCAGCCTCCTCTACCACCCCGGCTTTACCACGGAGTTTCGCCAGGGGAACGGCTCTCTGGGGGACCCGACATGAACGCGGCCCTCACCGCCTTCACCCCCCGGGGCCGGGACCTGGCTCAACGGTTGACTCAGGCCCTGGAGGGGGCGGGCCACTCCGTATCCCTGCGGGCAGGGGAACCCCTGGCCCAGTGGACCCAGGAGGCCTTTGCCCAGAAAGATGCTCTGATTTTCGTGGGCGCGGCGGCCATCGCTGTACGGGCCATTGCCCCCTATTTGCGCCACAAGAGCGTGGACCCGGCGGTGCTGGTGCTGGACGAGGGGGGACAATTTGTCATCCCCATTCTCTCCGGCCACATGGGGGGCGCCAACGACCTGGCCCGGCAGGTGGCCGCCCTGCTGGGGGCCACGGCGGTCATCACCACCGGCACCGACGTCAACGGCATCTTCGCCGCCGACCAGTGGGCCCGGCGGCAGGGGCTCACTGTGGGAGATTTTTCCCGCATCGCCCCCTTTTCCTCCGCCCTGCTGGCAGGGGAGCGCCGGGGCTTCTGGTCCCGGTGGCCGGTGGAGGGGACCATGCCGGCGGAGCTCTATCCCGCTCCCCGGGAGGAGGCCCACCTGGTGCTGGACTGGGCCCCGCCCCGCCCGAACGCCCTGTGTCTGCGCCCCGCTCGGCCCTTTGTCCGCCTGGGGGTGGGCTGCCGCCGGGGGACATCCCCCGAGGCCATCCGTGCTCTGACTGAAAAACTGCTGGCGGACGCGGGCCTGGACTTCTCCCAGGTCTCGGCGGTGTGCTCCATCGACCTAAAGCAGGACGAGCCGGGGCTGCTGGCTTTCTGCCGGGAACTGGGTCTGCCCCTTACGGTGTACACCGCCCAAGAACTGGCCGCCGTCCCGGGGGATTTCCCCCCTTCCCCCTTTGTCCAACAGGTCACCGGGGTGGACAACGTGTGCCAGCGGGCGGCCCTGGCCGGGGGCGGACTGCTCATCCGGGCCAAAACCGCCCGGGAGGGCGTCACCGCAGCCCTGGCTGCGGAACCACTGCATTTTGATTGGAGGAACTGCCTGTGAAGCGGTTATATATTGTGGGCCTGGGCCCCGGAGGGGGCGACACCATGACTCCCCAGGCCCGCCAGGCCCTGGAGGAGAGCCAAGTGCTGTGCGGCTACACCACCTATCTGGACCTGGCCGGGGACCTGCTGGAGGGCCGGGAGGTGATCTCCACCCCCATGACCCGGGAGCTGGAGCGCTGCCGCCTGGCTCTGGAGTCCGCCGACAGCGGGAAAACCACCGCCATGATCTGCAGCGGCGATCCGGGGGTGTACGGCATGGCGGGGCCCATTCTGGAGCTGAGCCAGCACTATCCCCAGGTGGACATCCAGGTCGTTCCCGGGGTCACCGCCGCCCTGGCGGGGGCCGCCGTGCTGGGGGCTCCCCTGATGCACGACTTTGTGGTGCTGTCCCTGTCCGACCTGCTCACTCCCTGGCCCGTCATTGAAAAGCGCTTGGACTGCGCCGGGGCGGGGGACTTTGTGGTGTGTCTCTACAACCCCATGAGCAAAAAGCGTCGGGACCACCTGGCCCGGGCCTGCCGCATCCTTCTGAACCACCGCTCTCCCGAGACCCCCTGCGGCTGGGTGCGCAACATCGGCCGGGAGGGGCAGGAGTATAAGCTGCTTACCCTGGCCGAACTGGAGCACGAAGAGGTGGACATGTTCACCACCGTGTTCATCGGCTCCTCCTCCACCCGCCGGCTGGGGGACCGTCTGGCCACCCCCCGGGGCTACGAGGGAAAGAAATGAGCATTCTCATCTTCGGCGGCACCACCGAGGGCCGCCAGCTGGCCCAGGAGCTCTCCCGCCGGGGCGTCCCCGCCGCTGTCAGCGTGGCCACCCCCCTGGGGGCGGAGGAGCTGGGAGCGCTGCCCGGCATCACGGTGCTGGTGGGGCGGCGGAATGAGGAAGAAATGGCCGATTTGCTCTCCGGGGTGAACCGGTGCGTGGACGCCACCCACCCCTACGCCCGGGAGGTCTCGGCCAATATCGCCGCCGCCTGTAGCCGGGCCGGGGTGCCGCTGCGGCGGCTGCTGCGAAAGGAGAGCAACGCCTTCCCCTGTCTCTGGGCGGATAGCTGCGCCCAGGCCGCCGCTCTGCTGGCTGAAACCGAGGGGAACATCCTGCTCACCACCGGGGCCAAGGAGGTCTCCGCTTTCTCCACGCTGGACCCCCAGCGGCTCTTTCCCCGGGTGCTCCCCGTGGAGGAGAGCATCCGCGCCTGCCGCCAGGCGGGCATCCCCACCCGGAACATCATCGCCCTGCACGGGCCCTTTTCCCTGGAGCTGAACCTGGCTCTCATGGCCCAGCACCACATCCACTACCTGGTCACCAAGGACGGAGGCCGGGCGGGGGGCTTTGAGGAGAAGGCCCAGGCCGCCCAGGAGGCGGGGGCCCAGCTGGTGGTGGTCCGCCGTCCCGGGGAGGAAGGGGGTAGCCTGGAGGAGGTCCTCTCCTGGCTCCTTCACCCGTAAAGTTTTCCACAAAGGAAACCCCGTTTGGGGAATATTTTCTGCATCGTGCCGCGTTGTCGGTAGAATGGGGGATTGTTATGGAAGTTGTACTTATTGGCATGGGGCCCGGCCCCGGATGCCTGACCCTGCAAGCCCAGCAGGCTTTGAAGGGGGCGGACTGCCTCATCGGCTCCCGCCGTCTGCTGGAGGAGTGTCCTCTGCCCAGGGAGGTTCACCGGTTTCCCTCCACACGCCCGGGTGAAATGGTGGAACATCTCCGCCGCCACGCCTTCCGCGCCCCCTGCGTGCTGTTCAGCGGGGACACCGGTTTCCACTCCGGGGCCGCGCCCCTGCTCCCGCTGCTGAAGGAGGCGGGCTTCACCTGGCGGCTCATCCCCGGGGTGTCCTCGCCCCAGTATCTGGCCGCCCTGCTGGGACGCAGCTGGCAGGACTGGTCCCTGGTGTCCGCCCACGCCGCCCCCGTGGACCCGGTGGGCGCGGTGCTGGAGGCCCAGGGAAGGCCGGTCTGTTTCCTCACCAGCGGCAAGGCGGGGGCCGGAGCCCTGTGCGCCCTTCTGGCCAAGGCGGGCCTGGGCCATTTGAAGGCCACGGTGGGCGAGTCCCTGGGCTACCCTGAGGAGCATGTGGAGGAGTTCACCGTCTCCCAGCTGGCGGGGGAGGAGTGCTCCCCCCTCACCGTGCTGCTGGTGGAAGGGTACCGTCCCCCCCGTCCTTCCCGCTCTCCCGGGCTGGAGGACGAGGTATTCCTGCGGGGCGAGGTGCCCATGACCAAGCAGGAGGTGCGCGCCGCCGCCCTGGCCAAGCTGGCCCCCGCCCCCCGGGGCGTCTACTGGGACGTGGGGGCCGGAACGGGCTCGGTGGCAGTGGAGCTCTCTTTGCTGTGTCCCGGCGGCCAGGTGTGGGCCGTGGAGCGGGGGGCCGAGGGCTGCCAGCTCATCCGGGCCAACCGGGAGCGCTTCGGCGCCTATAACCTGCGCCTGGTCCAGGGGACGGCCCCCCTGGCCCTCCAGGAGCTGCCCGCCCCCGACGGGGTGTTTGTAGGCGGCTCCGGGGGCGAGCTGGAGGCCATCCTCCAGTGCGCCATGGGCAAAAATCCCGCCGCCCGCCTGTGCGTCACCGCCATCGCCCCGGAGACCCTGGCCGCGGCCATCACCGCCATGAAGGAGCTGGGGCTCACCCCCCAGGTCACCCAGATCACCGCCGCCCGCAGCCGTAAGGCGGGGGCGCTGCATCTGATGATGGGCCAGAACCCGGTGTGGATCATCACCGGGGGCGGAAAGGAGACACCATGACGCCGGAATTTCACACCCCCATGGGCATTGAGGGGGAGAGCATGCGCATCATCGCCGCCGAGCTGGCGGACATGGGGCTGACTCCGCCCCCCGACCGGGCGGCGGTGGTGCTGCGGGCCATCCACACCTCCGCCGACTTTGACTACGCCAAAAACCTGCGTTTCACCCCCGGAGCGGTGGAGGCCGGAGTGGCCGCCCTGAAGGCGGGCGCTCCCATCCTCACCGATACCAACATGGCCCTGGCCGGGGTGAACCGCCCCGCCTGCGGCCGTCTGGGGGTCACCCCCCTGTGCTACATGGCCGATCCCCAGGTGGCCCAGGCCGCCAAGGCGGCGGGGTGTACCCGGGCGGTATGCGCGGTGGACCGCTGGGTGGAGGAGCACCCCGGAGCGGTGTGCGCCGTGGGCAACGCCCCCACCGCCCTGCTGCGCCTGGTGGAGCACCTGGAGAGGGGCACCTTCCGCCCCGCCCTCATCATTGGCGTCCCCGTGGGCTTTGTCAACGTGGTGGAGAGCAAGCAGCTGCTGTGGGACACCTGCCAGCGGCTGGAAGTCCCCGCCATTGTGGCCATGGGCCGCAAGGGAGGCTCCAACGTGGCCGCCGCCATCTGCAATGCCTTACTTTACCAGGCCGCCGGCCGGGAATAAAAAATAGCCTGAGACAATCAGTCTCAGGCTATTTTTTATCATTCTGGGTCCCGGGCTCCGATGTCCTGGGAGGGGGCATCCTCCTGGGGCAGGTCCTCCTCGTGGATATCCTGGGAGGGCGGGTCCTCCGTGGGCAGATCTTCTTCATGGATGTCCTGAGAGGGCGGATCCTCCTCCACGGGGGGCTGCTGGGTCTGGGAGGAATCGGGCGTCTCCGTGGACGTGTCGGGCTGCTCCTGAGGCTCCTCCGGCTGCTGAACCGGCTCCTCCTGGGGCTCCTCCGTCTGGGCCGGGGGCGTGCCGGGCAGCACCGCCTGGACCACCCAGCGGGTGGCGTGGCCATCTCCGGTGCAGGTGGACAGGGTGAGGATCTTGTCGTACACATGGGGGGTGACCCCGGTGTCGATCACCGACTGGGCCAGGCAGGCATCCAGAAACGCCTGCTTGGAGGCATCCCCGGAAAAGCCGATCTGATAGGCCGCGCCGCTGGTGCTCACCTCGTAGGCAGCAAAGACCTGATAGCGGTGGCTGCCGTTGTCATCGGTAATGTAGATGTAGGGGTGAGATTTCCAATAGTTCTGGCTGGTGTACTGGTGGAGAATGCCGAACATGGAGCGGTTGTTCATGCGGTGACCATAGATGATGGTGTTAAAGTCGCTTAAATCCGCGCTGTTGCGGCACTCCATGAAGATGGCGCCCACCGAGTTATAGCTTTTCCGCCAGGTGTGGTTCAGGTAGTACTGGTTGTCATCCCCCTGGAGCAGCGGGTAGGACAGGTTGGTCCCCGGAATGAGGATCCAGCCCAGCACGTCGGAGTTTACCTCCCGCAGGGCGGAAAAGTCCATGGCCGCCAGGGCGTCTGCGTAGGGGTCCACATAGACGGGTTGTTCCTCCTGGGGCTCCTGGCTCTCATCGGGCTGGGGGAGGGCGTCCAGATCGGGCAGCTGCACCAGCTCCTGGGCCTCTTCATACTCCTGGTCGCCCAGGCGGTACTCCACCAGGCGCCGGACCACCATGCCTCCGCTGACCAGCAGCACCGCCGCCAGCACCAGAATCACAATGCCCCGCTTTCCCAGTTTTTTCATGCTTCCTCCTCCGCGCGGTCCGATTCCTTCTGCAGGCCCAGGGCGGCCAGAGCGCCCGCCCCAATCACCAGGATCACGGCGGCGGCGCACCAGCCCAGCACTTCTTCTCCTCCGGCGGCGCCCGAGGCAAACATTCCGCTGCCGGGCAGCAGCTCTACCGCCAGCACCGCAAGACGCACCAGGGACAGGGCCAGCACCCCCGCCAGCAGGGGGACGGCCCAAATACGTACTTTCTTCGCCATCTTCACGGCCTCCTCATTCTTCACAGGGCACGCCCTGTTTCATTCTGAGAGGAGTATATCACATGGAGGTTACAGGAATCGTTACAAATTGAATTTCGACTTTCAAAATTTGTCAAACTTATTTCTTTACCGCATCCGCCGCAGCAGCTGGTCGGGATGGTCGGCGTAGTCCAGGGCCACCTCCTGGGAGATCTTGCCCGCCCGGTACAGCCCCAGGATGGACTGGTCCATGGACACCATGCCGTCGGCGGCGCCGGTGGCGATGGCGTTGTCGATCTGGTAGGTCTTGTTGTCCCGGATCATGTTGCGGATGGCCCCGGTCATGTGCATGATCTCATAGGCGGGGACCAGGCTTCCCTTCAGGTCGGGGATCAGCTGCTGGAACACCACGGTGTGCAGCACCATGGACAGCTGGACCCGCACCTGGCTCTGCTGGGTGCTGGGGAAGGAGTCGATGATGCGGTCGATGGTGTTCACCGCACCCTTGGTGTGCAGGGTGGCGATGAGCAGGTGGCCCGTCTCGGCGGCGGTCATGGCGGTGCGGACAGTCTCGTGGTCTCGCATCTCGCCCAGCAAAATCACGTCGGGGGCCTGACGCAGGCAGGCCCGCAGGGCGGACAGGTAGTCCTGGGTGTCAATGGCGATTTCCCGCTGGCTGACGATGCTCTTCTCGTCCCGGTGCAGGAACTCGATGGGGTCCTCCAGGGTGATGATGTGGGCCTCCCGGGTGCGGTTGATGCGGTCGATGATACAGGCCTGGGTGGTGGACTTGCCGCTGCCCGCGGTACCGGTAACCAGCACCATGCCGTGGCCCACCGAGGCCAGGTCCATCACCGCCTCGGGGATGGCCAGGGCGCGGTAGTCAGGAATTTCAAAGGCCACCACCCGCACCACGGCCGCCAGAGAGCCGCGCTGCCGGTAGGCGTTGACCCGGAACCGGGCCAGCCCCGCCACGGCGAAGGAGAAGTCGTCGTCGCCCCGGGCGATGTAGCTCTCCATGCTCCGCCCGGCCAGGCGGTAAATTTCTTCAATGAGGGCCTCGGTCTCCTTGGGGAACACCTTCTCCGGGCTCACGGGCCGGATGCGGCCGTCCAGCTTATAGCTCACCGGACCGCCGGCCACGATAAACAGGTCAGAGGCTTTGGTCTCCACAGCCTGCCGCAAATATTCCATTAATTCCGCCATGACTCATCTTCCTTTCTACGATTCTCCCGTCCAAACGGACAGGTCCTCGTCGGCCTGCCACGTCCCGGTGTAGTCCGCCTGCCAGCGCAGCACGGTATAGGTTTCGCCCTCCAGCTTCACTTCCACCTGGAGGGTCTGGGTATCGGAAATGGGGCACTGGTAGGAGAACACGCCGTTCTCCTCCTCCACCCCCTGGGGCCGCTCCCCCGCCCGCAGGCGGGAGAGGATCTCCTGGGCCTGGGCGTCGGCCTGGTAGTAGCCCTCCACGGCCTGGGCCGCGGCGTCTCCCAGGCGCAGGTCCGCCTGTACGGTGGACAGGGCCAGCAGGGCGAACACCGTCAGGCATAGCACAGCAAAGATTACCAGCAGGGAGCTGCCGCCCACTGCGGGGGCGCTGCCCCGTTTGTTCTCACCCATGGTCGGTCACCTCCTGCCATGCCAGGGGAAGGGTGCACACCGGCTCGGTCTCCCCCGTCTGGGTCACGGTCACCTGGGCCCGGCCCAGCAGCTCATTTCCGCTGTCCTCGGGGGTGACGGTGAGGCGATACTCCGCCTGGTCGGCCTGCTCCACCGGCTGCCAGCTTTCATCCCACAAAAGGGTCCAGCTGGTTCCGTCCCAGCTGCCCCCCGCCAGCTCCACAGCCTGGTCTCCCTGCCCCTGACAGTGGCGGTAGACCTCGGCGGCGGACTGGGCTTGAAGCAGGGCCTGGTCCCGGATCTCTCCCTGACGGGAGAGCTGGTCGGACAGCACGAACACCCGCAAACACAGGGCGGCTGCCAGGGCAAAGACGGCCAGCATGATGACCTGCTCCATCAAAACCAGAGGGGATCGTCCTCTCATGCCGCCGCCCCCTCTCCGCTGCGCAGGCTCAGCTGCTGGGTGATGCGCTCCCCCTGGGGCGTGGTCACCGTAAGGGTGAGCAGGCCGTCCTCCAAAGAGAGCTCCAGGTCCTGAGCCTGCAGCACCTGCTCTCCGTCCTGGGGCTCCAGACCGGCGTCGGGCTGGGCATAGAGCTCCCGCAGCCAGCCGTCATAGCAATAAATTCTCGTCAGGTAGCCGTCCTCTTCCTGGTACAGGCACTGGGGGCCCTCGTCCTCTGCAAAGGTGTCCACCCAGATCTGCCCCTGCCCGTCCCCCTGGCGCACCTTGGTGGCCAGGTACTGGGTGCAGGAGCGGCGGTCAAAGGCGGTCTGGTCCCGCTCCACTAAGCGCTGGTAGGCGTCCGCTCCGGTGAGCAGCACCATGAGCACACAGGCGGCAAACAGGCTGAACACCAGCAGCACCACAGGGGCGTCCATCTGTATTTTCTTCCCCTTCATGGACTCACTGCCCCCCGTTCTCCAGCACCGTGATATCGGGCATCAGATTTTCCGCAAACACGGAATAGTATACGGTGTAGCGGCTGCGGTCGATCTGCACGCCGTAGCGCTCCTCCAAATAAGTCAGGTCGGGGGGATAGACCCCCTCGGCGGCGTAGCACCCCACCGCTGCCCGGCGGATGGACTGCTCCAGCTGCTCTTTTCCCTGTAAATCCCGGCCCTGTTCCAGATTCCCCAGGGCGGTGCCCAACAGAAACAGGCCCAGCCCCAGGGCGATCAGGGCGGGCAGCGCCCCCAGTCCTGCGGGGACGCGCACTCTCCGGCCTCTCATGGCATCACCCGATGGCCGCCATGATGTCCATAAGGGGCAGCATGACGGAGAGCAGAATGACGCCCACCATCAGGGAGGTGAGGATGACCAGGGTGGGCTCCACCTTGGCCACCAGGTTCTCCAGGGCATGTTCGCCGTCCTGGGACAGGCGCTGGGCCAGCTCCTCCATGACGGTGTCGCCCACGCCGCCCTGGACGCCCAGGGCCAGCATACGGCAGCTGGCGGCGGGGAACACGCCGCTCTCGCCCAGGGCCTGGGACAGGCTCTCGCCCCGCTCCAGGCGGTCCAGACAGTCCTGGTGGCGCCGGTGGGCGGCAGGGATGTCCGCCTGGAAGGATGCGGCCAGCTCAATGGACTCCTCTACGGGCAGGCCGCTCATCATGCCCATGGACAGGGCCTGGGCAAAGCGGGCGGTATTCAGCCGCTTGGTGATGCCCCGGTCTCCCATGCGCACCCGCCACCAGGCCAGCACCCGTCCCCGGAAGGAGGGGCTCACAGCCAGGGCAAGGCCCACCACCACAATGATGGCCAGAATCACGCACAGCACGGGCAGCGCGGCGCTGAGGCCACGGCCCAGGGAGAGCAGCCCCCCGGCCACGCCGGTGAGCTCTCCGCCCAGAGAGGTATACACGTCGTTGAACACGGGCAGCACCCGCACCAGCAGCACCCCGATCACCGCCAGCATCAGCACCAGCAGCACGGCGGGGTAGGTCAAAGAGCTGCGGATCTGGCGGTTGAGCTGTTCCCGGCGCAGGTAGTACTGGGACAGGGCGGACAGGGCCTGCTCCAGGCGGCCCGAGCGCTCTCCCACCTCTACCAGTCCGCCCACGTAGGAGGGGAACACGCCGCTGGCCTCCATGGCCTGGGCCAAGGGGGCACCCATGTCCACCTCCTCCCCCAGCTTGCGCAGCAGCGCAGCCAGGCGGGGCTCCTTCTCCTCCTGGGCCAGCAGGTCCAGGCCGCCTCCCACGCTGACCCCCGAGTGGACCAGCAGGGAGAGCTCCATACAAATCTGGGAAATTTCCCGGTTTGTCAGTTCTCTGTGTCCTTTTTTCATCCAAAAGACTCCATTCCGCGGTCTGGGAAAAGACCGGATTTTTTGAAAAATGGGCTTGCGGCTATGGCCGCAAGC
>OOBP01000272.1_pt1 | contig 51654 bp, 48 predicted proteins | sample 1671681 | NCBI WGS metagenome assembly OOBP01 (sample SAMN06348181, study PRJEB24527) | human gut metagenome
GGCCTACGCATAACCAACTTAGATATTGACGAAGAAAGAATAGAATTAATTGTTTACGATGCAGATTTTGCGGCAGAAATTGGCCAAATGGGAAGCGGTTTGCAAATGTGGTTGCAAATGGTTTGGTATATCAGTCGGTGCCCAATTGGAAGTACAATTGTTTTGGATGAACCAGATGTGTATATGCACCCTGATCTACAACAGAAAATCTTCAAAATTGTGCAGCGAAAGTTTAGGCAAGTTATTATAGCAACACATTCGGTAGAGATCATTTCCCTGGTCGAACCGAAGCAAATTGTAACGGTTGACAAGCGTTCCAGAAAAATGCAATACGCAGACAGCTACCAAGCGGTTCAAGATCTGGTTGATAATTTAGGAGGCATGAACAATCTTTCACTTATTCGTTTGGGTGGAGCCAGAAAATGTGTCTTTGTTGAAGGAAAAGATTTGAAGTTGCTTTCAAAATTTCATGAACTTCTATATCCGGATAGCAATATATCACTGGAGCAACTACCAACCGTTTCTCTTGGCGGATGGTCCCGATTTGATGAAGCGTTGGGTGCCGCACGTTTATTTTATGATCAGACTAACGGAGAATTTAAAACAATATGTATCTTGGATAGAGATTATCATTTTGATGAGGAAATAGCGGAGTTATATCGAAAAGCTGAGGAGAATCATTTAAATCTTCATGTATGGGAAAAGAAGGAAATTGAAAATTATATTCTCACCCCACAGTCGATCTTCCGGTTAATAGAACAGCCGCAAGAAACATATCCAATATTTCTGGACTGTTTAAGTATAGAGCTGGAGCAATTGAAACAGCAAACCTTGGGAGGTTTTATGGATCAACTTGATCGAAATTGCCGTGGACAAGCTTCCAGCAGAAAGTATCAAATTGCAACGACTGAATTGGAGAAACGCTGGGGAACATTAGAAGATCGCCTTTCTGTTTGCAATGGGAAGGATTTAATTTCACATATAAACAGTTGGGTTGCACGCCAATATCATCAGAAGTCAAGTCGAAAAAAATTGCTGGATTCGTTAACAGCTGAGGATGTATGCGATGAAATGAAACAGGTTATTTCGGATTTAATTGAAAAATAGTTCGATTTGATGCGGCCTGTAGATATTCATTATTTCTAAAATATGCACCGCTATTACCATATTGGCGATTGCACAGATCACGCTGCAGGAATAAATAAGAGGGAGAGTTGTTCTTCGTTGGCTCAGAGATTCTTGACCTGTCCCTTGGTGAGAACCGCAGGCGTAATGGAATGTGCCCCTCAAATTCTGCGTGGGAATAAACAATAAAAAGAGGAGGTGCGGAAATGGCGGGCAGGCGGATCAGCGCCGGGTACTACCAGCGGTACGACAGAAAGGTGGTCTATGTAATCTCTTTGGCCACCGACGCCGACACCGGCGAGGAAAGTGTCATCTGGACCACCTATCCCTTCGCGGATGTCCCCAAGTACTATACCTCCAGCAAAAAGTCCTTCTGCGCTTTTGTGGAAGTGGATGGTGAACGGAAAGCCAAGTATAAGCGGCTGCTCAACATGAAGATCTCAGGTGAAGTAATAGAGCGGCTGGAGGAAGAGGAGTTTCGGGGACCGGTTCGTAAACGGCAGCGACCACAGCTGGATGAAGCATACGACTCCCGCGAGTACCAGCAGTCTCTTACCTACTACGCATACGCAAAAGATCTCTGCGAGCACTACAACTTCGACCGGAACAAATATCGCCTCTGCGTAAAGGAAAAGAGATTTGCTGCCATCACCAAAAGTGACTTCGCCAAACTGAAAGAGGACCTGCAGTTTCTGGACAATGCCCTGAAAACGGTGCTGGCTGCATACCAGGATTATTTCCGGGAGCGATTCATGGATGGCCTGTCCATCCGCAAGTATGCGGAAGCCCATCAGCTGAACCGTGGCAGCGTGGACTATCAGCAAAAGAAATTCTTCTCTGCTCTGGCCTCTCTGCTGAAAGAGCGGGACGAGGCGGAGGGAACATGCCGGCTGCTGAAACCAGCACAAAAGTAAATAATTCAACCTCAAACGGAGCGTCTGCGACAAAGCAGGCGCTCCGTTTTTCTGTCAAATGTATGTCAGTGGGATATATTTTCCCCAATACAAGTAGAGAGACAACTCGGACACCATCCAAAGGGTATGTCAAAACTATGTCACATGCAAATGTTCTCGGCTAAAGAAGTAGAGAGAGCTTTGAGAAGGAGATGGTCAACATGAAAAAATCTGTCTACAAAAACCACAACGAGGCAAGGGGGCTGGGCACATCACCGTCCAGTGGGTATGAACTGATGCACGAACCGGATTTCCTGATACTACGTGTGGGCAACTGTATGGTGGCGCTGCAAGAAAAGTTCATTCAGTGGATGGAGGAGCATACAGGAGGTGCTATATGAAGTTTCAACAGTGGCCCAAACGAGATCCCGACAAAAACTATTTTAAAGTTCCCAACGAAGTTTTTCACATCGGTCTCAGTTACCCGGAGATCTCCATCTACTGCTATCTGCTGAGCATCGAGGACAGAGAAACCTACCAGTGCTACCCCAGCTACAAGACCATCGGCAAGGCGCTGGGTATGAGTGAGAACACCGTGAGCAAGTATGTGCGCAGCCTGGAGGAGAAAGGTCTCATTCGCACAGAGCCAACGATGGTGCGGAGCAAAGACGGCAGACCCCTCAACGGGAACCTGCTCTACACCATCCGTCCGATCCAGGCGGCAATCGAATTGTTCTACGAGCGGCAGTTCCAGCAACTGGAGGAGGATGCCGCCCGTCAAAGAGCGGCGGAACGCCTCGCAGAATTGGCCCGTGAAAGCCCCCAGAACGCCCTGTGTACGCCTTTCGGAGAGGAAGCGAGTCCCAGTGCCGATCCGGGGTTGGAGGCCCAATTTGGCCCGCTTTCGGAGGTACTTCCGGGGACGAAAGAAAAAGCAGGATAAACGACGGGGTCGCAAGCGCCCCCGTCAGAAGCACCTCTGCCCGCAGTGCGGGCAGTTGCGGGAGCTTTTGCGGGGATTGGAAATGGGGTCAAAATCCGGGCAGTGATACCATCTCTGCGGTCACTATGCCCGAAAGCCTACTGTCACAAGGAAAAAATAGGGGTCAACCCCCGGAAAGGAGCCAACATGAGCAAAAAAGAGAAATTCCCCCTCTACCTGTCGCCGGAGAAAAAGGCCATCCTGGAGCGCCGATATCAGGAGGACGGGAGCCGGAGCATCACCGCCTTTATTGAGCGGGCGGTGGACTTTTACCTGGACTATCTCAGCGCCAACAATGCCGGACTGTTTCTCCCCACCTCCATCAAGTCCTACCTGGACGGAAGGATGGGACAGCTGGAGGAGCGGCTGTCCTCCATCGCCTTCCGGCAGGCGGTGGAGCAGGACATGGTAGCCGGTATCCTCGCCGACGCGTATCAGTTCAGCGGCGAGGATCTGCGCCGACGGCGGGCGGAGAGCGTTCAAAATGTGCGGAAAACCAATGGCCGTATCTCGCTGGAGAAGCGGGTGCGGGACGCTTGGGAGGAGGATGATGAGTGGCAGGATTGATTGTGAAGAGCCCTTATCTCAAGTGCGGAGGCGGCAGTTCGGTCAGTGGCTATCTGAGGTACATCGGCACACGGGAACGGGTGGAGATCCTCCCAGATGACCGTCCGCCCACTCGAAAGCAGGAGCAGCTCATCACCAAACTGACAAAGGATTTCCCGGAGGCCAGGGAGCTGGGTGAGTATTCCGATTACACAGACAAGCCCACCAAGGCCAATGCCTCTGTCTTTATCACCCGATCATTGGAGGCGAACTGGTCTCAAGTGCAGCAGTCAAACGGCTACATGAAGTACATTGCTACTCGGCCTCGTGCTGAACGGCATGGTGATCATGGGCTCTTTGGTGATGAAGATGCTGTGGACTTGGAGCAAGCCATGCAGGAACTGGATCAGTACAACGGCAATGTGTGGACGCATATCCTCTCACTGAAGCGTGAGGACGCTGCGCGTCTTGGCTATGACAATGCCAAAGCATGGCGAAACCTGCTCCGAGCAAATCGCAATGAAATTGCCGCCGCCATGAATATCCAACCCAACCACTTCCGCTGGTATGCTGCCTTCCACGATGAGGGCAAGCATCCCCATGTCCATATGATGGCGTGGTCAACACAGCCGGGAGAAGCGTACTTGACGCGGGACGGCATCCGCAATATCAAATCCACATTGACCAATCAGATATTCAAACAGGAGATGCTCCACACCTACGAACAGAAATCACAGTCGCGGGATGAACTGGTGCGGGAGGCCCGTCGCACGATCCGGCAGCTCACTCAGAAGATGACACGAAGCATCTGTACAGCTCCCGAGATCGAGCAGAAGATGGAGCAGCTGGCTGGACAGATGGAAACGGTCAAGGGCAAAAAATCCTACGGCTACCTTCCCAAGTCCGTAAAGAAAACCGTGGATGAGGTAGTGGACAAGCTGGAGGAGTTGCCGGTAGTGCGTGAGTGCTACGACCAGTGGTGCAGGCTCCAGGGAGAGGTGGAGAGCTACTACCACGACAAACCCAGAGAGCGGAAAAAGCTGTCCCAGGAGAAAGAGTTCCGGCAGATTAAAAACGCTGTCATCCAGGAGGCGGAGCGCATCCGGCTGGGTGAGATCTCCTTCGAGGATGATGACTTGGCTGAGCACGACGAACCAGAACCGGCGCGTCGTGAGTCCGATGCCTGCCGAGAACTGTGGCGAATCATTGGGAACGAGGACATTTCTCTGGACTACCGTGACCGGGCGGCGGAGAAGCTGGAACAGGTGGCGGAGCGCGGCGACGCCTATGCGCAATACCGAATGGGACAACTCTACCGGGACGGCCCTCTGCTGATCCCGGACAACCATAGGACAAAGCACTGGCTCACCCAGGCGGCGAAACAAGGCCTGCCGGAAGCACAGTATGCCCTTGGCAAGCTGCTCCTCTCCGACGATTGGGAAGTGCGGGACCCGGACGAGGGCATCCGCTGGCTGAAACAGGCGGCGGAAAACGGAAGCCACTTTGCTGCTTACCGTCTGGGCAAAGAGTATCTGGAGGGAAACACCGTCAACAAGGACACCAAAAGAGCGGCGGATTGGTTCACCAAATCGGCGGAGGCTGGAAACCAGTACGCCCAGTACATGCTGGGCAAGCTGCACCTGACGGGACAGGGCCTACCACGGGATCAGGCCCAGGCAATGATGTGGTTCCGCCGCCCAAGGAAATCAGTATGCTCAGTTCTTTTTGGAGCAGCGAAACCATCTCCGCACGCCCTCTGTGATGCTGGCGGTCACCCAACTGCTCTACCACATGAGCCGGATCTTTCAGGACAACTCTGTGCCGCCCGCTGTTCCGACGGGCCTGCAGGTGGACCGAAACCTCAGGCGGAAGATCCAGGAGAAGAAGATTGCGATGGGCCACAAGCCGGATGACCATGAGGAACAGTGGCCTGAGATGACCATGTAAGCGGCGCAAAAAATGAGCCGCAAAACAAAGAATAAAATCCCTTCCGCCGGAAGGGTAGAAAGGAATCCGATGAAACGATCCAAGTACAGTTCGTTCAACGAACTCCCCCTGATGCTGACCGTCCAGGATGTGGCCGATGTGCTGGGCATCGGACTGGCCCACGCCTACGAGGTGGCCCACCGGCAGGATTTCCCCACCATAACTTTGGGCAGCCGGATCATCGTCCCCCGTGATAAGTTCATGGCGTGGATCGATGAGCAGTCGGCCAAAAAAACGGAAATATTTTAGTGGCTATTTCAAAGATTCTGTGGTATTTGTTTGTGTTGCCAAAGGAGGGATGAACAATGGCAAAGAAACGAGCAAACGGCGAGGGCAGCATCCGCAGAAAGCCCAACGGCCGCTGGGAGGGCCGATACACCCAGGGCATCGACCCCAGCACCGGCCGCGCCATTCAAAAAAGCGTATCCGCCAAAACACGGGCTGAGTGCAAGGATAAGCTGGACCGGGCCATCCGGGATAACCGGGGCATCCCGGTGAACCACAACGAGGACTACACTGTGGCGGAGTGGTGCCGGCTGTGGTTTGAAACCTACAGCAAGCCTGTGATCCGCCCCAACACCGCAAAGACCTATGAGAACATGATCGAAAAACACATCGTACCGGCCATCGGAGGAGTTAAGCTCAAGCGGCTCACCGCCATCCAGATCCAGAAGATGTACAACGATTCCAAGACCAGCGGACGGGTGCAGCGGTTCGAGAAAAAGACCGACACGGCCCTGTCTGGAAGCACAGTGCGGCGCATCCACATGGTGCTCTCCTCGGCGCTGAAGCAGGCGGTCAAGGAGCGGATCATTCCCTACAACCCCTGCGACAACTGCCGTATCCCACCCAAGGAGAAAAAGGAGATGGCCATCATCCCGTCGGAGAAGCTGGGGGTATATCTCAGCGAGGCGGAGAAGTACGGCGTCCTGCCCATGTTCTTCCTGGAATTATCCAGCGGCCTGCGGCGGGGGGAACTGCTGGCACTCCGGTGGGATGACCTGAATGTGAAAGATCGTATCCTCTCAGTGAGCAAGCAGGTCACCCGGATCGACGGTGAACTGGTGGTGACAGAGCCGAAAACCAAGAACTCTGTCCGCAAGGTGGCGCTGTCCCAGCAGGCGGTGGACATTCTGGTGCGGGAGCATGAACAGCACCCGGACAATCCCATCCTGTTCCCGTCGCCCCGCACCGGCGGCTATTGGAGCCCAGACGCAGTGTCCAGGATCAACCGGAAGCTGCTGGCGAAGGCTGGCATTGAGGAGCGTGTTCGCTTCCATGATCTGCGTCACACTTTCGCAACGATGGCCCTCTCCAGCGGCGTAGATGTGAAGACCCTGTCCAGCATGCTGGGCCACTATAGCGCAGGGTTTACGCTCGACACCTATACGCACATCACCAACGATATGCAGAGAGGCGCGGCAGAGAAGATCGGCGGCTTCATGGAAACGGCCACGGCCAAACCGGAACCAGAGCCGCCTGACCCGCCGGAGGAGAGCCGGTGCAAGGTAATCCCGTTCGAGAGAGTGGGATAACCGGGGATCTCCATATGGAAAGTCAGAATGCATCCGGAAAGGATGTACTCACAACTTGTCGAAAAAGTCCAGCTTATGCTTGATCTCATTGAGATAAGACACCCAAATGTAGCCGTCTCCGGTTTTCATCCCGGAGGCGGTTTTAATAAACCCATACACCATAAAAGAGGGCATAACAAAAGCGCGTAGTTGTCCCGGATTATGCGCGGTGGAGCCAGTTCCCGCTCGCGGGTGGTCGGCTTATTCATGGACTCGGTCGCTTGGATATACCGTTTCTCCTCTGCATTAGTAGCAATAAAGTCCACTTCCTTGTTTATCACAGGCAAGCATAAAAAGCATGCCTGTCCATATTCAACCAGCAGTTCAATGACAACTGATCGAGTTTGGAGTATGCTTGACCCATCGAATCGTTCCGCCGGGGAGTGATATGAGGAGGTATGATCCATGAATATGAAAGATGCATTTCGATTTCAGAATAAGCTGAAAGCTCTGATGTGTGAGGCCACTGCCATTCTTGAGGATCGGCGCAATATCGTCAAGGTCAAGACCACACATCTTCGGAGCAAGGTCATGTCCGATACCCAGGATGCTGTAGTGGAGGAAGCTGCTCCCAGTGAGTATGCCGGCCATGCCAACGAGGTAGCCGCCTTCCTCATGTCCCTGCTGGAGGAGCGGGAGAAATTGTGTCGGGCTATCCATACTGCCAAGAACTCTTTGGATTTGGATATGGACAGCGAGGTGGGCCTGAACCGGCAGCGTCAGGACCTGGCTGAGGTATTCCGCCACATGACCATGCTTCGCAACAGTGAAAAGACCATTGCCGGCGGAGGCTCCGGCTTCCGATTCAACGGCGAGGGAAACCAGGTCTCCTACCGCTGTGATGCCACGCAGGTCACCACCATCGACTTTGACCGGAACAAGATCCGAGGCATGGCCACGGCGCTCAGCAAGAGGGCCGACGAGATCTCCATGTCCCTGGACAAGTGTCTGGTCAACACCGAGGTATCCTATGAGCCGCCCTTTGACATGAATGACAGCTTTGAGGACATCCTCAGCGACTTCATCGAAAAGAGCACGGCTGCATAAATGCCGTCACCACACCTTCAGGTGTGGTGGGCGTGGCAGAATGGATAGGCAGTGATGATCGGTTCAGGCGCAGATGAATTATGATGCTGCGCATCCCCCGGCAAAGAATGGACTGCATCTGATGAATGCAACATGAGCTCATAACTCATTGTGAAAGGCTCGTCAGTCGACTCCATCCTCGTCCACCGAAATACTGTCATTTCTAACACACATCCATTGTCAAAAGCAGGATTCGACCTTACGCTTCTCTGATATTTGCCATAATGGCGTGATATTCTATTTATGAAGTCGCTTGTTCACCCAAGGGCTGCGGCCGTCCGGCAGGATCGCGGCAGGCCTATGGACACAGGCGGATAAGGATCTAAGCGGTTTTGAAATTCTGCCATGCCCACTGTACCTGAAGAAATTTCCACATAAAAAGACCTGAGCAGCAGGCGGCTGCCTGCTGCTCCAAAGAAACGATATGAGAAGTGGAGATGATGATCTCGTTCATCGGCACCTGGAGCAAAGCGCTCAGTGCATAGAGGTTATCTACACTGGGAAGGCTCTGGCCCCGTTGCCATTTGTAGATGGCTTGCGGCTCCTCAAATCCGAAATAGTGCTGGAGATCTCGGACTGTCAGGCCGCGATCCTTCCGGAGTCGGCAGATATTCGCCCCGGTAGCCACAGGATCGATGACAGGAAACTGAATCATGGACATATGGATCGCCTCCATTCATTAGGATGTCTCCGCCTCAGCGGAGTATCTTAGCATACCTGATGTGCTCTGAAATAGCAAGTGATCTTTGCCATTTGTAATGAAATCGTTATAGAGGAGTCTACTATGGGAACATTCACGGTGCCATCAGTATATCAGCCGGCGATTGCTGCGCTATGCCCTCTGGGGTGATCACACCAAGACAAAAAGAAGGAGATGATCAGCTGTGACGCAGTTGGTTCCATTGGACAAACGCAGTAAGAAAGCCCGGCGGGAATACCACGCGAAACAGCGTGGCTCCTGGCACGGGGTCAACCCTATCACCCGGACCGTACAGAGCAGGAAGATTTATGACAGAGCAAGAGTTAAACAAGCGGATCACCGAGATCTTGGAATCTACTAAAAACGAGCCCGGATGCGGCCGACGTTCCGGTCGCCAATATCGCCGCACCCAGTGTGTCAGGCACTCAGACCATCTTCTGTTTCTCATTCAACACAGCAGGTATGCACCAAACATGGGGTATATCATGGGAGACTATGAGAGATTAAGAACGTTACTTCATTCCGGACTGCATATTCAGTATATGAAGTCCAGCGATCGTCAACAGTATCTGAAGCGAAGATCCAATCGAAAGGTCCGTAAGTATTTCGGCCTATCAAAGAAGGGCAACCAGTATCGCAAAGTGTTCGAATACTGGTGGACGCTCTATTGAATTTAAGATAGGTCAAAGATTGACTTATAGCAGGAGGGATCCTGCTTCACGACCTACACAGCGTAGACATACGATCAGGAGTCGCCGACAACGGCGCTGATAGAAACGGCGAAAATGCGGAAATTTTCCTGTTAGGGATGAGTTAGGGATTTGTCAGTTTCAGCGGCTATCCTTACTCATGCCCCAGTCGCTTTTCTTCCCCTGAAACCACCGCTGAACAGCAATCGCCTTAGACACAAAAACCAGAACAAAAAACGAAGAAAAACCGCCTAAACAGGCGGTTTTTCTGCGAAAGGTGGTCCGAGTGACAGGATTCGAACCTGCGGCATCCTGCTCCCAAAGCAGGCGCGCTACCAACTGCGCTACACCCGGTTATGAAACGATGAATGCTACGAAGCGATGTGAGAGCACCAATCGTTTATTTGGACAGTAAACGTAGTATAGTATATTTTGAAAAAGATTGCAAGGGTTCTTTGACTATGATAAGATATTTTGCAGAAACGATGAGAGGTGACTCCCTGATGCGAATGAGAAAGAAGCCCAACTTGATTCCCCGGATGGAGCGCTGCGCAAGCTTCCTGATCCAAGATCCTAAGGAGCAGCGGGGCAACTGGCGGGCGCTGATGCCCCAGGCCAAGCAGGTTTGGCTGGAGATCGGATGCGGAAAAGGCCGCTTTACTGCTGAGATGGCCCGGCAGAACCCGGAGGTCCTGTATCTGGCGCTGGAGCGGGTGCCGGATGCCATGATCGTAGCGGTGGAGCGCTGTGCCAAGCTGGAACTGAGCAACGTGTTTTTCATTGACGCGGATGCGGCCAACCTGCGGGACTATTTTGCCCCCGGAGAGGTGGACCGGCTGTTTATCAATTTCTGCGACCCGTGGCCCTCCAACCGCCACGCCCGCCGCCGCCTGACCCACCAGAATTTCCTGGTGCTCTACCGCGGCATCCTGCCGGAGGGAGGAGAGATCCACTTCAAAACGGACAACCGCGATCTGTTTGAGTACTCTCTGTTCCAGTTCCCCAAGGCGGGATATGCCCTCTCGGAGGTGACCCGGGATCTCCATGCCAACGGAATCCAGGGCGTCATGACCGATTACGAGGAGAAGTTCCACAATCTGGGGACCCCCATTAACCGTTGTGTGGGGACCAAGCTGGCCATGGACCCCGAGCCGGAGTTTGTTCCCATCGCCGGACCCGGCACCGCGCCCGTCTCCCACCCGGAGCAGGAGGAAGAGCAGGCGTAATCCTGAAAAAAGAAACCCATCTGAACTGCTGGTTCAGGTGGGTTTCTTTTTTGGCATAAAAACACCGGACAGGCAAAAGATAGAGGAAAGCGCCGGAACGGGAAGGGGAGTGCCCATGAGAGACTATTTTTGCGGCTGGTATTTTAAGTGTCAAAGCCAGATCCACACGCTGGCCATGATCCCGGCGATCCACAGAAGAGGAAACCAGCGCAGCGCGTCCCTGCAGATCATCTGCGACAGCGGCAGCTGGAATCTTGCCATCCCCTGGAAGAACGGGCATGTGAAGGCGGACCGGCCGTGGTGCGCCATGGGAACCAGCCTATTTGAACCGGCGCGGGTTCACTTGGACGTCTGGACAGAGAACTGTCAAATCAGCGGGGACCTGCTCTTTGGAGAGATCACGCCTCTCGCCTATGACATCATGGGGCCGTTCCAGTACGTTCCCTTTCTGGAATGCCGGCACATGGTGTACAGCATGGAGCATCCGGTGTCGGGGAAAATCCGGCTCAACGGAGAGGTTTTGGATTTTTCCCAGGGGAGAGGTTATGTGGAAGGGGACCGGGGACATTCCTTCCCGCGAGGCTATGCCTGGACCCAGTGCTTTTTCCACGGCGGCTCCCTGATGCTGGCTGCGGCGGAGATTCCCTTGGGACCGGGACACTTCTGGGGCGTCATTGGTGTGGTGTATCTGGAAGGGAAGGAGTACCGTCTGGCCACCTATTTGGGAGCTAAGCTGCGGAAGCTCCGGGACGGAGAGATTTTGGTGACCCAGGGCAAGCTGGAGCTGTGGGCCAAGCGCCTTGGAGGAGAAGGAAGTGTGCTTCGGGCCCCGGTGCAGGGAGCCATGAAGCGGGTCATCCGGGAACAGGTGGCGTGTGAGGCCCGCTACGTTCTGAAAGAGCAGGGGCGGGTGCTGCTGGAGTTTACCAGCAATCAGGCGTCCTTTGAATTGGAAGCGCCAAACGGGGGAAAGGCTGGCAGGATTTGAGTCCTGCCAGCCTTTCTCCGCAGTGAGATGAGAAGAGATGGAAAAGAAGGGAAAATGTTAGTCTACATACTCCACACCGATCTGGGTGAGGATTTCGTCCACGAAGGGACGGGGGAAGCCCTTGCCGGTCTTGATGCCTTCCAGCTGGCCCTCCTCCTTGACCTTGACGGCCTTGGCGGCCTTGGCCAACTCCTCGGCGTCCTCGGGCTTGATGACCAGGATGCTGTCGCCGTCACCCACCAGGATGTCGCCCGGGCAGATGACCTGGCCGCCCACGCTGACGGGGAAGTTGATCTCACCGGGGCCGTTCTTGTAGGGACCGTTGGGGATAACGCCCTTGGCATAGACAGGGAAGTCGGTGAACTGGGCCAGCTCGTCCCGGTCACGGACACAGCCGTCGATGATGAAGCCGGCGATGCCGCGGCTGCGGGCATAGGTGGCCATGATCTCACCGCACAGGGCGCGGCTCATGCTGCCGCCGGCGGCGATGACCAGCACGTCGCCGGGCTGGGCCAGATCCAGGGCCTTGTGGAACATCAGGTTGTCACCGGCGGGGCACTTCACAGTGAAGGCAGTGCCCAGCAGGGGAGAGGAGTTCATGGGGCACAGCTCGGCCTGGACGGCGGAGAGGCGGTTCATGCAGTCGTCGATGTTGGCCACGGGGATACCGCGGAAGGCCTCCACCAGGCTGCGGTCGGGACGGACGATATTCTTCTTGATTCTGCATCCAACGGACATGATAAAATCCTTCTTTCTGTATCAACGATTTAAAGTGATTGAAAAATATGCGAAATGTGTGGTAAACTGTCAGTAACTTTGGGAGCCAGGAGATTGGCCGCCTCAGGAGGCGATTGTATGGATTTGACCGATATTGAAATGTTCCTCTCCATCGTCAGCACGAAGAGCATCTCCAAAACGGCGGAGGCGCTGTTTCTGTCCCAGCCGACGGTGAGCCACCGGCTGAAGCTGTTGGAGAAGGAGCTGAACTGTTCCCTGATCCTGCGCAGTAAGGGCTTTAAGCAGATCGAGCTGACGCCGGCGGGGGCGGATTTCATCCCCATCGCGGAGCGGATGATGTCCCTTTGGAAGGAGACCCGGCTGCTCCAGGGCCGCCGGGAGCGGACCCTGCTCACCATCGGCTGTACCGACAGCGTGAACGTGGCCCTGCTGGCCCCCTTCTATCAGCAGCTGGTCCGGGGCGGGACGGTGCTGGATCTCAATATCCGCACCCATCAGTCCTCGGAGCTGTACGGCATCCTGGATGCCCACGACATTGACCTGGCCTTTGTGTACTATCAGCTCTATTACAAAAACATCATTTGTGAGTGTGTTTTTGAGGAGCAGATGTACCTGGTCCAATCCTCCAACCCGGCGGTAGACAAGCCTGTGGTCCATACGGAGGAGCTGGACCCGGCCAAGGAGCTGTTCCTGAAGTGGGACGACCCCTATCAGATCTGGCACGACCAGTGGCTGACCAACTACGCCCGGCCCTGCTTCTCGGCAGACACTATCACCTTGATCTCCAAGCTGTGGAGCCCCAAGGAGCAGTACTGGATGATCGCGCCGGAGTCGGTGATCCATGAGATGTACAGCACCCACGGCCTGTATGTGAGTCGGCTGGAGAATCCGCCGCCCAACCGCAAGTGCTATAAAATCAAGCACCGCTTTCCGTTGGTCACCACGGAGCACGCGCTGAACTACTTTGAAGAAAACCTGGACCGATACCTCACCAACCTGAAGTTCGATCTGCATATCGGCCAGGTTTGGCAGCGGTATTAGTTCTTCCGGGGCAGCTTGGCCAGGGCCTGGCGCATACGCTCCATACCTTCCACGATGCGCTCATAGCTGCAGGCGTAGGAGAAGCGGACGTAGCCCTCGCCCTGGCTGCCGAAGGCGGAGCCGGGCACGGTGGCGATCTTGGCCTCCTCCAGCAGGTAGTTGGCCATGTCGGCAGAGGACATGCCGAAGGACTTGATGTTCATAAAGACGTAGAAGGCGCCGCCGGGGGTCTTGCAGCTCACGCCGTCCATGCTGTTGATGGCGGAGACCATGTAGTCTCTGCGGCGGGCGTACTCCTTCACCATCTCCTGCACATCGGGCTCGGCCTTCTCCAGGGCGGTGATACCGGCCTCCTGGACGAAGGAAGCGGCGCAGGTGTTGATGTACTGGTGGACACGGACCATGGCCTTGATGAAGTCCACGGGAGCGGCGGCATAGCCCAGACGCCAGCCGGTCATGGAGTAGCACTTGGAGAAGCCGTTGAGGGTGATGGTGCGCTCCTTCATGCCGGGCAGGGAGGCGATGCTGATGTGCTTCTCGCCGCCGTAGACCAGCTTTTCGTAGATCTCGTCGGAGACCACGATGAGGTCGTGGCGGATGGCCATGTCGGCCAGGCCCTTCAGGGTCTCATAGGATTGCACCACGCCGGTGGGGTTGCCGGGGGTGTTGATAACCAGCATGCGGGTCTTGTCGGTGATGAGGCTCTCCAGCTCCTTCAGGTCGATCTGGAAGTCGTTCTCCTCCTGCAGCTTGTAGCTGACAGGCACGGCGCCGAAGAAGTTGGGCACGTGGATGTAGTTGAGCCACACGGGATCGGGGACCAGGACCTCGTCACCGGGGTTCAGGAAGGCAGCCACGGCGGCATAGGTGCCTTCGCCCACGCCGATGGTCACCAGGATCTCCTCGGGGGTGTAGTCCACGTTGTTGTCCCGCTTGAGCTTCTCGGCGATGGCCTTGCGCAGCTCAGGGGTGCCGTAGTTGGAAGTGTAGAACACATTGCCCCGGCGGATGCTGTCATAGGCGGCGTCCTTAATGACCTGGGGGGTATCAAAGTCCGGGCGGCCGATCTCCATGTGGATGACGTCCGCTCCATTTTTCTGCATCTGGGTGGCTTTCTCCATCATGACACGGATGCCGGAAAAGGGGAGCATCTCCATACGCTTCGCAGTTTCAAACATATCCATTCTCCTTTTCATCATTTTGTGTGGGGGTTTTGTAAGATTAGTCAGTTTTTTCTCTTCCTGCTTGGTGGTGTCATTATAAACCGACGGAGCAATATTTGTAAAATGAATAAGGTAGATAATAAAAATAGAAAACGATGATATTTAAAAGATGGCACGAAGCGCGCGGCAGAGGCGTTCTGCTGTGGTACATACGAGGAGAAGCGAAGGAATGAGGAGGTTTTCCTTCTCTTTTTTATAAAAAGGAGAGAAACGTTTGTTTTGTGCTGCCGTTTTAAAAAATCTGCGTTCCTTTGTGATGAAATACAAAGGGCGTGATCTCCGAGAGGGAGCGGTCTGAATATAGGCAGCGTAGATAAAAGATATTTACGATTTGGATGGTGCGGCGCGGCAGAGTTCAATGGAGGGGCCAGCGTGCGATCTGAAGACTTCATTGACCGGAAAGAGGTGTCCTGGGACACCGCAGCCCCGTCCAATCGGGATGAAATAATCAGTGAATAAATATCAGGCTTACCGATTATTAAGAAAGGAAATAATTTGCGGCACAGAAGAAGGAATTTGGCCCCCTATGTCCGTTTGGACTCTGTAAATATTTATTTCATTAATATATTAGACTCAAAATATTTATTTGTCGAAAACTTTTGGGGATGTTATCCTTAAAACACAGAGCGGAGCCAATGGTTTTTGGGCAATTAAGATAGGAAAACCTCCTGTCGACACCGGTGACCCAAAAACTGGAGGCAAAGCCAAACAAACATTCCCAATAGCTGAAGAGCGGGATAAATATTTACGGGAGTTGAAATCATGGTTGAGAAGAAACGGAAAACTTTTGTCAAACGCATGGTGACAGCCCTGATTTTGGGAGTTATCCTGGGTATTGTCATCTCTTTGCTGAAACCCTACATGTCTGAGAGTGTTTGGAACCTTCTGAACAAGCTCTTCTTCCAGGACATCACCGTCAGCGAGGGCCGAAACGCCATCGGCCTGTTCTATATCGTTCAGACCGTCTTTACCAACGCGCTGAAACTGGCCATCGTGCCTATGGTCTTCTTCTCCATCATCATGTCTGTGTGCGGCATGAATGATATGAGAAAGCTGGGCCGCATCGCCGGCAAGACCATCATCGCCTTCGTTCTTTTCTATCTGGTGGCTTGCTTCTTTGCCGCGGTGGTTTCTGAGCTGGTCATCAACATGGGCCTGTACCGGGAGTTCGTGGTGGACAGCCTGGCCGCCGACGTCACCGAGGCCGAGACCAGCAACATCCTGGTTACCATCGTCAACGCGGTGCCCGACAATATGATCTCTGCCCTGGGCAACAACAATAAGATGCTGGCCGTCATCACCTGCTCCGTGGTCATCGGCGTGAGCATCGCCGCCATGGGCGACAAGATCAAGGTCTTTCGGACCTTCTGTGATGAGTGCAGCCAGATCGTGCAGAAGTTCCTGGACTTCCTCATCATCGTGTGCAGTCCCTTCTCCGTGTTCTGCATGATCACCCGCACCTTTGCCATCTACGGCATCGACCAGGTGAGCAACATCTTCTCCTACATCATTGTCACCATCATCACTCTGATTATCTATCTGCTGGTGGCCTACCCCATCGCCATCGGCGCTTCCACCCGCTGCAACCCCTTCATCTTCATGAAGAAGATGGTCAAGGTGGCCATCATCGCCTTCGGCGCCGCAGCCTCCGCCCCCGCCCTGCCCCTGAACCGGGAGACCTGCGTGAAGGAGCTGGGCTGCTCTGAGGAGGTAACCGACTTCGTCCTGCCCGTGGGCATGACCATCAACATGAACGGTACCGCCATCATGCACATCATTGGCACCGCCTTCATCGCCACCTGCGCCGGCCTGGACGTGACCCCCATGAACTACCTGACTATGACCCTGCTGGCCATCGCCGCTTCCATGGGTACCCCCGCCATCCCCGCCGCCGGTTCCGTTATGCTCTACGCCGTGCTCACCGGCGCCGGATTCAACACCGAGCTGTGCACCCTCATCTACTCTCTGGTGCTTGCCATGAACAAGCCCTGCGAGATGGTGCTGACCACCCTGAACGTGGTGGGCGACGCCGCGACCACGGTGATCGTCTCCACCAGCGAGAAGGAATTCGACAAAGACGTTTACAACAGCTGAAAAGCTTGCTGACCTTTCAGGACACAAACATAACGTGGCTCCGGCCGGCCCCTGGAAACGGGGGCCGGCCGGATGGATAAGCGGAGGATTTAGCATGTATACCTTACACGATGTGGGCGATCAGGCGCTTTTGGTAGAATTTGAAAATGAGATCAGCATGGCGGTGAACCGCAAGGTGGTGGCCCTGAAGCAGGCGCTGGAAGAAAAGCGCCTGCCCGGGATGGGAGAACTGATCCCCACCTACCGCTCCCTGGTGATCCATTACGATCCCCTGCGCGCCGACCTGGGAGAGCTGAAAGAGCTCATTGCCCAGTGTGCCCAGCACTTGGACGTCACCAGCCTGCCCAAGTCCATTGTCACCGAGATCCCGGTGCTGTATGAAGGGGAGTACGCCCTGGACCTGGAGGAGATCGCCCGGATCGAGGGGAAGACAGAAGAAGAGATCATCAAAATCCACAGCCAGAGCGACTACTACGTCTATATGCTGGGCTTTGCCCCCGGCCACCCTTACACGGCGCGGTTTGAGAATCCCTTCTCCTTCAAGCGGCGGGAGACCCCCAGAGTCCGCATCCCCGGCGGCAGCATCGTGGTGCAGCTGGGGCTGAGCGATATCATTCCCTTCGATCAGCCCTGCGGCTGGAACATCATCGGGACCACCCCCATCCTTGCCTGCGACTACCGCAAGGAGAACCCCTTCCTGCTGAAGGCGGGGCAGTGGATCCGCCACGTCCCGGTGGACAAGGCGGAGTTTATGGACATCAAGCGGCAGGTCGAGCTGGGCTGCTACCAGCCCAAGACCTATGAGAAGGAGGGCTGAACATGGGCATCGTAGTGGAAAATCCTGGTGTGCTGACCACCATTCAGGACGGCGGCCGGTACGGCTATGAGCAGTTTGGCGTCTCTCCCGCCGGTCCCATGGACCAGGAGTCCTTTCAGACTGCCAATATCCTGGTGGGAAATACCCGGGATGAGAGCGCCCTGGAGGCCACCATGCTGGGCCCCACTCTGCGCTTTACCCAGGACAATGTGATCGCCGTCACCGGAGGGGACATGATGCCCCTGCTGGATGACAAGCCCTGCCCCATCTGGCAGGCCGTGGCGGTGAAGGCCGGGTCTGTTCTGAAGCTGCGGGCGGCCCGCACCGGATGCCGGACCTACGTGGCCTTTGCCGGGGGACTGGATGTGCCCCAGGTCATGGGCAGCCGGGCCACTGGCGTGCAGAACAAGGTAGGCGGCCTGGAGGGCCGGAAGCTGGCCAAGGGGGACGAGATCGGATTTCGCGCCCCTCAGGCGGGCCTGACCAATATGGACCGCCGGATTTCCCAGCAGCGGGTGTCCGGAGACCGGGAGCACACCCTCCGGGTGATTCTGGGGCCCCAGGACGACGCCTTTACCCCCGCGGGCATTGCAACCTTCCTGGGGCAGCCCTACAGCGTGACCAATGACTTTGACCGCATGGGCTGCCGCCTGGACGGTCCCGTCATTGAGCATAAGGTGGACGGCAACATTATTTCCGACGGCATGGTGACCGGCGCCATCCAGGTGCCCACGGCGGGGCTGCCCATTATCATGCTGGCCGAGCGCCAGACCGTGGGCGGCTATACCAAGATCGCCACCGTCATCACCGCCGACCTGCCTGTCATTGGCCAGTGCCGGGCGGGGGATACCGTCCGCTTCCAGAAGATCACGGTGGAGCAGGCCCATGAACTTTGGCGGCAGGTGCAGCAGCGCCTGAACGCCCTGGAGCAGGCCATTCAGCAGCCCGAACCCCAGAGCCCTGCCCAGACTCCCCACATGCTGGGCCCTGTCCACCACTACCGCATTCGGGTCAACGGAAAAGTATATGAGACCTCCATTCAGGTGGTTTCCCAATAAATTCAGAAAGAGGTGCCTTTCATGTATACCATCGACTTAAACAGCGATATGGGCGAAAGCTTCGGCGCTTACCGCATCGGAAACGACGAGGGAATCATCCAGCACATCACCTCCACCAATGTGGCCTGCGGCTACCATGCTGGCGACCCCATGGTCATGGACAAGGTGGTCCGCATGGCCAAGGAGCGGGGCGTGGCTGTGGGCGCCCATCCCGGCTATCCCGACCTCATGGGCTTCGGCCGCCGGAAGATGGTCCTGTCCACCGATGAAGTGAAAAACTACATGAAGTACCAGATCGGCGCTCTCATGGCCTTCACCCAGAGCTATGGGCTGAAGCTGCAGCATGTGGCCCCCCACGGCGCCCTGGGCAACCTGTGCCAGTACGACCGGGAGACCTCCCGGGCCATCTGCGAGGCTGTGTATGAGATCGACCCCACCATCCGTATCTTCTACTGCGCCGGTGCCGTGCTGGGCGAGGAGGCCGAGAAGATGGGCCTGAAGACGGCGGCGGAGATCTTTGCCGACCGGGCCTACATGGAGGACCTGTCCCTGGTGCCCCGCAAGCAGCCCGGCTCCATGATCACCGACGAGGACCTGGCCGTGGAGCGGTGCATCAAGATGATTAAGGAGCGCAAGGTCACCGCCATTACCGGCAAGGAGATCGAGATCCAGGGCGACACCCTGTGTGTCCACGGCGACGGCGCCAAGGCGCTGGCCTTTGTGGAGCGCATCCGCAAGGAGTTTGAGGCGGAGGGCATCCAGATCCGGAACTTCCAGTGACACGCGGCCCCTCCAGAGAAAAGCATCCAGCAGCCCCATTGCAGTTGTTCTGCAATGGGGCTGCTTTCTAAGTAAATACAAGAATGCAGAGCGCCCCCGGAACCATTGGGCTCCGGGGGCGCTTTGCGTAGGTATGGAGAAGGGAAAACAATCAAAACTTATTTGTTCACCACGTTGATGGGGCTGCCGCTGATGTAAGCCTTCACATTGTCCACGGTGATGTCCATGATGCGCTGGCGGGCTTCCTTGGCGCCCCAGGACATGTGGGGAGTGATGATGCAGTTGGGAGCGGTGAGCAGGGGATTGTCCGCCTTGATGGGCTCGGTGTACACCACGTCCAGACCGGCGGCGCCCAGCTTGCCGGACTTCAGAGCGTCGGTGACGTCCTGCTCGTCAATGAGCTGGCCGCGGGAGTTGTTGATGAGGATGGCGCCGTCCTTCATCTTGGCGATATTTTCTTTGTTGATCATCTTCTCATTGTCGGCGGTGAGGTTGCAGTGGAGGAACACCACGTCGGACTGAGCCAGCAGGGTATCCAGATCCACGTATTCGGCAATGGCCTTGCCGGAGTCGTTGGGGTACAGGTCGTAAGCCAGCACCTTCATGCCCAGCGCCTTGGCGATGCGGCCGGTGGTCTGGCCGATGCGGCCAAAGCCGATGATACCGGCGGTCTTGCCGTCCAGCTCAATGAGGGGATAGTCCCAGTAGCACCAGTCAATGTGGTTGGCCCACTTGCCCTCGTGGACGGTCTTGTCGTGGTGGCCGATGTGGTGGCACACCTCCAGCAGCAGGGCGATGGCGTACTGGCCCACGCAGGCGGTGCCGTAGGTGGGCACGTTGCACACCAGCACGCCCTTTTCCTTGGCGTAGTTGTAGTCGGCCACATTGTAGCCGGTGGCCAGGAAGGCGATGAGCTTCATGTTGGGGCACTTGTCAATGGTCTCCTTGGAGATGGGGGTCTTGTTGGTGATGACCACCTCGGCGTCGCCGATGCGCTCAGCGATGATGGGGTCCTCCACATAGGAGGTGCGGTCATAGACGGTCACATCGCCCAGCTTGGCCAGCTCGTCCCAGCTCAGATCGCCGGGGTTCTCGGTATATCCATCCAAAACAACGATTTTCATGGTGGAACCTCCTGTCATATTTGGGTTTCTGATGTTTGGATTGTAGCACAGAAGAAGTTGTACATTATACGAAAATAAGGTAGAATAGTTGTACCAAATACAAAGCAAAGTGCGGTATGGTTGGAGATAGAAACAAGCATGGGCTTTGCGCGGGAAAGGGTGGAAAGAGAAATGTTTGTATCCAAAGAGACGGCGCAGGCCATTGTAGAAGAGATGAAGGCGGCCACCGGCCACGACATCAACCTCATGGACGACCAGGGCGTGATCCTGGCCAGTACCGACCCCAAGCGGGTGGGGGAGGAGCACGGCGGCGCCAAGCGGCTGCTCAGCCAGGGGCTTCAGCGCCTGGTGGTGTACGACGATGAGGAGCCCGGCACCCGGAAGGGCGTGAACCTGCCGGTTTATATGGAGGGCACCCCCGTGGGCGTCATCGGTATCACCGGAGCCCCGGAAGAGGTGGCCGCCCTGGGCACTGTGATCCAGCACATGACCCAGATCATGCTGCGAAACGCCCAGCGCATGGAGCAGGAGAGCCTGCTGGAGCAGGCCCGTCAGGGTTTTATTGAGAGCTGGCTGTTTTCCGAACAGGCGGAGCCGGGGGAGCTGGAGACCAGGGGCAAGCTGCTGGGTATCGAGATCCGGGCCCCCTGGACCGTGGTGATCCTGGAGGTGGAGGAGGGCAAGAACCAAGGAGGAAACTCCTTGGAAAAGGTGCGGGAAGTGCGCCAGGCCATGTTCCTGAAACACATCCGCCCCTATGTCAGCCGCCGGAAGGGGACCCTGTGCGCGGTGGTCAACCAGCGCATCCTGCTCATGTGCCGCAGCCAGGAGCCCCACAGCCTGCTGGCCTTTGTGGACCAGATCCGCAGCGAGCTGGAGTCGGCCTTCTTTGCCAAGGTGTGGGGCGGCGTGAGCGCCGAGGGCCGCAGTGAGTTGGAGGTCCGCCGGGCCTATCAGGAGGCCCGCACGGCCTGCCTGGCCGCCCGGTCGGGGGGAGGCATTCTCTTCTATAACCAGACTTCCCTGGAGTTTCTGGCCCAGAGCATCCCCAGAGCTATCCGCAAGGACCTGTACCAGCAGGTGCTGGGCGCCTGCTCAGCGGAGGAGCAGAAGGAACTCTTGGAGACGGTGCGGACCTATTACCGCTGTAACGGCAACACGGAACAGGCGGCTCAGTCCCTGTTCATTCACAAAAATACCTTCCACTACCGGCTGCAGAAGGTGCGGGAGAAAACGGGGTGCAATATCCGGGTGCCCCGGGAGAGCGTCCTGTTGTATCTGTGCAGCCTCTTTGCCCAGTTGGAAGACGAGGAAAGGAAGTAGCGCCATGTCCATTTATACAGACGCCCAATATGTGATCCAGACCGCCTTGGCTGCCTGTCAGCCCAACGCGGCGGTGCGCCGTGCCTTGGAAGGAAAGACCTTCTCATCCGGGAAGATCTACCTGGTGGCAGCGGGAAAGGCCGCCTGGCAGATGGCCAACTGCGCCGCCGGGCTGCTGGGAGAGCGGCTGAGCGGCGGCGTGGTGGTGACCAAGTATGATCACAGCAAGGGGGAGATCCCCGGCTGCACCGTCTATGAGGGCGGGCATCCCGTGCCCGACGAGAACTCCTTCCGGGGGACCCAGGCCGCCATTGACCTGGTGACGGGGCTCCAGAAGGAGGACACCGTGGTGTTTCTGGTCTCCGGCGGCGGCTCGGCCCTCTTTGAAAGCCCCCTGATCTCGGTGGAGGACCTGGCGGGGCTGACCCGCCAGCTGCTGGCCTGCGGGGCGGACATTGTGGAGATGAACACCATCCGTAAGCGTATGTCCCGGGTCAAGGGCGGGAAATTTGCCCAGCTATGCGCTCCGGCCCAGGTGTATGCCATTGTACTCTCCGACATTCTGGGGGACCCCTTGGACATGATCGCCTCCGGCCCCGCCTACCCCGACCGTTCCACCCGGGAGGACGCCTGGGCGGTGGTGAAGAAGTACGGCCTGGAGCTGACGGAGGAGATGAAGGGGCTGCTGGATGTGGAGACCCCCAAGCAGCTGGACAATGTGGAGACGGTCATCACAGGCAGCGTGCGGGAGCTGTGTGAAGCGGCGGCCGGGGCCTGCCGGGAGAAGGGCTATGAGACGGTGGTACTCACCGACCTGCTGTGCTGCCAGGCCCGGGAGGCGGGTTCCTTCCTAGCTTCCATTGCCAAGAGCCATGAGAACAGCGGCCGCTCTTTGGCCTTCCTGGCGGGCGGCGAGACGGTGGTGCGCCTCACCGGCTCCGGACTGGGGGGACGCAACCAGGAGCTGGCCCTGGCGGCTGCTCCGGGCATTGCAGGGATGAAGGACACCGTGGTGTTCTCCGTGGGCTCTGACGGCACCGACGGTCCCACCGATGCCGCGGGCGGCATGGTGGACGGCCAGACGGAGGAGAAGCTGACCCAGGCCGGGCTGTCGGTCCACCAGGTCCTGGGGGACAACGACGCCTATCACGCTCTGGAGCGGGTGGGCGGACTCATCCACACCGGCCCCACGGGGACCAACGTCAACGATGTGGCGGTGGTGCTGCTGAAACGGTGAGAGATTTTCTCTTGACAGGTAGAGAAAAAGGGAATAAACTGAAACATTGAAAACGGGGAGCTCGAATGGACGGGCTGAGAGGCAGGTTTTTCCTGCGACCCATTTACCTGATCTGGGTAATGCCAGCGGAGGGAAGATAGCGCCTGCGCGTCAATGTTCGCCCTGCCGGGGATGCCCGGCGGGGCGTTTTCTATTTTTGATAACTAGAGGAGAGATACCATGACTGCAAGCGTTGCCATTCAGTCTCTGCCCGCGGCGGAGAACGACCAGGAGCTGGTCCGTATCGTGGATGAGGTCATCGACTACATCCGCAGCACCGGCCTGAATTATTATGTGGGTCCCTTTGAGACCACCATCGAGGGCAGCGACTACGACCAGCTGATGGACGTGGTGAAGGAGTGCCAGCATGTGGCCATCCGGGCGGGAGCCAAGAAGGTGTCCGCCTATATCAAGGTGGTTTACGAGCCGGAAGGGGAGATCTTGACCATTGACCAGAAGGTTACTAAGCACCATCAGCAATAAGCTGCCCGCCCTGTTGGCGGTGGCGGTCCTGCTGGCCGTGTGGCAGCTGGCCAGCGCCAGCGGGCTGGTGCCCAGCTATATGCTGCCCTCCCCGGTGGATGTGGCCGTCGCCTTTGTGACGGACTGGCCCGCCCTGTGGGCCAACCTGTGCATCACCCTGCAGGAGGCTTTCCTGGGCCTGGCCATCGGCGTGGCCCTGGGCTTTGTCTTTGCCGTGGCCATGGATGCCTTTGAAGTGCTCTACCGGGCCTTTTATCCCATCCTGGTCATCACGCAGACCATCCCCACCGTGGCCATTGCACCCCTGCTGGTGCTGTGGTTCGGCTATGAGATGACTCCCAAGGTCATCCTCATTGTCCTGGTCACCTTTTTCCCGGTGACCGTGGGGCTGCTGGACGGCTTTCGGGCGGTGGACCGGGATGCCATCGGCCTGCTGCGCTCCATGGGCGCGGGGCGCTGGCAGGTGTTCCGCTACTTAAAGTGCCCCTCGGCCCTGCCCCAGTTCTTTTCCGGATTGCGCATTGCGGCGGCCTACTCCGTGGTGGGCGCCGTCATCAGCGAGTGGCTGGGCGGCTTTGGCGGCCTGGGGGTGTACATGACCCGGGTGAAAAAGGCCTTTGCCTTTGACAAAATGTTTGCGGTGATTTTTCTCATTTCCGCCATCTCCCTGGCCCTCATGGCTTTGGTTGAGTTTGCGGAGCGGCGGTGTATGCCATACCGCCGGTTGGATCAGCGGAAGAAATAGGAGGAGTTTTGATGAAGATGACGAAAAAGCGTTGGGCTGCGGGAGCCCTTGCCCTGGCTATGACCCTGTCTCTGGCCGCCTGCGGACAGAAGGGGACGGACAGCCAGAGCGCCAGCCAGTCCGGCAGCCAGCAGGAAGAGAAGGAGAAGATCACCTTCGTGCTGGACTGGACCCCCAACACCAACCACACCGGCCTGTACGTGGCCATTGCCAACGGCTATTTTGATGAGGCCGGCCTGGACGTGGAAGTGGTCCAGCCCCCCGAGGACGGCGCTGAGGTGCTGGTGGCCTCCGGCAAGGCCCAGTTCGGCGTGTCCTTCCAGGACTACATTGCCCCCGGCCTGGTAGGGGAGGAGCCCCTGCCTATTACCGCCGTGGCCGCCATCATCCAGCATAACACCTCCGGCATCATCTCCCGGGCTGGCGAGGGCATGGATACCCCCAAGGGCCTGGAGGGCCACAAGTACGCCACCTGGGACTTGCCCGTGGAAAAGGCCACCATCCAGCAGGTGATGGAGGCCGATGGCGGCGACTTCTCCAAGGTGGAGCTGATCCCCTCCACCGTTACCGACGAGGTCTCCGCCCTGGAGAGCCGCTCGGTGGACGCCATCTGGGTTTACTACGCCTGGGCCGGTATCGCCTGTGAGGTTGCCGGCCTGGCCACCGACTACTTCGCCTTCGCCGACATCGACCCGGTCTTTGACTTCTACACCCCCGTGGTCATCGGCAACAACGACTATCTGGAGCAGCACCCCGACTCCGCCAAGGCCTTCCTGGCCGCCCTGTCCAAGGGTTATGAGTACGCCATGGAGAACCCCCAGGAGGCGGCCGAGATCCTCATGGACGCCGCCCCTGAGCTGCGCAGCAACGAGGCCCTGGTGGTAGCCAGCCAGGAGTATCTGGCCGACCAGTACACCGCCGACGCCGCCCGCTGGGGCGAGTTTGATCCCCAGCGCTGGAGCGCCTTCTTCACCTGGCTCAATGATAACCAGCTGCTGGAGGGCACTGTGGACCCCAACGCCGGCTTCACCAACGACTATCTGCCCGCTGCCTGACCGTGGAAAAGCTGGAAGTACGCCATGTGAGCCTGGCCTTTGACGGCAAGCCCGTGCTGCGGGACGTCTCCCTCACCCTGCGGGAGGGGGAGCTGGTCTGCCTGCTGGGCGTGAGCGGCGGCGGTAAGACCACCCTGTTCAACGTCATTTCCGGTCTGCTCCGTCCCGATGAGGGCCAGGTGTTCCTGGACGGCGAGGACGTGACGGGAAAGCCGGGGCAGATCAGCTACATGCTGCAAAAAGACCTGCTGCTGCCCTACCGCACCATTCAGGACAACGTGGCTCTGCCCCTGCTGCTGCGGGGGATGAAAAAGAAGGAGGCCCGGGCCAAGGCCACCGCCCTGTTCCCCCAGTTTGGTCTGGAGGGGACGGAAAAGCTGTGGCCCGCCCAGCTCTCCGGCGGCATGCGCCAGCGGGCCGCCCTGCTGAGAACCTACCTGTTCTCCCAGAATGTGGCCCTGCTGGACGAGCCCTTCTCCGCCCTGGACACCCTGACCAAAAGCGCGGTGCACCAGTGGTATCTGGAGGTCATGGATCAGATCCGCCTGTCCACCCTGTTCATTACCCACGATATTGACGAGGCCATTCTCCTCTCTGACCGCATCTATCTCCTTATGGATGGGCGGACGGAGCACGAGGTGGTCATCCAGGAGCCCAGGCCCCGGCATTTGGACTTCAACCTGACGCCGGAGTTTCTGGACTATAAAAAGCGGATTTTGTCTCTGCTCCATACCCAGGCATAAAAAAGAACCCCCCAGTCCGTTCGGGCTGGGGGGTTTTGCTTGCAATCAGAAGGGACCGTAGCCGATGGCGTTGGCGATGACGATGAGGATGTAGGCCGCCACCATCATGGTACCGATGGACTTGATGGCGAAGCGGAACCACTTGCCGAAGTCCAGGCCGCACAGGGCGCAGGCCACGGCGGCGCCGGCGGGCCACAGGTAGTTGGTCAGGCCGTCGCCCAGCTGATAGGTGAGGACCATGACCTGCTGGTTGATGCCCAGAATCTGGCCCAGGGGGCTGAGGATGGGCATCATCATCACGGCCTTGCCGGAGCCGGAGACCACGAAGAAGTTCAGGCAGGTGACAAAGACGTAGATGATGAGCAGGGTGATGAGGGGGCTCTTGCCCTGCAGGGCGTTGCTCATGTAGTACACCGCGGTGTCCATGATGTTGGCCTGGTTCAGCAGCACCATGACGGAGTTGGCAAAGCCGATGGCCAGGGCGGGACCCAGGACCCGGGCAGCGCCGGCGGTGAAGCGGTTACAAGTCTCGTTGGGGGAGATGCCGAAGAGGATAGCCAGGAAGATCATGAAGATGATGTACATGGCGGTGATGTTGGGAAAGCTCCACTTCAAAACCACGCAGCCATAGCCCTGGATCACGGTGACCACCAGGAAACCGATCAGCGCCACGATGCGCTTCCAGTCCATGGACACTTCCTCGCCCAGAGCGGCGCTGGCGTCCTGAGACTGATACTCCTCGTAGCAGTAGCTCTTGGTGGGGTCCTTGCGGATCTTGATGGCGTAGTTCAGCAGGAAGATGAGGCCGATGGTGAAGAACACCACCAGAACCAGGAAGCGGTAGGCCATGCCGGAGAACATGGGCAGGCCCACGATCTGCTGGGAGACGCCAGTGGTAAACATGTTCAGCATGCCGCAGGCGAAGCTGCCGCAGGAGCCCAGGATCACGGTGGCCGCGCCCGTCATGCGGTCAAAGCCTGCGGACATGATGACCATGACGGCCAGACCGTAGAAGGGATAGGCGCCCTCGCCGTAGCCCAGCACGCCGAAGATGGTGAACAGCACGTACATAATGACCACCAGGCTCAGCTCTTTGCCCTTGGTGGCGCGGACCAGCTTGTGGATGCCGGCGGAGAAGGCGCCGGTGGACTCCAGCACGCCCAGGACACCGGAGACGATGAGCAGGTTGCCCATGATGGAGATGCCGCCCACGATGCCGTTATAGAAGGACTGGAAGTAGTCGGAGATGGTCAGGTACTCTTTTTCCACGAAGTTAAAGACGTCAGGATTGACGACCTCGCGGCCGGAGTTGGGGTCCAGAACACGCTCAAAGTTACCGCTGGGGACCACAAAGGAGACGGTCCAGACGATGAGCATGATGATGGCCAGGATCACAAAGACGTGGGGCATTGCCAGACTGCGTTTCTTCTTTTCCATAGTTCTCTGCGCGGCAGGCATCCGCGCACTCCTTTCGGTTTGATTGTGGTTGTCATGCCTGATTGATTTTCTATGGGATCGCTGGTGTTGGGTGGCTTATTTGCTGTGCTGCTCCAGCCACTCCATGGCGCAATTGGCGTGGATGGCCGCGCCCTTGTAGAACACGCTCTCATCCAGCACCATGTTGGGGTTGTGGTGGGGATACTGGTCGGGGCCGCCGGCGCCCAGGATCAGGAAGGCGCTGGGGACCTGCTCGGCCACGTAGCTGAAGTCCTCGGTGCCCGACATGGGGACGGTGACTTCAATGTTCTCCTTGCCCACCACCTCGGCAATGGCGGGGAGGAAGCACTGGGTGGTCTCCTCGTCGGTGTAGGTGCAGGGGCAGTTGAACATGGTGATCTCGTACTGGCCCCGCCAGGCCTTGGTGTAGGCGTCCACGATCTGGGGCAGGCGCTCCAGCACGTGCTTGCGGGCGTTGACGTCGTAGGTGCGCAGGCCGATCTGCAGGTCGGCGGAGTCGGGCAGGATGTTCACCGCGGTACCGGAGCGGAACACGCCGCCGGACAGGGTGGCCACTGCCTGGGGAGAGATCTCCCGGGTCATGAGCAGATTCAGGGCGGTGTAGATCTGGTTGGCGATCATGATGGGGTCCACACACAGCTCGGGAGCGGAGGTGTGGCCGCCCTTGCCCTGAATGCGGATGGCAAAGGTGTCCAGAGAGGAACTGGCCACGCCGGTGCAGTAGGTGACCTTGCCCACCGGGGTGGTGGAGAAGATGTGGATGGCCAGGGCGGCGTCCACCTTGGGATTTTGCAGCAGGCCGTCGTCGATCATGGTCTTGGAGCCGTAGCCCATCTCCTCGCCGGGCTGGAACATGAGCTTGACGGTGCCCTTCAGCTCAGACTCGTGGTCCTTCAGCAGCTTGGCTGCACCCAGCAGCATGGCGGCGTGGGTGTCGTGGCCGCACATGTGGCTGCAGGAGCGCTTGGAGCAGAAGGACAGGCCGTTGGTCTCCTCCATGGGCAGGGCGTCAAAGTCGGCCCGCAGCAGGATGCAGGGGGAGCCGCTGCCGATGGTTGCCACCACGCCGGTGGAAGCCTTCATGTCGGGGAAACCCATCTTGATGTACTTCTGGCGCACCGCCTCGTCCATCACGCCGCAGTGATGGGGCTCGATGCCCATTTCCCGCAGGCGCTTCTCGATGTAAGCTGCCGACTCGGGCAGGTCCATGCCCACCTCGGGGATCTGGTGGAGGTAGCGCCGGTCGGCCACGATCTGTTCCTGGAGCGCTTTGGCCTCCTGCAACAATTCTTTCATCTGGAGTCTCCTTTCTGGCTGAAACCATTTGCAAATATGGGGGCGCCCTGTCCGGCCCGCAGACCGGACAGGGGCAAAAACTTACGCTTGGGAAGCCGGGGCGGATTTGCCCTTCACCGCGGCGTAGATCACAGCGCCCACCACAAAGCCCACCACAGAGGGGATGAGCCAGTCAAAGCCCTGGCTGCTCAGGGGGATGAGGGACATGAGGTGATCCAGAGCGTCGGTGGAGATGCTGTGCAAGCCGTTGGCACGGGCCACCACAAAGGCGTCATAGGCGCTGACAATGGTAGCCATGTAGACCGCACCCTTCCAGGCGCCGTCGTTGGGAACCAGCCGCTTGCAGGTACCCAGGACGGTCATGACCACGGACATGGGGAAGATCAGGGTGAACAGGGGACCGGAGAAGGCCAGCACGTTGCTCACGCCGGTGGCGGACATGAGGAAGATGATGGCGGTGATGACCAGGGCGATGATCCGGTAGGGAACCTTGCCCCGGGTCCACTCAAGCACCCAGTCGGAGGCGGTGGCGATCATGCCGGCGGCGGTGGTGAAGCAGGCAAAGATCACGGCGATGGCCAGAACCACGATGCCGCCGTAGCCGGCCAGCTTCTGGACCAGGCCGTTGAGCAGAGCGGTGGAGTCCATGTCAGGGGCGAAGTAGGCGGTGCCGCAGGCGCCCAGCCAGCACAGGCCGCCGTAGACTACAACCAGGATGATGAAGGCCACGCCGATGGCACGGACCAGGATGTTCTTCTGGTCTTTGTACTCGGTGTATCCCTTGGCCCGGATGCTGCCCAGGAAGATGCCCGCGCAGATGAGGCCGGTGGGGATGTCGCCGGTGTTGTAGGCGGTGAGGGTGGCGTAGGTAAAGGCGTTGTCCACGGTGCCGCCGGAGGGGGAACCGATGGGCATGGCAAAGACCAGAACCACGATGATGAGCAGCGCCACCAGAAGAATGGGGGTGGCGTAGGCGCCGATCATGTCGATGACCTTGGAGCGGTTGCTGGCGAAGAAGTAAGCCAGGGCAAAGAAGATCAGCAGAAAGACCACATTGGCCCAGCTGGGTACGTTGGGGAAGATGCCCCGCATACCCGTCTCACAGGCCACCGCGCCGCAGCGGGGGATGGTGCCGAAGAGGACGATGAGCAGGCCCACCACCCGGAACATCTGGTGCCACCAGGAGTTGATGTGCCGGGACAGGTCCACAAAGTCGCTGCCCATATTGACCACGGCGTACATGGCCAGCATGGGGAAGAAGATGCCGGTGAGGGTCATGCCCAGGATGCCAGGGATGACATCGGCACCGGTGTTGATGCCGATTGCGGGAGGAAAGATCAGGTTGCCCGCGCCGAAGAAGATGGCGAACATAGCAAACCCTAGTACCAGAGTGTCACGTGTCCGCCCCTGTTTCATTTTGCGGCCTCCTTATCATAGATCTTCAGGCCGTTGGAATAGGTCTGAAGGACGTAGACCTGATCGATGCGCTCGGGCTCCACCGCGAGAATGTCCTCGCTGAGCACGGCGAAGTCGGCGTGATAACCAGCCTTCAGCTGGCCGATCTCGGGGATGCCCGCCACCATGGCGGCCTCTCGGGTGTACAGCCGGATGGCGGTCTCAATGTCCACCGCCTGGCCCTGGCCGCAGTCGTAGCCGTCCCAGGCCTTGCGGGTGACGCCGCCCTTGATGCAGGGGAAGGGATCGGAGGGCACCGCCCAGGAGGTGGCGGGGGCGTCGGTGGAGAAGCACAGAGGCACGCCCTGCTCCAGCATGGTTTTCACGGGATAGGAGTTCTCGATGCGCTCAGGAGCCAGGTTGGCCCGGTAGCTCTCGATTTCCGCGTACAGGAAGATGGGCTGGGTGGCCACGGCGATGCCCTTCTCGGCGCAGCGGCTGATGGCCCGCTCAGAGGGCTCGGTGACGTGTTCCAGACGCAGGTGGGGAACGTCGCCCTGGGTCCACTTCTCGTCGCCGTAGACCCGGTCCACAATGCGATCAATGGCCCGACCGCCCATGGCGTGCATAGACAGCTGACACTGATGCTCCTTGCAGTAGGTGAGGGCGCTTTCGATGAGGAAGTCGGAGCAGACGGGCAGACCCACATCGGAGTCGGAACCCAGGTAGGGCTCGTTCATCCAGGCGGTGCGGCCGGACACGCTGCCGTCGCCGATGAGCTTGAGGCCCGCGGCGAAGATCTGCTGGCTGCGGTCGAACTGGGACTGGGGCAGCTGAAGGCTGTTGTCCTCCGCAAAGAAGTCCCACATGTAGTAAATGCCAACCTTCTGGGCAAAGCCCTTCTCAGCGGCCTTGGTGTAGATGCCGTAGTTGTCTCCGGGGTCCAGGTTGCCCATGTCGCAGATGGCGGTGATGCCCTGGGAGGAGAGCAGCTGGCCCAGATCCACCACCAGGTCCACCTTCTGCTCCTCGGTGGTCTCGGGGATCAGAGGTGTGACCAGGTTGCGGGCGTTCTCACGGAGCACACCGGTGGGCTCGCCGTTCTCGTCCCGGTCGATCTTGCCGCCCTGGGGATCGGGGGTGTCCTTGGTGATCCCGGCCAGCTCCAGGGCTTTGCTGTTGACGCAGCGGATGTGGCCGCAGGTGCGGATGATGGAGACGGGGGAGTCGCTGCAGCCCTCGTCCAGATCCCAGCGGGTGGGGGAGCGGCCTTCGGCCAGCTTGCCCTCGTCATAGCCCCAGCCTTCGATCCACTTGCCGGGGCCCTGTTCCTCACGGACCCGACGGATCTCGGCCTTCAGCTCTTCGATGGAATGTACCTTGGGGGGCAGACTGGAGATCTTCTTGCTGAAGTCAGCCAGCATGACCGGGTGCATGTGGGCGTCCACAAAGCCGGGAATGACCCGCTTGCCCTGCAGGTCTACCGTCTCATAGGAGCCGGCGGGCAGCTGGTCCTGGGGACCGACCCAGGCGATGCGGCCGTTTTCCACCAGCATAGCCTCGGCATAAGGGTTGGCGTCGTCTGCGGTAAAGATCTTACCATTGATATAGGCAATATTCCTATTAGCGTGCATAGAGCACAGCCCCCTTTCTGTGATAACTGTATAAACAGCAAATAGCATGCCAAGAAAAAGAAAAATGGCGCTGATATCCGCTTTTGGATTTCAGCGCCATCGCTTTTCCTAAGTGTAATGGCAGATATTCGCCAATGTCAAGGGAAAAGGGATCACTTTATCAGGATAAACAAATTGAAGGGAACAGAGGAAATGAAAACTGGGGAAAGTGCCTATGGAATTCGAAAATAAAAATTTTTTGATTAAAAATCAAAAAAAATTGATAAAATCAAAATTTTTGTTTTTCTTTGAGCCCCAGTTTTTCCATGCGGTATTGAAGCTTCTGGGGGGAGATGGACAGCTTCTCCGCTGCGGCGTTCAAACGGTTGGTTTGGCTGAGGGCGGCGGAGATGATATCCCGCTCATACTGCCGCAGCAGGGCGTTCAGGTCCACCTTTCCCTGGCTTACCATCTCCTGTACCTGCTGGGGGGATGGGGCGTGCTGAGGTGTGGGCGGGGCAGCCGGCGCGGCGGCGGGGGATTCCTGCTCCGGCTGGAAGCGGGAGAGGAGCTCCTGTACCGATTTCAGGGTGATGAGGGAGCTGGTCTCAATGTTGAAGGCCCCCTCGATGGTGTTTTTTAACTCCCGGATGTTGCCCGGCCAGGACCAGCGGGTGAACAGGTCCTGGGTCATGAGACTCAGTCCCTGGATGTGCTTGCCCATTTTCTGGTTGTACCGGTCAATGTAGTGCTGGGCCAGCAGAAGGATGTCCTCCGGCCGCTCCCGCAGAGGGGGCAGCCACAGCCGCACCACGCCCACCCGGTAGTAAAAGTCGGAGCGCATGCGGCCCTGCTGGATCAGAAGCTCGGGCGTCTCGTTGGAGGCGCACACAATGCGCACATTGAAGCGGATGTCCTCCTTGCCGCCCACCCGGCGCACCTTCTGTTCCTCCAACACTTTCAGCAGCTTGGCCTGCATGGCGGTGTCCATGGAGTTGATCTCGTCCAGAAACAGGGTGCCGCCGTCGGCCAGTTCAAACAGACCCTTTTTGGACTCCGCACCGGTGAATCCGCCCTTCTCCGTGCCGAAGAACATGCTCTCCAGCAGGTTTTCCGGAATGGCGGCGCAGTTTTGAGAGATAAAGGGGCGGTCGCGGCGGGAACTGAGACTGTGCAGCGCCTGGGCGAAGAGCTCCTTGCCGGTGCCCGTCTCGCCGTAGATCAGGGTGGCGGAGTCGTTTTTGGCGATCTCCTTCACCTGCTGCTTCAGCTGCTGGATGTCGGGGCTGGCGGTGACGATGTCGTCCAGCACGGAGTGAGATTTGGGAATGGGAGCGGAGGGCTGGATGTTGTCAATTTTCAAAATGTGGGCAATGTCCACAGCCCCCTGAATGCCTCCGGCTTCGTCCAGAATGGGATAGGTGGTGGTGGACATGGTGATGCGCAGGTTTTGGCTGGTCAACTCCTGCTTTTCTCCCACCGTCACCTTTCCCGTTTGCAGGGTGCGCATGACGGTGCTGTTGCTTTCGTTCAGCTCGGGGTAGACGTCCAGCAGGTGACGGCCCAGAACATTGCGGGTAAACTGATCGGACAAGGGCAGAGTGGTGCAGGGGCGGTAATACTCAATGATGCCGTCCTTGTTGACCACCATCAGCCCCTCCATGGAGTCTCCGTTGGCGCTGAGCAGGCGGGTGATCTGCTGAAGATACTCTGTCATGGTCCGCACCTCCCACATAAGTCCCGGCCAAAACCGATCCTGCTCCTAGTTTACGATAAATTCGCCCCGGGTGCAATCCAAATTTTCCCGGTGTGTCAAAGGGAGGGAAAGGCGTCGGATAGCTGGGACTCACCCAGAACGCGGATTCCGTGCTCTGTCAGCAGCTGGGCTGCCACGCCGCTGCCCGGGATCAGGCGGCGGGAGAAGGTGCCGTTGTAGATCTGGCCATGGCCGCAGGAGGGGGAGCGCTCCTTCAAAATGGCCAGGGTGCAGCCGTGCTCTCGGGCGGCAGCCAGAGCGGCCTGGGCCCCTGCTTCATAGGCGGCGGTGACGTCCCCCCCGTCCCGGTTCACCACCCGGCCGTCCTGCTGACGCTCGGCGGGAGTGCGGGGCGTGGGAAGCCCGCCCAGTACCTCGGGGCAGACGGGGATGAGGGTGTGGCCCTGGGCGCGGAGGGCCTCCAGCTGGGGAAGGGCTTTCCCGGTTCCGTCGTAGCGGCAGGGGGTGCCGAGGAGACAGGCGCTGACCAGAATGTTCATGGGAAGAAAACCTCCTTTGAAAAAAGGCCCGCCGCAAATGCGGCGGGCCTTGTGGGGTGAAATCAGTGGGTCAGATAATACTTGACCAGAGTTTGCAGCAACTCGTCCCGGTCTACCTTGCGGATGAGGGCGCGGGCGTTGTTGTGATTGGTGATATAGGTGGGGTCCTCGGAGAGAATGTACCCTACAATTTGGTTGACAGGGTTGTAGCCCTTTTCCTGAAGGGCCTGGTACACAGAAGCCAGGATCGCCTTGATCTCCAAATCGCGCTGGTCCCCCAGACTGAATTTCCGGGTGAAATCCATCTCGTCCATCAAAACACCTCCTAAACTAAGCATGGAACAGTTGTGCTTAGTTTACTCCAAAAACGCCTTGGTGTAAAGGGTAGAGCGGGAAATTTTAAGAAAAATTTAGAGATCCTGCCCCTCAGAAGGCTCAGTGGGCTCTGATTTGGAGACCTCCAGCCGGAAAAAGCAGCTCAAAACATAAAGAGCGGCGGCCAGGACTGCGGCGATGAGGAGGGAAAGGGAGGGCTGGCCCATGGAGTAATAGTGCATAGGGCTCAGGTCGGGATCGTAGCCCATGAAAACCTGGGTGATAGTGGAATAGGTGACGTAGTGGGCAAGGAAGGGGAAACAGAAGGTGACCGCAGCCAGAACGGCGGCGGGTGCGAGCATGCCGCGCCGTCCCCGTTTCAGCAGGGGGAGGGCGGTGAGCAGGACCACCAGGGCCCAGAGCACCCAATATAGATTCCGCTGATTGGAATAGAGGGAGGGGGGCAAATCAACCCGCCAATAGAGACACCAGAATCCCGCCAGCAGGGGAACGCTTACAACGGGAAAGGCCTTCCAGACGGAGAAGGGAGCCCGGCGCAGCCGGAGTTGGGACGGCTTGGGCAGGGAGAAGGAGAGACGGCGGCCCCCTTCTCCGGCCAGTCTCCGGGCCAGAAAGCGAGTGAACAGAGTGAAGACCACGGCCAGGAGGGTTTGGATCAACAGAGACAGAAGCAGATACAGAACAACGGTCAGAGTGAAGGAGCCGGTGAACCAAAGGGAGACAAACCGAGTGACGAAATTCACAGAGCCGCCCAGTAAGATCAGGGAAATCAGGATAGAGACGGCCGACCAGCTGACAAAGAAGGCCATGGTCCAGGTGCCCAGCTGGAACCATTTGGCGTGGTAGGTGTAGTGGGCCTGGAGATAAATGCCGTAGGACAGACAGGCCAAATAGATGAGCCAGCACACGGGGAGAGGGACAAACTGAGCCAGCAGGAAAAACAGCAGTCCGCCGCCGATGGAAAAGGCAAAGGACAACAGGTTCTGCCAGTCGCTCTTTTCCAGAGTGCGCACCGGGGCCTTGGGGTCCAGCAGCTCGTCTACCGTTACCCCCAGGGCGCGGGCCAGGGCCACCAGGGTCCCCACATCGGGATAGCTGCCGCTCTCCCAGCGGGAGACCGACTTGTTGGAGACTCCAAGGCGGTCGGCCAGCTCCTGCTGGGTCAGATTTTTGGCCTTTCGGAACTGCCGCAGGCGCTGGGCAAATTCCATCTCGTTCATGGTAACACTCCTCTCGTATTGGTCAGAGCGCTCTTCTTTCTGCCTCTATCATACCGGAAAAAGGGTCCCGCCGCTACCCCGCAGGGTGAGAATTTGCTCTCGCAGGGCGGGAATTTCCAAAAAGCATCCCTGCCGGACCAGAATGGGTCCGGCAGGGATGAAAGAAAGTTGGCTAGCAGCCCGGCGAGGAGAAGGCCGGTGTATTTTCAGCCTTTCCCACGGGGCAGAAGCGAAACGGAGTTTCGCAGGAAATTCTTTTGCCTGTTTTGGTTTTCAAGAAAACATCCCGGTCAAATCAAGGCAGATTCGACCGGGATGAAAGAAAATCGGCAAGCTGCCTGGCGAGGGGAAGGCCGGCTTATTCGCCGACCTCTCCCACGGGGCAGAGGCGAAACGTAGTTTCGCAGGAAATTCTTTTGCCTACTTTTCTTTTCAAGAAAAGTAGGTCAGCGGAGGACGGCGCCCAGCTCCTTCTCCAGGGTAGCCAGGATGCTCTTCACATCCTCGTCGGCCTCCTCGCCGGTGAGGGAGCGGTCGTCCGCCCGGAGGACCAGGTTGAAGGCCACGGACTTCTTGCCCTCAGCCACGCCCTTGCCGCGGTAGATGTCGAACAGGTTGCAGTCCTTCAGCAGGCCCTTGGCACCCTTGCGGATGCACTCCTCCAGCGCGCCCACGGTGACGGCCTCGTCGCAGACCACGGCGATGTCGCGGGTGACGGCGGGGAACTTGGGCAGGGGGACGTACTCGGGATCGGGACCCTTGGCGGCCATGAGCTCGTTGAGCTCCAGCTCAGCGCAGTAGAACTGGGCGTCCACGCCGTAGTTCTGGGCCACCAGGGGATGGATCTGACCCATGACGCCGATGCGGCGCTCGCCGGCGTACACATCGGCCACCCGGCCGGGATGATAGGAGGGATTGGTCTCCTGAGGCACCACAAAGCGGATGTCAGCAGCACGCAGGTCCTTGAGAACGGCCTCCACGCAGCCCTTCATGGCGTAGAAGTCCATGTCCTCGCCGTAAGCGCCCATGGACAGGATCTTGTTCTCTACAGCCAGACCGTCCTCGCCGCCGGGCAGGTAGATGCGGCCCACCTCGTAGAGCTTCACATTCTGGTTGCGGTAGTTGTAGTTCCGGGTCAGAATCTCCAGCATGGAGGGCAGGACAGTGGTGCGCATGATGGAGGTGTCCTCGCCCAGGGGGTTGAGGATCTTAAAGGACTCCCGGCGCTTGTCGTCGGCGCTCCAGCGGATCTTGTCGTAGCAGGTGGGGGAGATGAAGGAGTAGGTGATGATCTCATCAAAGCCCAGGCTGCGGCACATGGAGCCCAGCTGACGCTCCAGCTTCTCCTCCTCGGAGAATCCGCCCAGGGTGGTCTGGCCGCGCATGAGGGTGGTGGGGATGTTGTTGTAGCCGTGGAAGCGGGCAACCTCCTCGGCCAGGTCGGCCATGCCGATGACGTCGCCGCGCCAGGAGGGAACGGTGACCTGATCGCCCTCCACCTGGAAGTCCAGCTTCTTCAGGATGGAGACCATCTCATCCCCGGCAATGTCGGTGCCCAGCAGGCCGTTGATCTTCTCAGGCTCCAGCTTGAGGACCCGGGGCTGGGGCACATAGTTGAGAATGTCGATGGTGCCGTCCAGCACCTCGCCGGCGCCCAGCATCTCCACCAGCTCGCAGGCGCGGTTGACGGCGGGCAGGGTGTTCAGGGGGTCCAGGCCCTTCTCAAACTTGGCGGAAGCCTCGGTACGCATGCCCAGAGCCAGAGCGCCCTTGCGGATGCAGGTGCCGTCGAAGCAGGCGGACTCGAAGACCACGTCCACGGTGTCGTCCACGATCTCGCTGTTCTCGCCGCCCATGATGCCTGCCAGGCCCACGGCACGGGTCTCGTCGGCGATGACCAGGTGGTTGGCGTTGAGCTTGCGGACCTGGCCGTCCAGGGTGGTGAGCTCCTCGCCCTCCTGGGCCTGACGCACGATGATCTTGCCTCCCTTCACGTAGCGGTAGTCAAAGGCGTGCATGGGCTGGCCGTACTCCAGCATGACGTAGTTGGTGATGTCCACGATGTTGTTGATGGGACGCACGCCCATGGCGCGCAGGCGCTCCCGCATCCACTTGGGGGAGGGGGCGATCTTCACGTTGCGCACCATGCGGGCGGTGTAGCGCTGGCACAGGTGGGCGGCGGGAGTCTCCACATCCAGCAGTTCCATAAGGTCGCCCTCAGCGCCGCCCTTGACCACGGGCTCGTGGAGGGTGAGGGGAGCGTCGAAGGTGGCGGCGGCCTCGCGGGCCAGGCCGATGACGGAGAGACAGTCGGGGCGGTTGGGGGTGATCTCAAACTCCACCACGTGGTCGTCCGCGCCGATAACGGGCTTCAGGTCATCGCCGGGCTTGCAGTCCTCGCGGAGGATGAAGATGCCGTCGGGGATGCAGTGGGGGAACTCGGCCTGCTGGGCGTGGAGATCCTCCAGGGTGCAGATGGAGTCGGACTTGGTGTTGTAGGCCACCATGTCGCCCTCGTGGAGGTTGGGGCAGGCGGTGTCGGGAGAAGCGGTGGAACCGCCCAGGTCCAGGCAGGTGTGGAAGGAACCGTCAGGCTGCGTGGCGCACTCCAGCACCTTGGCAGCCACCACGGGACCATAGATTTTGTGGCCGGGCTGGATGTCGGCGGGGATGGAAGGCTTCTCCTTGTCCAGGGGCTTGTAGTCGCCCAGAATGGCGGCGGGGGTGATGACAGCATAGGGGAAATCACGGGTGTCCAGGCCCAGCTCGGAAAGACCGCACAGCATGCCGTTGGACACCACGCCGCGCAGCTTGCCCTTTTCGATCTTCTTGCCGCCGGGGAGGGTGGACTTGTGCATGGCTACGGGGACCAGGTCGCCCACATGGACGTTCCAGGCGCCGGTGACGATCTGGACAGGCTCGGCCTGGCCCACATCGATCTGGCAGACCCACATGTGGTCGCTGTTCTCGTGGCGGGCCATCTCCAGCACCTTGCCCACCAGCACGTTGGAAATCTCGGCGCCCAGGTCGTAGGTGACCTCCACCTTGGAGCCGGAGAGGGTCATGGCCTCGGCAAATTCCTTGTCATTGGCCGCAACGGGGACGAACTCGTTGAGCCATTTACGCGATAAATTCATATATGAAAACTCCCTTATCTGTTTTGTAGGGGCGCATATCATGCGCCCGTGGGCGGCTGATAGCCGCCCCTACGGTTCTGAGGCTGCGCCTCAGAACTGCTCCAGGAACCGAACGTCGTTCTCGAAGATGAGACGCAGGTCGGCGATCTTGAAGCGGCGCATGGCGGTACGCTCCAGGCCGATGCCGAAGGCCCAGCCGGAATACTCGTTGGGGTCGATGCCGCTCATTTCCAGCACGCGGGGGTGGATCATACCAGCGCCCAGCAGCTCGATCCAGCCCTCGCCCTTACAGGTGGGGCAGCCCACGCCGCCGCACTTGTGGCACTGCACGTCCATCTCGCAGGAGGGCTCGGTGAAGGGGAAGTGGTGGGGACGGAAACGGGTCTTGGTGCCCGCGCCGTAGAGCTTCTCCACCACAGTGTTCAGAGTGCCCTTCAGGTCGGCCATGGTGACGTTCTTGTCGATGACCATGCCCTCCACCTGGTGGAACATGGGGGAGTGGGTGGCGTCCACCTCGTCCTTGCGATAGACGCGGCCGGGGGCGATGATGCGGATGGGCAGCTCCATGGAGTCCATGGCACGCACCTGCATGGGGCTGGTCTGGCTGCGGAGCATCACCCGGCTGTCCTTGTCAAAGTAGAAGGTGTCGCTCCAGTCACGGGAGGGGTGGCCCTCCTCGGCGTTGAGGCGGTCGAAGTTCAGCTCGGCCAGCTCCACCTCGGGGCCGTCCAGCACGGTGAAGCCCATGCCGATGAAGATCTCCTTGATCTCGTCCAGGGCGATATACATGGGGTGACGGTGGCCCAGCTTCATGTTCTTGCCGGGGACGGTGACGTCCAGGGCCTCAGCCTTCAGCCGGTCCTCCAGGGCCTTGGCCTCCAGCTCCTTGCCTTTGGTCTCCAGAGCCTGCTCCAGGGCGGCGCGGACCTCGTTGGCCAGCTGGCCCATGGCGGGGCGCTCCTCGGCGGAGAGCTTGCCCATCATCTTCAGCACGGCGGTAAGCTCACCCTTCTTGCCCAGGTACTGGACCCGCAGGGCGTCCAGCTCGGCGGCGGACTGGGCCCCCTCAAAGGCGGAGAGCGCCTGGGAGCGAATGTTTGCTAACTGTTCTTTCATGGCGTAAAACTCCTTCTTGGATGTGTTTAGAGAAACAAAAAAGCCTTTCGTTCCCAACACTGGGACGAAAGGCAATCCTTCCGCGGTACCACCCGCATTCGCGCCAAAAGCGCGCACTTGACGTCCGGTAACGGCGGAACCACCGTCCCCCTCTCAGGGGCCGCTCACGGGCGAACCAAGGGACACTTTCCAGGCAGGCTTTCAGCCGGTGACCCGCCCTCTCTTGGAAAAGCAAACTCCCTATTTTCCCGATCTTCGCAATTTACTACCCGTATTTATAGCACACATTTGAAAAAATTGCAAGCCCCGCCAGGGAAAAGAAATCCTCCAAATAACCTATTGACAAAGTAGGGAAATAGGCGTATTCTGGCCTCACAAGAAAAAAGAGGAAATCCGGTGTTTTCCGGAAAAAATCCTGGGGAAAAATGGACAAAGGGATATTGGCGTGATACAATATAATTCTATCTGCTAAGTCTCACAGAATCCGGGAAGGATTGGATACAAGGTCCGGTTTGACCGGAACATGATAAACGGAGGGAACCATCCCATGTTGGAATTACAGCACATCAGTTATGACGTGGAGCAGGACGGCGACAACAAAGGCATCCTGCGGGACATCAACCTGACCATCAATGAGCGCTTTGTGGCCATCACCGGTCCCAACGGCGGCGGCAAGTCCACCCTGGCCAAGGTCATTGCGGGCATCTATAAGCCCACCACCGGCCGCATTCTGCTGGACGGGGAGGATATCACCGATCTGGACATCACCCAGCGGGCCCAGAAGGGCATCAGCTTTGCCTTCCAGCAGCCCGTGCGCTTCAAGGGCCTGACGGTGAAGGACCTTATCACCCTGGCCAGCGGCAAGAATATCGGCGTGCCCGAGGCTTGCAACTACCTGTCTGAGGTGGGCCTGTGCGCCAAGGACTATATCGACCGCGAGGTGGACGCCTCTCTGTCCGGCGGCGAGCTCAAGCGCATCGAGATCGCCATGATCATGGCCCGGGGTACCAAGCTCTCTGTCTTTGACGAGCCCGAGGCGGGCATCGACCTGTGGTCCTTCTCCAACCTCATCCAGGTGTTTGAGCACCTCCACGAGAAGATCCAGGGCTCCATCCTCATTATTTCTCACCAGGAGCGCATCCTCAACATCGCCGACCGCATCATCGTCCTGGCCGACGGCAAGGTCCAGCAGGACGGCGCCCGGAAGGATATCCTGCCCGGTCTGCTGGGAGAGGCGCCCTCCATGTGCAGCGCCCTCACCGACAAGGTGCGCTGAGCTAAATTATCTTGTTCCCAGAAGGAGTATGCAATATGGATGCCATTCAGAAAAGCCTGCTGGAGCAGGTAGCAGAACTTCACGAGGTGCCTGAGGGCGCCTATAACATCCGGGCCAACGGCAAGGCTGCCGCCCGGAACACCACCGCCAACATTGACATCGTCTCCAAGGACGACAAGGACGGCATTGACATCATCATCAAGCCCGGCACCAAAAATGAGAGCGTCCACATCCCCGTGGTCCTCAGCCAGAGCGGCCTGCAGGAGACGGTGTACAACGACTTCTTCATCGGCGAGGGCTGTGACGTGACCATCGTGGCCGGCTGCGGAATCCACAACTGCGGCGTGCAGAATTCCGAGCACTCCGGTATCCACACCTTCCACGTGGGGAAGGGCGCCCGGGTGCGCTATGTGGAGCGCCACTACGGCGAGGGCGACGGCCTGGGTGAGAACATCATGAATCCCACCACCGTGGTGGAAATGGACGAGGACAGCTACATGGAGATGGAGACCACCCAGATCAAGGGCGTGGATTCCACCGTGCGCACCACCAACGCCACTCTGGGCGCTCGTGCCACCCTCATCATCAAGGAGAAGGTCATGACCCACGGCAAGCAGCTGGCCAAGTCCGACTTCACCGTGGAGCTCAACGGTGAGGACTGCCACACCAACGTCATCTCCCGTTCCGTGGCCCGGGACCAGTCCAAACAGGTGTTCCTGGCCCGCATCAACGGAAACGCCCGGTGCTACGGCCACTCCGAGTGCGACGCCATTATTATGGATCAGGGCGTGGTGGCCGCCATCCCCGAGGTGACCGCCAACTGCGTGGATGCCAGCCTGGTCCACGAGGCTGCCATCGGTAAGATCGCCGGCGAACAGCTCATCAAGCTGATGACTCTGGGGCTTACCGAGAAAGAGGCCGAGGAGCAGATCGTCAACGGATTCCTGAAGTAAGTTAAAAGACGGCCCGTCTGGGCCGTCTTTTTTTGCATGTGAGAAGAAAACGCGCTGCGAAGAACATTCGCAGCGCGTTGTTGTTATGTAGAGAAAGAAGAGAAGCGGGGGAGAGGATCAGCCCAGACGGCGGGCGCCCACAAAACCGGTGGTGTAGTAAGCGGAGTTCATATCGCTGATGATGACACCGGTGGTGGAGGTGGAGGCGTGCACGAACTGACCGTTGCCGATGTAGATGCCCACGTGGGTGGCACGCTTGCTGGAGTTGCCGTTGTTGAAGAACACCAGATCACCGGACTGCAGCTGAGAGTAGGAAACGGGAGTGCCGTTGTCCATCTGAGCGGAAGCGGTGCGTTTCACGGAGTAGCCCTTCTGGCTGCACACGTAGCGGACAAAGCCGGAGCAGTCAAAGCCGCTGGGGCTGCTGCCGCCGTAGACGTAGGGATAACCCACAAACTGGAGGGCGTACTGGGCGATGGCGTTGCCGTTGGCGGAAGCGGACACCACGCTGGCGTCCACGATGGTCACGTAATCGGAGCTCACATAGCCGTCCTCGGTCTCATACCAACCGCCGACGCCGCCCACGGTGTCCACGATCTCCACGATGGCGCCGGTGGAGAGGGTACCGGCGGAGGCGTACTGGGTGCCGGGGCCGGTGCGGATGTTCAGGGGACCCACCACGACCTGACCGTAGACCTTTTCCTCCTCGACCTTCAGGTAGTCGCCGGAGAGGTAGCCGGTCACTCCGTTGTAGGAGACCTCGTGCCAGCAGCCGTCAGCGGTGGTGCTGATCACGTCGACCTGGGTGCCGTTGGCCAGGGTGGCCAGAACGGTGGAATCGGTGCTGGCGCTGCTGCGGAGATTCAGACCGGAGTCACTGACAACGGTGCCGACGCTGGCAGCCAGGGTGGGAGTCGCCATAGCGGACAGAGCCAGAACGATGGCGGCAATCTTAGTGGTAAGGGCCTTGGACAAGTGCATAGGAAAGCTCCTCCATTCTCTTTCTCGTATCGTTGGTAGGGAAAAGGGGAATTATTTTCCGCTGAGTGCGCGGTCCAGCCAGACGCAGGCCACATCCATGGCGGCGTACAGGCTGTCCTTCTCGCTCTTCTTCACCACGCGGTCCCGGCTCTTCAGGTCGGGGTCGGTGAGCTGAAGCTGAACGCTGACCTTGGTGGCCACATCCAGATCGTCCACCTTTTTGGTGGCCAGGACCTGGAGCATGATGATGTATTTCTCGGCCATGGTGCCGTAGTAAATCAGGTTGTCTTTCCGGCGCAGGGGATGTCCCTTATAGGAAAGAGGAATCTTTTCAGAAGCCATTGTGTTCCTCCTGTAGAATTGATTGTAACCGAATTGTAACACATTCGTAACCGGTTGTCAAACCCTTCCCAGTAAAATTTTAAATAAATATTAAAAAGCAGTAAAACTCCCCTTAATTCGACCAAATTAAGGGGAGTTACAATGATTACAAAGATTATGAATTGTCAGTTTTCGACGGGGAACCGCCTGCCCGCAGGCGGCAGATTCCTTGGGTCATGGTGCCCATGGGGCAGAAGGCGCACCAGGTGCGGGGCTTATACAGGGCCATGGCGATGAGGCCCAGCAGCAGAGAGGTGAGCATCAGGCTGTAAAAGCCGAAGGCGAACTGGGCCACCCAGTCGGGGAGCGCTCCGGCGGTGTAGGTCCAGCCCCAGGGGACCCGGAAGGTCCAGAAGAGCTTAATGGCCTCCCGCAGGGACTGAGCGCCCGCGGCCACCAGATAGGTCTGGAACAGCATGGAGCCGAACATAGCCAGGAAGAAGATGAGGAAACCGTACCGGAACCAGGAGGAGGACAGCCAACGGGGGGCGGCGCGGTAGGATTTTCCCTTCAAACGCTGGCCCAGCACGGAGAAGAGCTGTCCCCGGCCGCACAGGTTGTTGCAGAAGTACTTATTTCCGCCGAAAGCGGCAAAGGCCAGGGGAAGGAGAAAGTCGATCATGCCCAGCCAGGCGAACAGGATGTTGAAAAAGCCCAGGGTAAAGTACAGGATGGACCAGAGCCATAAGTAGTCGTACCAGTGTTTCTGCTTCATGCGTGACCCTCCCGCATAACCAAGGTGATGCAGTCAGGGGGACAGATCATGGCGCATTTTCCGCACCCCACACAGCGCTGGGGGTCCACCACAGCGTGGCAGCCCCGTACAACGGAAATGGCGGACATGGGACACACACGGACACAGGAGCCGCAGGCCACACAGCGGCTGGAGTCAACTTGAGCAAAACGTCTTGATTGCATGGATAAACCTCCCAAAACAGATGCCGTGGCGTTCCGGCCCCGGCTGTGGAGTTCAGCATACCAGAAGAGGCCGGGCGGTGTATGTGACCAACTCACAAAAGGACATCCAAACGGATGTCCTTTTTTGTGGTGCGCGAGGCGGGAGTCGAACCCGCACGCCCTTGCGAGCACTGGCACCTGAAGCCAGCGAGTCTACCAATTCCACCACTCGCGCATTGGGTGGTTGGCGCTTTCGTTCAGCGCAGGACATATATTACCACAGGGTCGAAAGGTTGTCAAGCGCTGATTCGAGTTTTTTTGCAAAGTTTTTAAAAAAACAAAAATGCAGGTTTATAAAAAACTTAATCCTGCCTTCAAGGATCTTTATGATGGGGCTGATATGCTGTCATTGAAAGGGGGAAGCAGCATGTCACAGCAGTCCTGTTTGGTATACATCCGCCTGACCCGCTCGGGGACCTGGTTTTCCCGCCTGATCCACTGGGTGACCGCCGAGCGCTACACCCATGCCGCCATTGGCCTGGACGGACCTCAGGGGCCGTTTTACAGCTTTGCCCGGAAAGACCCCCGCTTTGCCCTGCCTGCCGGTTTGGTAGAGGAAGGAGCGGTAGCCCGGGGCGTTCCAGGCTGTCTCTATGAACTGGAGGTTTCTCCCCAAGTCTACCACAGATTGCGGGAGATGGTGGAGTCCATGTACCGCCACCGAGAGGAGTTTCATTATAATCTGGCCGGTGTGCTGGCCTGCTGGTTCCACTGCCCTCTGCACCGTTCTCGGCACTATTTCTGCTCTCAGTTTGTGGCCTGCCTGCTGGAGGAGAGCGGAGCGGTGGAGCTGGGAAAGTCCCCCGATCTGGTGCGCCCCGCCGATTTCTGCACCCTGTCCCGGCTGCGGCCTGTGGCCGCGGTGGGATAAGGGCGGGAAAAGACGGGATATCCTCCTGTCCCTCTTGACAGAATATTCCGGTACGGTATAATAGAAAAGCCGATTGGACGCTTTTTCGCTGTAAAGCGACATAGCAAGAGAGGATATGGAAATAAGGAGGATCAGAAATGGATCATAAACGAGCCGGCGGGCAGTTTGCCACCTCCGCCGGATTCATCCTTGCCGCAGTGGGCTCCGCTGTGGGCATGGGCAACATTTGGCTCTTCCCCTACCGGGTGGGCCAATACGGCGGCGGCGCCTTTTTGGTGCCCTACTTTATTTTTGTGGCCCTGTTCAGTTATGTGGGACTGGCGGGCGAGTTTGGCCTGGGCCGTCTGACCGGGACGGGGACCTCGGGCTCCTTTGAATATGTACTGAAAAAGCGGGGGAAAAAGGGAGGCGCCATTATCGGCATCCTGCCCCTGCTGGGTGTTCTGGGCATCGCCATCGGATATTCCGTGGTGGTGGGCTGGGTGCTGAAGTACTTTGTGGGCTCCGTCACCGGCGGCCTGCTCAGCGCCGACGCCCAGGCCTACTTTGACGCCATGGCGGTGGACTTCGGCTCCATCCCCTGGCATCTGCTGGCGGTGGTGCTCACCGCAGTGGTGCTGATGATGGGCGTCAAGGACGGCATCGAGAAGGTCAGCAAGTTCCTCATGCCCGCCTTCTTTGTGCTCTTCCTCATCATCGCCATCCGGGTGGCCTTCCTGCCCGGCTCGGTGGGCGGCTACCTCTATCTGCTGTCTCCCGACTGGAGCTACCTCTTCAACTTTGAGACTTGGGTCATGGCCATGGGACAGGCCTTCTTCTCCCTGTCCATCAACGGAGCGGGCATGCTCATCTACGGCAGCTACATGAAGAAGTCGGAGGATATCATCCACCACTCCGTCATGACCGCCGTGCTGGATACCATTGCCGCCCTGCTGGCCGGCTTTGCCATTCTGCCTGCGGTGTTTGCCTTCGGTATCTCTCCCAAGTCCGGACCGCCCCTGATGTTTGTGACCCTGCCCCAGGTGTTCCAGAACATGCCGGCGGGCCAGCTGTTTGCCATCCTGTTTTTCCTGTCCGTGTTCTTTGCGGGCATCACCTCCCTCATCAACATGATGGAGGCCTGCAGCGAGGCCCTCTCCAGCCAGCTGAAGCTGCCCCGCAAGCTGTCGGTGGGCATCATCGCCGTGGTGGTTTTCGGCGTGTCCTTCTTCCTGGAGTCCCTGCCCAAGATGGGCGCCTGGCTGGACACCGTGACCATCTATATCGCCCCCTTCGGCGCTCTGCTGTGCGCGGTGTTCATCTACTTCATCCTGGGAATGCCTGCCATCAAGGCCGAGCTGAACCTGGGCCGCAAGAAGCCCCTGGGCCGCAGCTTCGACGTCATCGCCTATATCTATGTGGTGGTGGCTGCCGCGGTGCTGGTGCTGGGCATCTATTACGGCGGAATCGGCTGATCCAAATGTAAAAAAATCCCTTCGGGACGTCCCGAAGGGATTTTTTTCTTGGCTTGAACCGGATTACTGCTGCTGGTACAGAGCCACCAGGGCGCTTGCGCCGATGCGGTCGGCCCCCGCGTCCACCATGGCCTGGGCCTGCTCAAAGGTGCGGATGCCGCCGGCGGCCTTGATGCGCACGTCGGGGCTGATGTGCTCCCGGAACAGTTTCACATCCTCCACAGTGGCGCCCCCCTGGGCAAAGCCGGTGGAAGTCTTGATGAAGTCGGCCCCGGACATGGAGACCACCCGGCAGGCGGCGATCTTCTCCTCCTGGGTCAGCTGGCAGGCTTCCACGATGACCTTCAGAATGCGGCCCTGGCAGGAGGCCTTCACGGCCTTGATCTCCGTGAGCACACCCTCCCAGTCGCCGGCCTTGGCCAGACCGATGTCCATAACCATGTCGATCTCGTCGGCTCCGTTGCGGATGGCGTCCTCGGTCTCAAACACCTTCACCTCGGGGGTGGAGTAGCCGTTGGGGAAGCCGATGACAGTGCAGATCTTCAGGCGGTTGCCCACATACTCCGCCGCCCGCTTGACGTACCGGGGCGGGATGCAGGCGCTGGCGCAGCCGCAGGCTATGGCCTGGTCGCAGATGGCCTGCACCTGGGGCCAGGTAGCGGTTTGGGTGAGCAGGGTGTGGTCCACCCGGCTGAGCAGTTCTTTCTGATTCATAGTCGTTTCCTCCCTTAACAAGACGCGGGAACCCCCGCGGAGAAGCGATTCGCCCTTATTTTACTCCCGGGGATTTTCTCTGTCCAGATCAAAAACAGCCAAAAAACAGGCCGGGGAATCCCCGGTCTGCCGTTTGTTCCCTGGAGAATATACCCACTTCCAGAGAGAATATACCATTTTAAATGTGAGCCAGCAGAGCGTCGGTGCGGTTGGTCTGCTCCCAGGGCAGATCCAGATCGTCCCGGCCGAAGTGGCCGTAGGCGGCTACCTGGCGATAGATGGGACGGCGCAGGTCCAGATCCCGGATGATAGCGGCGGGACGCAGGTCAAAGACCTCGCTGACGGCCTGGGACAGCTCCTGATCGGAGACCTTGCCGGTGCCGAAGGTGTCCACACGCACGGAGACGGGCTGGGCCACGCCGATGGCGTAGGCCAGCTGGACCTGGCAGCGCTTGGCCAGACCGGCGGCCACCACGTTCTTGGCCACCCAGCGGGCGGCGTAGGCGGCGGAGCGGTCCACCTTGGTGGGGTCCTTGCCGGAGAAGGCGCCGCCGCCGTGGGGAGCGGAGCCGCCGTAGGTGTCCACGATGATCTTCCGTCCGGTGAGGCCGGAGTCGCCCTGAGGACCGCCCACCACGAAGCGGCCGGTGGGGTTGACGTAGATCTTGGTCTCGTTGTCCATGAGGCTGGCGGGGATGACGGGGCGGATGACCAGGTCGATCATATCCTGGCGGATCTTCTCCAGGGAGACCTCGGGGCTGTGCTGGGTGGAGACCACCACAGCGTCCACGCGCAGGGGACGGTCCTGCTCGTCATACTCCACGGTGACCTGGGTCTTTCCGTCGGGACGCAGATAGTCGGCCAGACCCTGCTTGCGCACCTGAGTCAGGCGCATGGCCAGCTTCTGGGCCAGGGAGATGGGCAGGGGCATGAGCTCCTTGGTCTCGTCGCAGGCGTAGCCGAACATCATGCCCTGGTCGCCGGCGCCGTTGTCCAGGCCGTCGTCCTGAGCGCCCTCCTTGGCCTCCAGGCACTTGTCCACGCCCATGGCGATGTCGGGGGACTGCTCGTCGATGGAGGTGATGACAGCGCAGGTGTCGCAGTCAAAGCCGAACTTGGCGCGGTCGTAGCCGATATCCCGCACCACGTCCCGGGCGATCTTGGGGATGTCCACGTAGCAGCTGGTGGTGATCTCACCCATGACGTGGACCAGACCGGTGGTCACAGTGGTCTCGCAGGCCACACGGGCGGTGGGGTCCTCCGCCAGAATGGCGTCCAGCACCGCGTCGGAGATCTGGTCGCAGATCTTGTCGGGATGTCCTTCGGTCACGGATTCAGAAGTAAAGAGTCTTTTCAGCATATTTTTGTCCTTTCTCTGTCTTTGGGGTGAAAAAAACGCTCCGCGGTCGGCGGAGCGTTTGGTTTTCTAGCACCCTCATCTTTCGATCCTCTGCCGCCGGATTTAGCACCTTGCGCCTGCGCGCAGGTTGCCGGGTTTCATAGGGCCGTTCCCTCCACCACTCTTGATAAGGTTATGAAATTTTACAGGAAGATTATATCAGCTTTCCCCAGCTTGTCAATAGAAAAATTTTCAAGCATCCCAGCCGGCCAGGTAGTCCTTCTGCTCCTGGGTCAGGGTGTCGATGGACAGGCCCATGGCGGCCAGCTTCACCCGGCCGATCTGGTCATCGATCTCGTCGGGCACGTTGTAGACCTTCTTTTCCAGCTGACCGGCGTGCTTGGCCATCCACTCCAGGCTCAGAGCCTGCACGGCAAAGGACATGTCCATGATCTCGGCGGGGTGGCCGTTGCCCGCAGCCAGGTTCACCAGACGGCCCTCAGCCAGCAGGTTCAGGGTGCGGCCGTCCTTCATGCGGTAGCCCTCGATGCTGGCGCGGCGGGGGAAGTGCTCCGCGCATTCCTCCTCCAGGGCCCGCACGTCCACCTCACAGTCAAAGTGGCCGGAGTTACAGAGCAGCACGTTGTCCTTCATCACCGCGAAGTGGCGGGAGACGATGACGTCCTTGCAGCCGGTGGCGGTGACGAAGATGTCGCCGTACTTGGCGGCCTCGTCCATGGGCATGACCCGGAAGTTCTCCATAGTGGCCTCCAGCGCCTTGAAGGGGTCCACCTCGCAGACGATGACGTTAGCGCCCATGCCCTTGGCCCGCATGGCGATGCCCTTGCCGCACCAGCCGTAGCCGGCCACCACCACGGTCTTGCCCGCTACCATGAGGTTGGTGGTGTGCATGATGGCGTCCCAGGTGGACTGGCCGGTGCCGTACTTGTTGTCATAGTAGTGCTTGGCCTTGGCGTCGTTGACGGCCATCATGGGGCAGGGGAGGATGCCCGCCTTCTCCCGGGCATAGAGGCGGTGGATGCCGGTGGTGGTCTCCTCACAGCCGCCCATGAGCCGCTCGCCGTAGGAGGCGCACTTGTCGCCCAGCAGGGAGATGAGGTCGCCGCCGTCGTCCACGATGAGGTGGGGACGGCACTTCAGGGTCTCCACCAGTAGGTCCTCGTAGCCCTGCATGTCAACGCCGTGGACGCCGAAGGTCTCCACCCCCAGGTCGGCCATGGCAGCGGCCACGTCATCCTGGGTGGACAGGGGGTTGCAGCCGGTGAGATACACCTGGGCGCCGCCCTCCCGCAGCACCAGGCCCAGGTTGGCGGTCTTGGCCTCCAGGTGGACAGAGACGGCGATAGTGAGACCCTCAAAGGGTTTTTCTCTGCGGAAGCGCTCCTCAATGCCGCTGAGGGCGGGCATGAAGTCCCGCACCCACTGGATCTTCTGATGGCCCGAGGGGGCCAGGGACATATCCTTGACAATACTCATGACGGTACTCCTTCATCTCAGCAAAATCCGGGGCGGACGGGCCGCTCCGGTGATAATTTGTCACATTATATCACAAAAATCCCGTCCCGGGAAGGGGGAGGGGGGAGAAGTGGAAATGTTTACACTTTTGTCATGGACTTTTTCCTACAAAACGGGTACAATGCTCAGTAGGCTGTCCCGGAATACCGGGACATGGATCGAAATGAATAAAGGAGGGCTGTCCATGAAGGCCATATCCCGCTGGCTGGACCGCTTCTGTTACAAACATCCCCGCTTCGGCATCCCCAACCTGATGAAGTATATCGTCATCGGCAATGTGCTGGTCTATTTCCTGGATATGTTCAGCCATGGGTATGCCTCCTATCTGCTGGCCTTTTATCCCTCGCGCATCCTCCATGGAGAGGTGTGGCGGCTGATCACCTTCCTGTTTATCCCGGTGAGCGGCTATAGCTCGGGAGACATGTTCTCCATTTTGTGGTTTGCCATGAGCACCCTGTTCTATTACTACATCGGCAATGCGCTGGAACGGCAGTGGGGCTCTACCCGGTTTACGGTGTTTTATGCTCTGGGCGCGATCCTCAACATGATCATCGGCTTTGCCTTCCAGAGCGGCGTTACCATGTACTATGTGAACATGTCCATGTTCTTCTCCTTTGCCACCCTGTACCCCGACATGCAGGTGATGCTGTACGGCATCCTGCCCCTGAAGGTGAAGTGGCTGGCCTGGCTGGACGCGGCCCTGTTTGCCTATGACATTGTGTTCAGCCTGTTTGCCCGGCAGTGGATCACCGCGGTGCTGCCCATCATCGCCCTGCTGAACTACTTCATCTTCTTCTGGGACGATCTGGTTGGCATCGTCCGGCGCAAGACGGGACGGGTGGCCTATCAGGCCCGGCCCCAGACCATCAACTTCAAAAAAGCCCAGAAGGAAGTGCAGCAGCGCAAGGGCTACCTGCATAAGTGCTCCGTGTGCGGCATTACCGACGCCGACGACCCGGATATGGAGTTCCGGTACTGCTCCAAGTGCAACGGCTACTACTGCTACTGCATGAAGCACATCAATAACCACGTCCACGTACAATAATAAGGAAAAGCCGGCCGCATAAGCG
>OOBP01000277.1_pt1 | contig 51034 bp, 39 predicted proteins | sample 1671681 | NCBI WGS metagenome assembly OOBP01 (sample SAMN06348181, study PRJEB24527) | human gut metagenome
GAAGGGCTGCACGCAAGCTGGCCCTCGATTCCATGCGGAAAAGTCGGCCCATCTTGCGTGAGAAGTGTCATTTCCGACGCACATGTCGCCGGAAATGACGGATTCAAATTGATTCCGTCGCCTTCGGGCGCCGGAACTCCTTGCAGGAGGGCTTTTTCGACAAGCTGAGGGCGGCGGAACACTCCGCCGCCCTATTGGGGTGGTTTGTTACATACCGGGGTATATATCACTCTTGCGGGGGACAATGAGGGCGCAGGCCAGATAGGCCCAGAAGCCCAGGGAGCCCATAAAGAAGGCAATGACCCAGGCCACTCGCACCAGGGAGGGATCGATGTCAAAATACTCCGCGATGCCGCCGCACACGCCGGCCAGCATCTTGTAGGGACCTTCCGTCCGGTATAGGCGCTTTCCGTTCATAAGCTTCGCTCCGTTTCTCACATGATTTATTTTATCATACTAGGGCGGGCGTCAAAAAGTCCTGACAAAAGGATTAAAATCCCCTGAAAAAATCCGACTTATTTCTTCTCCACAGGCACCAGCTGGCCCTCCTCGTCCAGGCGGACGGGCTGGATCTGGTTGCCGGTGTTCTTGCGGATGTCGTCCAGGCGCACCCCCTCGGTGACCGAGGACACCAGGGTGAAGGCCACGCCGTGGCGGCGGGCCCGGCCGGTACGGCCGATGCGGTGGATGTAGTACTCGTTCTCGTCGGGCACATCGTAGTTGAACACGGCGTCCACGTCGTCGATGTCCAGACCCCGGGCGGCCACGTCGGTGGCGGCCAGCACCCGCAGCTGTCCCTCCCGGAATTTTTGGAGGGTCTTCTCCCGCACCCGCTGCTGGATGTCGCCGTGGATGGCCTCACAGGTGATGTGGCGCATGCGCAGAAGGCCGGAGAGACGGTCGGTCATGTTCTTGGTGTTGCAGAAGGCGATGACCCGGTCGTAGCCCCCCTGCTCCATGAGGCGCACCATCAGGTCCACCTTCTGGCCCCGGTCCACTTCCAGGCTGTACTGGGTGATGTCGGGCTTGTTCTCCTCGTCGGGGCGCACGGTGATCTCCACGGGGTCACGCTGGTAGACCCAGGAGATGTCCATGACCTCTCGGGAGATGGTGGCGGAGAACAGACCCAGGTTGCGCCGCTGGGGCATCAGGTCCAGAATGCGGGTCACGTCCTTGATAAAGCCCATGTCCAGCATGCGGTCGGCCTCGTCCAGCACCACGGTCTGGACCTTGTCCAGGCGCACGGTGCGCCGCTTCACGTGGTCCATGAGACGGCCGGGGGTGGCCACCACGATCTGGGGGTGCTTCTTCAGCTGGGTGATCTGCTTGTCAATGGGTTGGCCGCCGTACAGGCATACGGTGCGCACCCCCTCTTTGAAGGCGCACAGGTCCCGCAGCTCGTCCCGGATCTGAATGGCCAGCTCCCGGGTGGGGGCCAGCACCAGGGCAAGCACATCGCTGCTCTCGGGGTCCACATGCTCCACCATGGGAATGCCGAAGGCAAAGGTTTTTCCTGTGCCCGTGGGGGCCTTGGCAATCACGTCCTTCCACTCCATGAAGAAGGGGATGGAGCCGCCCTGAACGGGGGTGGCCTGGACGTAGCCCTTTTTGTCAATGGCCCGCATGAGCTCGGGGGAGAGCCCCAGCTGGTCATAGCGGACCTGGTCGTTTACAATCTCGCCGTTGATTTCCATATTCGGGATTCCTTTCTCTCTGTGTTTGTGATCCAAGGCCTACCCATCCACAGAAAGTCTGACGCCCTTTTCCCGGCGCGGCCCCGAATCCTGGGGAGAAAATGGTTTCTCTCCATAGTAATACAGTTTCCATTATAACGGGCCATTCCGGCCTTGTCCACCGCTATTTTGCCCAAAAGGCGCAAAAAAAGCCTCTGAGCCCCACAAAGTGGGGCCCAGAGGAGGAGAGAGGGAATATGAGAAACCCATGGATTCATGGGGAATTGGTGGGTTACCAGGAGTAGCCGTTGAAGGGCCAGCCGTAATAGCCGCCGGACTGCTGCTGTTGCTGCTGCTGGTTGGACTCCTGCTGGATCTGATTGGCCGCCTCGGTCTGCTCGTTCTTCTCATCAAAGGTGATGGAGAGGGTGAGGGTCTCGGTGCCCCGGATGACGGTGAGCTTGGCGGTGTCTCCCGCCTTATAGCCGCTGGACAGGGCTGCGGTGAGGGCGGTGGAGGAGTCGATGGCGGTGTCGTCGATGGCGGTGATGATGTCGCCCGCCTGCAGGCCGGCCTTCTGGGCGCAGGAGCCGTCGGCCACGCTCTCCACATAGGCGCCGGCGCTGATGCCGTAGCGCTGGGCGTAATCGGGCACAGAGGAGACCTGAACGCCCATGTAGGGCTTGCCGGTGACGTAGCCGTGCTCAATGAGGTCGGTGAGGATGTCCTTCACGTCGTTGATGGGGATGGCGAAGCCCAGGCCCTCGGCAGACACGCCGGAGGAGGACTCGGTCATCTTGGCGGAGACCACGCCCACCACGTTGCCGTAGCTGTCAAACAGGGGGCCGCCGGAGTTGCCGGGGTTGATGGCGCAGTTGGTCTGCAGCACGTTGAGGGTGGTGGACACGGTGTTGCCGTTGGCGTCGGTGCTGGAGGTGGTGATGAGCCGGTCCAGGGCGGAGACGATGCCGTCGGTGAGGGTGTAGGTCAGCTCACCCAGGGGGTTGCCGATGGCGTAGATGCTCTCGCCTACCACCAGCTGGCTGCTGTCGCCCAGGGTGACGGCCTGCAGGCCGGTGGCGTCGATCTTTAAGACGGCGATGTCGTTGTCCTGCTCGCCGCCCACCAGCTGGGCGGTGTACTGGGTGCCGTCGGCAAAGGAAACCTCAATGGTGACGGAGGAGTCGTTGGCGGCGTCCTCGATCACGTGGTAGTTGGTGACGATGTAGCCGTCCTGAGTGAGCACAAAGCCCGAACCGCTGGCGGCGGAGGTGGTGGTCTGGCCGAAGATGTTCACGGTGGTGTTCACCGTGATGCCCACGCAAGAGGCCAGGTTGGCGGCGTAGAGCTGCTCAGGGGTCATGGGCTGGCCGTCGTTGTTGTTCACCACGGTCTGTACCGTGGGACGATCGCCCTCATAGACCACAGTGCCGCCCCGGCTCAGGTTCTGGTACAGGGCCGCACCCCCCACACCAGCGCCGCCGCCTACGATGGCACAGGCCAGGACCAAGGCTACGATCTTTTTGGAAAAGCCTTTGCCCGGCTTCTTTCCCCCGGGAGCGGGGACGGGCGCGTCGGGTGTGGGATCGGTGTAGTCGCCAAAGCCGCCCCGGTATCCGTCATTCTCACTATTATAAAAGTTGAATTCGTTTTCCATGGTGGTCACTCCTTTATGTCTGGGAACTTTCTTTCCCCCGTTGACAAGGGACAGTATAACGGGAAAATATGAAGAAAGCATGAAGATTCAGTATCGGCTTTTTAAACATTCCCCAAACAAAATTTGACCAAAACCCTCTTCTTACGGCTGGTCGGGCCGCTCCCGCAGCAGGGCCATCACGTCGTCCGCCGCGGCGGTAATATCCCGCCGTACTCCGTCGAACAGTCCCAATTTTGCCAGATTCAGGGCAATGAGAGCCACCGTGGGGCCCAGGATCATGCCCAGCACCCCCGCCAGCTTCATGCCCACATAGATGCTTACCAGGGACAAAATGGGGGACAGGCCTGTCTGGTCGCCCACGAACTTGGGCTCCATCACCCGGCGGAACAGGGCAATGATGCCCCAAATGAGCATCAGCTCAAAGGCGGTGGCAAAGTTTCCGGTAAACAGGCAGACAAAGGCCCAGGGCACCATCACGGTGCCCGCGCCGATGATGGGGATAAAGTCCATCACCGCAAGACCCAGGGCCAGCAGCAGGCCGTAGGGCTGGCCGATGAGGAAGAAGCCCGCCATCAGGATAAAGAATACCCCCACAGACAGGAGAAACTCCGCCTTCAGATAGCCGCCGAAGGCGGCCACCGCCACATCCCGCACCTGGGTGAGGAAGTTCAGCAGCCGCTGGTGGGTGTGCCGGGCGGCCTGGCTGCGGAGGTAGGGGTAGTCGGCGGTGAGCAGGTAGGAGGCCATGATATAGATAATGAGGGCCAGGCCGAAGGAGGGCAGGCCCATGGCCTTGTCCTTCAGCCAGGTGACGCTGCCCTCCAGCATGCCGGGCAGGGAGGTCTGCAGCCACTCCAGGAGACTATCCATAGTGGCGCTCACCGTGTCGTTGAGGGTGGGGGGCACCAGGGCCCACAGCTGGGAGAACAGGGCTTCGATCTGGTCCATGGCGTTTTGCAGACTGGCCAGCAGGCCGTCCCAGTTCTGCACCAGGGAGGCCAGCTGGCTCACCCCGGCGTAGCCCAGATAGCCCAGAGCGGCCCCCAGAAGGCCGAAAAGCAGCACCAGGATGAACAGGGACAGCAGTTTTCGGGACCAGCCCAGCTTTCGCTGCAGCCACCGCACCGGGGGGTGGAGCAGGGCGGCGGTGATGAGGGCGGCCACAAAGGGGGCCAGCAGGGACAGCAGGGGCAGCCCCACCTTCCACACCAGCCATACCAGCACCACCGTCAGCACCAGGCGGATGCCCAGGCGCAGCCAGAGTTTGCCCCGCTGGGGCCAGGAGAGTTGAGTTTCACGCATGGTATTACCACCTTTCCAAGGAAACAAAGACGGCCCCATCCCGGACAGTCCGGGACGGGGCCGCAGGGGTTATTTCTCCCGGTAAATCATACCGATGAGGTTGGGACCGGCGTTGATGGCGATGACCCCGCCGATGGGGTAGACCAGGTTGGGAGCGGCCCCCAGAGTCTGGGTGCAGGCGTCGGCCAGGGCCTGGGCCTGGGCGGCGTTGTTGCCCCGGATGACCAGATAGGGGGTGTCCTCCTGGCGGGTCTTCTGGCACAGCTCCAGCATGGCGGGGATGACGTTCTTCTCCCCGCGGACCTTGGTAAGGACCTTGGAGTCGCCGTTTTCAAAGGTCATAATGGGCTTGAGACCCAGGGCGTCGCCCACAAAGGCGGCCGCCGCGGACACACGGCCCGACTTTTTGGCAAAGCGCAGGTCCAGGGGGCAGAACAGCACCCGCACGTGGTCCACCCAGTCCTGGATGTAGGCGGCGATCTCCTCGGGATCGCCCCCGGTGGCGCCCATCTTGGCCCCCTGGACCACGGCCCAGCCGTAGGCCATGGTGTAGCTGCGGGAGTTGATGATGGTGATGCGGAAGTTCTCCTTGGCCTCGGGGTGGTCCTCGTAGAACTCCTCCCGGGCCTGGATGGAGTTTTGATAGGTGGCAGAGCCCTTGGAGTTGATGGAGATGTAGATGAGGTGGGTGTACCCGTTCTCATAGGCCTGCTCGTAGCACTCGGAAAAGACGAAGGGGGTGAGCTGGGCGTGGGTGGGGATCTGAGGGGCGGCCAGGAGCTTCTCATAAAACTCGTCGGGGGTAAAGTCTACCCCGTCCTGATACTCCCGGTCCCCCATGGCAATGGGGAAGGACAGGACCTGGATATCCAGCTCCTTCTGCACCTGGGGAGAAATGTCCGCGGCAGAATCGGTAACAAACTTAATGTAAGCCATTTGGGCCTCCTGATTGAGATAAAAGAATGATCGGTTTCTCGAAACCGAGGGAATCAGCATCTGGAAACATTATTGCAGAAAGCGGGGGTGCTGTCAATGCGGAGGGGGTCAATCTTTGCGCTTCTCTAACTTTTTCCGGGTTCCGTCGGGCTCCTGGATATAGGTGTTTTCCAGCTGGGCGGTGAGGTTTGCCTTCACTGCGTCCAGATACTCCCGGCGCAGGTCGGCCTGCTCCAGGCGCTCCTCGGGGGTGAGCCCCTCGGGGGTCTTGGCCTTCTTGGCCAGGGCGTTGATGCGGGCGATCTTTTCCTGTGTCATCATGGTCGTTCTCTCCTTATTCCTGTGCCGTTTCCCGGCAAAATACCAATTCGATGGCCTCCACATGGCCGGTGGCCCGCTGCCGAAGGGGCAGCCATCCGGCATAGCGCCAGCCCTCCCGGGCCCGGCGGAGGATGACCTCCCGGTGGCCCTCCAGCTGGATGCCCACCCCGCCGAACAGGCTGTAGCCTCCGGCGGACAGCTCCAGGGTCTCAAAGTCGTACTCCACCTTGTTCATGGCGGCCTCCTTTTAAATATAGCGCTCCATGACCAGCATGATCCGGCCCTTTTTGGACTGGCCCAGCACCTCTTTTACCACGCACTTGCCCAGTCCCCGGCAGGACAGCACGTCCCCCTGCTCCACCGTCCGGTCACTCTTGGCGCACTCCCGGTGGTTGACGCTGACCCGCCCGGCGCTCACCAGGGCGGCGGCCTTGGAGCGGGAGGTGGAAAAGCCGCTGGCCAGCACGGCGTCCAGGCGCAGGGCGGCCACCGTGTCCCGGATGACCTTCACCTGGGGCGGCTTGGGGGCGAGCTGGTCCAGGGGGATCTCCCGCAGCTTCAGCCGCCAGCGCCCCGCGCTCTCCCACTGGGACAGGAGGATGGGCAGGGCCTCCCGCAGCAGCACCAGCTGGCAGTGGTCCTCCTCCACCAGAATGTCCCCCAGCTTCTCCCGGGTGAGTCCCAGGCCCATAAGGGCCCCCAGAATATCCCGGTGGCTCAGTCCCGCTTCGGGGGAGAAGGCGGCCTCCAGAGCGGCCAAGGGGCCTTCGGGGTCGCAGAGGGCGTCCTCTGGGGCCTGCCACTGGGGCAGAAACAGGCATACCGTCCGCTCGGCTCCCTCATAGCCCCCGAAAAACAGGTGGGAGCAGCCGCCCCAGGCCCGCAGCAGGTCCTCCACCAGGGCCCGTTCCCCCGGGGAGAGGAAGGGGGTGTGGGCGGGAATGTCCCGGTTCTGGGTCAGCTCCAGCTTGTCCAGCACCCGGGCCAGCAGGACGCGCTCCTCCCCGTCCCGGGCGCAGCGGTCCAGCAGTTCCCGTTTGTTCATGGTCCATCGCTCCCTTCCTGTTTTGTACAATCAGTTCCCAGTCAGTATAACAGGTTCTCCCGCGCCGTCAAGGGGAAAGGGGGCTCTCCCAGGGGGGCAAGAGAAAAGTTTACACTTTTATGGAGATTTTCCCGGCAAAGGGTGGTATCCTATCCTCACAACCACCTGGGCCGGACACTCCGGCCGGAGAGGAGCGCAACATATGAAACAGGATACACCCATGGCCGCCATGGCGGCGGGCTGCAGCGCCCTGAGCTGGAGCACCCGGGAGGGGCCCCCCCTGTGGGGCCGCAATCTGGATTTTAACCGTCTGGCCGCCGGAACGGCGGTGACCTATGTGCCCGCGGGGACCCAGTACCACTTCTGCGGCAGTGCCATGGAGGGCAGCCAGGTGCCCGAAACGGAGCGCCAGGCCCGCTATGCCGCCGTGGGCACAGGATTTCTGCTCTGTCCCACCACCCCCCTCATCTACGAGGGAGTCAACGAGGCGGGGCTCATGGGCGGACAGCTCTACTTCCGGGGCTTTGCCCACTATCCCCAGCAGCCCGAGGAAGGAAAGCTGCCCATCCAGCCCCCCATGCTGGTCTACCACGTGCTGGCCCAGTGCGCCACGGTGGAGGAGGCCGCCCGGGTGCTGGAGGAGCAGTGCACCCTGTGCGCCGTCCCCCTGCTGGGCACGGTGCCGCCCCTGCACTGGTCCTTCACCGACGCCAGCGGGGAGAACATGGTGGTGGAGTCCGACCAGGAGGGCCTTCACATCTACCGCAAGGCCATGGGGGTCATGACCAACAGCCCCAGCTACGCCTGGCACCGGCTGAATCTGCTCAACTACGCGGGGCTGCGGGACCTGGACTACGACACCGTGGAGTATAACGGGGACCGGCAGGAGCAGTGCTTCTCGGGCAGCGGCGCCCAGGGCCTGCCCGGGGACTGGAGCTCCCCCTCCCGCTTTGTGCGCCTGAGTTTCCTGCGCCAGTACGGCGACCGGGGCGCGGGGGAACAGCAGGGCGTGAGCCGCATGTTCCGCCTGCTGCAAAGCGCCGCCTTCCCCCTGGGGGCCGTGCGGGTGAGCCAGCCCGGCCAGGCCACAGAGCTGGACCAGGGCGAGGTCCCCTTTGACTACACCGTATATACCAGCGTCATGAGCGCCAAAACCCAGCGCTTCTACTGGACCACCTATGAAAACCAGCGCATCCGCTGCGTGGACCTGAACCATCTGAAAGGAAAGGCCGAGCCCTGTTCCTTCCCCCTGGACGGGGAGGAGGACATCCTCTGCCTGACCCGGCCCTGAAAAAATGCCTGCGGCAAACGCCGCAGGCATTTTTGATTCCACTCAGACTTCCATGATGACGGGCAGGATCATGGGGCTGCGGCGGGTTTTCTTGTAGAGGTAGTTGGACAGGTCGCCCTTGATGGACTGCTTGATGGCGGACCAGTCGGTGGCGTAGCGTGCGTCCACGTCCAGAATGGCGTTGAGGGCCACCTGGCGAAGCTCCTCCATGAGCCCCTCGGACTCCTTCACATAGACAAAGCCGCGGGTGATGATGTCGGGGCCGGAGACCAGAGCGCCGTCCTCCCCGGACATGGAGGCGACGACCACCACCATGCCGTCCTGGGCCAGGTGGCGGCGGTCCCGCAGCACCACGCTGCCCACGTCGCCCACGCCGGAGCCGTCCACGAACACCTTGCCCGCGGTGACGGTGCCGGCCAGCTTGCAGCTCTTGGGGGTCAGCTCAATGACCCGGCCAATGTCGCTGATGATGACGTTGCGGGGCTCCATGCCCACCTGGCAGGCCAGCTTGGCGTGGATCTGCAGCATGCGCTGCTCGCCGTGGACGGGGATGAAGAACTTGGGCTTGACCAGGGCGTGGATGATCTTCAGCTCCTCCTGGCAGGCGTGGCCCGATACGTGCAGGGCGCGCTCCCGCTCGTTGAGCACCTCGGCCCCCTTGCGGTAGAGCTCGTTGATGACGTTGCCGATGGAGTTCTCATTGCCGGGGATGGCGGAGGCGGAGATGATGATGCGGTCTCCGTGCTGGATGTCCACCTGGCGGTGGGTGGAGAAGGCCATGCGGCTCAGAGCGGACATGGTCTCGCCCTGGCTGCCCGTGGTGATGATACACACCTTGTTCTTGGGCAGGGACTTGATCTGGTTCAGGTCCATGAGCACCCCGTCGGGGATCTTCATGTAGCCCAGCTCGGTGGACACCTTCATGGCGTTTTCCATGCTCCGTCCGGTGACCGCCACCCGGCGGCCGTAGCGGGCGGCCACGTCGATGATCTGCTGCAGGCGGTCCACGTTGGAGGCGAAGGTGGTGACGATGATGCGCTCCTCACAGCCCTTGAACAGGGCGTCAAAGGAGGCGCCCACGCTGCGCTCGGAGCGGGTGTAGCCGGGGCGCTCCACGTTGGTGGAGTCGGCCAGCAGGGCCAGAACGCCCTGGTTGCCCAGCTCGCCCAGGCGGGCCAGGTCGATCATGCCGCCCTGGATGGGGGTGGCGTCGATCTTGAAGTCGCCGGTGTGGACGCAGGTGCCCACGGGGCACTTGATGGCAAAGGCCACCGCGTCGGCGATGGAGTGGTTCACGTGGATGAACTCCACGGAGAATTTGCCCGCCTGGATCACATCTCCCGCCTCGCAGGTGATGAGCTTGGTCTTGCTCAGCAGGCGGTGCTCCTCCAGCTTCAGCTTGATGAGCCCCGCGCTCATGCGGGTGGCGTAGATGGGGGCGTTCACCGAGCGCAGCACATAGGGCAGGGCCCCGATGTGGTCCTCGTGTCCGTGGGTGATGAAGATGCCCCGGATCTTCTGCTGGTTCTTGATGAGGTAGCTCACGTCGGGGATGACCACGTCGATGCCGTACATGTCGTCATCGGGGAAGCCCATGCCGCAGTCCACCACCACGATGTCGTTGCCGTACTCGTACACGGTGAGGTTCTTGCCGATCTCGTTGAGACCGCCCAGCGCAATAATTTTCAGTTTTTCAGCCATAATAACTCCTTTACTGGTAATCCTAACAGGTTTATGAAAACCATGCCGGACGCCGGAGCCCATCATCGGGCACAGAAAACAGACGAAGACCCCGCCTGATCTCGGCCCTGCCTCGCCGGAGGAACAGGGAGGGGTTTCGCCTATGGCGTCCTGTTTGGTTTGTCGTTTTGTTTCTGCCCCGTTGGGGGGCAAAACGCGGCGGGTGAGCCCAGGCTCCGGCCCAAAACCGCGGTGTGTCTCTCCGTCCAGGCCTTTTCTCAAGAAAACGCCTGCCATCCAATCAGGCATAGTATATCACAACTTGCCGGGAATGTATACCACCAAGGCAAGAAGGGAAAAAAGTTTGTGGAGTTCACCATTTTTTGGGAATCTTTGGGGATTCTTTTGGCACCCTCTTGTCCGTATGTGCGAAATATGGTATACTTTTCCTGTAAATATGCAAAGATAAGGAAGGAGGGGGTCACCATGGAGAAGGCAGGAACGGCGGCCTTTCCCAGCTGCGGACCGAGTGAAATCACTGCATGAATATTCAGATTTTTGGCGCGTCCAAGTGCTTTGACACCAAAAAGGCCCAGCGCTGGTTCAAGGAGCGGCGCATCCCCGTGCAGGACGTGGACGTGCGGCGCTTCGGCATGAGCCGGGGGGAACTGACGTCGGTGGCCCGGGCGGTTGGGGTGAAGGAGATGGTAAACCCCAAGCATCCCCAGGCGGCCCTGCTGGACTATCTGGCTCGGGAGGAGGACAAGCTGGAAAAGCTGTTTGAGGACCCGGCCCTGCTGCGCACCCCCATTGTCCGCAATGGCCGCCAGGCCACGGTGGGCTTTTGTCCCCAGGTTTGGGAGACCTGGAAGTGACCCGCTGAAGGAGAGGTGGACCCGTGGCAAAGCACCCCAATCAAAAGCTGAAGCTGTTCTGCCTGTACCAGATCCTGGCCCACGAGACCGATGAGGACCACCCCATGACGGTGGCCCAACTCATTCAGGCCCTGGGCCGCTGGGACATTCAGGCCGAGCGCAAAAGCCTGTACGACGATCTGGCCGCCCTGGAGCGCTTCGGGGTGGACATCCAGCACCGGAAGGGCAAATCCCCCGGGTGGTTCATGGGCCAGCGGGACTTTGAGCTGCCCGAGCTGAAGCTGCTGGTGGACGCGGTGCAGTCCAGCCGCTTCCTCACCCGGAAGAAAAGCGACGCGCTGATCCGAAAATTGGAGGGACTGGCCAGTGTGTACCAGGCCCGCCAGCTCCAGCGGCAGGTCTATGTCAGCGGCCGGGTCAAGGTGATGAACGAGAGGATCTATTTTAATGTGGATCAGCTCCACTCCGCCATCGCCGCCGGCCATGTCATTACCTTCCGCTACTTCGACTACGACATGCACCGCAAAAAAGTGTACCGCCGGGATGGAGGGCGGTACACGGTATCCCCCTATGGATTGATTTGGAATAATGAGAACTATTATCTGGTCGCCTTCGACGGGGAGAGCGGCCAGATGCGCCACTACCGGGTGGACAAGATGGCAGAGATCCTCCAGACGAACCAGCCCCGACAGGGCGGGCGGGAGTATCCTGGCTTTGACTTGGCCGCCTACGCCCAAAAGCACTTCGGCATGTACAGCGGACAGGAGATGACGGTGACCCTGCGGGGCCACAGCTCCATGGCCGGGGTGATCTGGGACCGGTTCGGGCAGGATGTGATCCTGGTGCCCGACGGGCCGGAGCATTTTACCGTTTCGGTCCCTCTGGTGCTCAGCCCCCAGTTTTTCGGCTGGCTGTTCGGACTGGAAACCGGCGTGACGGTGGTGGCCCCTCCCCAGGCGGTGGAGGCCTACCGGCAGAAGCTGGCCCAGGTAGCGGCCCTCTATCCGCCCCCCACGTCCCCTGATCCGTAACGGGACCGGGCGGGGAGCTCCGTTTTGAGAGAGAGGAGGTTTGCAATGAAACGGATCCTCATTGTAGACAACGACAGGGCGGTACGCAGCCAGGTTGGCAAGTACGCCCGTCTGGAGGGATATGAGGTGGCGGAGGCGGGTGACGGAGACACCGCGGTGTCCCTGTGCCGCCAGAACGCCTTTGATTTTGTGATTCTTGCCATCCTGCTGCCCAAGATGGATGGTTTCTCTGTCTGCCAGGCCATCCGCAGCTTTTCCCAGGTGCCCATCCTGGTGCTGTCGGAGCGCAACAGCGAGCAGGACCGCATCCACGGCCTGGAGCTGGGGGCGGACGACTATATGGCCAAGCCCTTTTCCCCCCGGGAGCTGATGCTGCGCATCTCGGCCATTTTGAAGCGGGGGGGCCAGCTGGAGGCCCTGCAAAACGCCCAGTGCATCGAGCGGCAGGGCATCCGCATCGACCTCACCGCCCGGCGGCTGACGGTGGACGGGGCGGCGGTGAGCCTGACCCCCAAGGAGTTTGACCTGCTCACCCTGCTGGCCGGGCACCCCGACGTGGTGTTCTCCCGGAAAAAGCTGCTGGACACCGTGTGGGGCGGGGAGCTGCCCGAGGATACCCGAACCCTGGACACCCACATCAAGCAGGTGCGCCACGCCATTACCCCCTACAGTGACCGCATCGTCACCCTGCGGGGCGTGGGGTACCGCTTTGAGAAGGAATAACGCAATACGACAGAAGGCCCCGGTCTGTGACCGGGGCCTTCTGCCTGTGTGTGTGTTGTAAAGGAGAGGGAGAAATGGGAGATATATTGTGATTACTGGGTACGCTCATATAGTAACGGATAAATAAGGCAAAACAATGACGGCAATATGAACAATCTGTAAACAGTAGAGAAAAATCAGAATTTTTTTCGGCGGAAAAAGGGCCCATCGGGAGGAAAGACAGGAATCTTAAAACAAAATTAATAATTTCTTTATGTTAACGCCCACCCGGCGGGCGGCCTTGACGCGCCCGGACACCCGTGCCATAATATGGTGTTATACCCCGCGTGTATTCTGCGCGGGCAAGGAGGAATGAAACTTGATCAAGCTTGTGATCAACCGCTGGCTGGCGGGGCGGGACGTGTCCGCCCCGGAGACCCGGCAGCTGTGCGGAATGCGGGCCGGAGCGGTGGGCATTGGCCTCAACGCCCTGCTGTGCCTGGGAAAGCTGCTGGCGGGTACCATCACCGGTTCGGTGGCCATTGTGGGTGACGCCTTGAACAATCTGTCCGACGCGGCCTCGTCGGTCATTACCCTGGTGGGCTTTCGCCTGGCGGGGCAGCAGGCGGACGAGGAGCACCCCTTCGGCCACGGACGCATGGAGTATCTGGCGGGCCTGGTGGTGTCCATGGCCATTCTGCTCATGGGCTTTGAGCTGGGCAAGAGCTCGGTGGAAAAGCTCTTTTCCCCTGAGAGCCTGGATTTCAGCTGGGTCGCCGTGGGGATTCTGGCCGTCTCCGTCCTGGTAAAGGTGTGGATGTACTTCTTTAACAGCACCCTGGGCCGCCGTATCGGCTCCCAGACCATGCTGGCCACCGCCGCCGACTCCCTGTCCGACTCGGTGGCCACGGGCGCGGTGCTGCTGGCCACCCTGGCGGGCCACATCTGGGACCTGAAGATCGACGGCCTGGCCGGACTCATTGTGGCCGTCTTTATTCTGAAAACGGGCTGGGAGGCCGCCCGGGACACCCTGGACCCCCTGCTGGGCCGGCCCATGGACCCCGAACTGGCCCAGGACATCGACCAGCTGGTTCTGTCCCATGACAATATTCTGGGCATCCACGACCTCATCTACCACGACTACGGCCCCGGACGGGCCATGATGTCCTTCCACGCCGAGGTCCCCGCCGACAGCGACCTGCTGGAGATGCACGACATCATCGACCACATCGAGCGGGAATTAAAGGAGAAGCACCACATCGACACCGTCATCCATATGGACCCCGTGGTCAACAACGAGCGCACCACCGCCCTGCGGGAGCAGGTGGCCGCCCTGGCCCGGGAGCTGGACCCGGTGCTCACCATCCACGACCTGCGCATCACCGCCGGGCCTATGCACACCAACGTGCTCTTTGACGTGATGGTGCCCTACGGCTTCCGTCTCACCGACAGCCAGGTGGTGTCCGAGCTGGGCAAAAAGGTGGAGGCCCTCTCCCCCAAGTACTCCGCCGTCATCGAGGTGGACCACTCCTTTGTCAGCCGGGCAGAGGGGTAATTTACAAATTATTCACCCCAGAGAGGCACAATTCTAGTATAATAAAAGAAATATGACGAGAATGGATCACCTAAGGAGGAGTTGTCAATGTCCCAGAAGGTTTTGATCGTCGAGGACGACAGCAACATCGCAGAACTGCTCCACCTCTATCTGGAGAAAGAGGGGTTCGAGACCAAGGTCGCCAAGGACGGAGGCAAGGGCGTGGAATATTTCCGCTCCTTCCAGCCCGCCCTGGTGCTGCTGGATATCATGCTGCCCATTATGGACGGCTGGACGGTGCTGAAGAAGATCCGGGAGGAGAGCGCCGTCCCGGTCATCATGCTCACCGCCAAGGGTGAGACCGAGGACAAGGTCACCGGTCTGGAGAGCGGCGCCGACGATTACATCGTAAAGCCCTTTGAGATGAAGGAGGTGCTGGCCCGCATCCACGCGGTGATGCGCCGCACCGGCCAGGAGGAGGAGCAGCAGGACAAGCGCCTGTCCTTTGACAAGCTGGTCATCAACCTGGACTCCTACGAGCTGCTGGTAGACGGCAAGCGGGTGGATACGCCCCCCAAGGAACTGGAGCTCCTCTACCACCTGGCCGCCGCCCCCAACCGGGTGTTCACCCGCAACCAGCTGCTGGACGAGGTGTGGGGCTTTGACTACTTCGGCGACAGCCGCACCGTGGACGTGCACATCAAGCGCCTGCGGGAGAAGCTGGAGGGCGTCAGCGACCAGTGGCGGCTGAAAACGGTGTGGGGTGTGGGCTACAAGTTTGAGGTAGCCCCCAATAAAAGCTGACCGGGAGGGATTCCCTTGAAGAGTCTTTATAAGCGCCAGCTCATTATGATGGTGGGGATCGTGGCCCTGTCCTTTACCCTGCTGTCCACTGCCTTTATGCTCCTGTCCTACCGGTACATCATCTCCGAGACCCGGGACCGGCTGGAGCGCAACGCGGGGGATATTGCGTCCTTTACTTCGGAATACTTTTCCTCGGAGTACTACTTTTACCTGAAAAACCAGGGCGCCATCCTGGAGCAGGCCGGGGAAGAGGTCTACCGGGCCAACGTGCAGACCATCACCGCCATGTCTGACGCCGACATCATCGTGGCCGACACCTCCGGGGAGATCCTCTACGCATCCCAGGAGTCCTTCTATACCAAGCGCCTGCCCTTGTCCCTGGTGAACCAGATCCTGGACCAGGGGGGCTACACGGGGATCACCGCCCTCAACGGCCTGTACGACTCCGGCCGCTACATCGCCGGACTGCCCTTCACCGCCAAGGTGGGCAATGTCACCGTGACCCAGGGGCTGGTGCTGGTGTCGGGAGACACCAGCGGCCTGTCTGAGATGTGGCGGGCCACGGCCACCATCTTCTTCTTTGCCGCCGTGGTGGTGCTGCTCATCTCGGTGATCGCCAGCTCCATCACCTCCGCCCACCAGACCCGGCCCCTCACCGAGATGGCCGAGGCCGCCCGGAAGTTTGGCCGAGGGGAGTTTGACGTGCGGGTGGATAACTACAAGGACCGCTGCGACGAGATCGGGGAATTGGCCGAGGCCTTCAACACCATGGCCAACTCCCTGGCCAAGGTGGAAAACCAGCGTGCCGACTTCATTGCCAACGTCTCCCACGAGCTGAAAACCCCCATGACCACCATCTCCGGCTTTGCCGAGGGCATTCTGGACGGCACCATTCCCCCGGAGAAGGAGCGGGACGCCCTGAACATCATCGTCTCCGAGACCCGGCGGCTCAGCCGTCTGGTGCGGCGGATGCTGGACCTGAGCCGGCTCAACGCCCTGGCGGAGAACAGCGTCACCGCCCAGGAGCAGTTTGACCTCACCGACGTCATTTCCAAGGTCATCATCAGCCTGGAGGGCAAGATCACCGAGCGGAATCTGGACATGGATGTGCAGATGCCCGAGGATAAGCTCATGGTGTGGGGCGACCCCGACGCGGTGACCCAGGTGTGCTATAACCTGCTGGACAACGCGGCCAAGTTTGCCGCCCCCGGCACCGCCATCACGGTGAACATCACCAAGAAGGACGGCAAGGCCTACACCAGCTTCAGCAACCTGGGCAGCACCATCCCCGCCGACGAACTGCCCCTGCTTTTTGACCGCTTCCACAAGGCGGACTACTCCCGCAGCCAGGACCGGGACGGCGTGGGCCTGGGGCTGTATATCGTCAAGACCCTTCTGGGCAATTTGAAGGAGAACATCAACGTCACCAGCGAGGACGGCGTGACCACCTTCACCTTTACCCTTACCCTGGCCTAAGCGGCAGAATGGAGCATTCCCTATGGAACAACGACCCCAAGACCTCTGGACGGGCGGCCCCTGGGAGCAGCCCTCTCCCCGATATAATCCCCCGCCTCTGCCCACCATGCCCCTGCGCAGGGAGAGCGTGCTGCGCCGGAGAAAAAAGCGGCGCCGGGCCCTGTTCCCCTTCCTGGGGCTGCTGATCCTCATTGCGGGCCTGCTGGTGGGGGTGGTGGCCACCCGGTACCTGCTGCCCCAGGAGGAGGGGGAGGGGCTGATCCAGAGCACCGCCCAGCAGGGCCAGGACCCCTTTGCCGACCTGGAGCGGGCCCCCACGGGAACGGGGGCCACGGTGACCATCTCCCCCCAGGGGGAGCAGGTGCTCACCGCCGCCCAGATCTATGAAAAGTGCGTGCCCTCCATTGTCTCCATCGAGGCCTACGGCGCCGAGGGAGGCAGCTCGGGCACGGGAGTCATCATGACCGAGGACGGCTATATTATCACCAACGCCCATGTGGTGTCGGGGATGGAGAGCGTCTATGTGGTGCTCTCCGACGACCGGACCATGACCGCCCTTCTGGTGGGCGCCGATGCCCAGGAGGACATCGCCGTGCTGAAAGTGGAGCCCGAGGAGGGCCCCCTGGAGGCGGCGGAGTTCGGCAACTCCGCCCTGCTGCGCTGCGGGGACACGGTGGTGGCCATTGGAGACCCCCTGGGCTACCGGGCCTCCATCACCCAGGGCATCGTCTCCGCCCTGAACCGGTCGGTGGATGTGGACGGGGTGATGATGGACCTCATCCAGACCAGCGCCCCCATTAACTTCGGCAACTCCGGCGGCGCCCTCATCAACGACCGGGGCCAGGTGGTGGGCATCACCACGGTGAAGATCATCTCCGAGGACGGAGGGGTAGAGGGCCTGGGCTTTGCCATCCCCATGGCCAAAGTCAAGACGGTGGCCGAGCGGCTCATCGCCGGACGGGACGCCCCTGTGCTGGGCATCACCGTGGATACCCGTCCCCAGGAGGGAGGCGGCCTGTATATCCGCCAGGTGGAGCGGGACAGCAACGCCTGGGCCTGCGGCGTGCGGGACCAGGATGTGCTGGTGGAGCTGAACGGCCAGGCGGTGAACAACCTGGAGGAGCTCAAGACCATCCGGGACGCCCTTGTGGTGGGCGAGTCGGTGGACATCGCGGTGCTGCGGGACGGACAGCGGCTGGAGCTGTCCTTCGTGGTGCAGGGCCGGGAAGAACTGTCATCGTGATGGATCAGCCGGGACCTACGGGTCCCGGCTGCTTCCGTTTTTAGGAAGAAAAAGAACAGTAGAGATCGATTTTGTACAAAAACTATAAAAAATACGAAAAGCGGTAGCGCAATAATTGTGTATATGGTATAATGTTGTCATCAAACCCTGATACGGTATGACTGGCCGGCGGCGCCGGCCCGTAAAGGAGGGGGAAGCATGGGTGAGACCTGGTTGAAACGAGAAGGAGAAGACCCCGGCGAGCTGACTTTCCTGACCTGCGGAGCAAAGCGGTGCCTGCCCGGCGAACTGGCCGGACCGGCACTGAGAGAGCACTACTTGCTCCATGTCTGCCTGTCCGGCCGTGGGGTCTTTCAGACCCAGGACAAGGGGTACGACATCGGGCCTGGGGAGGCCTTCCTCATGCTGCCCGGCGAGGTGAGCGCCTACCGGGCGGACGAGGAGGACCCCTGGCACAACATCTGGGTGGGCTTTACCGGCCGCCGGGCGGAGGAATACCTGCAAAGCTGCGGCTTGAACGACCAGCGGCGGGTGTGCCACTGCGACCAGCTGGAGGAGCTGGAGGCCTGCGTGGAGGAGATGCGCCGCTTTGAAACGGCGGGCCGGGGCTGCGAGCTGCTGCTCCAGGGCGGCCTGTACCGCTTTTTAGGCTGGGTGGCCATGTCGGGCAAGGACCGGTCCCGGCGGGGCCGGGACAGCGGCGGCGAGTACGTGCGGCAGGCGGTGGAGTACATCCGCAGCCACTTCCAGGAGGACCTGACGGTGGCCCGCCTGGCCAAGTACGTGGGGCTCAACCGCAGCTACCTCACCACTGTGTTCCAAAACACCCTGGGTATGTCCCCCCAGCAGGTGCTCATGCGCTTCCGCATGGAGCGGGCGGCCCAGCTGCTGGAGGAAAAGAACCTGTCCGTGGCCGAGATTGCCCGGTCCTGCGGATACCCGGACCCCCTGACCTTCTCCAAGGCCTTCAAGCGCACCATGGGGGTCACGCCGTCCCAGTACCGCTGCGGCAGCCGGGATGGAGAAAAGACCTCTGTAGAGGCATAACCGCGTCCGGCCCAGCAGACGGAAGGTCTGCCGGGCCGGCTTCCATCGCCGGATGGGCAATTTTGCCAGAGCCGGCGGTTTTTTATTGTCATTTTTCCCAAAGTCCGCTATAATATAAATCACAGAGGAGGCCGCCGCAAAGGGGGCGGCCCCCGTGCAATGAGTCCAGACAGGAGGCGCGCCATATGAGCAACTATGTCATTTCCATCAGCCGTGAGTTTGGAAGCGGCGGAAGATTGATCGGGAAGAAGCTGGCGGCCCGGCTGGGGATCCCGTGTTATGACCGTACCTTGATCCAAAAGACCTCGGAGAAAAGCGGCCTTTCCCCCGAGTTTATCGCCCGGGCGGAGGAGCGGGCCAGAAGCCGTTTCCACCTGGCCTTTACCCCCATTGGCATCGGCGTTCCCACCTATACCCAGCAGGGCGTGCCTGTGAGCCTGCAGGCCTTCTTCGCCCAGGCGGAGGTGATCCGGGAGCTGGCCGACCAGGGCCCCTGCGTCATCGTGGGCCGGTGCAGCGACTATGTGCTGGGAGACCGGCCTGAGTGTCTGAAGGTCTTTGTCCACGGAGAGATGGAGGACCGGGTGCTGCGCTGTGTGGAGGAGTACCACATCCCCTCCGCCAACATGGCCGAGCAGATCCGGGAGATGGACCGGGGTCGCTCCAACTACTATAACTACTACACCGGCCATATCTGGGGCGAGATGCGCCGGTATGACCTGACCATCAATTCCAGCGTCACCGGCATCGAGGGGGCTGTGGACCTCATCGAGACCCTGGTGCGCCTGCGCACCGCTCAGGACAGCGAGTGACGGGGCAAAAGGCGCCCCGGGTGCTGCTCTCCGGCCAGGAGGGCGGCATGAGCCGCTACATCCGGGCGGTACGAAAGGCAGGGGGTCGCCCCGTGGGGGGCTACTGCCCTGAACCGGATCTCAGCTGCCAGGGGCTGCTGCTGTGCGGCGGCGGCGACCTGGACCCCGCCCTCTTCGGCCAGGAGGACCGGGGCTCCCATCCCCCCGACCCCAAGCAGGACCGGGCGGAGCTGGAGCTGGCCCGGGCGTTTCTTCAGGCGGGAAAGCCCATTCTGGGCATCTGCCGGGGGATGCAGGTGCTGAACGTGGCCCTGGGCGGCACCCTGTGCCAGGACCTGGGGCGGGCGCTTGTGTGCTTTCACCAGGGGGCGGGAGACGTGTACCACCCCATCCGCATGGAGGAGGGCAGCCTGCTGTGCTCCCTGTACGGCCCAAGAGCGGTGGTGAACAGCAACCACCACCAGGCCGTGGACCGGCTGGGCGAGGGACTGCGTGCCTCCGCCTGGGCGGAGGGGGGCTTCCCCGAAGGGCTGGAGCATGAGCACCTGCCCGTGGTGGGGGTGCAGTTTCACCCCGAGCGGCTGCGGGGGCCGGGACTGGTCCGGGGCAGCGCCCTGCTGGACTGGTTTATTCAACAGTGTAAGAAATAAAAAGAGGACCGCGGTGCGGTCCTCTTTTTTTGCGTATTTTGAGAAGTTATTGGGCGATAATGACCCGGATAAGGCCGCCCTCCTGCTGGGTCTTGTCGTACCAGCCGGTGAGAGTGAGGCCCTTCTCCTGCACCCGGGAGAGGGAGGATAGGTAGTACTCCTTGTCCCGGTACTCGTACACCGCCACTTGGTCGGCCATGGTGTAGCGCTGGCCGCCGGCGGTAAACTGGTTGCCGCTGACGGTGCCGTTTTTCACCGCCGTCAGCTTGTCCAGACGGTCGGGAGCGGTCAGGTCGCCCTTGATGATGACGGGGCCCTCCTCCACGGGGTAGCGGGTGGTGGTCTGAGCCAGCACGCCGGGCACGCCGCCCACGTCAAACTGGTAGGTGTAGTAGGTGGAGAAGGAGCCGGTGGGGATGGTGGTCAGGGTGTTAAGCACCCCGTAGTGGTGCATGTCCCCGGTGACCTCCTTCAGCACCAGCTGGGTGATTTCGCCGCTGCTGTTCACAGCGCAGTAGGCCACATCGTCGCTGTCCAGCCGCACCCCGGCCAGACGGCTGGGGTAGATGCGCAGGCCGGAGTCCTCATAGACGTCCAGAATTTCCACATCCTTGGCAAAGGGGGTGGAGCCCACCTTGCTGCCGTCGTCGGACACGGTGCCCGAGACGGCGTGGCCCTTGCTCAGGCGGGTGAGGGAGATGTTGCCCCCGGAGACCTGGGCCAGAGCCAGGTCCCCCGCCTCCAGGGAGGTGGAACTGCAGGGGTAGGAGTAGGTGTTGCCGTCGGTGGCCAGCAGGGTGACGGTGTCCTGGGCGTAGGAGTTGCCCCGGCCGTCGGTGTAGGTGGTCTTTTCCACCTTGGTCACCACGCCGCAGCGCTCCTGATCGGCCTGGTCGGGGCCGGCCACAGCGGCCACGCCGCCGTCCCGGCCCAGCAGCAGGGTGACCACGTCGCCCACGCCGTACTGTCCCAGGTCGGACAGGGCAAAGGCGGCCTCGGCGGTCTCAATGGCGTAGGTCCGGCCCGCCACCGTCACCGAGGTGGGGGAGGAGGTGGAGGGGGTCAGGGACTGGATGGTGCCCACCGCCTTGTCCGAGTAGGCCCACAGGGTGCGCATGGAGGGAGACCAGTAGACCACGTCGTTGGTCTGGATGGCGCTGAGGGCAGCGGCCTTGCCGTCCCGGTAGACGGTGCAGCCGGTGAGGGAGAAGGGGATGGAGCTCTGCCAGTTCCCCTGGGCCACCACGGGGCCCTCCATGGCGCCGTTGATGAGGGCCACCAGGTCGATCTCGCCGGCGGCGTTCAGAGAGTAGCCCAGGGAGTTGATGTAGGGGGCGCCTGCCTTGGTGTTGGTGGTCATCAGGTTATAGAAGAGGTACATGCAGTCCTGGCGGGTGAGGATGTCCCCGGCGTTCTGGGCGGAGAGCCCCCGGTCCAGGTCCAGGCTGTGGTACAGGGCCATCTGGGGGGTGGGGTAGGCCCCGGAGAAGTCCTCCGAGGTGTAGCCCAGCAGGTTGAGCACGATGGTGACGCCCTCACCCAGGGAGATCTGGTTGTTGGGGCGGAAGGTGCCGTCGGAGAAGCCCACAATGAGCCCGGCGGACACGCCCGCCTGGACATAGCCCGCCGCCCAGTGGGTGTAGGGCACGTCGGGATAGGGGGAGGTGGAGGCCTGGCCCACCTGGTCCCCGTTGGGGGTGGCCTTCACCGCCATGGTGATGAATTCCGCCCGGGTGACCGTGCGGCTGAGCATCATATCCCCCGAGGTGTCGCCCACCATGATGCCCAGGGCGTTCACCGCCTGGATGGCCTGGCTCTGGGAGGGGACGGAGGCCGCCCCGGCGGGCGTGGCCAGCAGTCCCGCGCACACAGCGGCGGCCAGGGAGAGGGAAATGGTTTTTCTCCAATTCATAACGAGTTTGCCTCCTTTGGTTATTCGTAGCGCAGGGCGTCGATGGGGTTGAGCTTGGCGGCCTTGTTGGCGGGCAGGTAGCCGAAGAGGATGCCCACGCCCACCGAGACCCCAAAGGCCACGGCGATGGCGGTGAGGGAAATGACGGCCGTAAACTCAGCGTTGGAGCCGGAGGACATGGTGCCGTCAATGAGCACACCGGCTCCCTTGGCCAGCAGGATGCCCAGCACGATGCCGATGATGCCGCCGATGGCCGAGGTGGTGCCCGCTTCAATGATGAACTGGCCCCGGATGTCCTTGCGCTTGGCGCCCAGGGATTTGCGGATGCCGATCTCCCGGGTGCGCTCGGACACGGACACCAGCATGATGTTCATAATGCCGATGCCGCCCACCAGCAGGGAGATGCCCGCGATGGCCACCAGCACCACCATCATGGTGTTCATCATGGTGTTCATCATGTCCAGCATCTCGGCGGAGGTGACCACCATGTAGTAGTCGTCGTCCTCATAGATTTTAAAGAGGGCGCTTTCAATGATGCCCCGGGCGGCGGAGGCGGTGTCCTTGCTGGTGCCGCTGAACATGTACATGGACATGCCGCCCATGTACACGGAGCTGTTTTCCGCGGCGGCGCTGTTGAGCTGCTGGGCGTTGGTGTAGGGGATGATGACCTGGTCATCTCCCGAGCCCTGGCGGGACTCGGCGGTCTCGGAGAGCACGCCCACGATGGTATAGTTGTAGCCGTTGAGGGTCAGGGTCTTGCCCAGACCCTGGCCGTTAAAGTACTCCTTGTTGATGTAGGAGCCGATGACGCACACGTTTTGGCTGCGCAGCACGTCCACATACTGTAAAAAGCGGCCCTGGTCCAGGGTGAGGGCCCGGATGTCGCAGTAGGCCTCGCTGACGCCCACCACCGAGCTGGGGGTGAACACGTCCCCGGTGCCCCGGGCGGAGACGGCGGAGACGGTGACGGAGGGACTGACGGCGGACAGGTACTGGGGATACTCCTCCACCAGGGCGTACATGTCCTTGTCCTTCACGTCCCGGGAGGAGCCCGAGCTCCACACGTTGACCTGGATGAGGTTGGCGCCCAGCTGCTCGAAAGAGTCGCTCATGAGCTTTTGCATGCCGTCGCCCAGGGAGATGATGACAATGACGGCGGCCACGCCGATGATGATGCCCAGCATGGTGAGCAGGGCCCGCATCTTGCTGGTGGCCAGGGACTTCAGGGCCAGGAAAAAGGACTGTTTGATCTCCATTACACCATCTCCTCCTCGTCCTCCTCCCCGGACAGGGTGGGCTGAACCACGGCCCGGGGGTCGTCGGCGGGGCCGTTGTAGATGATCTTTCCGTCCTGCAGGCGGATGATGCGGCGGGCCCGTACGGCGATGGAGTTGTCATGGGTGATGAGGACCACGGTGTCCCCCTCCCGGTTGAGCTTTTTCAGGAAGGAGAGCACCTCCCGGCTGGTGCGGGAGTCCAAAGCGCCGGTGGGCTCGTCGGCCAGGATCACCGAGGGCTGTCCCGCCAGAGCCCGGGCGATGGACACCCGCTGCTGCTGGCCGCCGGAGAGCTGGTTGGGGCGGTTTTTGTACTTGTCCGCCAGCCCCACCCGGTCCAGGGCCTGGAGGGCCCGCTCCCGGCGCTCCCGCTCCTTCACCCCGGCGTAGAGCAGGGGCAGCTCCACGTTTTCCAGCACGTTGAGCTTGGGGATGAGGTTGTACTGCTGGAAGATGAAGCCCAGCATCTTGTTGCGGATCTCGGCCTGCTGGTCGTCGTCCATGGTGGACACGTCCACGCCGCCCAGAAGATACTTGCCGCTGGTGGGCACATCTAGGCAGCCGATGATGTTCATGGCGGTGGATTTGCCCGAGCCCGACTGGCCCACAATGGCCACGAACTCCCCCTGGTCCACGGTGAAGCTCACCCCGTCCAGGGCGTGGACCTGGGAGTCGCCCATTTGATAGATCTTGTAAACCTGCTGAAATTCAATCAGATGTCCCATGGTCACATCCCCATCATCATCTCATACAGGCTGGACTGCTTGTTTTCCCACACCACGGTCTCCCCTTCGGTGAGTCCGCCGGTGATCTCAATGTTCTGGGTGTCGTTGCGGCCCAGAGTGACCTCCCGCTTCTCCAGCTTGGAGGGGTCGGCCACGTTGCCGTTCTCGTCCATGGCCTCGGCGGGGGCCACCAGCACATAGGGCTGCTCGCTGCCCCGGTTCACCGCGTCCACGGGCACGCACAGCACGCTGCCCGCCCGCTCCACAATGACGTCGGCAGAGACGTTCATGCCGGGCTTCAGGTCCTGGGGATCGTGGATGAGGACGGTGATGGGGTAGTTGGTCTGGCCGTTGGCAGTGATGCCGTTGATGTTCACCTTGTCCACGGTGCCGGTGAAGGTCTTGCCCTCCACGGCGTCGGCGGTGATGGATACCTCCTGGCCCACCTGGAGCTTGTTGATGTCCTTCTCGTTGACCTTCATCTCAAAGGTGAGGGTGGACATATCGTACAGCACAGCCAGGGAGCCGCCGGCGGCGGTGAGGCTGTTGGAGTCGATGGTGTCCCCGGCCTTGAACTTCTTTTCGATGATGGTGCCCGAGATGGGGGCGGTGATGGTGTAGTTCTCCAGGGTGTCCTGGGCGTTCTGCACCGACAGCTTGGCCTGCTCCAGGGCGATGCGGGCGTTCTCCAGGGAGGTGTTGGCGGAGGAGCCGCCCAGGGTGGCCAGCACGGTGCCGGCGGACACCCGGCTGCCCACGGAGACGTTGAGCTTGGTGACCTCGCCGCTGCCGGTGGCGGTGACGGTCTGGCTGAGCTTGGCCTCAAAGGTGCCGCTGGAGGCGCAGGCCACGGCGCCGATCTTGGCGGTGGCGGTGGTGGTCTCGGTGAGAGCGCCGGGGTTCTGCACCTGGATCTTCACCTGGCGCACCAGGCTGCCGCCGGCGCCCACCTGGTCGGCGGGGGCCACGTAGGTGACGGTGCCGGGCAGGGTCTCCAGAGAGGTGGACAGGGTCACCTGGGCGCTCTGGCCCACGGAGATGCCCGCCGCGTCGGCGGACTGGAAGGGGACGGTGAGGGTCATGGTGGAGGTGTCGGAGATGTCGGCAATGGGGGAACCGGCGGCCACCAGATCGCCCTCCTTGATGTACAGCTTCTGCACCACGCCGGCGGCGGAGGCCTTGGGGCTGAGACCGTCGGCCATGCTGTCGTAGCTCAGCTGGGCCTGCTGCAGAGACAGCTGGGCCTGCTGCAGGGCGCTTTCGGCATTGCCGGGATCGATGCGGTAGAGCAGGTCGCCCTTCTCCACCCAGTCGCCCTCCTCAAAGGGGGCCTCCAGCACGTCGCCGGTGACCAGGCTGCTGACGTTGTAGGAATCGATGGGGGTGACGGTGCCCGTGCTGGACACCGAGACGGTCATGTCCTGCATCTGCACCTGGGCGGACAGGTAGGCGCCCGAGATGAGCTGCTTGCCCGCGCCCATCATGGGCCGCACCACGAAGAAAAACAGGGCGGCCAGAATCACCAGGACGATGACCAGGGGTTTGACCCACTTCTTCTTTTTCTTGGGCGCCTTCCACTGGGGCTGGGCGCTGGGCTGGGGCGTCTGCTCCAGCTGCTGGGTTTCGGGGGAAAGCTGTGTGGTTTCCATGGCATTGACTCCTTACTTTCAAAGTGGCCTTAAGCGCGGGGGCGTTCCATGCCCCGGCGCAGGATCTGCATCTGTGCGGAAAAGCGGCGCTCCAGACTCTGGGTGTCCTCCCGGAAGAGGGCGGCGCACAAAAAGGGCCCCGTGGCGCTGACCAGGATGTGGAACATGTCGCCCAGTTCCTCGCCCTCCCGCAGGTCCAGGCGGGTGGTGTCGATCTGGCCTGACAGGGATTCCAGAATCCGGGTGGGCTCCATGACCCCCAGGAGGGCCCCCTGGCGCATCCCGGCGTTGCAGCGCAGGATGTTCTGAAACTCCAGGATCTCTGCATCCCCCCGCAGGCGGAGGAAGGTTTGAAACAGGGCCTGGAAAGCGGAGAACAGGTCGCCCCGGGCCTCCTCCAGCAGGCGGGAAAAGAGCCCCACCAGCTGCTGGGCGTACAGGCCCATGACATACTGGAACAGGTCCTCCTTGTGCTGAAAGTACATGTAAAAGCTGCCCCGGGGGATGCCAGCCTCCCGGATGATGCGGTTGATGGAGGCCTCGTCAAAGGGGACCCGGGCAAATTCGTGCCGGGCGGCCCGCAGCAGAGTCTCCCGCTTCTCCGTGGGGAGATGAAAAAAGGTGGCAGAGGGCAAGGCATATCCTCCCTTCCATATGACAAGTTGTCATATAGTATACGGCGGGGCTAGTTGGGGGTCAAGGGGAGAAGGGGGGCGTTCATAAAAAATTAACACCTGGACCTATCATACTGCCCAACCCTTCAAATCCAAGAAAGAAAGTCTTAAAATTTCATTAAGCCACGCTGACAGGGACAGGATACTCCTTCCACCTGGTGGAAGGTCAAGAAAAAAGCTGCGAAGAAGAAAAATTCTTCTTCGCAGCCAAATTTATTGATTTTGTTCCAGACACCACAAAATGGCATGTGCCACGCCCTCGTGGGCGTTGTCGGGGGCCACGTGGCGGGCGGCGGCCTTCACGCTGGCGCAGCCGTTGCCCATGGCCACGGGATAGCCCACCGCTTTCAGCATGGCCAGGTCGTTTTCGCTGTCGCCCACCGCGGCGCACTGGTCCAGGGGGATGCCCCACATCAGGGCCAGCATGGCCAGGGTGCGGCCCTTGTTGATGTCCTGGGGGACCAGCTCAAAGTCGTGGTCGTTGGAGGAGGTGAGCTCCACACCCGCCAGGGCGGACAGCTCCTGGAGCGGGTAGGCGGGCTGGTTCCAGTCCCCGTGAATCTTGGTCAGGGGCAGGCCCTGCTCCTCCAGGTAGGCGATGGGGTCGGGGGTGACCACGGCGTTGTCGTGGAAGGCGGGGTAGGGGTAGGTGCGCATCAGGGACTCATGGGAGAAGGGGTCCAGCACGATCTGCTCCCCGCAGAAGAGCATCAGCTCGATCTGCCGGTTCAGGCACAGCTCCAGAGCCCGGCGGGCGCTCTCCTTGGGGATGTCCCGGCGCCACAGGTGGCGGCAGGAGTCATTCTCCGAGAGCACCGCGCCCCCCAGACACACGGACAGGGCGTCGCACCCCGCCCGCTGGGAGAAGTCGGCGGCCTCGGGGACCGCCCGGCCGGTGGAGAGCACCACCTTGACCCCAGCCTGCCGGGCCTGGGCGATGGCCGCCTTGGCCTCGGAGGTGATCTGCCCCTGAGGGTCCAGCAGGGTGCCGTCCAGGTCCAGCGCGATGAGTTTTACCATAAATATAAACCTCCTGTCAGCCCAGACCCAGGGCCAGGCCGATGGTGTGGACGATCAGGGCGGCCACGTAGGCCACGCCGATCTGCCAGAGGATGGAAAACAGGGTCCACTTCAGACTGTTCATCTCCTTGGCCAGGGTGGACACCGCGGCCACACAGGGGACATACAGCAGGATGAACACCAGCATGGAGAAGGCGGCCAGAGGGGTGAAGCCGGTCATGGCGGCGGCCACCTGGGCGCTGCTGGCGGTGAGGGCAAAGCCGTAGAACATGGACAGGGAGGAGACCACCATCTCCTTGGCAATGAGGCCGGTGAGCAGCGCCACGGCGGCCTGCCAGAAGCCAAAGCCCAGGGGGGCAAAGATGGGGGCGACCCAGGAGCCAATGGTGCCCAACATGGAGGCGGAGGTGTCCTCCACCATGTGCAGGCGGAAGTCAAAGGACTGAAGGAGCCACAGCACCATGCTCATGAGGAGGATGAGCGTGCCCGCCTTGATGAGGAAGCCCTTCACCTTCTGCCACACGTGGGTGGCGATGTTCTCCATGGAGGGCAGGCGGTAGGGGGGCAGCTCCAGCACAAAGGGAGCGGGCTCCCCGGAGAAGAGGGTGTGCTTGAAGAGCAGGCCGGACAAAATGCCGCACACCATGCCGATGAGGTACAGACCAAAGACCACCAGGCCCGCCCAGGCCCCAAAGAAAGCCCCGGCGATCATGCCGTACACAGGCAGCTTGGCCGAGCAGGACATGAAGGGAATGAGGAGGATGGTCATGCGCCGGTCCTTCTCATTTTCCATGGTGCGGGCGCCCATGATGGCGGGCACCGTACAGCCAAAGCCCATGAGCATGGGAATAAAGGCCTTGCCGCTGAGGCCGAAGCGGCGCAGCAGCCGGTCCATGATAAAGGCGGCCCGGGACATGTAGCCCGAGTCCTCCAGGAAGCTGAGGAAGAAGAAGAGCAGGGCAATCTGGGGCAGGAAGGAGAGTACCCCGCCCACGCCTGCGATGATGCCGTCACACACCAGGCTGATGAGCACCGGGGAGACGCCTGCCGCAGTCATAGTCCCCTCCAGCCAGGAGGAGAACAGGTCGATGAGGGCGCTGACCCCGTCCTGGAGCCAGGAGCCGAAGGGGCCGAAGGTGATGGCAAACATGCACAGCATGGCCAGCAGGAACAGGGGCAGGGCGGTGTACTTGCCCGTGACCACCCGGTCGATCTTCTGGCTGAGGGAGGGGCCGTGGTCTGTCCCCTTCACCACGGAGTGGGACACCACCCGCTGGATGTACTGGTAGCGGCTGTCGGCGATGAGGGTCTCCCGGTCGCCCAGGTCGCTGGACTGCTCATACTCGGCGATGATCCCGTCCAGCTTTTTCTGGGTCTCGGCAGGGAGATTCAGGGCCTTGGCCACGATCTCGTCGCCCTCCAGCAGCTTAATGGAGGCCCAGTGGGCGGGCAGTCCGGCGGCGTAGGCCGCGTCGTGGATGAGCTCGCCCATGCGGTGGTGGATGTCGTGGGTAAAGTCGTCGTACAGGTCGTCGGGTTCAAAGGTGTAGCCCAGGTGCATCTGCCGGTGGGCCACCTGCAAAAGCTCGTCCAGGCCCTGGCCGGTGCGGGCGATGATGGGCACCACGGGGACGCCCAGCTCCCGGCTGAGACGGGAGGTGTCGATGTGGTCTCCCCGGGCCTCCACCTCGTCCATGAAGTTCAGGGCCAGCACCATGGGCTTTTCCAGCTCCAGTAGCTGCACGGTGAGATAGAGGTTGCGTTCCAGGTTGGTGGCGTCCACAATGTCGATGACGGCGTCGGGGTTTTCCCCGATGATGAAGTCCCGGGCCACGATCTCCTCCATGGAGTAGGGGGAGAGGGAGTAGATGCCGGGCAGGTCCACCACAGTGAGCTCCCGGTCGCCCAGGTGGGCGGTGCCCTCCTTTTTCTCCACCGTGACCCCGGGCCAGTTGCCAACATACTGGTTGGAGCCGGTGAGGGCGTTGAAGAGGGTGGTCTTGCCGCAGTTGGGGTTGCCCGCCAGAGCCACCCGCATGGGGCGGCTGTCGTGGGCGGTGTGGTCGTAGTTTTGTCCGTGGTGCTCCAGCTCGTGGACATGGTCCTGCAGCTGGCGGCGGTCCCGCTCGGGGTCGCTGTGGCGGGGCATGACCTGCCGGGCGGGAGCGGGCTTGCGCCGGGGCTGGCCCATGGTGATCTGGGCGGCGTCGTCCTTGCGCAGGGACAGCTCATAGCCCCGCAGGGATACTTCCAGGGGGTCGCCCAGGGGTGCGATCTTGGTCACCTTCACCTGGGTCCCCGGTGTGAGTCCCATATCCACCAGGCGGCGCTTTACCGCCCCGGACTGGTTGCCCACGGAAAGGATCACGCCCTCTTCCCCAGGACGCAGGTCCTGCAGGGTACGGGGGCTTTGTGTGCGTTCTTCCATTTTTCTCGGTCCTCTCTGGTGATTACAGTCGATTTATTCTACCCAAACCAGGTGGGTATTGCAAGCGGTGGGGGAGATTTTCCCCAATTTACACAGAGAATGGGGAAAAGAACACGCTGGAATCGGGAGAGAAACTGTGCTACAATAAGAAGCGACTGTCGGCTGCCCACAGAGAGAGGAGTGAGGGAATGATCCTGGCCCTTTGTATCGACGACCGCGGCGGCATGAGCTTCAACGGCCGCCGCCAGAGCATGGACCGGGCGGTGCGCCGGGACCTGCTGCTGGAGGCGGGAGACGCCCCCCTGTGGGTGAGCGGCTATACCGCCCGCCAGTTTGACCCCGATCCCCGCCTGCGGGTGTGTGACGCCCCGGAAGAGGAGGCGGGAGCGGGAGAGGTGTGCTTCCTGGAGCTGGGGGACCCCATGCCCCTGCTGGCCCGGGCGGAAAAGCTCATCCTCTACCGCTGGAACCGCAGCTATCCTGCGGAAAGCACCTATACCCTGCCCCCAGCGGGGTGGAAGCTACTATCCCAAGTGGAGTTCCCCGGCCACTCCCACCCGCGTATTACGAAAGAGGTTTATCTTCCATGAAACAACTGCGCCATTGGTTTTTGCCCCTGCTGCTGGCCCTGTGCCTGACTCTCAGTGCCTGTGAGAGCCTGCCCGCCGGGACAGTCTCCCAGCAGGGCTCCGCCACCGCTACGGTGGCCGCCCTGGAGGACCTGCCCGCCTACAGCGGCCAACCCTATGTGGAGCTGGACGACAACGTCCCCGACTTCTCCAACCTGCCCCAGGACGGGGCCTCCTTTGAGGAGTACAGCCCCCTGGACGACCTGGGCCGCTGCGGGCCCGCCACCGCCTGCGTGGGGCTGGACACCATGCCCACCGAGGAGCGGGGCAGCATCGGCCAGGTGAAGCCCTCGGGCTGGCAGACGGTGAAGTACGACTGCGTGGACGGCAAGTACCTCTATAACCGCTGCCACCTCATCGGCTACCAGCTCACTGCCGAGAACGCCAACAAGGAAAACCTCATCACCGGCACCCGGTATTTAAATGTAGAGGGGATGCTCCCCTTTGAGAACATGGTGGCCGACTATGTGAAGGAGACGGAAAACCACGTGCTCTACCGGGTGACCCCTCTGTTTGACGGGGACGACCTGGTGGCCCACGGGGTGCGTATGGAGGCCTGGTCGGTGGAGGACCAGGGCGAGGGCGTGTGCTTTGACGTATACTGCTACAACGTCCAGCCCGGAGTGACCATCGACTACGCCACCGGCGAAAGCTGGCTGGCGGAGGAGGCCCCCGCCGGAGAGAGCGGAAACACCTCCGCCCCCCAGGAGCAGGAGGAGAGCTACGTGCTCAACACCAGCTCCAAGAAGATCCACCTGCCCGACTGCTCCGGGGTGACTTCCATGAACCCGGCCAACCGCCAGGACTACACCGGCACTCTTCAGAGCCTGCTGGACCAGGGCTATGAGCCCTGCGGTATCTGCCATCCAGACCAGAAGTAAAAGAACAGCCCTGAGACCAAGTCTCAGGGCTGTTTTTTTCGTTATTTGAAGTTTTCCCGGGCGTAGCGGTCCAATTCCTCCCGGAAGGCGGGGTGGGCCACCGAGATCATGGCCTGGGCCCGCTCGGGCAGGGACAGGCCGGACAGCTTCACCACGCCGTACTCCGTGGCCACATACTGGATCATCCCTCTGGGAGCGGAGACGGTGCTGCCGCCGGGGATGAAGGGGAGAATGTTGGATTTCAGCTCCCCGTCCTTGGTCTTGCGGGCGGAGTTCATGCAAATGAAACCCTTGCCGCCGGGGGAGCGGAAGGCGCCCTCCAGAAAGTCCAGCTGGCCGCCGGTGCCCGAGAGCTGGCGGGTGCCGGAGGACTCGGCGTTCTCCTGGCCCATCAGGTCCAGCTGCACGCCGCCGTTGATGCTGATGAAGTTGGACATGTCCCCCATGCGGTGGGGGTCATGGATGTAGTCCACGTCGGCGGGGCGGAAGAGCTGGGGCTCGGCCTTCAGCCAGTCGTAGAGCTCCTGGGAGCCCATGGCCAGGTTCCAGGAGGAATAGCCCCGGTCCACCTCTTTCCGGGCGTTGGTCAACTTGCCGGCCCGGTACAGGGTGAGAAAGGCGTCGCTGATGGTGCCGGTGTGGCAGCCCAGGTCCTTCAAATCGGACTGGGCCAGCATCTGGGCCACGGTGAAGGGCACGCCGCCCACGCCCAGAGACAGCACCGCCCCGTCGGGGATTTCAGAGACCACATGCTGGGCGATCTGGATGTCTACAGGGGAGGGCTCCTTGTAGGAGCGGGTGGGCAGAGGCTCATGCTCCCCCTCCACGATGTAGTCCGCCTCGGACAGGTGGACCCGGTGGGAGCCGTCTACACCCTGGAGGGTGGGCAAGTGCTCGTTGATTTCAAAGACCACAGTGCGGGCGTTTTCAAAGATGGTGCGCCAGGCGTAGTTGGAGATGCCCAGTCCGCAGTAGCCCTGCTCGTCGGGACGGGACACGGGGACAAAGGCCGCGTCCACCCGGATGTGATTGCGGTAGAGCTGGGGCAGATAGCGCAGGATCATGGGCATAAAGGTGCACAGGCCCCGGCTTTGCAGCTTGCGCTCGTAGTCGCCGATGTGCCAGCTGTAGTAGTGAAAGGCCTTCTGCTCCGGGTCCTGCTCCACCACCTCGATGCGGGGGCGGATCACCAGGCCGCCCCGGATCTTCACGTCGGTGAGCTCGTCCCGGCGGGCGGCCAGGGCGGCATCCATGAGGTCGGGGAAGCCGCCGCCGAAGCCGTAGTCCACCCAGTCGCCGCTGCGCACCGCAAGGCGGGCAGCCTCCTGGGGGGAGACAAATTTGCTGGAATATTGAGAAACCATAACCATTCTCCTTCTTTTGGGGATCGTTGCCTCCATTATACCGGGTGGAGGGGAAAAGGGCAAGGTTACCGGCGGCGGTCGGCCAGCTGGTCCTTCAGCTTGTGCCGTAGGCGCAGTATCTGGGAGACGTGGTAGTTGGCCACGATGTCGATCTCCCGGCTGGGCTCCGGGTCGTCCGGGGTCACCTTGGCCCCCAGGGCCAGCAGGACCTGGCGGTTCTCCCGGTTCAGGCGGCAGGGCTCCCCCATGGCGCACAGGGCGGCCAGTTCCACCAAAAGGGCCTGGGCGGTGTCCTCGCAGGTGGACAGGCGGCACAGCTCCCGCTTCTGCCGCTTGCGCCGCAGCAGGCGCTGCTGGGAAAACAGGGCCAGCTGGCGCTCCAGGGCGTCGATCTTGTCCTCCAGGCTGTCCGCCTGGGGCAGGTGGCCGTCCCCGTTGAACAGGTCCTCCAGCATTTCGATGAGGTCCCGGTCCAGGCTCTCCATAGTGCGGCGGATGGTGCGGCTGTTGTCGTAGGGGAAAATCAGGGTGTTCACCGCCATGCCGATGGCAAGGCCGATGGCGGTGTCCCACATGCGGCCCGTGGCGTAGGAGAGGGCCTCCACTGCGGGGTTGAGACAGATGTTCACCAGCACCAGGCAGGGCAGCACGGGCACCAGCTTCAGTTTCAGGTGGTGGTAGCTGGTGATGATGACCATGATGCCGATGCCCACCCCCACAATGCCGGGCACGTGGAGGGCCATGAGGAGCAAAGCCAGCAGCACCCCCACCCCCACGCCGCAGATCTGGGTGAGACAGGCCTGCAGGGAGGCGGTAAAGGTGGGGGCCACGGCGGAGATGGCTCCGATGGTGGCAAAGACCACCTTGGCGGGGCTGGCGCCGTAGTGCTCAATGACCGCCAGGGACAGTGTCACCGCCAGGGCGGTTTTCATGGTGCGCATACCGATGGGGAGCTTGGAAAAAGCGGTCCCGAAGGGGACTTTCATAGCAGTACCTCGTTTCGTTGGAAATCATAGGGATTTTAGGTTTCCCCGCCCCACATGGTGTATCCCAGCAGGTGCAGGTCCTGGTCGTACAGGAGAAAGCAGGTCCACTTTCCATCCTGATAGGTGGACTGGAAGATGTTCTCCACCGGAGACAGCATCCGCTCCAGATAGGGGGAGTTCACCACCCGCCACAGGTGATAGCACTGGGAGTCTGTGGGCTGTACGGTAAGGGTGGTGGAGGTCTCGTAGCCCCGCAGGCACCACACCGCGCCGCTCTCCTCCAGGTCATCCAGGGGGATGAAGTGGGTAAAGAGTTGGGGGCCTCCGCGGGGATACTCCTCCAGCTGCTGGCGGTACAGGGAGCTGAACTCGTAGCTGCACAGGGTCACATCCATCCGCCAGCGGCCGTCCTCTTCCTCCTGGGGCAGGCCGATGAAGTAGCCCATGAGGTGGGTGGTGCCGTCATAGAGGAGCAGAATACACACGTTGTCCCCCTCTTTGTGGGGATGGAAGGTGGCATACTGGTTTTCGGAGGATTCCTTCCCCCAGGAGTTGACCAATGCGGCCATGCGAAAGCTGTTTAATAGGTAGGTGTCGATGTCGTTGCCCAGGGATGGACAGTTGTCAAAGGTGAAGGAGACATCCTCGCCAAAGGTCTCCTGCAGCTGCTCCAGGGTAAAGGTGCATTGCCCCTGGTCCTCTTCCAGAAAGAAGGGGACGGTCTCCTGGTCCCAGGGGGTGGTCACGTGGGGCGGGCCGTCCTCTATTTCTACGGCGAGACCTGAGGGGTTCCGCAGGGCAAAGGCGGCCCCGCCCAGCAGAAGCAGCAGGACCACCCCCGCCAGCAGGAAGCGCGTTTTCTTGTTTAGCCTGCGATACAAAATATGCCTGCGCCCACGCACCGTCATGGCGGCTCTCCCCTCCGTAAGTTTCTTCCAAAGTGGTTTTTTCCTATTTTAAGATATTTTCTTGCCTGTGGCAAGGCGGCTGGTTGAGATGGGGCTGAGGCTGCCTGCAGATCTGTCTGGAGCTGGTATGCAGGATATGCGGGAAGGATGTATGGATATTGATTCAGTCGATATTTTGGACGTCAGACAAGGAACAACGGAAAGAACGTGGATCTGGTCCAATCATTTCACAAAAAAAACAGCCTGGGAGAGCGGAGGAGTGGGCCGCCGAAAAGTGAACTTTTTGGCCATGTAAGGAGAAAAATGTTTATTTTTTAACAAATATGAGACGGATGAAGGATAAGATTCAAAAATGGACCAAGATGTGCAGGAGAAACTGCAAGATTCCCTTTGGTTCTCTTTTTTACTAAAAAATAGAAGGTAAATTCAGGAACAATGTTGAAAATTGACTGGAAAGATTGTGGACTTTTACAACTATAATTTTCCGCTTTCCCCCAGTATAATGTATTTATCCTTAAAATTTTTTAAGGTTCGAACCCATGGCCCGCAGCGGAAGGGACCATCCCCAACGTGAAGTCACGCAGAGGGGGACGGCCTGCTGTGGGCAGAACCACGGATGCAGAGGTGATGAAGGAGAGAGAAATAAGCCTGGCGACCATGGAATATCGTTGTTAAGAAGGGAGTATTCAGGATGAAGAAGCTACTCAGTGGAATGCTGACCTTGGCTTTGGTCGCGCCCTATTGTTTGCCGGCCCAAGCTGCCCCCGCAGACTCACAGCAGAGTTTTCAGCCCAACGTGACCTATGAAGTCTCCGTAACCGATGACGAGCGCGCCATCATCCATGATGAGGTGGACAAGATCAGCGGCGACGTGGGAGATATGAAAGTAGGCGATGGGACCTATGATCCCTATTCTCTGATCGGCGGTCTGGCTACAGGTTCGGATTACGATTCGATTTCCTACGGCTCTAAAGCTGCAGGAAGCGTTCCGAGCGAGTATCCTTTTGCGGTTCCGGATACCGAGGCTAATAATAACGAACACAGCCGGAAAGTGGAGAAGTTGGCCTGGGTCAAGGAACTGGCCGAGGAGCTTGGCTTCCCCGTGGTGGTGCAGCGTCAGGAAGACAAATATGTCTACATCGAGATCGGTGATCCCGATGCCCCCGAGATGGTCATGGCGTTGAGCCACTTGGATTCGCCCACTGCTTCCAATAATGAAGCTCAGTTGGAACGCTGGGTCAATGCAGAAGGTGAGACGGGAGATCCAACTTCTTATCATACACCTTATGTAAAGGATGGCTGGCTGTACGGCGCCGGCGTCCAGGATGACAGCGGTCCCACCCTGGCTACCCTCTTTGCCGCCAAGGCGCTGATGGAGGCCGGGCTGCCCATGGACCGTCGTATCCGTATTGTTATGGGTTGCTATGAGGATAGCAATCCCGGTGTGCCCACTAAGGAGGACACCCTGAAATATATGGATATCCCCTACTACACCTCCAACCCCAGTTTCTACGACAACTGGTGCTATAAGTCCCTGAACCGGGAGGAGATGCCCATCGCGGCCTACACCTCCGACTCCCGGTTCCCCGTGGTGGTGGGAAACTCCAAGGCGATTACCCCCACCATCTCCATGGACCTGTCCGCTGATGACGGCAAGACCTTCAGCCTGATCAGCGCCGGCGCCAACGTGACCCTGCGGGAAGGCGACGAGACCCTGAAGGATATTGTTTACGGCAGTACCTCTCAGGTGGCCTCCCGGGCGGTCTTCACCCTGAAGGCGGATTCCGTGGAAGAGAACAACCAGGCGTTTGTGAATGCCGTCACTGAGGCTGCCACCAAGCTGGGTTGGCTGCCCGCCGCCGAAGGCACCACTCCCAAGGTGTCCGTGGAAGTGAAGGACGGTACCATCGTTCTGGAGACCAACACCGACGTGGCCATGGAGATGCCCACTCCCCAGTACGGCAAGAACGCCGTGGTGTGGGGCATGTACCTCATCTCCCAGGGCCTGGGCGACAGCTCTGAGCTGCAGCTGAAGAAGGCCGCCGACGGCATCTCCGACCTGTTCTTCCAGAACTGTGTGGAGGGCGAGGCCTATATCGGCAGCTACATGGGCATTCCTCAGGATCTGCTGCGCAACCCCGACAGCGGCGTTGCCAACCTGACCTTCGCCCTCATGGGCGGAATTAAGGGTACTGAGGAGCTGGTCAGCTTCTTCAGCGACAACAGCCTGTCCATTCCTCTGTATATCCGCAGCATGCACACCAACGAGGAAAACTACACCACCGCCATGGATGCCACTGTGCAGGCCTTCCATGACAAGGGCTTTACCTGGCAGGTGAGCCGTATGGAAGAGGGTCAGTACACTGCCTACTCCAATCCCACCCTGTATGCCAGCCACGATAACCCCCTCATCGCTCTGCAGTACGCCAGCTACAAGGCTACCATGGAGAGCGACCCCGTGGCTTTCGCCGACGTGTCTGATCTGTTGGATATCACCTATCCCGTGGGCACCACCGGCGGTACCCTGGCTTCCAACTACCTGAACAAGATGACCGCCTTCGGCGCCGTCATCCCCGGCAACGAGCGCTGGTGGCACTCCGCCAACGAGAGAATCGGTGTGGATGCCATCATCGAGATGACCAAGCTGATGGCTGACGGTATGCTGGAGATGGCTCGCTACTCCGGTCCTGCCGGCGCCCAGCTGATGTGGGCCGACATTGACGGCCTGAACGCTGACCGTGCCGATCTGGACCTGCTGGATGTGACCATCGGCACCTACCAGGATGCCTCTGAGGCGGTCGCTAACAGCGAAGACATGCTGGCTGCCACCAAGTTCGACATCCCCATGTGGGCGGAGCGCGGCAACAGCTCCAAGACCGATGCCCAGTTCAAGAGCGGCGAGGTCTATCTGTCTACCGACGACGAGGACTTCCAGGCCAACACCTTCGTGCTGCCCATGCGCCTGGAGTTCAAGGTGGAGAAGCCTGAGAGCATGAGCCAGACCGACTGGAATGCTCTGGCTGCCAGCGGCTTTGCCGGCTTCACCTTCCACATCCAGAAGGACGGCCAGGACATTCCTCTGACCGTTCCCGAGGGACAGGACGCCAGCAAGTACTTTGCTGCCCGCGTCTCCTCCAGCGACCCCGACATCATCTATGCCTCTGTCAATCTGGCCATCACCGACGCCGCCTATGACGGCGTGAGCACCGTGCTGGCCGACTCCAAGACCGACCTGTACGACCTGAACGACGAATGGCTGGAGAGCAACGAGGATCCCTTCCCCGAGCGCGGCGCCGTGGAAGAGAGAGGCTTCTTCCTCTTCGGCGACGGCGAGAAGAATGCCCGCTTCACCTCTCCTGAGGCCATCTATGTTACCACCGAGAAGCTGGAGCTGGTGGAAGACACCATCCTGTACACCGTCAACAGCGACAACCAGCTGGAGTACAACGTGGTGTACGACGCCCCCTTGGCCAGCAATGTGGCGGTTATGGATCAGACCGAAAAGGGAATCGACTCCCTGGCTGAGCTGAAGGAAGTCATGGGTGAGGCCGATCTTCCCAAGACCGAATTGACCACCGATCCCGGCCAGCGCACCATCGGCGACGCTGTTACCGCAGATCTGGTGATGAACGAGGACGGCGCTGTAGTGGCCATCACTGTGAGCGACGTCTCCGAGCGTCCCATCGTGGGCATCTCCTGGAAGAAGGATACCATTGGTTCCGATTACCAGGGCTTTGCCGAGGCTTATGAGCGCAACGGCGCTATCGCGGTCTACCTGCCTCAGGTGACCAGCGCTGAGGAGGCCCGCCAGGTCCTCTCTCAGATCGACGGTATCTTCTTCACCGGCGGCGAGGACTGGAATCCCAGCCTGTACGGTGAGACTCAGTCTCCTCACGGTTCCTCCGGCTGGAACGACGCCCGCGACACCTCCGACATCAACCTGATGCAGCAGGCGGTGGAGATGGACGTGCCTCTGCTGGCGGTCTGCCGCGGTGAGCAGGGCTTCAATATCTCCCGGGGCGGCGGCCTGATCCAGGACGTGCCTTACTATCTGGGCCAGCAGGTGCTCAATGGCGAGATCGATCCCGAGCGGGTCACCGGCATCCTGTCCGGTCCTTCCGAGACCGACATGGCGAAGCTGATGGAGACCTGGGATTACTACAGCCTGGAAGAGGTTCCCGACATCTTCAAGGAAGCTGTGAAGGACACCGGTTACACCATGTACGATGACGAGGGCAACCGTCTGGGCAACCCCTACAACAAGGAAGACGGTACGTACGCTGACTTTGATGAAGGCTGCGAAGAGGGCCATCTGCGCGTGCAGGTGGACGGCCTGATCCACAGCGGCGGCACCAAGTATCATGAGCTGGCCGCTGGCACCGACAATGAGGGCGTGGCCATCTCCAAGGACTCCAAGTGGCTGTATGATATCGTGGGTACTGATTCCATCGATATGATTGCCACCGCCCACCATCAGTCCGCCAATCCCGAGAAGCTGGGCGACGGCCTGACCGTGGTTGCCAGATCCTCCGATGGCATCATCGAGGCTCTGGAGTATCAGGACGCCACCTTCGCTCTGGCCCTCCAGTGGCACCCCGAGCGCGACGCGCTGGGCGGCACCGCTGGCGAGGAGCTGGGCGTTGACGTGGACCTGTGCAATGCGTTCCTGCGAGCCCTGGTGACTTACGCCGGCGGTAAGGAAGACGAGCCTTCTGAGGGCGGCGGCAGCAGCTCCGGCGGCTCCAGCACCACCATCACTACCACCACCGACGGCAACGGCACTGTGATCAAGGTCGTTACCGACAAGACCACCGGCACCATCACCACCATGGAGTACAAGAACGGCGTCACCGTGAAGGCCGTTGAGAACTCCGTGGGCGTGGTCACCGTCAATGTGACCGTGCCCAGCAGCGTGGACAGCGCTACTGTGACCATCCCCGTGAAGAATCCCACCACCAGCACCGTGGCCAAGCTGAGCAAGAGCGGCCAGGTGATCCGCACCGGCGTGGCCGGAAAGGACGGCATCACCCTGACCCTGACCGAGAGCACCAGCCTGACCATTCTGGACAATGCCAAGACCTTCTCCGACGTCGCCAGCGGCCAGTGGTACGCTGAGGCGGTGAACTTCGTCACCAGCCACGAGATCTTCGCCGGCGTGGGCAACGGCACCTTCGCTCCCAACAGCACCATGACCCGTGCCATGCTGTGGACCGTGCTCTACGGCCTGGAGGGCCAGCAGAGTGCCGCGGCGGGCCAGACCTGGTACTCCAACGCCCAGGATTGGGCCATGAAGAACGGCGTGTCTGACGGTACCAACCCCAATGGCTCCATCACCCGTGAGCAGATCGCGGTGACCCTGTACGGCTACGCCAAGGCCCAGGGCATTGCGGGCACTGTGACCGGCGACCTGTCCAAGTTCCAGGACGCTTCCTCCGTCTCCAGCTGGGCCACTGAGGCCATGGCTTGGGCGGTGCAGAACGGCCTGATCTCCGGCAAGGACAACGGCAGCCTGGCGCCCCAGGATACCGCCACCCGTGCCGAGCTGGCTCAGATCATGATGCAGTTTGTCACCGCTTCCGTGAAGTGACAGCTGCCACAGACCAAGCAAACTTGTTCCGGTCTCACAAAGGCCTGCCCCAATTTGGGGCAGGCCTTTCTTTTTGCCCTCCCCTGCTGAGAGGGGAGCATACAGAGATTTTACATAAACTTGACATGACTGCGGTGGAGAAGATGCCCCTGCTTGCTTTACCATAAATGCTGATCTGAAAGGATGGATTTGCATTTCATTGTTAAGGAGTGAGCAACGGCATGAATCATCAAACTGCTCAGCTGTGGCGCAGACGGTGCGCCGCCCTGCTGATGACCAGCAGCATGCTGCTGGGGATGGTCCCCGGGGCGGCTGCCGCGCAGGGCGGAGACGGCCAGGCGGTGGACAGCCTGACCCTTCAGCCCGGCGAGACCACGGCGTCCCTCAATTTAAACTGGTATGCCCCCCAGGGGACTGCCGACGCCAAGGTCAAGTTTGGCGATGTAACGGTGGACGCGGCGGAGAGCGAATTGACCACCCCCACCAAGGTGGACGAGAGCAAATACACCGACACCGGCAAGATCGTGTGCAAGGCCACCGTCACCGGACTGGAGCCCGGCAAGACCTATGAGTACCAGATCTCCAACGACGGCGGAAGCACCTGGTCCAAGACCTACACCTATACCGCCCCCCAGGCGGATTCCTTCACCTTTGCCTTCACCAGCGACCCCCAGATTAAGGATGGCGGGGAGACCAACGGCGAGGGCTGGAACCCTGCCGACGGCACCAACCAGACCGGCTGGGCCAAGATGATGGAGGAAGTGGCCCAGGCGGGCGCCACCCTTATGGTCTCCGCCGGTGACCAGGTGGAGGACCAGAGCTGGGGCAAGTCCAGCGAGTACGCGGCCTTCTTTGCCCCTGAGGAGATGACCTCCATCGCCTATGCCCCCGCCGTGGGCAACCACGACCGCCACTATATGTTCGCCGACCACTTCAACCTGCCCAACGAGATGGACGTGGCGGAGGATGGCCAGTCCGGCGATGCGGACACCCTGGAGCAGGTAAAGACCACCTTCCGGGGCCAGAACTCCGGCACCAGCCAGAGCCACGGCAACTATATTCAGGCTACAGAGAGTGAGATCTCCAGCCAGAGCGACAGCAACGGCGTGACCCCCAATGAGGAGGGGTATTACGACTTCACCGAGCGCCGGGAGATGGAGACCAAGGGCAACTACTATTACCTCTATAACAACGTGCTCTTTGTCACCCTGAACACCGGCGCCTATCCCGGCGGCAACGACGAGGAGAACGCGGAGGACCCCAGCGTGCCCAGCGCCTCCAAGGACAATTCCGAGGCTGAGGCCATGGTGGAAAACTTCCGCCGCACCATGACCGCCGCCACCACGGAGTACGAAGGCCAGTATGACTGGCTCATCGTCACCCACCACAAGTCCACCCAGACGGTGGCCAAGCACGCCGCCGACTCCGACATTGAGAACTATGTGGACGCCGGTTTTGAGCAGGTGATGGACGAGTTCGACGTGGACTTTGTCCTGGCCGGCCACGACCATGTGTACTCCCGCAGCTATGTGCTGAAGGACGGGGAGCGCAACGCCGAGGCCCTGGACACCTACTACGATCCCGACGGCACCATCTATCTCACCGGCAACTGCGCCAGCGACATGCAGTACTACACCCCCTTTGAGAAGCTGGACAAGAACGACAACGCCGACTATCCCCTCCTGGCCAACGGCGAGACCGGCTCCGAGGCCTATCTGGAAGGCAATCTGCCCTACGGCAACCAGGAGTACAACCAGGAGTACAGCCCCAGCTACGCCCTCTTTGACGTGGAGGGGGACACCATCTCGGTGAACGTGTACAACCTGGACGGGGACAGCGAGAACCCCGATTCCAAGCTCATTGACCACTTCACCGTCACCAAGAACGCCGACGGCGGCGAGCAGACCCAGGGCCAGGAGAACGGCTCCGCCCAGCTGGATCTGACCAAGGTCGCCGGGTATACCTCCGGCCAGTTCAACGTGGACGGCGGCGTTATGGAGATCATCTCCTACAACACCGTCACCGGTTGGGCCTACGCCGTCAACGGCCAGTCCGGCCTGCTCACTGCCATCCCCCTGAAGACCCTGGAGGAGAAGTCCACCGTGGATCTGCTGGATGGCAACGATATCGACGTGAAGGCCCTGGTGGAGGCTGCGGACGATGGCTTTGCCTACGGCGACATGACCTCCGTGGCTGTGTCCCCCGACGGCACCACCCTGGCGGCGGCCCTCCAGGCTGAGGGCTATGCCGACGCGGGCCGTGTGGCCCTGTTCACCTGCAACGCCGACGGCAGCCTGACCCTGAATCAGGTGGTCACCGTGGGCGTGCAGCCCGACATGGTGACCTTCGCCGACAACAACACCGTCCTCACCGCCGATGAGGGCGAGCCCCGTGAGGGCTACGGCGACGACGCCACCGACCCCAAGGGTTCGGTCAGCGTGGTGGACGTGGCCTCCGGCGAGGCCCAGGTGGTGACCTTTGACACCTTTGACAGCCAGCGGGCCGCCCTGGTGGAAGCGGGCATCGTCCTGAAGAAGGACACCGCCCCCTCTGTGGACCTGGAGCCTGAGTACATTGCCGTCTCCGGCGGCAAGGCCTATGTGACCCTGCAGGAGAACAACGCCATCGCGGTGCTGGACATCGTCTCCAAGACCGTGACCGGGATCTACTCCGCCGGCTTTGAGGACTACAGCACCACCTCCGTGGACATCGACAAGAAGGACGAGACCTACGACCCCAAGACCTACGAGAGCCTCATGGGCATCCGCATGCCCGACGGCATCGCCGCCTTTGAGCAGGACGGGAAGACCTACCTGCTCACCGCCAACGAGGGCGACAGCCGGGAGTGGGGCAACTACCTCAACGAGGACGAGGTAAACTTCGGCAAGGAAGGGAAGACCTCTCCCACCGGCGCCATCACCGCCGAAAACTCCGGCCTCACCGGAAAGGTGGTCTTCTTCCTCAGTGAGGACTATGACGGCCTGAACGCCCAGAAGGATTACCTCTTCGGCGGCCGCTCCTTCACCCTGTATGAGGTCACCGGCGCCGGTATCCAGGAGGTCTACACCAGCGGCAGCGACTTTGAGCGCCTCACCGCCCAGTATTTCCCCGATTCCTTCAACACCTCCAACGACAATAACGTGCTGGATGACCGCTCCGGTAAGAAGGGCCCCGAGGCTGAGAGCGTCACCGTGGGCACTGTGGACGGCAAGACCTACGCCTTTGTGGCCCTGGAGCGCACCGGCGGCGTCATGGTCTATGACGTCACCGACCCTGCCAATGTCTCCTACGTGAACTACATCAACTCCCGCGACTTCACCTCCACCGTCCCCGGCTCTGAGCAGTATGAGGATGGCGAGCTGGACAAGTGGGTCACCGGCGGCGATGTAGCCCCCGAGGGCTTCGCCTTTGTGTCCGCCGACAACAGTCCCACCGGAGCGGCCCTGCTGCTCACCGCCTGCGAGGTGAGCGGTACCGTGGCGGTGTACCAGCTGACCCCCGGCCAGGAGCAGCCCCTGCCTGAGGAGGATCTGCCCATCGTGGTGATCTCCGACACCCACCTGTACGACAGCTCTGAGCTGGGCAGCACGGGCGAGGCCTTTGAGGACTACCTCAACTCCGACCGCAAGATGCTGGTGGAGAGCGAGGCCATTCTGGACGCCGCCCTGGAGAAGATCGCCCAGAGCGACGCGAAGTACCTGCTGATCCCCGGCGACCTCACCAAGGACGGCGAGGAAGTGAACCATCAGCTCATGGCCGACAAGCTGGCCGCCTTTGAGGCGGAGACCGGCATTCAGGTCTTTGTCATCAACGGCAACCACGATATCTCCAACGCCAACGCCGTGCGCTTTGAGGGCGACACCACCGTCCCCGTAGCCACCGTGGATACCCAGGAGTTCCGCAGCATCTACGCTCAGTTCGGCTACGACGAGGCCGTGGCCCAGGACCCCAACTCCCTGTCCTATGCCGTTGATCTGGGCGATGACTACCGCCTGATCGTCATGGACAGCGGCATCTACAACGACGACAAGGAGAACCCCGAACAGCAGACCGCCGGACGTCTCACCGAGAGCACCATGGCCTGGGTGAAGGAGCAGATCCAGGACGCCATTGCGGACGGCCGCCGTCCCGTGGGCATGATGCACCACGGCCTGGTGCCCCACACCTCCATCCAGCCCACCATGTTCTCCGAATATCTGGTGGAGAACTACACCCAGGTGGCCCAGGAACTGGCCGACGCCGGCATGAACCTGGTGTTCACTGGCCACTTCCACTCCCAGGACGTGTCCATGACCACCACCCAGGAGGAGAATGTGCTGTATGACGTGGAGACCGGCTCTCTGGTCACCAGCCCCTGCCCCGTCCGCTATGTGTCCCTGGGTGAGGATGAGTTTGGCTATACCACCGGCCACATCACTGAGGTGGAAGGCATCGACAACTTCCCCGCCTACGCCGGACAGTTCCTGCAGGATGGCATGGAGGGCCTGGTGGAGTCCATGCTCCCCGCCGTGCTCATGCAGCTGGACCCCAGCCTGACCTATGAGCAGGCTGTGGCCGCCGCCCAGCAGATGGCCAACACCGAGCTGGTGCCCGGCAGCGGCATTACCGTGAAATCCATGCTGGCCAGCGCCTTCGCCGCCCACTACGCCGGTGACGAGGAGATGCCCGCCCTGGTGGGTCAGATCGTGGCCCAGCTGGGCCAAAGCGAGAACCCCGCTTATCAGCTGCTGGCCTCTGTGACCACCGGCCTGTATACCGACGCCCAGCCCGGCGACCTCAACGAGAGCGGTCTGGTCCTGAGCCAGCTGCCCCAGGTGCCCTCTGAGGGCGGCGGCAGCAGCTCCGGCGGCTCCAGCACCACCATCACTACCACCACCGACGGCAACGGCACTGTGATCAAGGTCGTTACCGACAAGACCACCGGCACCATCACCACCATGGAGTACAAGAACGGCGTCACCGTGAAGGCCGTTGAGAACTCCGTGGGCGTGGTCACCGTCAATGTGACCGTGCCCAGCAGCGTGGACAGCGCTACTGTGACCATCCCCGTGAAGAATCCCACCAACACCACTGTGGCCAAGGTGAGCAAGACCGGCCAGGTGATCCGCACCGGCGTGGCCGGTGAGGACGGCATCACCCTGACTCTGACCGAGAGCGCCAATCTGACCATTCTGGACAATGCCAAGACCTTCTCCGACGTCTCCAACAGCCAGTGGTACGCGGACGGAGTGAACTTCGTCACCAGCCACGAGATCTTCGCCGGTGTGGGCAACGGCACCTTCGCCCCCAACAGCACCATGACCCGCGCCATGCTGTGGACCGTGCTCTTCGGCCTAGAGGGCCAGCAGAGCGAGACTGCGGGCCAGACCTGGTACTCCAACGCCCAGGATTGGGCCATGAAGAACGGCGTGTCTGACGGTACCAACCCCAATGGCTCCATCACCCGTGAGCAGATCGCGGTGACCCTGTACGGCTACGCCAAGGCCCAGGGCATTGCGGGCACTGTGACCGGCGACCTGTCCAAGTTCCAGGACGCTTCCTCCGTCTCCAGCTGGGCCACTGAGGCCATGGCTTGGGCGGTGCAGAACGGCCTGATCTCCGGCAAGGACAACGGCAGCCTGGCGCCCCAGGATACCGCCACCCGTGCCGAGCTGGCTCAGATCATGATGCAGTTTGTCACCGCTTCCGTGAAGTAACCATTGCCGCAGACCAGGCAAATTGGTTCCGGTTACAGAAAGGCCTGCCCCAGTTGGGGCAGGCCTTTCGTTTTCTTCACATAGATTGTTGAAAATATACAAAGGACCTGGAAATAAATTGGTATATTTTATTTTGGAATCGAAGAGGAAATGGGAAAATGTAACCACCGCTGTAACCGGATTATGCTATAATCTGCATAAAGCGGAAAATGAGGAGGTGACCCCCAGATGCCGAACAGACTGCGCGGCAATGAATATCGAAATACCTTGGTCTGTGTCGACACCTATCAGGGGCGGGTACTCCAGGGGCGGCTGTATAATCCCAGCATTCCCCAGGGAGAAAAATTTCACAGTTTGATGGAATTCCTGCTGAAAATGGAGGACCTGCTGGACGGGATGCATTTTCCCCAGCCCTTTATGGCGTCGCGGGCCTTTGCGCCCACCCCCGATCCCATCCCCGGCGCTCCGGCCGAGTCCGGAACCCAGAAGGGGACCCTGGCGACCTTCCAAGTGCGGGTGATTTTCCGCCAAAACGCCAGCTGGCAGGGCTCTGTGTCCTGGCTGGAGGAAGGAAGGGAGGAGAGTTTCCGAAGCGCGCTGGAGCTGTTGCTGCTGATGGACAGCGCCGTCAGCACCGCCCAGGCTCAGCGGGAATGACCCAACACACGGTTTCCAAGAGGGGAACCGCCGGGGAGAGGACCCCGGCAACGAAATCATTGAAACGGCAAACCGCCTGAAAGGACGGGACGCAAAGCCAGGGGGCTACCGCGGGAGACCGCAATGCCGGCCCAGCTGCCATGGATTTCCCTCTCACAATTTGAAAGGAGAATGGAACGAATGGCGAAACGAATTCAACAAAAGCCCAGAAAGCAGCGCAGTCTGCGGGGGATGGCCCGGCACGGCCTGTCCATCCTCATGGCCATGGTCATGGTGATCAGCCTGATCCAGATCAGTGTCTTTGCCACCGGCGGCGACGAGTCCCTCCCCGTGGGCGAGTATCACCTGATCCCCAGAGATGATTTCTGGAACTACTGCGAGACCCGTTCGGCGGAAGATATCGAAGATGGACATTGGGTGTCCGCCCTGGTCCTGAACGGACTGCGCATTGAGGCCGAGGACGGCCGGGAGACCTGCCGCCAGGCGGATCTGACCGGCGGCATCGACGGCTACAATGTGTATGCGGATGCCAAGGACGGCTCCGGAGACATCCAGCCCAGCGAGATCGCCTATGTGGTCCTGTACGGCACCTATCTGGACTGCTATACTTGGGGAATCTTTGATCTGCCTTGGGCGGACATCATTTCCTTTGAGTATAAGATCCCCATTACGGAGTTCAACGTCCAGTCTTACCCCGATCAGTGGGATACCCAGGCCTATGCGGAGATCACTTTCAAGGATAGTTCTGAGACCCCCGATCCCGAGACCGAGTACTCTGCCACTCTGAACTTCACCTACGGCTATGAGGATGAGACTGCTCAGGCTGTGCCCCAGGAGGCTATGACCGGCTTCCAGCTGAATGACGGCCAGGCTGTGATTGCTTATCCTGAGAGCAAGATCGACACCACCTGGACCAACAATGGTGACGGCACCTATTCCAAGACCCTGGACATCCCCGACACCATTACCGTAAATGGCGTGGAATATGCCCTGGAGGAGGGTACCAGCAAGACTGTGACCATCAGCGCGGCTGGCACCACCCAGGACTTCTACTACTCTGCCCAGCGTCCCACCACCTCTTACGGGGCCTGGTTCTTCCTGCGCAATGACGGCGCCATCCCTCAGGAGGACGGCTCCACCCAGTATACCGAGGATAAGTATTATCCCACCCATCTGCCCAATGACCAGACCAGCAGCGAGGGTATGCTGGTGGGCACTGTGTCCGGCAATGCCGCTTGGACCAATGTGTCCGGCGTCATCAACGAGGACGGCACCATCAACGGCCAGAAGCTGACCGAGGCCTTTGCCGCTGTGCAGAACGCCATCATCACCGAGCCCAGCGATGCGGCCATTCAGGCTGTGATGCAGGCCGCCGGCCAGAGCTACGATCCTGAGACCCAGGATGTGATCTGGTATGTGGTCAAGAACGTGCACACCGACGGCGCCAGCCAGTGCTGCCCCGGCTGGCACGTGGACGGCATTGTCTTTGACAAGATCAACGAGACCCCCGATTTTGTGACCCTGAACTACTTCCTGAACGCCAGCGAGAATGAGACCGCCCTGTCCAGCGAGCCCTATGACAAGGGAACTTCCGTCACGGTCAAGGGAAGCAGCGATTTCAAGAATTTTGCCAACGGCGACCTGACCTTTGTGGGTTGGAACACCAAGGCTGATGGCACCGGCACCTCCTATGCTGCCGGCAACACCTTCGTTCTGAATGCGGACACCAATCTCTACGCCCAGTGGAAGGACGAGGAGACTCCCATTGAGAAGACCTTCAGCGTGAACTTCCAGTATGTGACCGACGTGGCCGATGCCAGCCAGGTGCCCAGCGGTGTGACTCTGCCCGCTGCTCTGACTGCCAAGGAGGGTGAGACCATCACCTTCGGCCAGCAGTCCTACGGCACCGGCATCATCCCCGACGGCTATACCTTCCACGGTTGGTACTCCGATGCGGCCTGCACCACTCCTGTGGCTGAGGATCAGACCTTTACCGAGGGCGCCACTGTTTACGGCTACTGGACCTACACCAGCGGAGGCGGTGGCGGCGGCACCACCTATTACACCCTGACCGTGAAGTACCTGGAGGATGGCACCGATGAGGAGCTGGCTCCCGCCTACACCCAGAGCATTGCGGCCGGCAGAAGCTATGATGTGACCGCTCAGACCCAGAAGACCATCGACGGCTACGACATCAGCAAAGTCACCGGCGATGACGTCAGCGGCTTCATGAGCGGCAACCGGGAGATCATCGTGTACTACACCGTGAACATCGACGACGGCGAGACTCCTCTGGATCCCGGCCCCGGCGGTAATGGCAGCGGCGACGGTGATACCGACATTGGCGACGGCGAAGTGCCCCTGGATCCCGGCACCGGCAACGGCGGTGACGGCACTGACATCGGCGACGAGAACGTGCCTCTGGTTCCCGCTACCGGCGACAACCTGGCTCTGTGGGTCCTGGCCGCTGTGGTCTCCGCTGCTGGCCTGGTGTACCTCACCGTCACCGGCAAGAAGCGCGAGCAGGAGAACGGCTGAGTTTTTCTGAGCGGATTGAAATCTGAATAAGAGCCGGGCCTGTGGAATTGCTCCACAGGCCCGGCTGTTTTATTAGGAAAATCGAAGAATTGTTTTGATGATAGGGATCAATTGAGACCCCGCACAGCGGGGCGGCGCTTTTGCGCCGTACAAGTGTTTTTGCCGAAGGCAAAAACCTTGGCGCAGGGGCAATTCATTTGCCCCAAGCATTTTAATTTCCCACGGTATCCATAAAAATAGCCACACCTTTCGGTGTGGCTATTTTTATGGTGGAGGCGGGGGGAGTCGAACCCCCGTCCGAAAACTCTTCCATGGGAACTTCTCCGGGCGCAGACGGTTATTCCGGGAGTCTTGCTCTCCCTGTTCCCTTCGCCCCGGGCAAGCCGTCACGCCCAAGGGTCAGGTGAGCTTCATAATTCATGGCCGGCGCAAAGCTTTGCCGGCGCACGTGCACCACTAAACGACGCCTGATCCCGGCTCGTGGTCCTTCCGGGTCAGACGGCCGCCTTTAATTAGGCAGCGTAAGCGTAGTTATCGTTGTTCTTTAATTTATAAAGAATGCCCGTTTTAAGGTGGCCAGGCGCCACCGCCCGCTATTCCCACTTCCGCGTCCCCGTCGAAACCGGTACGCCCCCTCGTCGAGGCAAAGTCCGCTCTGTTCGAAACACCCGCCCAAGGCGGCTATTCCTCACGCCGCTCCCTTGCCTCTCCTCTCCAAATCGAACCCACTGCGTTGGGCTTCGATTTGGGTTTGGCGGGCGGGGAAGCTGCGGCGTCTCCCGCGGACTTCACATTGCGGGAGAAAGAGGTGGGAACTTCTCCTCCCCGGTGGGGGAGGAGAAGATTCCATTTTTGATTAAACCTTCTCAGGCTCGGGATAGTCCACGCCGAAGGTCTCCACGGTGACCTTCTTCATGCGCTGGGTCTCACGGGGCTTGTCGTTCCAGTCCCGCTTGGTGGACACGATGGCGTCGGCCACCTCCATGCCCTCGATGACCTTGCCGAAGGAGGCATACTGGCCGTCCAGGTGGGGAGCCTGCTCCACCATGATGAAGAACTGGCTGCCGGCGGAGTCAGGGGCCATGGTCCGGGCCATGGACAGCACGCCCCGGTCATGCTTGAGGTTGTTGGGGAAGCGGTTCATGGTGAACTCGCCCTTGATGGAGTAGCCGGGGCCGCCCATGCCGGTGCCGTCGGGGCAGCCGCCCTGGATCATGAAGCCGGGGATGACCCGGTGGAAGATCAGGCCGTCATAGTAGCCCTTCTGGATGAGGCTGATGAAGTTGTTCACGGTGTTGGGGGCCACGTCGGGGTAGAGCTCCGCCTTCATGACGCCGCCGTTCTCCATTTCAATGGTCACGATAGGATTCTGTGCCATGGGAAACACTCCTTTTCTGTCAATACCGGCTGGACCGGGATTTCATGGTGCGGTCCATCTCCCGCTTGGCGTCCCGCCGGGCGGCGGATTCCCGCTTGTCATAGAGCTTTTTGCCCTTGGCCAGGCCCAGCTCCAGCTTCAGCCGGGGGCCGCGGAAGTAGATGGACAGGGGAATGAGGGAATAGCCGTCCTGCTTGATGCGGGCGAACAGACGCAGGATCTCCCGCTTGTGCATCAGCAGACGGCGCTGGCGCAGGGGGTCCTTGTTGAAGATGTTGCCCTTTTCGTAGGGACTGACGTGCATGCCGATGACCCACATCTGCCCGTCCTTGATGTGGCAGAAGGAATCTTTCAGGTTCACGTGACCCAGGCGGATGGACTTGACCTCGGTGCCGGCCAGTTCAATGCCGGCCTCGAATTTTTCCTCAATAAAGTAATCGTGGTAGGCCTTGCTGTTTTTGGCCACCACCTTCACGGACTCCGCCATGGGACACCTCCCTTCCCGGAACTACCATGTTCTGAATGGTACCCTAATATACCACATTTTTGTGAAAAAAGCAAGGCGGTTTCCGGCGATGGGAAACCCTGTTGTGTAGGAGTACAATACATGTTGGACAGTTCAATAAAAAAGGATGAAGGATACGGC
>OOBP01000282.1_pt1 | contig 50125 bp, 54 predicted proteins | sample 1671681 | NCBI WGS metagenome assembly OOBP01 (sample SAMN06348181, study PRJEB24527) | human gut metagenome
GGCGGACTTCGGTCCGCCGGGGCGCTTTTTCTTTAGTTGGAGCCGTCCAGCACCAGCTGGCACTGATCCTTGATGGAGAGGGCCTGAAAATACCGGTCCTCCAGAGGAATCCAGAGCTCTTCAAACCGCCGCAGGCATTCTGCGCCGCCTCGCTCCAGCAGCCGCTCCCGGCGCACCGGCCAGGGGGCTTCCAGGAAGCAGGTGACCTGGTAATAGGGGCGCAGGTCGGGGCGCATGGCATATACGCCTTCCACCACGGCCAGTTTCGTGGGCGGGACCTGAATGGCGTCGGCCAATCGTCCCTCGTGGCAGCGGTAGGGGCGGTAGTGTACCGCCTCTCCCCGGGAGAAGGGGAGCAGGACCTCGGCGAAGAACCGCTCCGCGTCCACGTTTCCACCAGGCTCTGCCAGCCGCTGGGGCGTCTTTTGGGCCGGGGGCAGGAAAAAGTCGTCCATGTGGAACAGAGGGCAGCCCAGCTTTTGGGCCAAAGCGGCGCCCAGGGTGCTTTTCCCCGAAGCACAGGGCCCGTCGATGGCTACCATGACCCGTTCCTGCTCCCGCTGGGCCTTGAGAACAGCGGACAGGAGCAGGGAGGACTGGAGTTCATTCATGTCCGGGAAATGAGACCGGCGCGCTCCAGGGCAAAGACGATGGCGGGGATGGCCACCAGCTGCAGGATGATGCCGGGCACGGCGTTGGCAAAGGCGCCGGCCACAAAGGCGGACATGGGGAAGGTGGAGCCGGCGGTCAGGGTGATGAGGGCCATGGTGATGCCCCAGACCACACGGCCGGAGAGCATGGCAGCTACCAGGGAGGCGTAGATGCGGCCCAGACCCTTGCCCGGCAGGCGGAAGTAAAGAACGCCGGCTACCAGACCGTAGACCGCCATCTCCACCGCCATGGCCACCGCGGTGGGATAGAGCTTGGGCATGCCCACATAGAGGGAACGCAGCAGGGGGGCCAGGAAGCCCACGGCGGCGCCCCAGGGCCCGCCGCACAGGAAGCCGCACAGCAGGGTGGGCAGGTGCATGGGCAGCAGCATGGAGCCGATCTGGGGGATGTTGCCGGTGAAGAAGGGGAGCACATAGGCCACCGCCAGCATCAGCGCGGACAGGACCAGGTTGCGCACCCGGGTATGAGTGGTAGTAACAGCGTGCATGAACAGGGATTCTCCTTTACAGAAAAAATACCGCCAAGGCGGCGCGCCCCTTGGGGGCGGGACATACCTTCGCGGTACGAACTGCATTGCTGGGAAGAAAAAAAGTGCCGGCTTCGGCCGGCGATTGGAAAAATCATACCATGAGCCGCGGGGTCCCGTCAAGAGGGGAGAAAAAACCGCTCTTGCAATTTTGCCGGGAATGGGGTAGACTAGGCACCGGCAGAGTAGAAGCGCGCGTGCTGGACTCCGAGAGGAGCCTAAGTGCCGGCGGGACGGGGAGTTGTCCGCCGGACGAACAGCCGCGGCCCTTATGGGGCGCGGCGGCAGTGGGCGTTTCGCATCCCGCTGCCGCAGGTCGGGGCGAAGAAACAGGCTTCCTCCTTCTGTGCGGCAATCCCGAAACCGGGCTGCCAAACAACAGAAGGAGGTTTTCTTTTTATGCAAGTGCGTGTTCCTATGAATCTGTACCGCACCCCCTTTACCCCCGCCTACTGGCGGGAGGCCAACCTGTGCGCCAAGAGCCTGAAACTGCTGCTCTTCGCCGCCCTGATGATCGCCATGACCCGGGCGCTTTCCCTCATCCCCGGCATTCCCATCGCCCATACCAAGCTGACCTGGGGCTTTCTGGCCCGGTCCATGTGCGGCCTGGTGTGCGGTCCCATTATGGGCCTGATTTTCGGCTTTGTGGAGGATATGCTGGGCTTCATTCTCCAGCCCTCGGGCGACTTTTTCTTTGGCTATACCTTGTCCACCATGGTGGGCGTGCTGGTGTACGCCCTGTGCTTCTACCGGGCGAAAATCACCATCTGGCGCCTGGTGCTGGCCAACCTGCTGGTGAACGTGCTGGTCAACGCCGTGATGGGTACCGTCTGGACTGTGATGGTCCGGGGCGGCGTGTACTGGGCCTGGTTTGTCCCCAGCCTGGCGAAAAACCTCATCACCATCCTGCCCAAGGCGGCGGTGCAGTATGTGCTGTTCCAGACCCTGCTGCCCATTTTGCAGCACATGGACATTATCCCCCGGCAGGTCCAGGGGGCCATCAAGCCCTTCTGACCGCTCCCTGATGGAAAAGCGCCCCGGTCCGCAGCCTGTTCCAGGCGGGCCGGGGCGCTTGTGCGCGGAGCCAAAATTCGCTATAATAAGACAAAAAGCGAAGGGAGGGAGAGGATGCGCCGTCTGGCCCTGCTGTCCTTCGCTTTTTCTGCCGCTGTGTTTTTGGCCTGTTATCTGCCCCTGGAGCGCCAGCTGGTTTTTCTGGGATGCGGGTTTGCCGCCCTGTTTGTGATCGTTCGGCTGGCCGTGCCCATGAACCGGAGGCTGCGGTGCCGGCTTTCCTATCTCACCTTCGGGCTGATGCTGGGCTTTTTCTGGACGGCGGCCTACGGGCAGGTTTTTTGGCTTCCGGCAGCGGAGCTGGACGGGAAAACGGTGGAGCTGCAAGCCACCGTGGCGGAGTGGCCGGTGGAGGCCGATTACGGGTACTCCGTGCTGGTCCGGGCGGATACTGACAAGTGGATCACCTTGTCCACCCTCCTCTATGTAGACGGGCAGGGGAAGGACCTGCGCCCCGGGGACCGAATCTCCATCATTGCCCGGTGCAGCCTGGCAAACCGCTCGGGCAGCGGGGAGGAGATCACCTACTATACCGCCAAGGGAATCTTTCTCACCGCCAAAGGCTACGGACGCCTGAGCGTGGAGCGGCCCGACAAGGTGGGCATCCGGGACTGGCCAGCCCTGTGGGCGGGGGCGCTGGAGGAGAGCATCCGAGGCATGTTTTCCCCTGAGACGGCTGATCTGGTCCAGGCCCTGGTCACAGGCAACCGGGACGGGCTCAGCGACACCTTTACCACCTCTCTCCAGCGCACCGGCCTTTCTCACACCGTGGCGGTGTCCGGGATGCACCTGTCCTTTCTGGCGGGGCTTTTTTCGGTGCTTCTGGCGGGAGGCCGCCGCCTGCGGGCGGTAGTCCTGGTCCCGGCAGTCATCGCTTTTGCCCTGGCGGCGGGGGCCACCCCGTCGGTGATGCGGGCGGCGGTGATGATTTTGCTGCTGGAGCTGGCTCCGCTGCTGGACCGGGAGCGGGACGCGGCCACCTCTTTGGGCTTTGCCCTGATGCTGCTGCTTATGGCAAACCCTTACTGCGCCGCCCACATTGGGCTCCAACTCTCCTTTGCCGCCGTAGCGGGCATTCTGTTGTGGGGAGACCGGATGCAAGGGATTCTCCTTGCCAGGCTTCCCTGGGGCGGGGCCAAGCGCTGGAGTGTTCTTTGGCTGCTGCGCCAGGGGCTGAAGCTGCCCTGTGCCACGGTGTGCGCCACCCTGTCCGCCTCTCTGCTGACCACGCCCCTGGTGGCCCTCTATTTCCGCTCCGTGTCCCTCATCGCGCCCCTGTCCAACCTGCTGACGCTGTGGGCGGTGGGCCTGCTGTTCGGCTTTGGACTGATAATGGGAACGGTGGGAGTGTTTTTTCCCATCTGGCCCTGGCTTCTGCTGCCGGGGGAGTGGCTGGCCCGGTATTTGAACGGGTGCATTGGGCTGCTGTCCAGAATGCCCTTTGCCGCCCTGACCTCCGATGTGGTCTATTACCGGGGATGGCTGATTCTGCTGTACCTTATTTTATTGGTGCAGCTGGCCTTGCCCGGGAAAAAGCGGTGGGTCATTCCCTGCTGCTGCGGGATGAGTGCCCTTTGTCTGGCCGTGGCCCTGGGCCGCCTGACCTTCTGGTCGGGAGAGGGCTCTGTTACCGTGCTGGACGTGGGCCAGGGCCAGTGTGTGCTGGTGCGGTCGGGAGATTTCCTCTGTCTGGTGGACTGCGGCGGACCGGAAGAAGGGACGGCCGGAGATACCGCGGCGGACTACCTGGCAAACTTCGGCATCGACCGGGTGGACCTGCTGGTGCTCACCCACTTCCACAGCGACCACGCCAACGGGGTGGCGCAGCTGCTGCGCCGGGTGGAGGTGGGGGAAGTGGCCGTCCCCGGAGTGGAGGAGCCGGGAGAGCTGGGGGAGGAGATTGATTCCCTTACCCAGGAGCGGTCCATCCCACTGCGGGTCATCCGCAGCCAGACCCAATACGACCTGAGCAGCGGCGGAAGGATCACCCTGTACCCGCCCCTGGGGACGGGAGAGAGCAATGAGGAGGGCCTCACCTGTCTGGTGTCATCGGGGGAGTTTGACACCCTCATCACCGGGGACATGGGGCAGGATGTGGAGCAAATTCTCCTGACCCGCAGCCAGCTGCCCCAGGTGGAGGTGCTGGTGGCGGGCCACCACGGCTCCGCCGGAGCCACCTCCCAGGCTCTGCTGGACCAGGTGCAGCCCCTGTTTGCCCTGATCTCCGTGGGGGAGAATAACACCTATGGACACCCCGCCCAGGAGACTCTGGAACGGCTGGCCGGATGCGGGGCCATGATCTACCGCACAGACCTGTATGGAAGCGTTACCATCCGCTGGGATGAAGAAACCAAAACATGATCCCCGGAGAGGGAAGAAGGAGCGAACCATGCCGCCAAAGGGAAAGGCCGACACGGCCGGATATCAGAAATTCAAAAAAGACCTGGCGCAGAAAGCGCCGGACAAGCTGTACCTGCTGTACGGAGAGGAGACCTACCTGCGGGACTACTACCTGGGCAAGCTGAAGGAGCAGATCCTGTCCGGTGGGCTGGGGGAGTTCAACTTCCACCAGCTCTCCGCCAAGGATATGTCCCCCCATGCCCTGGAGGAGGCCATCGATTGCCTGCCCATGATGGCCGACCGCACCCTGGTGCTGGTCACCGACTACGACCTGTTTAAGGCGGGGGAGAGCGACCGGGAGGCCTACGCCAAGCTGTTTGCCCAGCTGCCCGACTATGTGTGCCTGGTGTTTCTCTACGATCTGGTGCCCTACAAGGGGGACGCCCGCACCAAGCTGGCCGCCGCCCTGAAGAAAAACGGCACCATGGTCAACTTTGTCCGCCAGGACCAGGGCGATCTGGTGGACTGGGTGCGCCGCCGCTTCCGGGCCCTGGGGAAGGACATCGACTCCAAGCTGGCCCTGGACCTCATTTTCCTGTGCGGCGACCTGATGACCAACCTCATTGGAGAGATCGAGAAGATCGGCTCCTACGCCAAGGGCCCCTATATCACCCGGGCGGACATTGACGCCGTGGCAACCCCCCAGCTGGATGCGGTGGTGTTCCGCATGACCGACGCCATCGGTGAGGGACAGTTTGACCGGGCGGCGGCGGTGCTGGGGGAGCTGTACCAGATGCAGGAAGCCCCCATTAAGATCATGTGGTCCCTGGGGCGGCAGATGCGCCAGCTCTACTCCGCCCGTCTGGCCTTGGAGCAGGGCCGTGGCAAAGATTTCATCGCCGCCCTGTGGGGCATTAAACCCTATCCGGCGGAAAAGCTGGTGAACAGCGCCCGGCGGTTTAGCCTGCCCTGGTGCCGCAGGGCGGTGGTGCGCTGCGGCGAGATCGACCTGGCCATGAAGTCCACGGGCCAGGACGGCCAGCAGCTGCTCACCGGACTGCTGCTGGAGCTGGCCACCCCTGCCGCGCCCGCCCGGCCTCGGAGGTGAGCGCATGCAGGCAATCAAAGAAGCAATCGTGGTGGAGGGCCGCTACGACAAAAACACCCTGTCCCAGGTGGTGGACACCCTGATTCTGGAGACGGGGGGATTTCAGATTTTTAAGGACCCGGAGCGTATGGCCCTGCTGCGCACGGCGGCCCGGCGGCGGGGGCTCATCGTCCTCACCGACTCGGACGGAGCGGGTTTCCTTATCCGCAGCCGCATCAAGGGTTCCATCCCGGAGCAGTATGTGAAGCACGCCTATATTCCCGACGTCTACGGCAAGGAGCGGCGCAAGCGCCAGCCGGGAAAAGAGGGAAAGCTAGGGGTGGAGGGCATGCCTCCCCAGGTGCTGCTGGAGGTGCTGCGGCGGGCAGGCGCCACCTTCCTGGGGGAGGAGGGGCCCCGGCCCGGAGAGGGCGGCCTCACCAAGGCGGACCTGATGGCCGCTGGGCTCACCGGCAGGCCGGACAGTGCCGCCCGGCGCCAGGCCCTGCTCCAAGCCCTGGAGCTGCCCGAACACATGAGCGCCAACGCTCTGCTGGCGGTACTTAACGGGTGCTATTCCCGGGAAGAGGCCCTGGAACTGCTGAGAAGATAAAAAAGCTGTGACCATTTGGTCACAGCTTTTTTGCGTCTTGGGGGGAGGAGAGCATGGCGGCGATCTCGTCCAGATGGTCGGTTAGATCCTCCTGGCCCATGTAGCGCACCGACAGGGCCCGGCCGTTTCCGGCGGCCACGGCAAATTGAAACTCGCAGTTGGGATTGGAGGCAGTGGCCAGATAGTCCGCGCCCGCCAAGGTGTGTTCGGTCACCGTCCAAGGTCCCAAGGGGACTTCGTCCACCAGGCGGGTGTCCTCCTCATAGTCCATCTCATAGTCCAGCAGGTCCCGGGCCAGGGGTTCGTCCAGCCCGGGGAAGAGTGGGCGGTACCAGTAGATCTCCATAAGTACCGGCTCCGGCCTCAGACTGCCATGCTGCTGGACCTCCCACCGAACGGGAGAGAGAAGCGAGCGTTTCAGTTTACAGGCGTTGAGGAAGGTGATGCCGTCCTTTTCCCAAAGGTCAGGGCGGTAGTTCGGCCCCTCCCACTGGGTGAGCAGGACAGGGGTAAAATCCCCGGGGCGGCCCGGTGTGCCCAGAGACCATTGGCTTTGGGGATGGGGGAGGAGAAAAAACGCCAGGAAGAGACATTGCAGTACGGGATTCAGCACCAGAAAGGCCCCGTGGAGCAGCCTGTTCCAGCGGGAGGCGGTGGGGACTGGGGTCATGGGCTTGCCTGCTTCCAGGGCGGCGGTCACGCGGTGAATCCGTCGCCAGCTCAGCCAGGCGGGGAGAAGATAGAGAAGCGCCAGGAGAAGGAGGATACAAAGGCTGATGTTGGACAGCGACCCTCTTGCCAGGGCCACCAGGATGGAGCCGTATTGCAGGAATCCAAACAGAGTGAGAAGCAAAAAGCCCAGCATCAGGTGCCCGAACGAGGAACAGCTTCGTTTTAGCTTCTGTTCCAGCTGCTGAAGGAGCTGAGCGTGGGTCTGAGGATCGGTGTGTGGCTCCGGGGCGTGGGGGTCCTGGGTGCGGAAGAGATATAAGGTAGCGTCCTTCAGGGGGCACACATAGTCCCAGCCCATTTCATGGTACAGGGCGATGAGTCCGGGAATGGGGTTTTCTGCCCGGTCCGTGTCGCAGTAGTCCAGGCGGTAGCGGGTGGGCCGGGGCGTATCCCGGTAAAAGGAACAGAGATTAGGGCCGTGGCGGTGCAGATACAGCCCTTGGGCGGCCTGCTGCTCCAGCCAGTGCTCCAGGCCGGGGATGTCATAGGGCTGCACCGGGTTGAGCTTTCGGACGTATTTCATAAAAATTCCTCCTCCGCGTCACGCAGGCACGCCCGCAGCCGGTCCACCTCGTCCTCATAGGTCTCCCGACCCTTTGAGGTAATACGGTAGGTGCGTTTGCGCCCCTCCACTTCGGTCTCTTCAATGAGTTCTTCGTCCTGAAATTTGTTCAGCAGGGTGTACAGGGTCCCCGGCCCCAGGGTAACACGTCCCCGGGTCTTTCGCTCCACAAAGGCGGCCACGTCGATGCCGCACATCTCCCCGTGGAGAAAGGCCATCAGCACATAAAACATGGACTCGGTGAGGGAACCGCGGCTCTTGGTTCCCATGGCTTCACCCCCTAATATCGAAACTTGATATCGTCTAATGATATTATAATATCGCCCCGCGATATTGTCAACGGACCGTGGAAAATTCTCCCTTTTGCGGCACCGGGTTGTGACGGCTTTCGTTGGGGGGAGACACTATAATGGACGGTGTTGACAAGCAGGGGAGAGGAGGGAGAAACCATGACCGTCATCTACGTGGACACCCTGTTTCTGCTCAATGCCATTGTAGACTATCTGCTGCTGCTGTGCTCCGCCCGGCTGGCGGGGGAGCCCCTGCGGCGGCTGCGCTTTGCCCTGGGGGCTGTGTTGGGCGGGGGCTATGCCGTGGCCATCTTTCTGCCCGGCTTGGAGTTTCTGGGCCGTCCCCTGTGCCGCCTTACCTGGGGCGTGCTGGTGGTGCTGTTGGCCTTTTGGAGCAGCCGCAGGCTGCTGCGGCAGGTCCTCATCTTCTTTGCCCTGTCCTGTGCCTTTGGGGGCGGGGTGCTGGCCATCAGCCTGCTGGGCGGGCGGGGGCTGTCCCTGGAGGGGGGCGTCATTTACTCCTCCATGGACCTGAAGATTGTGCTGCTGTCGGCGGCGGGGTGCTATGTGGTGCTGACCCTGGTCTTTCAGCGGTGGGGACGGCACACCGCCGTGTCGGGAGAGCTGGTGCCGGTGACCTTGCGTATGGGGGAGCGGCAGACGGAGTTCACCGCCCTGCGGGATACGGGCAATACCCTCACCGACCCGGTGACAGGACGGAGCGTGATGGTGGCAGAGGGGAGCCGGATGGAGGAGTTATTCCCGCCGGAGGAGCGTCCAAGCCCCCAGCAGCTGCTGGACCCGGCGGGGACGCTGGAAGAGGTGCGGGACCCGGAGTGGAAGCGGCGCTTCCGTTTGCTGCCCTACCGGGCGGTGGGGGTGGACCGGGGGCTGCTGCTGGCGGTGCGGGTGGACCGGGCCTGGATCGCCGGGGAGGACCGGGGGCCCATGGTGGTGGCCCTGTCGCCCACCCCGGTATCCGACGGGGGCGGATACGCCGCCCTGTTGGGGGAATGAGGAAAGGATGGCTGGAGCATGAGATGGAAGATTTTAGAGTGGGTCCAGGGCCTTTTGTGCCGCCTTGGGCTGCTGGAGCCGGGAAAGGTCATGTACATCGGGGGCAGCGACGTGCTGCCACAGCCCTTGGACAAGGCCCGGGAGGCGGAGCTCATCGCCCGCCTGGGAGAGGGGGACCAGGAGGCCCGGAAGGAGCTGATCGAGCACAACCTGCGCCTGGTGGTCTATATCGCCCGGCGCTTTGAAAACACGGGCATCAACATTGAGGATCTCATTTCCATCGGGACCATTGGGCTCATCAAGGCGGTGGGGACCTACCAGCCCGCCCGGAGCATCAAGCTGGCCACCTACGCCTCCCGGTGCATTGAAAATGAGATTTTAATGTATCTGCGGAAAACGGCAGGGCAGAAGACGGAGCTCTCCTTTGACGAGCCCCTGAATACCGACTGGGACGGCAATGAGCTGCTCCTCTCCGACATTCTGGGCACCGACGGGGATCTGGTCATGCGGCCCATTGAGGCGGACGTGGACCGCCAGCTGCTGCGCCAGGCCCTGGACCGTCTGGGCAGCCGGGAGCGGACCATCATTACCCTGCGCTTTGGGCTGGACGGAAAGCGGGAGCGCACCCAGAAGGAGGTGGCCGACCAGATGGGGATTTCCCAGTCCTATATCTCCCGTCTGGAGAAGCGGATCATCGCCCAACTGCGCAAGGAGATCCTGCGCATGATGTAGGTACAGGGAGAAATTGCCGCGGCGGGGCGGGGAAAATGGTTTGACAGGGGGGAAGGGATGGGGTAAACTGTAAACTGCGCAATCTTTTATGATGCGTCCGAGGAAAGAGATAGGAGGACGAAGCGCGAATATGAAGCGAAATACCAGAGTTTCCACCGCGGTCATCCGCCGCCTGCCCAGATACTACCGTCAGCTCTCTGAGCTGCAGCGCAAGGGCGTGGTGCGGATCTCCTCCAGTGCCCTGGGCAAGTCCATGGGCCTGACCGCCTCTCAGATCCGGCAGGATCTGTTCTGTTTCGGCGGGTTTGGCCAGCAGGGGTACGGTTATAAGGTGGATGGATTAAAGGAGCAGATCGGCGAGATCCTGGGCATCAACCGCAGCCACACCGTGGTGGTGCTGGGCGCAGGTAACCTGGGCCGGGCGCTCATTGAAAACTTCAAATTCTCCAACAACGGCTTTCAGCTGCTGGCCGCCTTCGACGTGCAGGAGAAGACGGTGGGGACCCAGATCGCCGGGATTCCGGTGTATCACGCGGACACCCTGGAGGAATTTATGGCCCAGCATCCGGTGAGCGTGGGACTGCTCACCGTGCCCAAGTCTGCCGCCCAGGAGATGGCCGAGCGGCTGGTGGCGGCCGGGGTGCAGGGCATCTGGAACTTTACCAACTATGAGATCAACCTGCCCGGGGAGGATGTGGTGGTGGAGAGCGTCCACTTTTCCGACAGCCTGCTGGCCCTGAGCTACATGATCTCCCAGCGGGAGGACAATCTCCAGCCCCAAGGAGAGGAAGAGACATGAAACACACTTGGAAGCTGTGGGCCTGCGGCGCAGCGGCGGCCGCGGTCCTGTGCGGCGGGGCCCTGGCCCTGAGCAGCGGGGACAGCCTGATCTCCCTGAACTATCTCACCGGGACCTTTGTGCCCTCGGCTCAGAAGCAGATGACGGACGTTACGGACAAGGCCATGCAGAGCGCCTATGACCAGGCCATTCAGAAGGCCCAGGGCACCGAGGGCAGCGGCGGGCTGTACAGCGATAACCTGGGCAGCCGCACCTTCTCCCAGGGAGACGTGGTTACCCTGTCCACCGGAGCGGGCTTTCTGCCTCTGTCCGGCAGCGCTCAGGTGAGCCACAGCGGCGCGGTGGTAGATGTCACCGCGGGCAGCGAGGTGGCTTCCGGGACGAAGCTGACCCCCGGGCACCGCTATCTGGTGGGGGAGGATACCACCGCCACCATCACCGTCCTCTCCGGAGCCATATATATGGGCCTGGAGGGCGGATATTCCCTCACCGAGGGAAGCGGCAGCGCCTTGCCCTTTGTGGACGTGGCCAAGGGCGACTGGTTTGAGAATTCCGTGCGCTACGTCTATGAGAAGGGACTCTTCTCCGGCGTCAGCGCCGACGCCTTCGGTCCCAGCGTGACCATGGACCGGGCCATGATGATGACGGTGTTTTTCCGCTTGGCGGGCTCTCCTCAGGACGAGATGGACGCCGCCGACGCCCAGTTCAGCGACGTTGCCCAGAGCAGCTGGTACGCCCCCTATGTGCGCTGGGGCGCCAGCGCCGGGGTGACCGCCGGCATGGGAGATGGGACCTTCGGCCCCACCCAGGGCGTGACCCGGCAGCAGATGCTGGTGATGCTGCACAGCTTTGCATCCCGGTATCTGGGTCTCACCCTCAGCGGCAGCACGGACCTGTCCGCCTACGCCGACGGCAGTCAGGTGGCCTCCTGGGCCTCTGAGGCGGTGAGCTGGGCGGTGGCCAACGGGCTCATCGTTCCCTCCGACCAGGGGACCCTGCGTCCCAACGATACCGTCAGCCGGGCGGAGGTTGCCACCATCCTCATGCAGTTCGATTCCAAATTTCTGTAAGGGAAGGTGGAACCATTTTCCAGCGCCCACATAAGATAAAAACGAGAGCGGCACACAGCCGTCTCAAAACTTCTTTGTGGGAGGTACTCATATGGGGTGCTGTAATAACGGGTTTGGCGGCAGCGGTTGTCTGTGGATCATCGTGCTGATCATCATTCTGTGCTGCTGCTGCTGCGGCAGCGGAAGCGGGAACAACTGCGGCTGCGGCAATAACAACGGCTGCGGCGGCTGCGGCTGCTGCTGAGCAGACATAGGAACCAATTCCGCGGGCGCGGCGCCTTTTGGCGCCGCGCCCTTTTCATATGTCTGGATGTTAGCGGCGGTGACGGAAAACGGGAGAGGGGACGCAGAAGGCTTTTCCAGCTGGATGGGAATATAGAAAAGATGAATAATAATGGAAGGGGAATTTGATAAAACATTGGCATAAGGAAAAGAAATCCGGGAAAAGGACTGGAAAAGCATGCAATAATGAAAAAGTATTATTGCATTTTTTAGGGAAAAGGTGTATCATAAACCTCGTATTAATAAGCCGCCGCAGAACTATTCTCATTTCAGGCAGCGGCGCGGCGGGACTTATTTCGCACGTTCCCTTCCACGGCGGTGGAGGGGACGGCTTCAGTTAAGGAGGGGTTCCCCGAAACAGGACCGACGGTCTCTTTTCCAACCCAGAAAGGAGAACGGCGGATTTTATTGTGCCGGTGGACCTGCCCAAGGAAGCAAAGTGCGGAAAAATTCCTTAGAACAAGGAGATCAGGGAGGGCTGTAAAGAGCCGGGGCGCCAGCGCGGGCGTGAGCCGGCGGTAAAGACAAGAGTTGATTATTTCCCAGCGATTGCAGTATAGGGAGGTTGAAATCCGAATGAGCAAATTTCTCAAACGTTCTGCGCAAGGCGCGGGTGTCCCTCACGAGAAGCGGACGTCCAGCCTTGAGACGGTTGCGATGCCGCTTCCGTCTAAGATCGTTCTGTCCATGGGCCAGCATATCGGCGCGCCTGCGTCTCCTGCCGTGGCCAAGGGCGATCAGGTGTACGTAGGCACCGTGGTGGGTAAGGCCGGCGGCTTTGTCTCCGCTGACATCCACTCCGGCGTGTCCGGAACCGTTTCCGAGATCACCACCATCACCGCTCCCAACGGAGCGACCCAGACCGCCGTGGTCATCATTCCCGACGGCGAGCAGAAGGTGGACCCCAATGTGGCTCCTCCTCAGGTCACCGACCTGAAGTCCTTCCAGGACGCCGTGCGCGCCAGCGGCCTGGTGGGTCTGGGCGGCGCCGGTTTCCCCACCGCGGTGAAGCTGGCCCCCAAGAATCTGGACGAGATCGACACTCTGTTGATCAACGGCGCCGAGTGTGAGCCCTATATCACCTCGGATAACCGCTGCTTCATTGAGGATACCCACTTTATCCTCAGCGGCATCAAGTCCGTGATGAAGTACTTAAACATTCCCAAGTGCATCATCGGCATCGAGGGCAACAAGCCCGAGGCCATTGCCAAGATGAAGGCCGCCATCGACGTGGCCGGCATCGAGGTCAAGGAGCTGCCCTGCCGTTACCCCCAGGGCGCTGAGAAGGTGCTCATTGAGAACTGCACCGGCCGTGAGGTTCCCTTCCCCGGCCTGCCCTCCGACGTGGGCGTCATCGTGATGAACGTCACCTCCGTGGCCTTTGTGGGCAAGTATCTGGAGACCGGTATGCCTCTGGTCACCAAGCGCCTCACCGTGGACGGCGACATCATCAAGGAGCCCAAGAACGTGGAGGTCATCATCGGCACTCCCATTCAGGAGCTCATCGACTTCTGCGGCGGTCTCACCGAGGAGCCCGGCAAGGTGCTCTACGGCGGCCCCATGATGGGTACCTGCGTGGCCAGCCTGGACCAGCCCATCCTGAAGAACAACAACGCGGTGCTGACCTTCTCCAAGAAGTTCGCCCACACCCCCAAGGCTACCAACTGTATCCACTGCGGCCGCTGCGTCAACGCCTGCCCCCTGGGTCTGGCCGCCAAGGATATCGTCAAGGCCTATGAGAAGGGCGATGTGGAGCAGCTGCAGGCCCTCAACGCCGACCTGTGCATGAGCTGCGGTACCTGCTCCTTTGTCTGCCCCGCCAAGCGGCCTTTGGCCCCCTCCATTGCCCTGGCGAAGATCATGATGAAGAATGGAGGTAAGAAGTGATGGCCAATAAATTGATCGTCACCGCCGCGCCCCATATTACCAGCGCGGATTCCACCCAGAAGATCATGCAGCGGGTGTGTATCGCCCTGCTGCCCACCCTGGTGGCTTCTGTGATCATCTTCGGCATCAATGCTCTGATCATCACCGCCATCACCGTGATCGCCTGTGTGGTCTTTGAGTACCTGTACTGCAAGCTGGTGGGCCGCGAGGTAGCCATCGGCGACTTCTCCGCCGTGGTTACCGGCCTGCTGCTGGCCTTCAACCTGCCCTCCACGCTGCCCTGGTGGATGCCCGTCGTGGGCGCCTTCATCGCCATCGTGGTGGTCAAGCAGCTCTTCGGCGGCCTGGGCTACAACTTCGCCAACCCCGCCATCGTGGGCCGTATCGCCATGGCCATGGGCTTTGCCGGCCGCATGTCCACCTACGGCTTCCCCAAGGGCGTGGACGCCACCGCTGCTGCCACTCCTTTGTCCTCCGCTGCTGAGGGCATCGACTATGTCACCCTGCTGCTGGGCAACCACGGCGGTGTGCTGGGCGAGACCTGCGCCATCACCCTGATCGTGGGCGGTGTGTACCTCATCGTCACCAAGGTCATCAGCCCCACCATCCCCGTGACCTATCTGGCCACTGTGGCCGTGCTGAGCCTGCTGGCCGGCAAGGACCCCATCTATCAGCTGCTGTCCGGCGGCCTGCTGCTGGGCGCCTTCTTCATGGCCACTGACTATGTCACCTCTCCCACCACCACCAAGGGCAAGCTGGTCTTTGGTATTGGCCTGGGCGTCATCACCTGTGCCATCCGTTTCCTGGGCCGGATGAACGAGGGCGTTTCCTTCGCCATCCTGCTGATGAACCTGGTTGTTCCCTACATTGAGGTTCTGACCCGTCAGGACCGTCTGGGCATCGCCAAGGTGAAGAAGAGCAAGGAGGGTGCCGCGAAATGAGTAACTGGAACAAGATTTTTAAGCCCATTGTTGTGCTGGTTATCATCTGCATTGTGATCACCGGCGCCCTGGCTGCCACCAACGACGTGACCGCTCCCATCATTGAGAAGGCTAAGATCGCTGCTGAGAACGCTGCCCGCACCGAGCTGCTGCCCGAGGCGGAGGGCGCCTTTACCCCCGTGGAAGGTGTGGAGGTGGAGAACGTCTCCGCCATCTATGTCGCCGATAACGGCGCCGGCACCATCATCACCAGCTCCGCCAAGGGTTACGGCGGCGACGTGGTGGTCATGACCGCCTTCAGCCCCGACGGCACCGTCAAGCAGATCAAGGTCACCGAAGAGGCCGAGACCAAGGGTATCGGCAGCAAGGTCGTGGCCACTCCTTCCTACTGGGAGAACTACAAGGGCCTGGACGCCTCTGACGCTCTGGTCCTCAACGAGGATGTGGACGCGGTTACTTCCGCCACCATCTCCAGCACGGCTTTGATCAATGCGGTCAACTCCGCCATCGAAGCCTACAACGCGATTCCTTGAAAGGCAGGTGTATAAGATGAGTAAGAAACCCAGTAAGCTTCAGATACTGACCAACGGTATCCTGAACGAAAACCCCGTACTGCGGCTCGTTTTGGGCACCTGTCCCACCCTGGCAGTCACCACCATGGCCTCCAACGGCATTGGCATGGGCCTGGCCGCCACCTTCGTGCTGCTGTGTTCCAACATCGTTATTTCCGCCCTGCGGAAGATCATTCCCGATCAGGTCCGTATTCCCTGCTACATCACCGTCATCGCCGGCTTTGTGTCGGTGGTTCAGATGCTGGTCAAGGCCTTCGTGCCCGCCCTGGACTCCGCTCTGGGCGTGTACCTGCCCCTGATCGTGGTGAACTGCATCATCCTGGGCCGTGCTGAGATGTTCGCCTCCAAGAACGGCGTCATCGACTCCGCTCTGGACGGCATTGGCATGGGCATCGGCTTCACCATCACCCTGACCATCATGGGTACCATCCGTGAGGTGCTGGGCTCCGGCACCTGGATGTCCGGTCTGGACGGCCTGATCACCTCTCTGCCCGAGGGCTTTGCCATTCAGGTCCTGCCCGAGTCCATTGATCCCTTCACCATCATGACCAGCGCCCCCGGCGGCTTCTTTGTCTTCGGTGTGATGATGGCCGCCGCTACCTGGCTGACCACCCGCCCCAAGAAGGAGAAGACCTCCGCTCCTGCTGAAGCTGTGGAAGGAGGGAATGCGTAATGAACGCTATGCATCTTGCCAGCATTTTCTTCACCATGATCCTGGTGGATAACTACGTTCTGGTGAAGTTCCTGGGCATCTGCCCCTTCCTGGGTGTTTCCAAGAAGCTGGACAGCGCCGTGGGTATGTCCCTGGCCGTTACCTTCGTCATGGTGCTGGCGACTGCCGCCACCTGGCCCATCCAGACCTACCTGCTGACTCCTGCCAGCGGCGCCTGGGATCTGGGTTATCTGCAGACCATCGTTTTCATTCTGATCATCGCCATCCTGGTGCAGCTGCTGGAGAACATCCTGAAGAAGTTCATCCCCGCCCTGTATAAGGCTCTGGGCGTGTATCTGCCCCTGATCACCACCAACTGCACCATCCTGGGTGTGACCGTGCTGAACATCGACAACGGCTATGACTTCATGGAGAGCATCGTCTGCGCCGCCGGCGCCGGCCTGGGCTTCCTGGTGGCCATGGTGCTGTTCTCCGGCGTCCGCCGCAAGGTGGAGGAGGCTGTGACTCCCAAGTGCTTTGAGGGTCTGCCCATCACCCTGGTGGCTGCCGCGGTGACCTCCCTGTCCTTCATGGGCTTCGGCGGTATCATCGAGTCCATCTTCGGCGCTTGATTAGGAGGGAGAGAAGAATATGAATCCGATTATCATGGCAATCGTTCTGGTTGCCGTCATCGGCCTGATCGGCGCGATCATCCTGGTGGCTGCCTCCATCTTCATGTACGTGCCCGTGGATGAGCGGGTGGAGAAGATCACCGGCGTGCTGGCCGGCGCCAACTGCGGCGCCTGCGGCTGCGCGGGCTGTGCCGACTATGCCAAGAGCATCGTGGAAGACGGTAACGCGATCAACAAGTGTACTCCCGGCGGCGCCACCACCGTGGCTGCCATCGCGGAGATCATGGGTGTGGCTGCTGAGGCTACCGTGCCCATGAAGGCGGTCGTGGCCTGCTCCGGCACCTGCGACAAGACCTCCAAGAAGTACGAGTTTGAGGGCATCCAGAGCTGCCAGGCCGTCAAGGGCCTGTACGGCGGCGACGGTATGTGCCAGTACGGCTGCTTGGGCTACGGCGACTGTACCCGGGCCTGCGCCTTCGACGCCATCCACATCGTGGACGGTATCGCCAAGGTGGACCGTGAGAAGTGTACCGGCTGTGGTGCCTGCGCTGCTGCCTGCCCCAACCACGTCATCAGCGTGATCCCCGAGCACAAGCGTAAGCCTGTGGTGTCCTGCCAGAACAAGGACAAGGGCGCCCAGACCCGAAAGGCCTGCACCGCCGGTTGCATCGGCTGCATGAAGTGTACCAAGGTGTGTCATTTCGATGCCATCACCGTGGAGAACAATGTGGCCTACATCGACCAGGATAAGTGTAAGGGCTGCCAGCTGTGCGTGAAGGAGTGCCCCATGGGCGTCATCCACGTGCCTGCCAACATGTAATGACAAAAAAGCACGGACCGAAAGGTCCGTGCTTTTTTTATACCTTTATTTAGAATCATTATCTGGTCAGGAGCGCTCCAGGCGGAAGTAGAGCATGGAGGGCCGTCCGCCGGTGTCGTAGTTCACCCGGCTGATGGCCTCGCCGTGCTGGACCAGATAGGTGAGATAGCGGCGCACCGTCACCGTGGACAGGCCGCAGCTGGCGGCCAGGGTCTCGCAGGTGGAGCCGCCGGCTGGAATGTGGGAGAGACAGTCCCGCATGAGAGCGAGGGTCTTGGCCTGGAGCCCTTTGGGAACCGGCTCCTCTCCGGCGGCGGGAGATTGGGACGGCCCAGAGCCCGCGGCAGGGGAGGGGGGCGCCAGGAAGGCGTCCAGGTCCTGCTGGCTGACGCTGTCGTGGCCGTCAATGGCGGCCCGGTGCTGGCAGAAGGTGTCCAGAGCCTGCTGAAAGCGGGCGGCGGCAAAGGGCTTGACCAGATAGTCTGTGACCCCAAGCTTCAGCAGGGCGTCCACTGTCTTGTGGTCGTTGGCCGCGGTGACCATGATGACGTCGCACATGGACTGAGCCCCCCGCAGGGAGCGCAGCAGTTCCAGGCCGGTCATGCGGGGCATGAATACGTCCAGGATGATAAGGTCCACAGGGTGCAGCAACAGCCAGGACAGGGCGTCGTGCCCGTTGGAGAAGGACCGTACCAGCTGAAAGCGGGGGTCCCGGGCCAGAAAGGCCTTGTGAAGCTGAGAAATCGAGGGTTCATCCTCTACGATCACGGTTTGATACATGTTAATCCTCCCGGTGGTTTGAGGGGTGCTGGGGATGGAAGGAGAGGAAGAAGGCGGTGCCCGACTTGGGCTCGCTCTCCACCCGGATCTCTCCCTGATAGAGGTTGACCAGCTCCTTGATCCGGGACAGGCCCACGCCGTGGCCGGCCCCCTTGGTGGAGACTCCGGATTCAAAGATGAAGGGCAGAAGCTCTGGGACGATGCCCGGGCCGGTGTCCTCCACGCACAGCAGCAGGCTGTCCTCGGACTCCCGGATGCTGACGGTGATCTCCCGCTGCTTCCAGTTGGAGCGGTTGAGGCTCTCGGTGGCGTTTTCGATGAGGTTGCCCAGAATGGTCACCATGACCCCCGAGGGCAGGAAGTGCTCGTCTGCAGACAGGCTGCTCTTGGGGTCCAGCTGGAGCAGGATGCCCAGCTCCGAGGCGCGGCTGGTCTTGCCCACCAGCAGGGCGGCCACGGCGGTGTCCTGGATCTGGTGCATGACCCGGCTCACCGACTGGTGGTGGACCTGGGAGATGTCCAAAATGTACTGCTCAGCCTGCTGGGTCTGGCCCAGCTGGATCATGCCCAGAATGATATGCAGCTTGTTGATGAACTCATGGGTGTAGGCCCGCATGGCCTCCACCAGGTGGCGCACGCCGGTGAGCTCCTCGGCCATGGCCGTGGCCTCGGTACGATCCCGGAAGATGGCCACCGCCCCCACCACCTTACCGTCCTCCAGAATGGGCATGCGGTCGGACAGGGCGGAGCGCAGGCCGGGGATGTGGTGCAGGTGGACGTTGTATTCCGCCTTGCCGGTGACCAGCAGGCGGGGGAGGTGGGAGTCGGGATAGATGTCGGCCAGGGGTTTTCCGGTGACCTGGGCAAGAGAGGCGGCCTTGACCATGCGCAGGCCAGCCTTGTTCATGTAAACCACTCGTGCCTGGTTGTCGATGGCCAGAATGCCCTCTTCCAGGGCGTCCAGGACCCCTTCCCGCTGGTGGAACATCCGCTGGAAGGCGTCGGGCTCGTAGCCCATGAGGGAGTCCTTAATGGACATGGACAGGTGACGGGAGGCCACCAGGGCCACGCCCACCGCGATGAAGGTGAGGATCGCAAAGCAGGCCACCGTGTCGATGATGGTGCGGTGCACACTGCGCACGCCGATGCCCACGGATACAAAGCCCAGAAGGTTGCCGTCGTTGTCCTGCACCGCGGCCAGAGCCCGGTGCTCCACGCCGGAGATACCCGCGCCGGTGTCCACCTCAATGTCCTCCCCCTGGAGCACGGTGAGGGTCTCAAGCTCCGGGTAGGTCTGGCCTATGTAGGAGGGGTCTGGGCTGTAAAGGATGGTCCCTTCCCGGTCTGCCACCACAATGGCGTCAATGTCCTGTACGCCGCGGATGGTGCGGTCCAGGTATTCCTTGGCCAGCTGCCCGTCGGATTCCCCGGAGAGCAGGTCGGCCACGCTGGGGGCCTGGGAGAGGACCTTGGCTGAGTTCATCAGGTTCCGGTCCAGGTTCTGGTACTCCATGTTCAGGGAGAAGGCCAGGGTGGTGGTCATGCCCAGAACCGCAGTAATGAGAACGAGAAACAGGCTGAGGGACTGGAGCTTTTGTTGGATCGACCTGGGAGAGTGAGCTTTCATTCCGTATTCCTCCATACAAGTCCACAAGCGGCATTCGTTTCAAGTTTATTATAGAGTTTCCCGCCTATGCTGTCAAACGATCCGGGGAAATTGGCGGCTGGACAACAAAAAAACAGGAAAATGCGACCGAAATCGGGGGATTTTTCCCCTTAAAAAAGTTATGTTTTTTTTACTTTAAAAAGACTACCCAAAAACGGGGTATTTCCCTTAAGATAAGAACGGTTCAGCGAGAGCGGGACCAATGCGTGAGAACCAACCGGGAGGTGGTTGTTTGGAACAGATCAAAGAGAAGCTCCTGGAGGAGCTTCAAACCCCCACAGCCTTTACCATTCCCATATTTGGCGGGATACCGGTGACCGAGTCCATTGTGGTGTCCTGGCTGCTGATGGCGGTTTTGTTGGTGGCGGCGCTGCTGCTCACCCGAAACCTGAAGGTGCGGGACCCAGGGAAGACGCAGCTGGCCCTGGAGGAGGCGGTAAAGTTTTTAAACAACTTTGCCAACAGCAGCATCGGAAAACACGGCAGTGTCTTTGCTCCCTATTTGGGTACTATCTCCCTGTATATCCTGCTGAGCAACATCATCGGCATCTTCGGCCTGGTGCCGCCCACCAAGGATATCAACGTCACCGCTGCCCTGGCGATCATGAGCGCCTTCCTTATTTACGGCGCCCAGTTCCGCTACAATGGACTGCGGGGCGGCATGAAACGCTTTGCCAAACCCATGCCCCTGCTGCTGCCCATCAACCTCATGGAGATCATCATCCGGCCCCTGGCCCTGTGCATGCGGTTGTTCGGCAACATCTTAGGCGCCTTCATTATCATGGAGCTTATCAAGCTCATCTGCCCGGCAGTGGTGCCGGTGCCCTTCAGCATCTATTTTGACCTCTTTGACGGTACCATTCAGGCGGTGGTCTTTGTGTTCCTTACCGCACTGTTTACCGGCGAGGGGATCCAGGAAGAAGATTGAAACGCGGCAGCAACTGCCAGACATTAAGGAGGAAACCAATCATGGAAATCGGAATGATCGCAATCGGTATGTCTGTTATGACCGGCATCGGCGCCGGTATCGGCATTGGAATCGCCACCGGCAAGGCCAGCGAGGCCATCGCCCGCCAGCCTGAGGCTTCCGGCAAGATCAACAGCGCCCTGCTTCTGGGCTGTGCTCTGGCAGAAGGTACTGCCATCTTTGGTTTTATCACCGCTCTGCTCATCCTGTTCATGGGCTGAGAGGGGGAAGCACCATGTTGCAATTAGAGCTTTCCACCATCTTCTTCACAGTACTCAACCTGTTGATTCTGTATGTCCTGCTGAAGAAATTTCTCTTTGGCCGGGTGAATAAGGTGCTGGAGGAGCGTGCCGCCCTGGTGCGGGACACCCTGAATGAGGCCGAAACCGAGAAGGCCCAGGCCGATGCACTCAAGCAGGAGTATGAGGAGAAGCTGGCCCAGGCCCACACCGAGGCCACCGGCATCCTTGCCCAGGCCAAGGCCCGGGGCGAGCTGGAGTATCAGCAGATCATGGCCAGCGCCAAGGCCGACGCCCAGCGCCTGCACGACCAGGCCAAGGCCAAGAACAAAGCCGACCGGGAGGAGATGCTGCGCTCTGCCCGGCAGGAGGTGGCTCAGCTGGCTGTGATGGCGGCCTCCAAGGTGGCCGGACGGGCCCTGGACCGGGAGACCGACCGGGCGATTTTGGATGATTTCCTGGCGGAGGCAGGTGACAAGCAATGACGGATATGATTCAACGCTACGCCGCCGCCCTGTATAACCTGGGGCAGAGCGACGTGCCCGATTTAAAACAGGCGGCCCAGCAGATGCTGGACCAGACGGAGCTGTGGAAGACCCTGCTCAGCTCCGCTGTGACGGAGGAGACCAAAGAGGAACTCATCCGCTCCGCCGCGCCTTTGGAGGGGCGGGAACCCCTTCAGGCCTTCCTGTGCCTGCTGTCCCAGGAGGGACGGCTGGAGCAGTTCCCCCGCATTTTGGAGGAGTACCGCCAGCTGGAGCTGGCGGCCCAGGGCGGCGCGCTGTGTGTCATGACCTGCGCCCGCCAGCCCAGCGTGGAGACCATGCAGGAGATCCAGAAGGCCGTTTGTAAGCTGCGGGGCCTGGAGCGCGTGGTCCTTCAGGTGAAGATCGATCCCGCCTTGCTGGGCGGTTTTATTTTGGATGTTCAGGGGGTCACCTACGACCGAAGTGTCCGGGGCCGCCTGGACCGCCTGTCCCGGGGCATGCAGGAGAGCGAAGCCGAGGGCGACGATCTCAGCGGCATGATGGACAGCCTGCGGGAGACCATCCAGGGCTTTGACTGCGCCATTGTGGGCAGCGAGACCGGCCGGGTGCTCACCTTGGGCGACGGCATCGCCACGGTGCAGGGACTGGACCGTGCGGTGTACGGCGAGCTGGTGGAGTTTGAAAACGGTGTGCAGGGCATGGTCATGGACCTGTCCCGGGATACCGTGGGCTGCGTGCTGCTGGGCCGGGAAGACGGCCTGGGAGAGGGCAGCCGGGTTTCCCGCACCGGACGCCCCGCCGACGTCCCCGTGGGCGAAGCCCTGCTGGGCCGGGTAGTGGACGCCATGGGCCGCCCCATTGACGGGCTGGGCCCCATCTTCCACTCGGGCAAGCGCCCCATCGAGCGGGAGGCCAGCGGTGTCATCTCCCGGGAACCGGTAAACGTTCCCCTTCAGACGGGCATTCTGGCCATCGACTCCATGGTGCCCATCGGACGGGGCCAGCGTGAGCTCATCATCGGCGACCGCCAGACAGGCAAGACCGCCATCGCCGTGGACACTATCCTGAACCAGAAGGACCAGGACGTGATCTGCATCTATGTGGCCATCGGTCAGAAGGCCTCCTCAGTGGCCCGGGTGCGGGACACTTTGGAGAAGCACGGGGCCATGGAGTACACCATCATCGTCTCGGCCACCGCCAGCGACCCGGTGCCCCTGCAATATGTGGCCCCCTACGCCGGCGCGGCCATGGGCGAATACTTTATGGAGCAGGGGAGAGACGTGCTCATCGTCTATGACGACCTGAGCAAGCACGCCGTGGCCTACCGGGCCCTGTCCCTGCTGCTCAAGCGCTCTCCCGGCCGTGAGGCCTACCCCGGCGACGTGTTCTACCTCCACTCCCGCCTGTTGGAGCGTGCCTGCCGCCTCACGGAGGAGTACGGCGGCGGTTCCATGACCGCCCTTCCCATTATCGAGACCCAGGCGGGGGACGTGTCCGCCTATATCCCCACCAACGTCATTTCCATCACCGACGGCCAGATCTATCTGGAGACCGATCTGTTCTTCTCCGGCCAGCGTCCGGCGGTGAATGTGGGTCTGTCCGTCTCCCGTGTGGGTGGCGCGGCCCAGACCCGGGCCATCAAGCGCACTGCGGGTACTCTGCGTATCGACCTGGCCCGCTTCCGGGAGCTGGAGATCTTTACCCAGTTCTCCTCCGACCTGGACCCGGCCACCCAGCGCACCCTGGACCACGGCAAGCGGCTGCTGGAGCTCATCAAGCAGCCCCTGTACCGGCCCATGTCGGTGAGCCGCCAGGCGGTACTGCTGTATATCGCCACCAACGGCCTGCTGGACGATGTACCTTTGGACAAGGTGCGGGACTTTGCCGCCGGCTTTGCCGACCGCATGGAGCTGGAGCACAGCGAGCTGACCGCCGAGGTGCAGCGCACCGGGAACCTGTCCGGTGTGGCCATTGAGATTCTGCGCTCCGCTCTGGAGCAGTACAAGAAAGAGATGCTGATCCCGGCATAAGGGGAGGAAAGGATGGTGAGACGGCGTGGCCGGAATGAAGGAGATCCGAACCCGGATCAAAAGTGTACAGCAGACGCTGAAAATCACCAACGCCATGTACCTGATCTCCTCGGCCAACCTGCGCAAGGCCAAGGGGAAGCTGGACAGCACCGTACCCTATTTTACCAAGATCTACGAGACCATCGCCCATATCCTCCACCACTCTCCCCAGCTGGAGCACCCCTTCTTTGACCAGCGCACCGGCCTGGAGCGGGAGCGCCGGGTGGGCTGCATCGTGGTCAGCGGCGACAAGGGCCTGGCGGGAGCCTACAGCCACAACGTGCTGAAGCTGGCCGAGCAGCGGGTGAAGGAACACCCCCAGTTCAGCCTGTTCATGGTGGGCGTGGTGGGCCGGATCTATTTCCAGAACCGGCACATCCCCATTGTGGAGGAGTTCTCTTACGTGGCCCAGAATCCCACCATGCGCCGGGCGGGAGAGATCAGCGACGAGGTGGTGCAGCGTTTCCTGGACGGGGAACTGGACGAGGTGCGCATCCTGTATACGGAAATGGTCTCCCCCCTGCGCCTGGAGGTGCGGGAGCAGAAGCTGCTGCCCCTGGACCGGGATTCCTTCCCCTGGCAGGAGCCGGAAGGAGAAAGGGAGGGCTACCGCATGGAGGTGCGCTACGTCCCCTCAGAGGAAGCAGTGCTGGACAACATCATCCCCAACTATGTGCGGGGCATGATCTTCGGCGCCCTAGTGGAGTCCTACTGCTCGGAGCAGAGCGCCCGGATGACCGCCATGGAGTCGGCCAGCGACAACGCGAAGGATATGCTGAAAAATCTCTCCCTGACCTATAACCGGGCCCGGCAGGCGGCCATCACCCAGGAGATCACTGAGGTGGCCGGCGGGGCGCGGAATACCAGGAGTTGACCGCGAAGGAAAGGTGTGATGCGGTATGCCAGAAGTGAAAGGAACCATCGTCCAGGTCCAGGGACCTGTGGTGGATGTGGAGTTCAAGCCCAACTGCCTGCCTGCCATTCAGGACGCCCTTTGGGTGGAAGTGGACGGCAAGAAGCGGGTGATGGAGGTGGCCCAGCACGTGGGCGGCGAGATCGTGCGCTGCTTCATGCTCTCTCCCAGTGAGGGCATCGGCCGGGGCATGGAGGTTACCAGCGCCGGCGGGCCCATCTCGGTGCCCGTAGGGGAGGGGGTCCTGGGACGGATGTTCAACGTCCTGGGCGACCCCATCGACGGCAAGGGTGCGGTCCAGACCAAGGAGCGCTGGTCCATCCACCGCCAGGCCCCCAGCTTTGCCGACCAGCGGCCTGTGGTGGACATCTTTGAAACGGGCATCAAGGTCATCGACTTGCTGGCCCCCTACGCCCGTGGCGGTAAGATCGGCCTGTTCGGCGGCGCCGGCGTGGGCAAGACGGTGCTCATTCAGGAGCTCATTCACAACATCGCCACCCAGCACGGCGGCTACTCCATCTTCACCGGCGTGGGCGAGCGTACCCGCGAGGGCAGCGACCTGTGGCGGGAGATGACCGAGTCCGGCGTCATTGAAAAGACCGCTCTGGTGTTTGGCCAGATGAACGAGTCTCCCGGCGCCCGTATGCGGGTGGCCCTGACGGGACTGACCATGGCCGAGTACTTCCGGGACAAGGAAAAGCAGGACGTGCTGCTGTTTATCGACAACATCTTCCGTTACGTCCAGGCGGGCAGCGAGGTGTCCGCCCTCATGGGCCGCATGCCCTCCGCCGTGGGCTACCAGCCCACCCTGGCCAACGAGCTGGGCGCGCTTCAGGAGCGCATCACCTCCACCAAGGACGGCGCCGTCACCTCGGTGCAGGCGGTCTACGTCCCCGCCGACGACCTCACCGACCCGGCTCCGGCCACCACCTTTACCCATCTGGATGCCACCACCGTCCTGTCCCGTAAGATCGTGGAGCAGGGCATCTATCCGGCGGTGGACCCCCTGGAATCTACCTCCCGCATCCTGGAGCCCGAGGTGGTAGGGGAGCGGCACTACAAGACTGCCCGTGCGGTGCAGGAGCTGCTGCAGCGCTACCGGGAGCTGCAGGACATCATCGCCATCCTGGGCATGGAGGAGCTGTCGGAGAGCGACAAGCTGGCCGTGGAACGGGCCCGGCGCATCCAGCAGTTCTTTTCCCAGCCCTTCTCCGTGGCGGAACCCTTTACCGGCATGGAAGGCCGCTTTGTGAAGCTGGAGGATACCCTGCGCAGCTTCGAGGCCATTCTGGGCGGCGAGCTGGACCACCTGCCCGAGGCGGCCTTCAGCATGACGGGCAGTGTGGACGAGGTGCGGCAGAAGGCCCGGGACATGGGGGTGATCTGACATGGCGGAGGCTACCTTCCATCTGGAGGTGATCACCCCAGACCGTCAGTTCTTCATCGGCGAGGCCCAAGCCCTGGTCCTGCCTGCCATTGACGGCCAGCTGGGCGTCTACGCGGGCCACGAACCCACCGTTACCGCCCTGGAGCCGGGAGAGCTGCGCTTTCAGGCGGAGGGCAAGTGGACGGTGGCAGTGGTCAGCCAGGGGCTGGCGGAGATCATGCCCGACCGGGTGATGATCCTGGCCGCCTCCGCGGAGCACCCCGACGAGATCGACCTGAAGCGGGCCGAGGCAGCCCGGGAGCGGGCCGAGGAGCGCCTGCGCCAGAAGCTGAGTATGCGGGAGTATTACAACTCCAAAGCAGCCCTGGCCCGGGCTCTGGCCCGGCTGAAGGCGGCAAGACGGTAAGAAAATGCTGTAAGGCGAAATCGCCTTACAGCATTTTTGGCGTAAAAAGGGGAAGAAAAGGTTGCCCCGGGGAGGGAGAAGGTGTAAAATAATAAAATCGACTTCCTGAAAGGACAGGAGATTTCAGGAACAGGATGGAACCATCCGGAAAGGAGAGACCTGTTTGACCCCGCGCGAGCATGATTTTTCAAAAGGGAGCATCCCCCGCAACATTATGTCCCTGGCCCTGCCCATGACGGCGGCCCAGCTCATCAACGTGCTGTACAGTGTGGTGGACCGCATGTATCTGGGACGGCTGCCCGGCCACCTGGCCCTCACCGGCCTGGGGCTGACCATCCCCATCGTCTCCATTATCATGGGCTTTGCCAATCTGTGCGGCACCGGAGGCGCCCCCTTGTGCTCCATCCAGCGGGGACGGGGCAACGACGAAGAAGCGGAATATGTAATGGGAAATTCTTTTACTATGCTTCTGATCTTTGGCGTTGCCGTGACGACCTTCTTTCTTGCTCTGCGCAGGCCGGTTTTGTACCTCTTCGGCGCCAGCGACGCCACCTTTCCCTATGCCAACGACTACATGACCATCTACCTCATGGGAACCCTGTTCGTCATGATCGGGCTTGGCATGAACCCCTTCATCAACTCTCAGGGCTTTGGCAAGGTGGGGATGATGACGGTGGGCCTGGGAGCGGTGGTCAACATCGTGCTGGACCCGATCTTCATCTTCCTGCTGGACATGGGCGTTAAGGGGGCCGCGCTGGCCACAGTGATCGCCCAGGGCTGCTCCGCGGTGTGGGTGCTGAAATTCCTCACGGGGAAAAAGGCCATTTTACGCCTGCGGGTGCGGTGCATGAAGCTGAAGGCCTCCCGGGTGCGGCGCATCATATCCTTGGGTCTGTCCGGATTTTTCATGAACCTGACCAACAGCCTGGTCCAGGTGGTGTGCAACGCCACCCTCCAGGCCTACGGCGGCGACCTGTACGTGGGCATCATGACCATCATCAACTCCCTGCGGGAAGTGTTCTCCATGCCGGTACAGGGCCTGTCCAACGGCGCCCAGCCCGTGACAGGGTATAACTACGGCGCGGGGCAGTATAGCCGGGTGTGCCAGTCCATCCGCTTCAGCGTGTCGGTGACGGTATGTTACGCCGCAGTGTTCTGGGCCCTGGCTATGGCGGTGCCCGGACTGCTCATTCAGGTGTTCAATAATGAGGTCGACGTGATCCAGCACGGTATCCCCGCTCTGCGGATCTATTTCTGCCTGTTTATCCCCATGTCCCTGCAGATGGCCGGGCAGGGCGTGTTCGTCAGCCTGGGCCGCTCCAAGCAGGCGGTCTTTTTCTCCCTGCTGCGCAAAGCCATCATCAACGCGCCCCTCACCGTGATCCTGCCCATTTGGATGGGGACCACCGGCGTGTTTGTGGCCGAGGCCGTCTCCCAGCTGCTGGGCGGTATGGCCTGTATTCTGACTATGTATTTCACCGTCTACCGTCCCTTCCGCCGGCAGGAGGACAGACCGGCGGCGGTGTGAAAGCCCGGAAGAAATGAGGAAGGAAATCCTATGAAGATTTTAGCTCTGGAATCGTCGGCGACTGCCTGCTCCGCTGCCCTGTGGGGGGAGGAGGGCCTCATCGCCCAGTCCTTTCAGCAAAGCGGCCTGACCCACAGCCGCACCCTGCTGCCCATGGTCCACGACCTGCTGGCAAACTGTGGGGAGGACCTGGCTGGGGTAGACGTGATCGCCGTGGCGGCGGGCCCCGGCTCCTTTACCGGGCTGCGTATCGGCGTGGCCACCGCCAAGGGACTGGCTTGGGGCGAGGACAAGGACTGCGCCGCCTGTTCCACGCTGGCCTCTATGGCCTGGCCCCTGGCCTTTGCGGAGGGGTCTGTCATCGTGTGCGCCATGGACGCCCGGAGAAACCAGGTGTATAACGCCCTCTTCCTGGCCAAGGGGGAGGAGCTGGAGCGTCTGACCCCCGACCGGGCCATCTCTCTGGCCGATTTGGGAGAAGAACTGAAAAAAATCGAAAAACCCAAAATAGTCGTTGGAGATGGAGCCCAGCTGTGTTATAATACCCTACGAGAGCAATTGGATGACCTGCGGCTGGCTCCTCCCGCTCTGCGCCAGCAGAGTGCCTGGGGGGTTGCCCGTCAGGCGCTGGAACATGTGCGCCGGGACGAGCTGGTCAAGGGAAAGGACCTGGTCCCTGTCTACCACCGCCTGTCCCAGGCAGAGCGGGAGCGGTTGGCACGGGAAGGACAAACAAAGTAAAAGGGGTATTGAATATGTTTGACAGCAAAGTACATGTTTTGGACCATCCCCTGCTTCAGCATAAGCTGAGCATCCTGCGGGACGAGAACACCGGCGTGAAGGAATTCCGTGAAATCGTCTCTGAGATCGCCGCCCTGGAGTGCTACGAGGCCACCCGGGACCTCCCCCTGGAGGATGTGGAGATCAAGACCCCTGTGGCTACCGGCACCTTCAAGCAGCTGGCCGGCAAGAAACTGGCCATCGTGCCCATCCTCCGCGCCGGTCTGGGTATGGTGGACGGCATCCTGTCCCTGATCCCCTCCGCCAAGGTGGGCCACATCGGCCTGTACCGGGACCCTGAGACCCTGGACCCCGTGGAGTACTACTGCAAGATGCCCAGCGACATCGCCGACCGGGATGTCATCGTGCTGGACCCCATGCTGGCTACCGGCGGTTCTGCCGTGGCTGCCATCCACTTTATGAAGAACTACGGCTGCAAGCACATTAAGCTCATGAACGTCCTGGCCGCCCCCGAGGGCATCGAGGCCGTGCGCAAGGCCCACCCCGACGTGGACATCTATGTGGCCGGCGTGGATGAGAAGCTCAATGAGCACGGCTACATCGTTCCCGGCCTGGGCGACGCCGGCGACCGCATCTTCGGCACCAAGTAAAAAAGTACTTGCATTTTTCCCAAAGATATGATATGATTCCTTGGTCTGAAATAACGGGCGGTCCTCTGCCTAGGAACGCACAGGGGTGCGGGTACCAAACAGGCAAGAACGCCTATACAACAGGAGGAAATTACAATGGATTTGATTCAGGCTTTTACTCAGAAGCATCTGAAGGCTGAGCCCCCCGTGGTTGAGGTGGGCGACACCGTCCGCGTGCACCTGAAGGTTAGGGAAGGCAACCGTGAGCGTATCCAGGTCTTTGAGGGCACTGTGATCGCCAAGAAGCACGGCGGCATCGAGGAGACCTTCACCGTGCGTCGTATCTCCTACGGCATCGGCGTGGAGAAGGTGTTCCCCGTTCATGCTCCCTCCATTGAGAAGATCGAGCTGGTGCGTCACGGTAAGGTCCGCCGCGCCAAGCTGTACTACCTGCGCGACCGCGTGGGCAAGGCGGCTAAGATCAAGGAGGCCCTGTAATCCAAAGCGAGAAAGGAGCGGTGTACCACCGCTCCTTTTTTCGTTATCCCAGAGAGGAGGAGTGTTCCATGAATATTCAGTGGTATCCCGGCCATATGACCAAGACCCGCCGTCAGATCGAGGCCGATTTGAAAAACGTGGACCTGGTGGTGGAGATCGTCGACGCCCGCATCCCCATCTCCAGCCGCAACCCCGATATTGATTCCATCTGTGGGGCGAAACCCCGCCTGGTCATCCTGAACCGGGCCGACCAGGCCGACCCCGAGGGCAACCGGACCTGGGGCGCCTGGTTCAAGCAGAAGGGCTGGTGGGTGCTGGAGACCGACGCCAAGTCGGGAATGGGCGTCAATCAGTTTGCCTCTGTGGTGCGCCAGGTGCTGAAGGACCAGATTGCCCGCTGGCAGGAGAAGGGCCTGGTGGGCCGCCCTGTGCGGGCCATGGTGGTGGGCGTACCCAACGTGGGCAAGTCCACCTTTATCAACAAGGTGGCCCGGCGCAAGTCCGCCAAGGCCAGCGACCGTCCCGGCGTCACCCGGGGCAAGCAGTGGGTCACCATCGACCGGGGACTGGAGCTGCTGGACACCCCGGGCATCCTGTGGCCTAAGTTCGAGGATGAGCGCATCGGCATGCACCTGGCCTTCACCGGCGCGGTGAAGGACGACATCATGGACGTGGAGACCCTGGGCTGCCACCTCATGTCCTTCTTCCAGGAGCGCTACCCCCAGGCGCTGGGGGCCTATAAGCTCACCCAGCTGCCCCAGCGGGAAGAGGAGGAGAACGACGTGGCCTACGGCTACCGTCTGCTCCAGCTGTGCGCCCAGAAGCGGGGCATGCGCATTTCCGGAGGGGAATTTGACACCGAGCGCATGGCCCGGGTGCTGCTGGACGAGTACCGCGGTGGCAAGCTGGGACGCTTTACCCTTGAAATGCCCCAGGACCTGGAACAGGACTGAGCCATGACCTTTCAGGAGTTGAAGGAGAAGGCCCACGCCCTTCCTTTGAAGCCCGGCGTCTATATCATGCAGGACGCCCAGAGCCAGGTCATCTATGTGGGCAAGGCCAAGGCCCTGAAAAACCGGGTGAGCCAGTATTTCCAGGATTCCGCCTCCCACACGGAAAAGACCCGGAACATGGTCGCTCAAATTGACCACTTCGATGTCATCATCGCCGACAGCGAGTTTGAGGCCCTGGTGCTGGAGAACTCCCTCATCAAGCGGCACCAGCCCAAGTACAACATCCTGCTCAAGGACGACAAGGGCTATCCCTATATCCGTCTGTCGGGGGAGGAGTATCCCCGCTTCTCCCTGGCCAACCGGGTGGCGGACGATGGGGCACGGTACTTTGGGCCTTATGCCAGCCGCCACAGCACCCAGGCCATTATCGACGCCCTGCGGGGCGCCCTGCGCCTGCCCTCCTGCGGCAAGCGCTTTCCCCGGGACATCGGAAAGGAGCGGCCCTGTCTCAACTTCCACATGGGCAAGTGCGACGGCTACTGCCGCCCCGACATGAGCAAGGAGCGCCACGACGAGGCCATCGCCCAGGCGGGGTCCCTGCTGGAGGGCCGCTTCAAGCAGGTGAAGGCCGACCTTACCGCCGAGATGGAGCAGGCCGCCGAGGACCTGCGCTTTGAAAAGGCGGCCCAGATCCGAGACCGCCTGAAGGCCATCCAATTGCTGGGCGAGCGGCAGAAGGTGGTGGCCGGGTCCCTGGCGGACACCGACGTGGTGGGCTACTTCCGGGGCGCGGCCAAGAGCTGCTTTGTGGTGCTGCACTACGTAGACGGCGAGCTGGCGGCCAAGGACATGGACCTCATCGAGAGTCCCATGGAGGAGGAAGGGGAGGCGATCTCCGCCCTTGTACGGGAGTACTACGCCGGACGCACCCGCCTGCCCAAGCACATTTTGCTGCCCTGCGAGCTGTCCGACCAGGTGCCCCTCATGCGGATGCTGTCCGAGCAGGTGGGCTACCGGGTGGAGCTGGTCACCCCCCAGCGTGGGGCCAAGGCTGACCTCATCCGCCTGGCCAACCACAACGCCGTGGAGGAGGTAGAGCGGGCCACCACCCGGGAGGAGCGGCAGAATAAGCTGCTGGAAGCTCTGGGAAAGATGCTGGCCTTGGATGGCGCTCCCAAGCGCATCGAGTCCTACGACATCTCCAACACTGGTTCGGATGACATCGTGGCCTCCATGGTGGTCTTTGAAAACGGCCGCCCCCTGAAGCGGGACTACCGCCACTTCAAGCTGAAGGATATGGCGGGGCCGGACGACTACGCCTCCATGGAGCAGGTCCTCACCCGGCGGTTCCGCCGCTATCTGGACGGAGACGAGAAGTTTGACCAGCGGCCCGACCTGCTGCTCATCGACGGCGGCGAGAACCACGTGCGGGTGGCCCGGCGGGTGCTGGAGGAATTCTCTCTGAACATCCCCGCCTTCGGCATGGTGAAGGACGACCGCCACCGCACCCGGGCCCTGGTGCATCCCGACGGGCGGGAGATCGGAATCCAGGCCATCCCCGCGGTGTTTGCCCTCATTGGGCAGATCCAGGAGGAGACCCACCGCTTTGCCATCGAGTTCAACCGCCAACAGCGCAAGGCCCGGGTCCAGGGCTCGGTGCTGGACCAGATCCCCGGGGTAGGGGAGAAGCGGCGCAAGGAGCTGCTGAAAGCCTTTAAGTCAGTGAAAGCCATCCGCCAGGCCCCCTTAGAGGAGCTGGAGCGGGTGGTGCCCAAGAACACCGCCCAATCGGTGTACCAGTTTTTCCGGAAGGAACAAAAAGAAGGATAAAAAATCCGCCAGGTGATTTCACCTGGCGGATTTTTTCATTAGTTCAGGAAGTCCCGCAGCTTCTTGGAGCGGGAGGGGTGACGCAGCTTCCGCAGGGCCTTGGCCTCGATCTGGCGGATACGCTCGCGGGTGACGTTGAACTCCTTGCCCACTTCCTCCAGGGTGCGGGTGCGGCCGTCCTCAATGCCGAAGCGCAGCTTCAGCACCTTCTCCTCTCTGGGGGTCAGGGTGGACAGCACCTCCACCAGCTGCTCCTTCAGCAGGGTGAAGGAAGCGGCCTCGGCGGGTTCGGAGGCGTCCTCGTCGGGGATGAAGTCGCCCAGATGGCTGTCCTCCTCCTCGCCGATGGGGGTTTCAAGGGAGACGGGCTCCTGGGCGATCTTCAGGATCTCCCGCACACGCTCCACGGGCATGGACATCTCCTCGGCGATCTCCTCGGGGGTGGGATCGTGGCCCAGCTCCTGGAGCAGCTGACGGGAGACGCGGATGACCTTGTTGATGGTCTCCACCATGTGCACGGGGATACGGATGGTACGGGCCTGGTCGGCAATGGCGCGGGTGATGGCCTGACGAATCCACCAGGTGGCGTAGGTGGAGAACTTATAGCCCTTGGTGTAGTCAAACTTCTCCACCGCCTTGATGAGGCCCAGGTTGCCCTCCTGGATGAGGTCCAGGAACTGCATGCCGCGGCCCACGTAGCGCTTGGCAATGGAGACCACCAGACGCAGGTTGGCCTCGGCCAGACGCTGCTTGGCCCGCTCGCCCTTCTTGATGGCCCGGTTCAGCTCGGTCATCACTTCCTGGGGGATCTCCTCTCCGGTGGCCTGCAGCTCCTCCAGCTGAGCCTTTGCCTCGGCTCCGGCGCCCATGGCCTGGGCCAGGTCGATCTCCTCATCGGAGGAGAGGAGGTTCACCTTGCCGATCTCCTTCAGGTACATACGCACGGGGTCATCGGTGCCGAAGGAGTCCACCATGGTGTTGGGGTCCACGATCTCCTCCTCGCTGATCTCCTCCATGGCCTCCAGGGGAGGATCGGCGTCGTCGGGCAGGTCGGGGATGTAGTCCTCACCCACGGTGTCGATGCCCAGGTTCTCCAGCACGTCATAGATCTTGTCCATCTGTTCGGACTCCAGATCCATGTCCTCCAGTACATCCATCAGCTCGGTGGAGGAGAGATTTCCCTTCTTCTTGCCCCGCTCGATGAGTTCGGCCAGCTTTTCCGCGCCGGGAACGCCTTCGACCACCTTCATGACCTCGACCTTACCCGCTTCCATGCGGGCCTGGACCTCGGCGCTGGGGGCTTTGCCCCGGCCCTTCTTCTCCAGGATCATCACAGGGCGGTCCTGATTGGTTTCGGTGGCAGTGTCTTTCTTTTTGGTACTCATGGTTTCTCCTCCATATATGCTTTCTTCTCTAAATTCTTCTTTTGGGCGGCTAACAACAGCTCCCGGTCATCCGCTGCGCCCCGCTTGATTGCTTCTGTGCGGATGACGGATATGTAATCCGCCAGAGACTGGCGGCTGTTGGCTATGGATTGGGGCTGCCCGGCCACATAGGCCAGGTGGTCCATCTCCTCGCCGGTAAAATCCCCGGCCAGAGAGGCCAGGTGAGTGGAATGGCCCTCCCGGGCCCGCTGCATCAAAAGGCCGTAGGCACGGCCCAGCAGGGGAGAGGAGAACTCTTTCTCCTCCAGGCCCTGCATATCCCGGTACAGACCGCTGTCCAGCAGCAGCAGACGGATGACGCCCTCCTCCGCCCGGGCGGAGCGGATATTCTCATACCGCAGGCCCCGCTGCTTGGGCTGCAGCTGCATGGCCGGGGTCAGGTCCTGACGCTCCTTCTTCTTAGTCTCTTTCCGCACCCGCTGCTGAAAGGCTTTCTTGACCTCCTGGGCCATGGCCTCGGGGGTGATGCCCGCAGTCTGGGCGGCGTGGCCGCCGTAGATCTCCCGTTCCACGGGACTGGGCAGGGTGGACAGCAGCCGGGCGGCCTCCTGCAGGAAGGCCACCTTTTGGGCGTCGTCGTTCAGGTCAAACTTCTGCCTTAGCTGGTCCAGGCGATAGTCTACCTGGTTCTCGCTCTGGTCCAGCAATCGGGCGAAGGCCTCCCGACCGTAGGTCTTGATAAACTCGTCCGGGTCCTTGGCCCCCTGGATGCGCAGCACCCGCACCTTCAGCCCCGCCTTTTCCAGCAGGGGAATGGCCCGCTGGGCGGCGGAGACGCCCGCGCCGTCCCCGTCGTAGGCGATGATGGCCTGGGGGAAGTAGCGGGAGAGGAGCTGGGCATGCTCGGGGGTGAGGGCGGTGCCCAGAGAGGCCACCGCGCTGTCAAAGCCCGCCTGGTGCAGGGCGATGGTGTCCATATACCCTTCGGTAAGGATCACCCGGCCCGCCTTGGACTTTTTGGCCACATTTAAGGCAAAAATGTTGCGGCTTTTGTTGTACACCGGGGTGTCAGGGGAGTTGAGGTACTTGGGGGTGGAGTCATCCATGACCCGCCCGCCAAAGCCGATGACGTCCCCCCGCACGTCGATGATGGGAAACATTACCCGGTTGCGGAAGCGGTCGTAAATGCGGCCGTCCTTGTTGCTCACCGCCAGCCCGGCGTCCAGCAGGTCCCGCTTTTCGTAGCCCTGCTCGCCCAGCTCCCGGATGAGGGCGTCCCAGCTGTCCGGGGCAAAGCCCAGGCCAAACCGGGTGAGGGTGCCCTGAGACAGGCCACGTCGGCGGAGATAGTCCAGGCCGTGGGCCCCCTGGGGCTGGTAGAGCCACTTGTGAAAGGCCCGGGCAGCCTGCTTGTTGATGGTGAGCAGCCGTTCCCGACGTTCCCTTCCGCCCGGGGAGCCCCCAGACTCAGGCATGGGCATGCCCGCCCGCTTGGCCAGCACGGCCACCGCGTCCCGGAAGGGAAGATTCTCCAACTCCATGACGAAGTTGATGGCCCCGCCGCCCTTGCCGCAGCCGAAGCACTTGTAGATCTGCCGGTCTGGGACCACGTGGAAGGAGGGAGTTTTTTCGCTGTGAAAGGGGCAGCAGCCCCAGTAGCTGTTTCCCTTTTTGGTCAGCCGGACCGACTCGGACACCAGGTCCACCAGATCGGTGCGGGCCAACAGCTCGTCCAAAAATTGGGGCGGCCAGGGCATAAAAATCCTCCTCCTTTCCGTAAAAGTATTGTTGACCAAAGGGTGTGGTCTTTATCCAAGAAGAAGTGTAAAGGAAAAGACCTGTCGGGCAGTTTACGCTATTTCACGCTCCAGGACATGGGGATGAACAGCTTGGTAAACTGCTCGATGGCAAAGGGATCAGTCATGCCGGCGATGTAGTCGCACACCGCCCGGTCCACCCCTTCCTCCACCCGGATCTCCTGAAAATCGGGAGGCAGCTGGTCGGGGTCCTGGCGGTAGTGCTCAAAGAGACGGCGCAGCATGTCCTGAGCCTTGCTCTCCTCGCCCTTGGCCAGGGGATTGGTGTACACGCTTTCAAACATGAACTCCCGCAGGGCGGCCATGGCCTCGCCTACCTGGGGGGACTGGCAGATGTGGTCCTGGTCCCGGCTGGCGTCGATGACGTCGGTGACCAGGGCGGTGATGCGCTCCCCGTGGGTAAAGCCCAGGGTAGAGGAGATGGCCAGGGGAATGTCCATGGGGTAGATGACCCCGCCCCGCAGGGCGTCCTCAATGTCGTGGTTGATGTAGGCGATCTGGTCAGCCAGGCGGACCACCTGTCCCTCCAAAGTGGCGGCCTGCTGTCCCTTGGTGTGGCAGAGGATGCCGTTTCGCACCTCCCAGGTGAGGTTGAGCCCCTCGCCATCCTTCTCCAGCCGGTCCACCACCCGCAGGGACTGCTGGTAGTGGGCAAAGCCCCCGGGCATGAGGGAGCTGAGCAGCCGCTCTCCGGCGTGGCCGAAGGGGGTGTGGCCCAGATCGTGGCCCAGGGCGATGGCCTCGGTGAGATCTTCGTTGAGGGCCAGAGCCCGGGCGATGGTGCGGGCGATGCGGCTGACCTCCAGGGTGTGGGTCATGCGGGTTCGGTAGTGGTCCCCCTCGGGCTGGAGAAACACCTGGGTCTTGTGCTTCAGGCGGCGAAAGGCCTTGCTGTACACAATGCGGTCGGTGTCCCGCTGGAAGCAGGTGCGGATGGGACATTCCTCTTCCTTGCGCTTCCGGCCCCGGGTGTTCCGGGACTGGCAGGCGTAGGGGGAGAGGGTGCGCTCCTCCAGCTGTTCACGAAGCTCTCTTGGCGTCATCCCGGCCTCCTTCCCCGGCAGTCTGCAAATTCCTACATACTTATATACGCAGCGGAAGACGGGATTCCTTCTTTCCCGAGAAAAAATTTCAAAAAAATTTTCAACCCAAAAATTTCCGCAGCCAGCCCAGCTTTTTCTCGCTGTAGGGGTGGTAGCGCAGGGGCAGGTCGGGATGGCCGCCCCGAATGAGAATACTTTTATAATGGGAGAAGGTGTCGAAGCTGGCCTTTCCGTGATAGGAGCCCATGCCGCTGTTGCCCACTCCGCCGAAGGGCAGGTGGGGGGAGGTGAGATGGACGATGGTGTCGTTGACACAGCCGCCGCCAAAGGGCAGGGTGGACAGCACCCGCCGCTGGACCTGCTTGTCCCGGGTGAACAGGTAGAGGGCCAGAGGCTTGGGGCGGCTGCGGACAAAGTCCATGGCTTCCTCCAGGGTGTCGTAGGGGAGAATGGGCAGGATGGGCCCGAAAATCTCCTCCTCCATGACGGCGGCCCCGGGGGCGATCTCGTCCATGAGGGTGGGGGCGATGCGCCCGTCCTTCTGCTGGCCGCCCCAGAGAATGCGGCCTCCGGAGAGCAGCCCCTCCAGGCGGTGGAAATGTTTTTCATTGATGATGCGGGGGTAATCGGGGTGGTCCAGGGGCGTTTCCCCCAAGAACCCGATGACAGCTTCCTGCAGAAGGCTGCACAGCCGGTCCTTTACCTGCCGGTCCACCAGAACGTAGTCCGGGGCCACGCAGGTCTGTCCGGCGTTGAGCAGCTTGCCGAAGGCGATGCGCCGGGCGGCCAGGGGCAGGTCGGCGTCGGCGGTGACGATCACCGGGCTCTTGCCACCCAGCTCCAGCACCACAGGGGTGAGGTTGCGGGCGGCCATCTCCATGACGTGGCGGCCCACAGCGGGGCTGCCGGTGAAGAAGATGAAGTCAAAGGGCTGCTCCAGCAGAGCCTGGTTTTCCGCCCGGCCACCCTCCACCACGGCCACCAGCTCCCGGGGGAGGCATGCGGCAATGAGCTCGGCCAGGGCCTGGGAACAGGCGGGGGCGTAGGCGGAGGGTTTTAAAATGACGCAGTTACCCGCGGACAGGGCCCCGATCATGGGCACCAGGGAGAGCTGCAGGGGATAGTTCCAGGGGGCCATGACCAGAGTCACGCCGTAGGGCTCGGGCTGGCGGATGGAGCGGGCGGGGAACTGGGAGATGGGAGTGGGCACCCGACGGGGTTTGCACCAGCCATCCAGATGGCGCAGGTGAAAGTGCAGCTCCTCTTTGATCATTCCCAGCTCGGTCATATAGCCTTCAAAGGGGGCCTTGTTCAGGTCTTGCTTCAGGGCCTGGAGCAGCTGGGGCTCCCGGCGGTCCAGCTCGGCCAGCAGGGCCTGGAGCGCTTTGCGGCGCTGGGCGGGGGGCAGGGTGGCGCCGGAGCGGAAATAGGTCTGCTGCTCCTGGACCAGGGCGGAAATATTCATAGAAAGGCCTCCTTTTTGGGCGGTTTGAAAATGAAAATAGGGGCCGATGGGTTGGATCGGCCCCTATGTACCAGACGGATATGAGGTTAAGACGCCTTCGTTCGATCCCGGTCAGAGAAAAACAGGATGAACACAATGGCGGAAATGGCCATGAGATAGCAGTAGAACATGTAAGGCATGATCTCCAGGGCGGTGACGCCTGCACCGGCAGCGGCATAGAGCAGCTGTGCGCCGAAGGGGATGATGCCCTGCATCACCGAGGCGAAGATGTCCAGCAGGGAGGCAGTGCGGCGGGGGTCGATGTCGTACTCCTGGCTGATCTCCTTGGCGATGGAGCCGGACATGACGATGGCAACCGTGTTGTTGGCGGTGGCCACGTCTACAGCGGCCACCAGACCGGCGATGCCCAGCTGGGCGCCCTTGCGGGTCTTGACCCGGCGGCGGATGAACTCGATGAGCCACTGGATGCCGCCGTACTCCTTTACCAGAGCGCCGATGCAGGCCACGATGATGGAGATGACGGTGATGTCATACATGGCTTTGACTCCGTCGCCCATGACGGAGAACATCTGGGTCCAGGGGAAGGCGCCGGAGGCAATGCCCACGATGAGGCTGAGGACAGTGCCGATCATCAGGATCAAGAACACATTCACGCCCAGAACCGCGCCCACCAGCACCACCAGGTAGGGCAGCACCTTCCACAGGCTGTAGGACTCCAGGGTGACCTGGCCGCTTCCGCCCCAGGTGAGGACGATGAACAGCACCAGGGTGATGATGGCGGCGGGGAGGACGATGAGGAAGTTCATGCGGAACTTGTCCTTCATCTCACAGCCCTGGGTGCGCACGGCAGCGATGGTGGTGTCCGAGATCATGGACAGGTTGTCACCGAACATGGCGCCGCAGGCCACCGCGGCGATGCACAGCACCACGTCAAAGCCGGTGGCCTGGCTCATGGACACGGCGAAGGGGGCCAGAGCGGAGATGGTACCCACCGAGGTGCCCATGGAGATGGACACGAAGCAGGCGATGAGGAACAGACCGGCCACGGCAAAGTTGCTGGGCAGGAAGGTGAGGAACAGGTAGACGGTGCTGTCCGCGCCGCCGGCGGCGGAGATGGCGCCGGAAAACGCGCCCGCGGCCAGGAAGACCAGGCACATGGTCAGGATATTTTCGTCGGCCACTCCGTTGGCCATGACCTTCAGCTTGGCGTTGAAGTCCAGCTTCCGGTTCTGGAAGCAGGCCACCGCCAGGGCGATCAGGAAGATGACAATGGCGGGAGTCTGATAAAATCCCTCCTCAATGCCCAAGCCATACTGGAACAGCAGTCCAAAGCCCAAATACAGGGCCAGAAAAACCAGAATGGGCAAAAGAGCGGCGGGATTGCTGCGGACCGCACGATCCGCGTTGGATTTGTCCATGGGGATCCCTCTCTCTCTATTGATGTGACGCGGTACAGTGGCCGCGCCTTCCCTCCATTCTAGGGGAAAACTGTCTGGATGTCAAACCATAATTGAGGAAAAAAGAAAGAAATCCGAAAGATAAGGAAAGGATTGCCCAAATATCAGCGTTTTAGTCCTGCGCCGGGGCAGGGGAGACGTGGTTGACGGGATCAGGTGGGCGTGGTATAGTGGTAGCACCTTTTGGATACTGCTGTACGAAGGTACGGAAGAGGAGTTTTTTATGCCTAAAAATTGGATGCGCAGCGCATTGGCCATCATTACCTATACGGTGCTGCTGGTGCTTGCGCTGGTGAAATTTGACCAGATCATGGCTGTGGGCGCTGCCCTGGCCAGCAGCATGAAGCCGCTGTTCATCGGCTTTGCCATCGCCTTTGTGCTCAACCGCCCCTGCGCCTTTTTCCTTCGGCAATATGAGAGACGCCTGGCCCCCCGCTTCCGCAAGCTGGGGCGGCCCTTGGCGGTGCTGACCTCCTATGTGCTGATGATCGTCATCATCGTGGCCCTGTTTTCCTTTGTGCTGCCCCAGGTGATGGAGAGCATCCGCCTGTTTGCCGGCAGCGTCAGCGGCTACGTGGAGAACCTGCAAAAGCTGCTGGACCAGGTGGCGGGCTATCTGGATTTGAAGAGCCTGGACCTGTCCAAGCTGAGCACCTACCTGCGGGATATTTTAAATGGTGTGCTCAGCAGCGTGTCTACCGCCGCCACCCAGATCATGGCGGTGACGGGCAGCATCATCTCCATGCTGGTGACCCTGGTGCTGGCGGTGGTGTTCTCCATCTATATGCTGGCCGGCCAGGAGAAGCTGCTGGGGCAGGGGAGACAGTTGCTGCGGGCCTACCTGCCTGCCCGGTTTGTGGGACCTGTCAGTGAAGTCATCCGGCTCACTGGAGAGATCTTTACCAACTTCGTGCTGGGCCAGCTCATTGAGGCCTGCATTCTGGGCGGACTGTGTGCCCTGGGCACCTTCTTCATTCAGGCTGACTACGCCGCCCTCATCGGCGTCATCGTGGGCGTTTCCGCTCTGATCCCCGTGATGGGCGCCTATGTGGGCGCCATCCTGTCCGCCTTCCTGCTGGTCATGGTCTCCCCGGTGCGGGCGCTGGTGTTCCTCATCTTCCTGGGCATCCTGCAGCAGATCGAGGGCAACGTGATCTACCCCCGTGTGGTGGGCACTTCCATCGGTCTGCCCGGCATCTGGGTGCTCACCGCAGTGACGGTGGGCGGCGGCCTGTTTGGTCTGCTGGGCGTGCTGCTCAGTGTGCCGGTGGCCTCGGTGCTGTATGCCCTGCTCAAGCGGGATGTGAAGCGCCGCCTGAACGCCCCCAAGGCAGAGAAAACAGAAGAATAAAAAAACACGCCGGAATTCCGGCGTGTTTTTTTGCGTTGAAAGGGCAATCAGGCCTTCCACAGACCGTGCAGGTTGCAGTAGGCGTAGGCGGCCACGACCTCGTCGTCCTGAGTCAGGGCGAACACGGCCTTGGGGGCCTGCTCGGGGGCCAGATACTTCAGCTGGCAGCCCTGCTTGGTCTCCAGGGCGATCCACTGAATATAGTGCTGAGGCAGCATGGGGTGCTCCACAGAGCCCACGGTGACGGTGACCTGGCCGTTTTCAACGGCGACCACGGGCACGTGCTTTTCCGCGGCGGCGTCGGTGGTGCCGGGAACAAGCTCGGTCATTTTCTGGCCGCAGCACATAACAGGCACACCCTTGGACTCCACAAAGGTGATGATGTTGCCGCAATGCTCACAGAGATAGAACTTCATATTAGGTGCCTCCCTTGTATTGATAGTTGGGTTTAGTCTTTGGGACCTGTGGCTATTATATTCACAGGAGCGGGGAAAGTCAATGACTCCCGTTTTCTTTCCATTTCTATATTATAATGTAGGAAGAATAAAAATCGTGCCGGGGCCGCTGCGCTGGCCCCGGCAAGTCATCCATTTCGCGCAAAGCCAAAAAGGAAAGACACGACGAAAGCCGTGTCTTTCCTTTTGGCACATCGAGACAGTATAGATGGCACAGCTGCCAGGTTTGCACCCATAACCAAATCACAACCCAGCGGGAGCGGTTGTGATTTGGAGAGGAGACGCGACAAAATGAGTGAGCGGTGACTTTTATAAAAAAGTCGCCGCGAACGATATGGTGTCCGCGGCGACGATGGAGCAGGTGAGGGGAATCGAACCCCCGTGTTCAGCTTGGGAACCAGGCCGAGAAAAGACTCAAACCGATTGGGCCCCAAGGCCTACACGTTTTCCTGCTGCTCCTTTCCACCATCTTTTCCACCGGACCCATCCAGAAGGGCCATTCCTGCCCGCAGGGTGGTGTCATCCCGGTGCTGGTAGATGTTTGCCGTGGTAGAGATATCGGCATGGCCCATGAGCCACCGCACCGTCTCCAACGGGACTCCGGCCCTGGCGCAGTCAGTGGCAAAGGTATGCCGCAAACAGTACATAGTGAGGTCTGGTGCCAGCTTGGATTCTTCGATCTTATTGCGCTTGACCTTTGCCCCGGCCCGGATATCCATTTCCCGTTTAAATGCCTTCCAGAGCCGGGAAATGGACCCGCTGTTTTGCCGATTTCCGCGCTCGGTCTTGAAAACCGGGTCAAACGGCTTCCCCTTGGCCTCCTGGAGCCGCCACAGGAGGTCTGAGTGTATGGGGATATCCCGGAGCCCTGCCTCCGTCTTGGGCGCTTTGAGGCGGTTTGAGCCGCTTTCCAGGGCGGCGTGAATGTGGATCATGTTGTTTTTAAAGTCCACATCCCGCCAGTTCAGCGCGGCGGCCTCCCCGGGGCGCATCCCGGTGTATAGGAGGGTGAGGATCCAAAGCCCGGACGGGTGATACTCCGCCACCTCCAGGATCAGTTTTCGTTCTTCCTCTGTGATAGATCGGTGCTTTCCCTCTGTCACGGCCGGCAGTTCCAGATCCTCTGAGGGATCATAGGGGATGAGCCGGGACTTGCGTGCCCGGGAAAACATCTCCCGCAGCACCCGCCGCACCTTTTCGACATGGGACAGACTCATCCCGGCCTGTTTATTGAGGATCCCTTGGAGGTGCGTGTCCCGTACATCCTGGAGCCGCAGCCGGCCAATGACGGGTTTAATGTACTTGTTATATTTCTCGTCATACATGCCCAGGCTCTTGGATGTCAGCCCCTTTGGATCTTTGTAGGTGGCCTTCCACTGGGCATACCAGGCATCTACGGTCATAGACCCCGAGATCAGCTCCTCACCCCGCTTTACGGCCGCAAGCTTCTCGGCCAGCTTTGTGAGGGCTTCCAGCTCCGTTTTCCCGGTAGCCTCGTATCTCTTTCCGTTATAGCGGGCGGTTTTTCTGATGTACTTCATTGGCCCTCCCTCACAAAACAAATGTTCTATATGTTGGGTTTTTAGAAGCCGCCCGGGAGGGGCGGCTTCTTTTTACCTTCTATCATGTAAAATTCTATTGACAAGATTAGCTTTCTACCTGAACAGACGAACCAATTAATACAATTACTGTTGTGGTACCCCCACTTACGTTATCGTAACCGGAGTAAGAGATTGGAAGACCAACAAAGCTAATTAAGGTATTGTCGTATAGATCAGGAAGCTCCCCATCGTATAGGATAACATAGTAGTTGTGGTTTTCATCATATGCGACTAAGCTGGTAACAGCATGCCCGTAGAGCGATTCTTGAAAAACCTGCGTGGCAAGAGCTTCCGGGCATTGATACAACTGTCCCTCCAACCCCTCTAAAGTTTTCGTCATCATGGGATAAGAAAGATCTGCATTGATAAAGGTCAAAGCTTTCTCCTTCGACTCAGCAGTGCTTGCGGGGAAGATATCAAGATTATCCTGGATAAATGATGCATTTTTGTCTGAAAAACTATATGGAACAAACAGCCTGGAAGAAAGTGTATTAAATAGCTCATACGTATTTGGGGTAAATACGCCGTTAATATAAGTTCCTTCTTCTATCTCTCCAGTTTCCTCCCAGACAGTTTTTCCATATCCATTAAATTTCCCATCTGAGAATCCGCCAGTGTATGTCCATGTTATTCCTGCGCTATTTGTCGAAGAGAAAGATCCCAGACCATTCGGAATTCCGTCAATCATTTCCCCGCTATAGGTGCCATCCCGCGTGATAGTAGAAATTTCTTTTGCGCTACCGTCCCAGGAATCCCAAGTGATAGATATGGACTGATTCTCTACATTTGTAATTATTGGGGTCGAGTAGGAGGAGCCATTTCCACAAGAACTAAGGGAAAGAAGTGAGATAATCAGAAAAGCAGAGAGAGAGACTTTTCGGTTCATGTAAAGACCCCCAGTATGTTCAAATCGGACACAAAGTTTTTTATCTCGTTAAATGATGATATTGATGATAGGAATTACCACCAAAATCAAGATAAGCAAGTAGAAAGTATTTTTCAGGAATTTAGCGATTTGCACGGTCACCAGTTTGTGTAGTTCGTCTGTTGTAAACCCGTTTGTGGGGATATTCAAAATTTTGGATTCTTGCAGGCACTTTAAATAGACTTCCTCGAAAGGTTCTTGAATGACAGGCTCCGAGGTAGCCTTTTCTTTTTCTTCCTTTTTTTGATAATTCAATCGATTGCACTCTACACAAACACCAGATGAGGTAATATATAGTGATTTTGACTCTTTCCCGCATTGTGGACATCTTGGCATAATAAATCACCTGGCCTTAGGATTTTATTTTAAGTCAAGTCTATTGCAATTATAGAACAAACGTACTATAATGTCAAACATAGATCAGAGAGGAGCGATGTCATGGACCAGCAAGCAGAGAACCGTATCCAAGAATTTAGGGCGTTGGAGCGCCTGCTCACTCCTCAACAGATTGCGTCTGTTCTTGCTGCGGTTTCGCAGCGGTCTGCGCCAGATATCGCATGTAGCGCAGCGCCTCCTCCTGAAGCTCTGGAGGCAACGATCTGAAAATCAACTCATTCTCTGACGGGGGCCCGGCATTTGTGCCGGGCTCTATTTTTTCGCCCAAAAGCTCGCTGGTGGTGACGCCGAGATACTCAGCCAATAATCTCATTTTTTCGATTGACGGCAATACGCCTCTTCGCTTCATCGCAGAGACTAAATCTTTACCGGCACCGCTTTCTTTACCAGCAACAGTTGGGGTGGTACCTTTTTCCTTGCAAATTCTTTGTATATTTTCAACAATTTTCAGGACATCCAAACGGCATCACTCCTATTATAAAAGAATTGTCATGCCATTACAAAAACATAAAATATTAGATTAAGGCATTGACAACATGAAATATTAGATTTATGATTTACTCACGGCAAACGAAACGGCAAGAACGAGAGGGGGGATAGGGGTGACAGATCCCAGGCGATTGACGGTTTCAGACAAAGGGCTCGCTGTTCTGGCGGCCATTGATAGCGGTCTGATTCCCGAAACGGAGACCGGAGCCGATACCAGTCAGTTTGAAACATTCTGGTCCTTGTACCAAGAAAACTTAGCGAAACACAGATTGTACCAGCTGAACGATCTCGCCAAAGTGCTCAATCAGGAGCGTCAGGAGAGAGCCGGCGACCGCGCCTATTATCGAAGCAAGTACCGTAATCTTGTGATTGGTTCGTATATCGGCGCGTTGCTGGGCGTGATCCTGACGAAGCTGTTCCAGATGCTCTAGGTACGCCTTGCCTTTGTCGCTGACGATGTAACCACCTACCAGTTCTCCACGATAAACAACGTATTCAAAAGAAATATATCCTGTTTTTCTTAGCGAATCGACCCGTTGTTCTGAAAATGCGGGAACCTGTAAGTCTTGCATTTCTGCGATAGAGATAGGCCGCTGACAGTTCTTGAGCCAAGATAAAAGCTGGACTTGAACGTTACTCAACATATCCACGTATCCAAGTCCTCCCGATAAAATATCAATTTATTCTATCACGTTTGCTAATAGCAATCAACACAAAAAAGAGAGGGGGTGTACCGGATGGAATATAACCTGATGCTCCGGAAGTTTCGGGATGAAAAGGGCCTGACCCAGCAGGAGCTGGCCGACGCGATCGGCGTGGCGAAGTCCTCTGTGGCGCACTGGGAACTGGGAATCAAAAGGATATCTGTGAGACACCTGATTGCCCTGGCCGACCTGTTTGGCTGTACCGCCGACCAGCTGTTGGGCCGGGACCCACCTGGCCGCACCTCCGCCTAATACCATTTTACCCGAGAAAGGAGGGAGTTCCCATGTCGGGAGAATGTCGGAACATTTATAAAGCCGCCCGGCGGGCGGCTGGATTTACCCAGGAACGTGCGTCTGAGCTGCTTGGGGTCTCAGTTCGGTCCCTGGCCGACTATGAGACGGGGCAGAGGCTGCCCCCCAATGATGTAGTGGACCGGATGTCCACGATCTACAACAACATCCCCCTTGGAATCCAGCATATCAGAGAGACTAACGCCATCATGGCCCAAGTGGTTCCGCAGCTGGAAAAGCGGAGCCTTATGGAGATGGCCCTGCGGATCTATAACCGGCTCAACCGGTTTTCCAAGGATGGCGGCGTGGATCGCCTGCTGGCCATCGCCGAGGATGGGCGTATCGACCAGACAGAGCGGCAGGAGTTTGACAGCATCCTGGCCGACCTCCAGGAGATCGTACAAAGCGGCCTGGAGTTGGCAGTGTACTGTGGAGAGGAGGATCAATCATGCCGAAAGTGAGACCCCTTGGAAAGCCCCTCTCTGAAAGGGGAAAAGACTTGACGGCCAAGAGCCTGCTGGGCAAACAGATCGCCCAGAAAAAGCGGGAGCTCCGGGAAATCTACGGGGGCGTTATGTCTCCGGCTGATCTGGACCGGGAGCTTGGCTTCCGCAGCCGGGGCGGTGGCGTTGCGTGGGCCCAGATGGTGGGCGTGGAGGCAATCATGGTTAGCCCCAAGCGTAAGGGCTACGAAACCGACCTGGTTGCGGAGAAGATTGTGCGCAGCCGCATGGCGGTATGAAGCGTGAGGAGGGAAGAAGATGTGGAAGCGCTTACGGGAGCGCCACCCCAGGGTGTACGAGGCCGTGGAGTGGTTCACGCTGGGCCTGTCCCTGGTGGCCGCCGTGCTGGCGGGCCTGACCGTGTGGACATCGGCCCTGGCCTGAGCATAAAAAAATGCCCGAGGGCTTTGCGGACCCCCGGGCTGATGGGTAGAACCCACCATGAGAACAACTATAGTATAGCAAAGGAACAAGCGTTTGACAAGGGGGGAATAGCATGATTCCCGATGAATTAAAAGACCGCTGGGAGTCTGAGCAGCGGCGAGCAGAGCTGCTGTTTCTGGCAGACAACGGCGGCGGGTATCCCGACGCCTTGTCCGGCCCCGATATGGATGTGGCCAGCAGACGGCTGGCCTTGCGGGTCATGAGATTCCGCATCCGAGAAGAATATGAGATGCCGATTGATCTGATGAAACCGTCCACGCCGGACAATCTGGAGCCTTGGGTGCGCCTGACCAACGATGTGGCGGTCAACCTGGCAAACGGGTTTGTTTCGCGGACAAGAAGGAGGAAGCTGTATGGGTGAGAGCAACGTACGGTTTTCTCGCCGGAAGGCCTTTGCCACCCTCTACCGGGAAGTGGCTCAGGATGACCGCCTGAGCCTGGAGGCCAGAGGTCTCCTGCTGCTGATGGCATCCCTGCCGGAGGACTGGGAATACAGTGTAGCCGGGCTGGCCAAGAAGGCTGGCTGCGGGAAGGACAAGCTGCGCCGGATCTTAGGCGAGCTGGAGAAAGTGGGCTATCTGGCCCGGGAACAGAGCCACGATTCCGGGGGCAAATTCGCCGGAAATGTGTACGTCATTCAGGACGAGGCTCCACCGTTGTCCGGGAAACCCGACAACGGTGAAAACCGTCAACGGTTTTTCCCGTCATCGGGAAACCCGACGGAACAGTATATAGAAGAAAAAGTAGAAGAGAAGAAAAGACCCCCTAAAGCCCCCCACGGGGGCAATCGGTCAAAGAAGTACGATCTGGCCGAAGATGCCAAGCCCATCCTCCGCAGCTATGTGGGGGAGGACCGGGAGCTGGCCCAGGCGCTGGGGGCGCTCATTGAGGTACGCATTGCCAAGAAGGCGGTCAACTCCGCCCGGGCTATTTCCATGCTGCTCTGCCAGTTGGACAAGCTGGCCCAGGGGCGGAGGGAGGACAAGCTGCTCATCCTGCGCCAGAGCGTCACCAACAGCTGGAAGGGGGTATTCCCCCTGAAGGGCACAGGAGGCTATCAGCATCCTGTCAATCTGGATGAACGGAGCAGGGTGGTGGAAGAGGAGGGGACCTATCTGCTATGACAGACTACTATCTGGCTCAGCGCTCCGTGCTGGGGTCTCTGCTGCTGGATGCCCCTCATGTGGGTGGCCTGGTGATGCACCGCACCCGGGAGGATGATTTCCTGGGGGAGTACCGCACCCTGTTCACCGCCTGCCGGACCCTGTTCCAAGCGGGGAAGCCCATCGACCCTGTGACGGTGGTAGACAAGGCCGGGCGGCAATACGCCCAGCTGGTGCGGGACCTCATGGACGAGACTCCCACCGCCGCCAACGTGGAGATCTATCTGGATCTGGTGGCGGAGCAGGCCAAGCTGCTGCGCATCCAGGGGCTGGCCGCCAGCCTGGCGAGCTGTGTAGGGCTGGAGGAGGCCCAGAGCCTGGCCGCCAAAATCAACCGGGAACTGGGCAGCCGCCCCGGGGTGAAGATCGTGGGCATGGAGCAGGGCCTGCTGGACTTCTACGACCGCCAGCGCCGCCCGGCCAACCTGGTCCCTTGGGGCCTGGAAAAGGTGGACGGGGTTTTGCGGTGTGAGTACGGGGATTTTATCGTGCTGGGCGGCTATCCCAGCGCGGGAAAGACCGCCTTTTCCATCCAGCTGGCCTGGAACCAGGCCAAGGACAAGCGGGTGGGGTATTTCTCCCTGGAGACACACCCGGACAAGATCATAGACCGCACCGTCACCGCTGTGTGCGGGGTCGATTTCGGTCGGGTGAAAAACCACACCCTTGAGGAGGGAGACTGGCGGGAGATCGAGTGCCGCAGCGGCACCATGGTGGGCCGCAAGCTGGAGATCATCCAGGCCGGCGGCCTGTCCGTGGTAGACATCCAGGCCCTGGCGCTGGCGGGGCGGTACGACATCATCTACATCGACTACTTACAGCTTATTGCCCCCGAGGACCGGCGGCGCAGTGATGTGGAGCAGGTGAGCCAGATCTCCAAGGATCTGCACACCATGGCTCAGACCACGGGAATCACGGTGTGCGCTCTGTCCCAGCTGTCCAGACCACAGACAGGAGGGGCACAGGAGAAGGCCCCAGGACTGCACTCTCTGCGCCAGTCTGGCCAGATCGAGCAGGACGCCGACGGGGTGATGCTCCTGTACAAAGAGGAGGTCAACAACCCCCGCAGCCGCCGCTGCTTGAAAATTGCCAAGAACAAAGATGGCGAAGCGGGCGGAATCCTCTACCTGTCCTTTGATGGAGCGCATCAGCGTTTCAAGATAAGTGTGGTAGACACCCCGGTCCGGCGGGAGCCGGAGTATCAACAGACTGCCTTTTATCATCTCCCGGGCAGTGTCCAGGTACCATTCGAGGAAGGAGGAGACGCGCCGTGAACGTAGGAGACCCCATCGTATTTTCCCCGGACTGCTGGGTCCACGGCCAGGGGTCTGAGACCGTCCTGGCCAAGGCGGCCCAAGTGAAGGGCACCGTCATCTTTGTCCACCCCAAGGGCCGCTACTATGTGGCCCAGGGGGAGGTGGGCGGCCGGACCATCCGGGATGCCTACCAGATCATTCCCAGAAACTGAAAGGAGATCCGCCATGAGAACATTTGCGATTGTAAACAGAAAGGGCGGGGTAGGGAAGACCACCACCGCCGTGAATCTGGCCTATGTGCTGGCCACCAGCTGCCGCCTGCGGGTGCTGCTCATTGACGCCGACGGACAGGCCAATGCCACCGGAATCCTCCTGCCTCGGAAAGAGTATGCGGGCTTGGGGGCTCTGCTCCGGGGCTATTATAGCCGCTACAACGATCTTGTGGTACATACCGATGTGGAGGGACTGGACGTTCTGCCCGCCTCGGATGACCTGTGGGCGATGGATCTGGAACAGGATCAATCCAGCCTGCGGCACAGCGCCCTGATGCATCTGAGGGATGCGGTGGCGGAGGACGATGCCTATGATGTGATGGTCATTGACTGCCCGCCCAACCTGTCCACCGCCTGCGTCGCTTCCATCCTGGCCAGTGATGCCGTCATCATCCCCGTGCTCTCCGACGCCTGCTCTGCCACCGGTGTGGCGGACCTGGTGGAGCAGATCGACAGCCTGCGGTACATCCGTCCCGAGATCCGGATCGCCGGAGTCCTGGTCAACCAGTGGCACCGGGCTCCTGTGGTGGAGGACTCGGTGGCCTACCTCCGGGAGGATGGCCGGGTGCCCGTGTACGACACCGTGATCCGCCGCACCGACAAGGTGCCCGAGAGCAGTTGGGCACGCCGGGCCGTCCAGGCCTGGAGCCCCTGGTGCTCCGCCGCCCGGGATTACCGCGCCTGGGTGGCCGAGCTGATGGCAAAGGAGGGGAT